>Ga0209831_1003899_pt1 | contig 12052 bp, 10 predicted proteins | sample Maine_Asex4_meta_FD_187451 | JGI IMG/M metagenome (GOLD analysis project Ga0209831, IMG submission 187451) | Marine algal microbial communities from Maine, USA - Maine_Asex4_metaG (SPAdes) (version 2) | ecosystem: Host-associated > Algae > Red algae > Unclassified | place: Maine, USA | collected...
ATCTGGGTGTCCGAAGGCACGCTGTCGAGCCGGTACAGATGCTTCAAGTTGTGGATCAGGTGCGGGTCGGCACGCGCCCGGGTGTCGAAGTCGAGCATCGACGGGGACTTCAGGTGGAACATGGCCAAGGCTGCGCCCAGCGCATCGGGCAGCGCATGCTCGACCGAGGCGGCACGTCGTGGATCGGGCACCTCGTGAAAGGCGTCACGAAGCAGCCTGATCAGTCCGGGGGCGGAGAGTTCCCCGCGCAGACGGGGCACGACAGCAGCCATGGGAAAACACGCTCACGCAAGCAAGACCCCGACGATACCGTACGAACAGCTCGAACGTTGAATGCGTCCAAGCTATTGATCTATCGGGAGTTGCTCAACTGGCCGGGAATCGCTGTTCTGCACGCGACCTTCGCCCCACTTGTCCGGGTTGTCGCGTTTCGACGCGGCGACGCCTTCGGTGGAAATGGTGAATCCGTCGGTGCTGATCTCCCCGTTGTCGAACTCGATGACTGCGGAGAAGACGGCTCTCAGACCGTCGATGCCGACCACGAACCGGCCGGTGTACCAGATCTCCTCGATGTCGGCGAGAACAGGCGCCAGGGGGGACGAGGAACCGTCGCCGGTGCCGACGTCGGATGGAGCGTCGTCCACGGTCGTCTCGTCACCGTTCACCGTCACGGGGTCGTCATCGCCGCCGCCGCAAGCCGACGACACGATGACCGCACTCGACAGTGCCATCGCCAGGCAGGTTCTCTTCATCTTCAGGTCCATCTGTCGCCTCGTTTCCTCGCCCTGGACGCGGGGGTCGGATTCATCATAACCGTCGTGAAGCGGTGCTCGGGACACCCGGGTGTCGAAGCACGTCCTCAGGCCCGGTATCACGGCCCGTGTCCGCGAGGACGCAGATCGAGGGTGCGATGCGCTGTCACGACATCGAGCGGGGCGACCGTGAATACCACTTGTGCTCGAATGGAACCTGACTTAGCCTACCAAACGGTAGCAACTGCAAGGAGTTCATCACGATGCACCGTTTCGCACGTACCGCCGCCCGTCCCGCTCTCTCGGTCACGGCCCGATCACGCAGCTCGGCCCGCAGCTCGGCCCGCAGCTCGGCCCACATCTTGGCCTGCGGCATGGCCCTCGCGCTGTGCACCTCCCTCGCCAGTGCCGAGTGGCAGCCCGACAAGCCGATCAACATCATCGTGCCGTGGTCGGCGGGCGGTTCCACGGATCAGGTCACGCGCGTGGTCGCGCCGTTGCTGGAGAAGGGACTGGGCACCAAGATCGTGGTGGTGAACCAGCCCGGCGCCTCCGGTGCCACCGGCACCCAGTCGGCGCTCGACGCACCGCGTGACGGCTACACCTGGACCGCCAACGCGATCGCCAACAATGCCACCTACGCGGTCACCGGCATGATCGAGGACACCTCGATCGACGACTACCGGATCTACCTGCACGTCGCCAACGTGCCGGTGGTCAGCGTCAACGCGGACAGCGAGTTCGAGGACTTCGGCCAGTTGCTCGACGCCATGGGCTCCGGCGACGTCACCGTGGGCACCGCGGGCGTGAACTCGTCCGGCGGCATGGCACTGGCGGCCATCAACGAGGCGTCCGGCGGCTCGGAAGGCGCGCGCATGATCACCTACGACGGCGGCGCGCCGGCCGCGCTGGCGGCGGCGAGCGGCGAGGTCGTCGCCACCACCCAGCTGGCGAGCGAGCAGTCCGAGCTGATCCGCGCGGGCAAGCTGCGCGCCCTGGCGGTGCTGTCCGACGCACCGCTGGAGATCGAGGGCATCGATCCGATTCCGCCGATCACCGAGTGGCTGGACATGAAGACCGCGCCGGACTACTTCGGCGTCTTAATCCCGATGGGTGCGCCGCAGGAGGTCTACGACACCGTCGATCGTGTGTGGCAGGAGCAGGTGATGGACTCCGACGAGTTCCGGGTCTACGCGGCGGAGCGGGGGGCGGTGTTCGCGCCGAGCTTCGGTCACGAGGCGAAGGAGCGGGCGATGCCGGTGGTCGTGGCCGAGGCCTGCGCGCGGGTGATTCGCGGAGAGGCGGTGCTCGATCCCTCCGAGATCGGCATCGACTGCCCGGCCGACTGAAGCATCGCCGAACCGAACCGCCCCCCGGACGCATCGCTGCTCCCGCCATGTCGGCCATGGGTCCGGACACCGGCAACGCCGCCCGCAACGACCGCATCACGGCCGTGGTGCTGTTCGCGCTCGGGCTCGCCATGCTCGCCGGTGGCGTCTTCATGGACCGGCTCGAGGTGCGGCGCATCCATCCGGCGAGCATTCCGGGCCTGGTGCCGATGCTGCTCGGCGTCACCCTCGCGCTCTGCGCCGTGATCCTGTATCGCGGTGCCGGGGCCGTGGCGCCGCGGGACGGGCCGAGCGACGATGCGTCGTTGTCCGCGGATGCACCGTCCGGCTCGGTGCCGCCCGCGAATCCGGCATCGGGCGCACCACCGGTACACGCGGGACGGGAGGCGGATTCGTGGGGCAGGTTGATCGGTGCCGGCCTGTGGAGCGTCGTCTACGCGCTGCTGCTGGTCGGCACGTTCCCGTTCGCTATTGCCACCGCGATCTACCTGTTCGGGTTCGTGGCAGGCTTCGGATGGCGCGCGGCGGGCGAGGGCGGTTCGCGCGCAGCGCTGCTCGTCAAGGCCGGTGTCCTCGCCATCGTCGCCTCCGCAGCGATCGCCACCCTGTTCTCCGAGGGCTTCCTGGTGCGCTTGCCGTGAGTGGCTTGCGCTGATGGAAGGATTGGCCGCCTTCGGCGCGGCGCTGCTGGCGCTCGCGACGCCGACGGCGCTGTTCCACGTCGCCTGGTCGACGCTGCTCGGCATCGTCGTCGGCAGCCTGCCCGGGCTCACCGCCACGATGGGCGTGGCGCTGCTGACCACGCTGACCTACCAGCTCGATGCCGACACCGCGATCCTGGTGCTGATCTGCCTGTACGTGGGGGCGATCTACGGCGGTTCGCGCAGCGCGATCCTGCTCAACATCCCGGGCACGCCGGCGAGTGCGGCGACCGCGCTCGACGGCTACCCGCTCGCGCGCGCCGGTCGGGCGGGCGAGGCGATGGCCATCGCCACCACCGGCTCCGCGCTCGGCACGCTGGTCGGCATCGTGCTGCTGGTGATGCTCGCCCCGCCGCTGGCGGACGCGGCCCTCGGGTTCGGCTCGTTCGAGTACTTCTGGCTCGCGGTGTTCGGCATCGTGATCTCGGGGCGGCTCACCGGTGGCGCCTCTCCCCTGAAGGGCTACATCGCGGGCGTGCTCGGCCTGATGGTGGCGATGGTGGGGGCCGATGGCATCCACGCCCACGTGCGCTTCGAGATGGGCATCGACGGGATGTCCGGCGGCATCGGACTGATACCCGCGATGGTCGGCGCGTTCGGTTTCGCCGAGGTGCTGACGGTGATGTTCCGTCCGCGTGCGGCACTCGACCACCAGGGCGACGCGCGCCAGCGCGTGCTGCCGCGCTTCGCGGTCGTGTTCGCCAACCGTGTCAATGTGCTGCGCTCGGGCGTCATCGGCACGCTGGTGGGTATCATTCCCGGGGTGGGCGAGGACATCGGCGCGTGGGCGAGCTACGCGGCGGCACGCCGGGCGAGCAAACGTCCGCAGGAGTACGGCCAGGGGTCCATCGAGGGTCTCACCGCGGCCGAGACCGGCAACAGCGCGGTGGTACCCGGGGCGCTGATCCCGGCGCTCACGCTCGCGGTGCCGGGCTCGGCACCCGCGGCGGTGCTGATCGCCGCCCTCTACATCCACGGCATCCGGCCCGGTCCGATGATCATGATCGAGCAGCCGGACTTCATCTACTCGGTGGCCGCGATGCTGGTATTCGCCACGCTTGCCATATTGGTGTTCGGCCTGTCGTTGACGCGTGCGTTCGTGCAGATCCTGCGCGTGCCGCGCGAGACGCTCATGCCGATCGTGTTCGTGCTGTGCGTGATCGGCCCCTACGCGCTGACGCAACGCACCTTCGACATCGCCGTCATGGTGGCCTTCGGTCTGATCGGTTTCGCGCTGCGGCGCATGGACTACCCGATGGCGCCGCTGGTGCTCGGCATCATCCTCGGCGACCTGCTCGACAAGAGCCTGCGCCGCGGGCTGACGCTGTCCGACGGCAGTCTCGAACCGTTCTTCACCCGTCCCGTGTCGCTGCTGTTCGCGCTGCTGACGCTCGCGGCGGTGCTGGCCAGCGTGCCCGCCGTGCGCCGCCTGGGGGCGCGCCTGACGCAGCGGCTCGTGCGCCGCGGCAGCCCGCCGGCCGGAGGGGATGCGTGAAGGCGCCGCGCACGCGCGATCGGGAACGTACCGCCCGCCGGATCCTGGACGCGGCACTGGTCGAGTTCTCCGACCACGGCTACGGCGGGGCCAGGATCGATGCCGTCGCCGAGCGTTCGGGTGCCAGCAAGCCGATGATCTACAGCTACTTCGGCGACAAGGACGCGCTGTACGGTGCGGCGCTGCGCGATGCCTACGTGCAGATCCGGGCCGGGGAGAGCGAGCTGGAGTTCGAGGCGCTCGCCCCGCGGGCGGCCGTGGGCGAGCTGGTGAGCTTCACGCTCTCGCACTATCGTCGGAACCCGTGGTTCATACGCATGCTCAACACCGAGAACGCCACCTTCGAGCTCGAGGGCGGCATCGTCGCCCAGATCAACTCCGTCGACGAGGCCCGCGCCATCGGTGCGGAATGTCTGGTAATGGTCGTCGGCGGGCTCGCGCCCGGCTCGAAGGACATCGACGGGGCACGCGAGCTGATCGCCGAGGGGCTGGCGAAGACGCTCGAGCACGCCCGGCAGGCGAACGTGCCGATCGCGATCGAGCCACTGCACCCGATGTACGCCGCCGACCGGGCCTGCGTGAACACCACCGCCCAGGCGCTCGACCTGTGCGACGCGCTCGGCGAGGGCATCGGTGTCGCCCTCGACGTGTACCACGTGTGGTGGGATCCGGACCTGGCCAACCAGATCCGCCGGGCGGGCAGGGAGCGACTGCTCGCGTTCCACATCTGCGACTGGCTCGTGCCGACGACGGACCTGCTGCTCGATCGCGGGATGCCGGGGGACGGCGTCATCGACATCGCCGGGATCCACGCGATGTTCGAGGCCGAAGGCTACGATGCGCTGGTCGAGATCGAGATCTTTTCCGAGAACGATTGGTGGCAGCGCGATCCGGACGTGGTGCTGCGCACGATGGTGGAGCGCGGACGGACCCTCGGATCGCCGGGCGCGGCGTCGTGAGCGGCGACGCGCACGTCGTCGGTGTCATCGGGCTCGGCATGGCCTCGCGCCCGCACGCCAGGAGCCTGGTGGAGCTGCAGGCGCGCGGGCGTGTTCGCGTGAAGGCCTGCTGGAGTCGCAGCGCCGAGCGGCGCGACGCGTTCGCCGATGCCTGGGGCCTGCCGACGGTTGCGGAGGCGGAGGCGATCCTCGACGATCCCGACATCCGTACGGTGTTGCTGATCACGCCGCCCGACGCGCGCGCGGCCTGGCTGGAGGCGCTCGCGGCGCGCGGCAAGCACGTGCTGATGGAGAAGCCCGTCGAGCGCACCAGCGTGGCGGCCAGAGCGCTCGTCGAGCATGCCGAGCGTGCCGGCATCCGGCTGGGCATCGTGTTCCAGCAGCGGTTTCGTGACGCCTCGCTGGCGCTCGCCGACCGGGTTCGGGACGGCGCGCTCGGTCCGCTCGCCACGGTCCGGGTCGAGGTGCCCTGGTGGCGCGAGCAGGCCTACTACGACGAGCCGGGCCGGGGCACGCTCGCGCGCGACGGCGGCGGGGTGCTGATCAGCCAGGCGATCCATTCGCTGGACCTGATGCTCGCGCTGGCGGGTCCGGTCGACGAGGTCTGCGCGACCGCCACCACCACACCCTTGCACGACATGGAGTGCGAGGACGCGGTGGGGGCGGGCCTGCGCTTCTCGAGCGGGGCGGTCGGTTCGCTGTTCGCCACCACGGCGGCCTGGCCCGGTGGCGCCGAGACCCTGCACCTGGCGGGCACGCTCGGCAGCGCCACCCTCGCCGCCGGCGAGCTGCGCATCGACTACCGCGACGGTCGCACCGAGAGCATCGGCGAGAGCGGCGGCAGCGGCGGTGGCAGCGATCCGATGGCGTTTCCCCACGACTGGCACCTGCGGATCATCGAGGACTTCCTCGATGCCGTGGAGGCCGATCGGGAGCCGACGGTGACCGGCCGCGGCTCGCTCGCCGTGCACGCGCTGATCGATGCGCTGCTGATCTCGTCGCGCGAGCGGCGTCACGTCCGACCGGAGGATTGCCTCGCATGATCCGCTTCGCCGCCATCGGCCTCGATCACCGCCACATCTACGAGCAGGTCGGTCGCCTGCTGGCGCTCGGCTGCGAGTGCGCGGGCTACTGGACCGAGGGTGAGCCCGCACCGCTTGCCGGGTTCGTGAAGCGCTTTCCGGACCTGGTGCGCGTGTCGGACCGGCGCGTGCTGCTGGAGGATCCGGCTATCCGCCTGATCGTGATCGCGGGCGTGTTCTCCGAGCGTGCCGACGTCGCGCTCGAGGCCATCGCCGCGGGCAAGGACGTCATGAGCGACAAGCCCGGCTGCACCACGCTGGCGGATCTGGCGCGGTTGCGCGAGGCGGTCGCCGACACGGGGCGCATCTGGTCGATCAACTTCTCCGAGCGCTTCGAGGTACCGGCGGTGACCCGGGCCTCCGAACTGGTGGCGGCCGGACGCATCGGGCGCGTGATCCAGACGCTCGGCATGGGCCCCCACCGGCTCAACCGTGCCAGCCGACCCGACTGGTTCTTCGACCCCGAGCGCTACGGCGGAATACTCGCCGACATCGCCAGCCACCAGATCGATCAGTTCCTGCATTTCACCGGCGCCACGGACGCCACCGTCGTGTCCGCCAGCGTGGCGAACTATGCCAACCCCGATGATCCGGGCCTGGAGGACTTCGGTGAGCTGGTGCTGCGGGCCGACACCCCGGGCGGTGGCGCCCACGGCTACGTGCGTGTGGACTGGTACACCCCGGACGGGCTACCGACGTGGGGCGATGGCCGCCTGACCCTGCTCGGCACGAAGGGCTACATCGAGCTCAGGAAGTACGTCGACGTTGCCGGGCGCGAGGGCGCCGACCACCTGTTCGTCGTCGACGGCGGCGGTGTCGAGCACATCGATTGCCAGGACATGCCGCGGCCGTACTACGCCGCCCTGGTGCACGATATCGAGCATCGCACCGAGACCGCGATGGCGCAGGCGCACTGCTTTCGCGTCACGGAGCTTGCGCTCCAGGCGCAGGCGAAGGCGGTGCGACTCGGGGCGCTCGCCCCCGGGGTCAGCGCACCGTCGTAGTCCTCGTTCGGTCGGTCGAGGTGGATGCGTCCGGCCCGGCATCGAACATCGCGGGATGCGCGGCGACGATGTCGGGCAGGTCCGAGAGGATCTCGCGCAGGTGTGTGCGCACGGCGCGCTCGGCAGCGTCCGGGCTTGCCGAGCGCACCGCCTCGGCGATGTGCTCGTGCTGCTCGATCAGCACCGGTACCGGGAAGCGGCGCAGCGCCAGGAAGCGCACCCGGTCCATCTGCGCCTTGACGCCCTCGAGCACGTGCCAGGCGTGCGCATGGCCCGAGGCCTCGGCGAGCGTGCGGTGAAAGGTCTCGTCCAGGGCCATGAAGCGCTCTGGGCGGCTGCGGGGCACCGCCTTCTGCCGGCGCAGGTTGGTCTCCAGCGCGCTCAGCAACCCGGCATCCGGTGACCTGGCGACGGCGCGCACGATGTCGGCCTCGATCGCCTCGCGCACGAAGCGTGCGTCCAGCACCTCGGCGCGCGAGATGCGCCGCACGCGCGTGGCGCGTTGCGGGCGCACCACGATCAGACCCTCGTCGGCGAGCCGCATGAAGGCCTCGCGCACCGGTTGACGGCTGACCCCGCAACGGGCGGCGATCGTGGTCTCCGACAGCGCGTCCCCGGGGGCGAGCTCGGCGCGGATGATGCGCGCGCGCAGCAGGCGGTGGATCTGCGGACCGGCGGGAGAGACGGGGTCGATGGGCGAGTCGATCGATCCTGCGGCCTCGTTCGTGCCGGCGTTCACGCCCGTCCGGTCCGCGTGGCCGCCTCGGCAGCCGCGACGTGCTCGCGAAAGGCCGTCGCCGCCGCCTCCATCGCCCGTCTGGCCGCCGGCAGCTCCAGCCACAGGTGCATGAACCCGTGGACCACACCCTCGAACACCTCCAGCCGGTCCGTGCGACCGAGCGCGTGCAGCCGGTCGACCAGCCGTTGCGTATCGTCGTGCAGCGGATCGATCCGGGCGGCGTTCAGGTACAGCGGCGGCAGCCGGGCGAGTGCCTCGTCGGAGGCTGCCAGCGGAATCGCCAGGGGATCGTCGCGCCGTTCCATCGGCACGTACCAGTCCAGGAAGCGCGCCATCTGCTCTCTGGTCAGTCCCGGCCCGTGCGCGAAGTCCCGATAGCTCGGCGTGTCGAGATCCGCGCCGTAGACCCCGTAGAACAGCAGTCCCATGTCGGGTGCGGGCCGGCCGGCCGCTTGCTCGTGGAGCATCAGCGCCAGCGCCAGGTTCGCGCCCGCGCTGTCGCCCGCCACGGCGACCGGCCCGTGGGAGTGGGGCAGGTCGGCGCGCACGGCGTCGAGCTGCCTGAACACCGTGACGCAATCGGCGAGTGCCGCCGGGTACGGCGCCTCGGGTGCGAGCCGGTAGTCGATCGCCAGCACCGGGCAACGGGATTGCCGAGCCAGCAGGCGGATGACGCCTTCGTGCGTGTCGATGCCGCCGAAGGCGAAGCCGCCGCCGTGCACGTGCAGGATCAGGCCGGGTTCGCTGGACGCCGGCACGAACAACCGGGTCTGGATGTCGTGGCCCTGTTCGGCGCGCTGGTGCAGGGTTCGTACCGAGGCCATGTCGGGAAGCGCCCGGTTCCAGCGCGCGTGCGCCGCCACCATGGCGCGGCGGCCCTCCCGCAGGGACAGCGTCATCGGCTCCGGTGCACCGGCGTTCTCGCGGGCGACGCTCGCCAGGATCGCGCTCATCGCGGGGCTCGGATCCGGAATCTCGCGGGGCGGCGCGTTCAATAGCCGAACAACGCCGGCAGGGTCAACGAGATCGCCGGTACGTAGGTGGTCAGCATCAGCGCGAACAGGATCGCCACGTAGAAGGGCCAGATGGTGCGCACCACGTGTTCGATGCGCACCTTGGCGATGGCGGCACCGACGAACAGGCAACCGCCCACCGGGGGCGTCGTCAGTCCCAGGCCGAGGTTCATCATCAGGATCATGCCGAACTGGATCGGACTCATGCCGAGCTGGGTGGCCACGGGCAGGAAGATCGGTGTCGCGATCAGGATCAGCGCGCCCATGTCCATGAACATGCCGAGCGCCAGCAGCGACAGGTTGATCAGCAGCAGGATGACGTAGCGGTTGTCCGACGGTGACCAGCAGGGCGTAGATCGCACCGATCGCGGCCGACTCGGTGACGGTGAACACGCCCGACAGCACGCCGCCGATGATCACCACGGCGGTGAAGAATCCGGGCAGGGCGGAGGCCGCCGCGACACCCACCGCCCGCCAGCCCGGAAAGGTCCCCACCGGGTAGTGTCGGCGCACGGCCACCAGATACGCCGCCGCCGCCAGGCACAGGCACATGATCACCCCGGGCACCACGCCGGCGATGAACAGCGAGGTGATCGAGATGCCGCCACCCGCGGCCAGCGCGTACAGGATCATGTTGTGGCTGGGCGGAATCATCACGCCGGCGATGGAGGAGGTCACGGTGACGTTCACCGAGTAGTCGTCGTCGTAGCCCTTCTCCCGCATCATCGGGATCATCACCGAACCGAGCGCCGAGGTGTCGGCCACCGCCGAGCCCGAGATGCCGCCGAACAGCATCGAGGTGAGCACGTTGACGACGCCGAGTCCGCCCCGCACCTGACCCACCAGGCTCTCCGCGAATCGCACTAGGCGCAGCGCGATGCCGCCGTGCATCATCAGCTCGCCGGCGAAGATGAAGAACGGGATGGCCAGCAGCGAGAACACGTTGATGCCGGCGACCATGCGCTGGAACACCACGAACTGCGGCACGCCCTCGTAGAAGCACGTCAGCAGCGCCGCCACGCCCAGCCCGAACGCGATCGGGATGCCCATGACGGTCATCAGCAGGAACGTGCCGACCAGGATCGTCATGCCCATCAGGCAGGCCCGATCCGGTCATCGTCGCCCGGTGGGACGGACGTGGGCGACACCGGCGCCGCAATCCCTTCGAGCGCCGCGACCCCGTCCGCCGCAGGCGCACGCCACAGGAACCACAGGCGCTCGATCATGAACAGCACGATCAGGCCGCCGCAGATCATCAGCGGCAGGTACTGAAGCCCCTGCGGCAGGCCGAGCAGAGGTATGTCACGCCCCCAGGTACCGACCACCAGGGTGCGGGAGTAGACGATCATCGCCAAGCCGAAGCCTGCCAGGATCAGGGCGTTGAGCATCTCCAGCCAGCGGCGCGCGCGCGGCGCCAGCTTGTCGGCGAACATCGAGATGCCCAGGTGGAAGTTCTCCCTCAGCCCCACCGCAGCCATCGGCAACGAGACGATCAGGATCAGCAGCAGCGCCAGCTTCTCGGTCCAGGTCGGGGTGTCGTTGAGCACGTAGCGGCCGAACACCTGCCAGCCGGTGAACACGATCAGCAGCACCAGCGCCAGCGAGCCGCACAGCGAGACGCCGCGCGCGAGCAGGTCTAAGGCCCTTGTCCGCCCCGACCTCGCCTTCCATGACCCGGAAGCTGTGCTCCACGGAGCGGAACGCGAAGGGCAGCGACGTGACCGCGGTCTCCTTGACCGTGTTGTTCATCGGCGCCAGGCTGAAGATGCCGAAGTCGAGCGCACCGAACTGCAGTTGCTCGGTGGCGAACTCGCCCTCGCCCAGCTGTGCCGAGTGATAGGTCTTGAGCGTGATGCGCCCGTCGGTGGCCTCGTCGACGAGTTCGCCGAAGCGGTCCATGGCGACCGACACCGGATAGTCGGGCGGGTGGGTGTTCCAGCCGCGGTATTCCTCGGCGTGCGCCGCACCGGCGCCGGCCAGCAGGGCGGCGCACAGGAGGGAGGGGATGGCTCTGAGCGGGGTGATCATCGTTGCGGTTCCGCTTCCGTGGGTGGGTGTCGAGGGGGCGGGCATCAAAGCCGGTAGGCGCGCCGGGCGAGGCCGACGGCCAGCTCGGGGGCGAGCTCGAACGCGTCGGTCTCGTCGAGCCTGCCGGTCGTGACGAGCGTGGCGAGGTGGGCCGAGTCGACCCGGCGCGCGACGTCGTGGCGAGCCGGAATCGAGCAGAAGGCGCGCGTGTCGTCGTTGAACCCGACGGTGTTGTAGAAGCCCGCCGTCTCCACCGTGGCCTCGCGGAACCGGCGCATGCCCTCCGGGCTGTCCAGGAACCACCAGGGCGGACCGAGTCGCAGGCACGGCCAGGCGCCCGCGAGCGGTGCGAGCTCGCGCGACTGCGCGCTCTCGTCCAGCCCGAACAGGATCAGCGTCAGCCGCGGGTCGTGGCCGACCGCGTCCAGCAGGGGCCGCAGCGCGTGCACGTAGTCGGTGCGGGTCGGGATGTCGAAGCCGGTGTTCGCACCGAAACGGCCGGACATCCAGGCGGAGTGATCGCGGCACGCGCCGGGGTGCAGCTGCATGACGAGCCCGTCGTCCAGGCTCATGCGCGCCATCTCGGTCAGCATCTGGCCGCGGAAGGCCTCGGCCTGCGCCGGCGTGCAGGCGCCGGACAGCGTCACGGCGAACAGCCGGGCGGCGTCCGCGGGGGGCAGGTCGGCGGTGGTGGCCGACGGGTGGCCGTGATCGGTCGCGGTGCAGCCGTGCCCGGCGAAGAAACCGCGCCGGACGCGGTGCGCTGCCAGGTAGCCCTTCCAGCTCGACGTGTCCTCGCCGGTGAGCTCGCCGAACCGGACGATGTTGTCGGCGAAGCCCGGCGTGTCGGGGTCCACCACCGCGTCCGGGCGGTAGGTGGTCAGCACGCGCCCGGACCAGCCCGACTCGCGGATGGCGCGGTGGTGGTCG
>Ga0209831_1003900_pt1 | contig 12049 bp, 9 predicted proteins | sample Maine_Asex4_meta_FD_187451 | JGI IMG/M metagenome (GOLD analysis project Ga0209831, IMG submission 187451) | Marine algal microbial communities from Maine, USA - Maine_Asex4_metaG (SPAdes) (version 2) | ecosystem: Host-associated > Algae > Red algae > Unclassified | place: Maine, USA | collected...
CGTATATTCTTCTACTTTTTTGCGCGTAATTTCTACCGTTTCATCCGTCGAATCATCGAGTATATGGATTTCGTATTTATCTTTTGGATAATCAAATTTCGTAACATTATCAATCAATCGTTCTACCACGTATTGCTCATTATATATTGGAAGTTGAATCGTCACAAATGGCAATTCCAAATCGCCATTTAGCGGTTTCATATCAGGTTTGGGTTTCCCATTTTTTTTATAATAATAGTACAGCAAATGCGACTGCATCAGGCAATAAATTGTGATGTAAAGCAAAGCCAAACAATAGAAAGTAATGAGTGCGTAAGTAATAAATTCCATTAAAATAATGATTAGTGGTTAACGATTAATGATAATAGAGCGTTTTCTCGTAGCGAAAACAATAAAATTAATCATTAATCATTATTAAAGAAGTTTAAAGATGGTCCAGAGAATTTTGTGTCCGGCGAGTATTGTGCCTTTTACGGTACCGGAAACTTTTGATTTGCCGATACGTTTGCGGTAATTGACCGCAATTTCGGTACATTTATATTTCTTTTTGGCGGCTTTGACTTGCATTTCTACCGTCCAACCGTAGGTCGTGTCTTGCATATCGAGGTCGAGAAGCTTTTGCCATTTTATCGCGCGAAAAGGTCCTAAATCTGTAAATTCGTATTTGTAAAACAATCGAATCAGGTTGGTCGCGAGCCAATTGCCGAATACTTGTTGGGGCGTCATAGAGCCACGTTCTAAGTTGCCCAAGGCGCGCGAACCGATGACCATATCCATTTCATTATCAGTGATTTGCGCAACCAATAAACGCGATTCTTCTGGGTAATCCGAATAATCGGCATCCAGAAAAACGACGATATCAGGCTGTTGTGAGATGGGTTTATTTCGGAGGTAATTAATACCTTTCAGGCAGGCGTGACCGTAGCCTTTTTGTGGTTCGTCGAGGACGGTAGCACCTCCCGCGCGGGCAACTTCGGGAGTACGGTCTGTACTTCCATTATTGCAAACGATGATTTCGCGGATAAGGTCGCGCGGGATTTCCGCAAGGACTTTATCTACTGCATTTTCTTCATTGAACGCCGGAATGATGACGTCGATAGCGATGTGTTGTGGCATGTTATTTTTCGTGGGTTAAATGTACGGAAAATTTGGGGTTTGGATAGTCGTTTGGGGGACATGGGAAAGACTTATTTGTTTTAGCGTTTTATTTTTTCGATATACTCCAATGTGACACCAAAATCTTCGGCGATTTCTGCTTTAGTGAGTTTGCCTCGATTTAATGCTCTTAGTATAGATTGATTGACTCTCTCTTGTGCTTCCTTTGCTTTTCCTTGTGCTTCCTTTGCTTTTCCTTCTGCTTCCTTTGCTTTTCCTTCTGCTTCCTTCGCTTTCCCTTCTGCTTCCTTCGCTTTCACTTCTGCTTCCTTCGCTTTTCCTTGTGCTTCCTTTGCTTTTCCTTCTGCTTCCTTCGCTTTTCCTTCTGCCTGCTTCCTTTTTTCTTCTGCCTGCCTCCTTTTTTCTTCTGCCTGCCTTGTTTTTTCTCTTTGTTCTTCTCTGCCCATTTCAAGGTTGATTGCTAGGGTAGCTTTTCGCATTTCTTGAATATTGGCTTCGTAGAATTCCTCGGGTGTTATATTATTGTTTTCGGCGATTTTGGCGGCTCTCGCAACTGCTGGATTTAATAAGTTAATGTTCGGACTTTTAGGGTTGTGGATAGATTCCTTGATGAGGTCAAGCCAATCCCTGATTGCCTTTGGAGTACTCTTATTCACAAATTCAGTGTTGAGCATCACCATTTTGTGATCATGCATGTCCCGATATTCCCCTTCAAGCGTACGCGGATTGATGTCGGTTATAAGTACATCATCTTTTATCGGCTCACCGCCTTTTTCTGCTATCTGATAGGCACGGGTGACGACAACGATGACATATACGTCTTTGTTAAATTTATATAACTTACCACTATTTAGTTGTACATCTACCAAATTCCCAAGAAAATAATGCAAAAACCGCCGATAAGTATAATCATAATCAACTTTTTGAATCTCTACAACGGTACGATTTGTAGTATCTTCAGCAAATAAATCCATCCTAAAATTAGTCGCGCCCACTTGCGAAGACAAGGATTTCTCCGTCTCGACTTTATCAATTTCCAAGTCAAGTCCCAGTACGTCTTTCACAAAGCCTTTGAATACTTCTACATCTGTAAAGACCTTCTTGAAATGTACCTCATTATCCAGATTTATTAGCATAATATCTCAATTTAAAACTGCCTTATAATAATCCATAATCACTTGAAAAACACCCAAAATTTTCTCCAAATCGCTTTTGTAATAATCCGAATATGCCATATCTTTATTTTTATAACAAAAATATGTGTTTAATAGTTCTGATTCAAGCCCTATCGAAACACCACCCGTCGATTTACAGGCGCGAGCATGGCATCCTCAAAATCAATTTGAACGAAATACACACCCGCCGGAAGTACATTTCGATTTAAGGTAAAATCATTATAATTTTGATTATTATAATATACAATTCGTTGACCAAAAGCATTATATAAAGACAAATCATACATTTCATTCAGGCTATTAAAACGAATGACTATCTGTTGGGTTGCCGGATTTGGGGCAATCGTGATATAATCGCTCACATCTTCTACGCCATCAATATTGACGCCGCCACCCGTGCCGCATATGATAGTTTCTAAAAATCGCCCGGAGTCCACCGCCATACTATCCCAATAAATTTGAGGGAAATTAGTCCCATGACCACCGCTTGGTACAGAAATAAATTGATTCGTGACGCCAACTTGGTCCGCTTGCTGATGCAGCACGCTACTCCCTTCGAGCGTCCCCAAATTGATACCAAACAGCGTCACCACATCATGCCCATAAGGCACAACATCATCCGCATCACCGTGTATGCTGATAAACGGTACATCGTCGCTGTCTATCCATGCGCGGCGATGCAATGCACCAAGATAACTCACAACTCCTTGTATTTCAGAAGAATACCCAACGGCAGAATTATTCGGGTCATCAGTATCACCTTCCCAGCCGCCATTATTATCAACCGCTTCGGTTACATAATCCGGGAGATTTGCAGCGTCGTCAGCACCAAGTTGTGCTGAGTGCATTGCCGTAATTGCGCCAGCCGAAAGACCGCCTGCAAAGATATGATCGGGGTTGATGCCATAGGGATTTCCATCGTCTGCGCTCTTACGCAAAGCCCGTACCGATGCCTTCATATCGCCGATAGATTTGGTGATAATATCCATCATTCCCAAGGAATCGGGTAAGTTCGCGATATTCACCGCATAAATTCGATAATCAATCGCCACAGCCACAAAACCTTTACGTGCAAACTCCTCGCAAAAGGCACTGACCTGCTCGCGCTCGCCCTGCACATAGGCTCCACCAAAAGCAAAAACGACCACCGGGCGGTCAGTTCGCGTATCGCCCACAGGCTCATATATGTCCATATAAAGTTCCTGAAAATTTCCGCCAAAAGTGTAATTTTCTCCAAACTTGATAGCATTGGTCCTAACAACATCCGTGAAAATCTCATTGATATAACGCGAACTGTTACAGCCATTTTCTTGGGCAAAAACAGTCCCCGAAAATATTGTAAAAATTAAAAGTAAGTAAATTTTTTTCATATAAAATTAAATATTTTTATAATTTAATACACTGTTTTATAAATTTATTTACATTTTTTGACGTTTATTTTGAAATGAATCGAATCAAAAATGACGCGAATACTCACTGTATTTAAGGATTTTTTGGTGAAGAGTCATTTTAAAAGAAATACTCAAAAAAGTAAATAAATTTGTGAAACAGTGTATTTAAGTATCAGGAATTAAATAAATGTATATTCTTCGCGTCGTTATTTGGGGTAGATTATTTTCTTCCTCTTCCCTAAGATAAAACTTTATTGTCGTAAAATTACTTAATATTTGCTAATATTTTAAATTTGCATTTTGAATGACATAAATTTCGCTTAAATAAAGCGAAATTTGCGCTTTAATACTTTTACGGACAGGTCAAAAGCTGCCCATAATTCGAACTTACAAATATGATTCTATATAATGTTACTGTAAAAATAATGACTCAATTCAGAGAGGATTGGGAAAAATGGATGCGCGAAACCCACATCCCCGAAGTGATGGATACGGGTTTATTTGTCGAATATAAAATGTCGCGCATACTCGGTGAAGACGAAAACGAAGGCGTGACTTTTGCGATTCAATACCTTACGCCAAGTATGGAGAAGTTCCGAGAATACGAAGAAAACCACGCCAAACGATTGCAAGCCGACCACACACAAAGATATACTAACAAGTATGTCGCTTTTCGTACCATAATGGAGGTCGTACAACAGGAAATATATGTCCCCGCTTCGCTTAACTAAGGGAAGAGGAAGAAAATAATCTACCCCAAATGAAGAAGAACAATTCAGACGGGTAGATTATTTTTTTCGTCTTCCCTAAGCCAACACAGACAACTTGTACCGACGAATGACAGTATTCCTGTCTGTGCTTATCGGCAGCAGGTGCATTCGCGCATATACAATACGCGCACAGACAGGAATGTCTGCGTTAGGTTACTCTTGAAAATAAACACGTTTTACACGCCCTGAAATATTTGTAAATACTTCATAAACAATAGTTTGCAATTCATTGGCGAGTAATTGTATCCGTTTTTCTTTTCCGAAAATAATGACCTCCTCCCCTACCCTCGCTTTTGGTATTTCCGTTACATCTACCATGCACATATCCATGCAAATACTCCCAACAGTACGCGCCGTTTTCCCGTGAATAACGACACTACCACGCCCACTACCCAACTGCCGCAAAAAACCATCTGCATAACCTATACTAATCGTTGCAATACGCATATTTTCGCTTGCTTTTCCGGCGCGATTATAGCCAATAGTATCGTTTTTGTGCATAGTTTTTATTTGCGAAATTGTCGCTTTGAGTGTGCTGACGGTTTCAAGTTCGTTTTGTATTTCTGCACAGCCTATTCCGTACAATCCAATACCCAATCGCACCATATCCATTTGAGCATCAGGGAAGCGCACAATGCCGCCCGAATTGAGCATATGACGCATAGGTGCGTAGCCAATTTTTGTTTTTATTTTTTTATATAAAAATTCAAATTGTGTAATCTGTTGGCGAGAGAAGTTATCAAATTGAGCATCATCGCTACCCGCAAGGTGTGAAAAAATAGATACGACTTTGATACTTTCATTTTCATTTAAAAAATGAATTAACTCCTCAGTATCTGTCTCCTCAAAGCCAAGTCTGTTCATTCCCGTATTCAAATTCAGGTGAATAGCGTAGTTGGTAATTTCTTGATAATCAATTTCTTTTGCAAAATTTCGTAAAATTTCCAAGCTATAAATTTCTGGTTCTAATTCGTGCCGAATCAGCGTATCAAAACTCGCTGCTTCGGGATTCAGTACCAATATTGGCAGTTGTATTCCAGCTTCACGCAGCTCTACGCCTTCATCCGTATACGCGACTGCGAAGTAATCGACATTTTGAAATTCGAGCAAACGTGCCACCTCGTCGCTACCGCTGCCATAAGCCGCTGCCTTGACCATCGCCATGACCTTTGTTTCGGGTTTGAGGTAGCGACTGTATGCGTTGAGATTATGCGTGAGGGCATTGAGGTTGATTTCCAAGACAGTGCGATGTGCCTTCTGTTCCAACATCTGCGCAATACGCTCAAATTCAAAGACTCGTGCACCTTTTAGCAAGATATTTTCTCGATTAAATTGGAGGTTTGTGAAGTCATTCTGCAAGTCATTTGTCGTTTTATAAAATATGGTTTGCAACTGCGTGGGGAGGTACTTTTTTATCGAAAAAATAGTATTTCCCACCCCAATAAAACGGCTAATTTTTCGCTCTTTGACCAATTCTGCTACACACATATATAGTTCATCAGGCGTTTGATTGGTCTGCAAAATATCAGAAAGAATGAGCGTAGATTCGTGATTTCCGCCTTGTTGTGTGAGAAAATCCAGCGCGATTTCGAGCGAATTTAGATCATTATTATAACTGTCGTTGATGAGTGTGCAGTTGTTGACCGCAGCTTTGAGTTCGAGCCGAAGGGGAACGCTGCGAAGGCGTTTTATACGTTTTTTGATGGTTTCATTTTCATAATTTAAATGAAGCATGACCGCCCAACAGTGCGCAATATTTTCTAAATAAGCATCGTCGGTGAAGGGGACTTCTATCTCAATATTTTTTTCTTTAAAATTCGCATGAAGTACCGTGCTACTGCGCTTTTTTTCTATTTTTTTTATACACAAATCAGCACTTTCATTTCTTCCCCACGTATAGATAGCAGGCACTTTTGAAGTGTCGGCTATCTTTGTTGTCGCTTCACCTACGACTCTGTTTATCAATTCATTATCGTTTCGATAAATCATTGTTTTACAAGAAAAAAACAACTGTAGTTTCTCTTTTAGTTTTTCTTCGATACTCGAAAAACCTTCGCTGTGTGCCTCGCCGATATTGGTGAGTAGTCCGATGTCGGGTTGAATGATATTTGCTAGTTTTTCCATCTCGCCCACTTGCGAAATCCCTGCTTCAAATATACTCAAATCATGTGTCTCATTGATTTGCCAAACGGAAAGCGGCACGCCTATTTGCGAATTATAGCTTTTGGGACTGCGGACGATGCTATGCTCCTCGCGGAGCAATTCGTAGAGCCATTCTTTTATGATGGTTTTGCCATTGCTGCCTGTGATGGCGATGGTGGAGAGGTCGAATTGTTGGCGGTGGTATTGGGCTAAGGTTTGGAGGGCTTGGAGTGGATTTTTGACTAATAGAAAATTGGCATCATTCCATTTATCCCCTGTCTTTGAAGGGGAGTTTTGCTCTTTATCACCCCCTGCCCTTGAGGGGGAGTCTGCCCATATATTCGATGCCTTGAGCGTGAACTCCCCTTTAGTCCCGATAGCTATCGGGAGGGGTAGTACACTGACCACAAAATTCCTAACTCCTTTTTCATAAGCATTTTCTATGTAATCATGTCCATCGTGTCGCGTTCCTTTTATCGCAAAAAACAGCGAACCATGCGGCATAGATACCTTGCGACTATCAAAGAGTAGTTGGGTGATATTCGCAGGTTGTGCCGCCTCATTTAAGAAGGTGGCGGAGATGATTTTTGCTATTTTTTGTATATCGTACACCGAATTAAGTTCAAGTTCAAGTTCAAGTTTCGGGATGTTGCAAGCAACATCTTTATTATAAAGTAACACAGGCTTCCAGCCTGCACCGAGTTAGTTCGCCCTGTTTTATCGAAATAACGTGTCGATATAGCGCGATTCAGGCTGGAAGCCTGTGTTACGAAAAAGGACAAAATCGATACCGATTTTGTCCTTTAAATATTCTAAACAAACATGGCGATTGAAATCGCCTGTACGGTTTTTCTAATTCGAACTGCCTACTACACGTACTTCAGTGCGGCGGTTTTCTTGGTGCTGCTCTTCGCTACATTTTGCGCCGTCTATGCAGCCGTTGACGATTTGTGATTCGCCGTAACCTGTGGCATTGAAGCGGCTTTCGTCTAAGCCTTTGCCTTTGAGATAATCAACAACTTCGCTGGCACGACGTGCAGAAAGTTTTTGGTTATAACTCGCTGGTCCGCGGGCATCTGTATGCGAGGCTATCTCGATGATGACAGACGGATTGACTGCCATGAGGTCGTAAATTATTTTGAGTTCGTCCTGATACAATTCTTGTACGGGTGCTTTGTTGAAATCGTGGTATAAAGTCGGGAAGCCCAAAGGACGCGCCGGAGGTGTCGGGAAAGATGGTGCAGTCGTAGTCGTACCCGGTACAGTTTCTACAACGACTGTTTGCTCTGCTTCGGAAGGTACTGCTTTTAATGTAACCTTTGTAGTGATGGTTTTTGAAGCCGTTCTACCGCGTGTGCAGACGTTTTCTGTGCTGACGAGGTAGCCGCCTTTTTCGGCTTTGATGAGGTAGCAACAGCCAGGCATGAGGTCAAAGGCAAACTGTCCGGAAACGTCCGCTTGCAATACATCTACGGGTTCGCCGCAGTCGTTGGTTATCGTCAAATCTGCTTTGCTCAATGTCTGCCCATCAGAGTCTCTCACCGTTCCAGCTAACTGAAATTCAAGGGGTCTATCCAATCCGATACTAACGAGTACTTTCTCGCCGCTTTTGCTTGTTTTGGTGGAAGCCGCAGCAGAATTAGCCGCATAATCGTCTTTGTCGGCTTCGATACGACAGGTTCTATCGACAGGCATTTCGAAAAAAATACGTCCATCGCTACCTGTTGTAAATTGGCGTTCGTTGCAGTTCATTTCTACACTGGCAGTTTCGATGGGTTCGCCTGTGTTTTTGTCGTAAACCAATACTTCTACATCCACTGCTTCACGCTCAAACATATATAGGTCGTCGTTTCCGTTGCCACCTTTTCTATTAGATGAGAAAAAACCAACGCTTTTATCTGCGCTATACGTAAGGCTGAAATCGTCGGAATAGCTATTGATAGGTGAGCCGATATTTTGTACTGGCGACCAAGAACCTTCGGTGTTTTTTGAATAAAAAATATCTAATCCACCCATTCCTGCATGCCCATTTGATGCGAAATAGAGCGTACCATCATCGTGCACAAAAGGAAATATTTCGTCCCCTTCGGTGTTGATGCCGAGTACGTAAGCGTTCATATTGATAGCTGGTCCCCAACGTCCGTTGTCGAGCATACTCATATACAAATCCATGCCGCCCACGCCGCCGGGCATATCAGAAGTAAAGTACATGGTGTTGCCGTCCGGCGTTACTGTCGGGTGGGCTACGGAGTATTCTTCACTGTTGAATGACATGCCTTTGATGTTCTTCCATTCATTATTTTCGAGGCGTGCCGTATAGATTTTAAGGCGTATAATTCCGTTGCCATCGCGTCCTGCTTTATTGTTTTCAATATTATTTCGGGTGAAATAAATACGGTCTTGTGCCTGATTGAAGGTAACCGGACCGTCGTGGTATTTTGTATTTATTTTGGAAGAATATTTGACGGGGTTACCAAAGGTGAATCCATCGTTTTCTTGCTTTATTTCGCTATAATATAATTCTAAAAATGGGTTGCCTGTCCACGTATGAATGCGGCGGACGGCGGCACCTCTATCACGTTCGGAAGTAAACACGATGCCTTCGCGGAAGAAAGACGCTCCGAAATCATCCAATCCTGTATTGACATCTTCTACCTGCTGAGTGCGGTAGTAACTCGATCCTACGGATTTGAATTGATTGACGGTAGCCGGTTCGCAAGCGTTGACAAGCAACTGACCGCGTTGGTCAGAAGGGACTTCGGCAGCGTATTCTTTGAACCAGCGGTCTGCTTGCTCGCACTTGCCTGTGCCTTGCAAGGCTTGGGCGTAGTAGAGTTTGTGCAAAGGTTTCACTTCGGGCAAACGAACGACTTGACCGTACCAAAATGCGGTTTCATTCATGTTGCCGACTTTGCGGTAGCTTTCTGCCAGTTTTATTTTAGCGGAAGACAAATCGCGCTTGTCCAATACGTCCAGATAATACGCAATGGCTTTTTGGTAATTGAGCGATTTATAGTATTTGTCCGCTTTTTTGAGTTTTCGTTGCTGCGCTTCGGTATTGCCGATAGATAGGCAGCAGATTATTAGTGTGATTATTATTCTGAATTTCATTATAACGAGTTGACGTGTTGTTGCGTTGATGAGTTGATGGGGTGTTGTCTTGACGAATTATTGTGTTATTGAATTGATGAGTTATTGAGTTATCGTTTGTTCGACAACTTAATAATTCGCCAATTCATCAACTCGTCAAAAATACCTCGGAGTCACTATTTTATCTTTATCATAATTCAAATCAAAACCAATCATAACTTCGTATGAACCGGAAGCGACTTGACGAATTTCTGTCAATGGAAAATCGTAGGCTACGCCGATGCGTAAGCCATTTCCAAACAATAATGAAGCCCATATATCCACTGAATCATAGGAACTTATATCGCCAAAGCCTTCGAAAGCCGAGCGAAATGAAACACCTAACCAAAGGGTTTCATTGAAGAGTAAGGAGGCATCAATATCAAATTCGGTGGGTGCAGAAACGCCTTTGCTGCCTTCGTTGGCGTCTTCTCTAAATTCGGTGAATAAGCCCACGTTTTTTATCAAAAATGAGGGTTTGAAATCTACTGTTTCGCTCAATTTGACGACTAAACCACCCATTGCATAATAGTGACGATACTGCCGTGCGAAGAGGTTGGAGGAGTTGGGGTCGATGCCCTCACGTCTCAAATCACTGCCCAAAATATGCGGTACAGAAAAGCCAAAATAGAAGGATGGCGTTGAGAAATATAGTCCTGCACCGAAGTTGGGTATCAGTAGGTTGCGTATGTTTTGATCATCGGCTGTGAATGCCGGGTCATTGGGCGTTTGGATGGTCAGACCGCTATTATCTGTCGAAAAGTCGGCTCGCCAATTATACATACCGCCTTGCAAACCAAGTGCGAGATGCCCCTTGCCTGTGGGTATGCGGTAGGCGTATTGGGCTTGCAATCCGGTTTGTTGGGTGACACCAATGACATCGCGCGAAACCGTCAGTCCAAAACCTACGCGGTCGCTACGCACAGGCGTGTGCATGGAGAAAATCTGCGTGACGGGTTTGCCTTCATTATCGTTGAAGCCCAACCATTGGTCGCGGTGCAATATGCTGATACTCATCCCATCACGACTGCCGGCATAGGCAGGATTGTAAGAGAGTGTGTTGAACATGTACTGCGTCAACATCGGATCTTGCTGTGCGATTCCCTGTAAGCTGAAAAGCAGTATCGTTGCTACAATTATTATTCTTTTCATGTTGGTAATTGGTTAATTGGAGGTAAGTAACGAGTAAATAATAACTTTTTTTCTCTTGTCTCACCTCTCTGCCTATCGTTGCAATTGAATAAATCCTTCGTACACATCTCCGCTGACTTGAATCACGTAAAAATACGTTCCATCGGGTAGGTCTTCGCCATTCCATGTGCCGTCCCAATTATTTTGATAATCTTTTACATAAAAAACGAGGTTGCCCCAACGATTGAAAATGGAGATTTGTTCTTCGTTGGTATCTTCTAAGCCTTCTACGACAAATAAATCGTTGATACCATCGTTATTTGGAGAAAAACCGTTGTAAACCGTTGTGGGTGCGTAGATGTCGCAACCGGTCATTTCGATAATTACCAGTGCATCATCGCATAAGGAAGTGCCTATACATATTTGATAGCGTAGCGAATCTGTGCCACAAAAATCTTGGTCGGGCGTGTAAGCAATCCCACTCGCACCACCAATAATACTGACGACTTGCGCCGTCCCATTGGTCGGAAATCCGATAATGCCTACCGTTGGTGGTACATTGGCATCGTCGTTGTCCAGTATAGGTATGAGTATATTTTCGTTTCTTTCGATGGTCACTATGTCGTCGTTGGCGGTTGGTAGGTTGGGGTTGACGTTTATCGTAAAAATGAAGGTTTCACACGTATTGTCATCGCAAACTTCAAGGCAAAGTGTATCCAGCCCCTGTACAAACCCAGAGGTGTAAACGATGCATTCGTCGCCTCCGCTAATGCTGCCTACCGTACCAAATTGCAGGTCTTCACATGCGAGATTGGTAACAACGAGAGGCGGCAAAAATCCCGTCAAATCAGGGCATATCAATCGCGTTTCATCTTCAATAAGTGTTATCGGAACGGGAAAAATGGTATCGGGCGAACTTGTAGTAGCACTCACATTGATACTTCCATAAGTCTCGTTGATAGTTAGAAAGGACAACAAAACTATTACAACATATATTTTTTTCATGCTTTATTTTCTAATAAGTGAATGTGCTATTTTGTATTCAAGCATTCGTTAATGTATGCAGTTAGGGAAGACAAAAAAAATAATCTACCCGTCTGAATTGTTCTTTTTCTTATATGTTTCACTTAGTGAAAGAAAATAAATAACTTGCCCCATTATGCTTGTTCTTTTCCCTTCTAAAAAACACAAAAAA
>Ga0209831_1003903_pt1 | contig 12045 bp, 10 predicted proteins | sample Maine_Asex4_meta_FD_187451 | JGI IMG/M metagenome (GOLD analysis project Ga0209831, IMG submission 187451) | Marine algal microbial communities from Maine, USA - Maine_Asex4_metaG (SPAdes) (version 2) | ecosystem: Host-associated > Algae > Red algae > Unclassified | place: Maine, USA | collected...
TTGGCTAGATGAAGACAGGCTCAACATAGAGCCGCTTTGAAACAGAATATTTTGGGAGTGGGAGTTTGACCAAGACAATAGTCGTAACCTCGGGCAAAGGTGGAGTCGGCAAGACAACCACCAGCGCATCCATTGCAACGGGGCTTGCCAAACGCGGATTCAAAACCGTCGTCATCGATTTCGACGTGGGTTTGCGTAATCTTGATCTGATAATGGGTTGCGAGAGACGTGTTGTCTACGATCTGGTCAACCTCGTCAATCAGGAGGCGAGCCTCCACCAGACACTGATAAAGGACAAGAGAATCGAGAATCTCTACATCCTGCCTGCCTCCCAGACCCGAGATAAGGATGCGCTGACCATTGAAGGCATAGCCAGGGTCATGCACAAGCTCAAGAAGAGCGATTTTGACTACATCATCTGCGATTCCCCGGCCGGCATCGAAAAAGGCGCAAAAATGGCCTTGTACTTTGCTGATGAAGCCATCGTGACAACCAACCCTGAAGTGTCTTCCGTTCGCGACTCAGACAGAATCCTCGGTATTTTGCAGAGCGAATCCAAGCGCTCCAAAATGAATGAAGAACCGGTAAAGGAACATCTGCTGATCACTCGGTACAACCCGACGCGAGTCAAGGACGGTCAGATGCTGAGTGTGGACGACATCGTCGACCTGCTAGCCATACCGTTGCTGGGCATTATCCCGGAGTCCCCTTCAGTACTTGATTGCTCCAATGCCGGCAAGCCAGTCATTCTCGACGACGAAAGCGAGGCCGGACAAGCCTATTCAGACGCCATCGATCGCCTGCTCGGCGAATCCAAGCCACATCGCTTCATGGAAGCCCCGAAAAAAGGGTTTCTGTCGCGACTATTCGGGTAGAGACACATGGGCTTCTTCAAATTTTTCAGATCCAACAAGGACGACGCCTCAGCCAAGGTAGCTAAAGACCGCTTGCAGGTCCTTATTGCGCATCAGCGCACCGGGCGCGAAGGTCCCGACTACCTGCCCATGCTGAAGCAGGACATCCTCGACGTGATCAAGAAATACGTGGCTGTCGGTGACGATGCTGTCTCCGTACAACTGGACTCGCAAGACGATTGTGATGTACTGGAACTGAACATCACATTATCCGAAGATGCGACAGCCACAGCGTCTGCACCATCATCAACGTCCTCATCACCGACTTCGTCAATACAACCCTCGGCCGCCGCAAAAAAACGCGCGATGGAACGTAGACAGGCAGCGACTTAGCACGCTGTAGCGTTTAGACAGTTGGCCAGGACCATTGAGGCCTGGCCAACTTGTTTTTTCGAATACTTTGCTGCTATCCATCCCCGGCTCAATCACTACCCGTGTATTGAGCAACGGACTACTTCACCATCGAATAGACACTTCAGCCCTCTACCCATAAGCTGATTGCACCGCAGATTGCGCGGGGAATTGTGGCCAATCGCGTTCGCTGGCTATCCTGAGGCCACGTCGGATCCCCAGTAAAGACGCCCTGAATGGCCTGAGCCGTTCGAAAGCGGGCTGGACAGCACTCGGATGAGGACGCATAGCGCATAGACTCTGAAGCGTTGCTCAGGCCGCACTGCCAGGCCCTTGACTGGCCTGTCCCACCACGGGGAGCCACTCGATTAGTCTCAAGATCCCGATTTGGCAGATCCCGACGCTATTTCTACAAACCTGATTCTGCAAACCTGAAAATTCTGCTAAATCTGATGCAGAATCACGACTTACACGTGGCTTGAGACAGCGATGACCCTGTTATTGGCATATTCCAGCCAAGAGAATGACGCGGGAGCAACATAAAGTGTTGCAAAAAAACCACGTGGAGTAATTTCTCGGTTATTCTTGCGTTTCCGGCTAGCCAAGTGTTGTTTCTGTTCTACACTAAAGGTCGTGCGGCGCCGCTGGTTCTGTCACTGTCTTGCAAAAACGCAATATGTTGTTGCATTATTCAGACACGCTGACTAGAGTTGCATCGCTGAAACACATTTTCGTTTGTTCTACATAAGCTTTTACAGCAAAAATCTGATTGGAGAAAATACATGAAATTCACTAAGACAGCTGTCGCGGTTGCAATCGCAGCTTTTGCTGCGACACCCATGATTGCAGCCGCAGACACAACTCTGTCCGGCGCAGTGCAGATTCAAGTCAAAGGTACTGATGCAGGAAACGATCCAGACACACTGGCTATTGATGAGGCAGCACTGGCTGAGCCTACAATCGCTGCTGATGACGTTCTGTTCGGAATTACGTCCGAGCATGAGCTGAACAGTGGACTGACAGGCTACGGTAGCTTGCGAGTCGACATGAACCGTCTTTCTAACGAAGGCCGGCAAACGTTCGATCCAGGTACACCTGAATTCGACGAAGATGATGTTGAAGTAACTGAACTGGGTTCTGCTGACTCTGTCTATGTCGGTATCAAGGGCGGCTTTGGTGACATCCGATTCGGTGAAGTAACTAGTGCTGCCGAGTACGGTCAGGTTGCAAACGATATCTTTGACGTCACTGGTGACATCAATGGTGGTATGGGATACACAGGCACATTCGGTCCTGTTGGCCTGGCCGTCAGCTTTGCTCCTGAAAACAACGAAGACGTCATCGCTGTAGGTGCCAAGTTCGGCATCGGTGGATTTGCTATCGGCCTCGGTGCAGAAGATCGCGCTGAAGTCCAGGCTGCTTCTGCTGGTGTATCTTTCGCATTCGCCGGTGCTTCGATCGCTGCTCACTTCTGGACTCGCGAAAATGGCGACGATACTGATACTGAGTCAGTCTCTGCAAAAATTGGTTACGGCTTCGGTGGCGTTTCTGCCAATCTGACTGTATCCATGCAAGACGATGGAAATGACGGCGAAAAAGAAGCAGTTCGACTCGACCTTGGCTACGATTTGGGCGGCGGCATGGACATCAGTGCACGAGTCAACGCTGCTACTGACAACGATGACACAACTGACGATCTGACTAGCTACCGGGTAAAGCTGAGCAAATCTTTCTAGAACTGATTTAGCCCACGTTAGAAAAAGCCCCTCAATTGAGGGGCTTTTTTTTGCCTGTGGTCTGATAACCGGGATGATTGATCTTCCGTCATTATTCAAGCGATCCCGGTACTACCTGACGCTCCGACGAAGAGCCCTATTGAACCACCAGCGAGTTGACCACGAAACGGACACCCGGCACCTGCCCTGCTACTCTCTCAGCTTCGTGAATCGTCGCTTTGTTCATCAGGAAACCGGACAATTTCACCGTATCCTCACTAACGGTTGTCACTCTGATACGAGACGTGGCCGTCTGCGGAGCATCACGAAGCGCCTGCTTAACCCTGACCGACAATTCGGCGTTATCGTCCACGATAGTACCGATGTCCTCAGTAATAATCGGACTCCCATCGAAACCACAACCACCCACGACCAGTGCCAGTCCCAAGACAAACGGCACACCCATCAAACGCATCATTTTCTTCATATTTCACCCACCAAAAAAAACCCCAAGGGTCGGACCATCATAGGTCATTGATTCCAATATATTATTCGCCTAAAACCGAATAAAAAATCACCTAAAATGGCTACTTTTACGACGAAAAAGCTCACATAAGGTAAGCCAGCCTGCCTCATTCTAACCACCAGTGGATGCTGACTGTGCAATATCCATTATTGAATTATTGGATAGATAAGTGCCGTGCGGCAACTCAATCCATACACAGCATCGCATTGTCGGTGAAAGTCTCTCCTCTGAGAATCTTGTCTGGTCATTCTATCTCTACCCTCTATCAGATAGAACGAGCCAAAATACAGACTGCGTGCGATACTCGGCATTGCGCAATTCGGTGTAACAAACACGATGGGAAGTGGTAACGCCTGATGGAAAGCGGCTTATTTGCCTACATTCTTCGATACAGCAGGCGACAGCAAATCGTTCTGCTGTTCATGATCATATGCTCGTTCCCGTTTTACTACGTTAGCCTCGATCTCCCAAAAACCATCATCAACGATGCCATAAGTGGCACCGGCTTCCCTGTCGATGTCTCTTTCAGTATCGCCGGACTGTCCGCTGATTTCGGTTCGTTCGAGCAGATCCCCTACCTCGTTCTACTCTGCATAGCCTTTCTCATGCTTGTGCTGGTGAACAGTGGCTTCAAGTATTTCATCAATATCTATCGAGGCACGCTTGGCGAGCGCATGTTGCGTCGCATGCGTTTACAACTGATCAACCGCATCATGAAGTTCCCGCTCGCGCGGTTCAGGAACACCAGTCAGGGAGAGCTGGTTTCCATGGTCAATCAGGAGACCGAACCATTAGGTGGTTTCATCGGCGAATCCTTCTCTCTGCCTCTCTATCAAGGCGGAATATTACTCACCATTCTGGCGTTCATGTTTGCGCAGGACTGGAAACTTGGATTAGCGGCGATTGCCTTGTATCCGTTGCAGGCCTGGCTGATTCCTAAACTGCAACGACAAGTCAACCTGCTCAATCAGCGCCGAACCATAAGAATGCGCAATCTGGCTGAAAACCTGGGAGAGGTTGTTGCGGGTATCAATGAAGTTCACGTCAACGATAACAGTCGTTTTTTCGACGATCACTTCTCGAAGTTGCTCGGCGGTATTTTCAATATCCGCGTGCAGATTTATCGCAAGAAGTTCTTTATTAAATTTCTCAACAATTCGATCGCACAACTGACCCCGTTTCTGTTTTACCTCATAGGCGGTATTCTGGTCATTCGAGGAGACATGTCGATAGGAGCGCTGGTGGCTGCGCTCGCCGCCTACAAGGATTTGTCGCCACCCTGGAAAGAATTACTGGCCTGGTATCAGGGGCAGGCAGATGCACGATTGAAGTATCAGATACTTACCGAACAATTTGCGATTGACGACGGCACTATCCCGCCAACCAAATCGTCGATATCACAAGATTGGCTGGATAGAGTCGACGATTTAACACTTGTAGCAAATAACATCAGCCTGAGGCGTAGCGACGGTGTGCGGGAAGTCAGTAATGTTTCCCTCACTATCGAGCAGGGTGCCTGGGTCGCTTTGGTAGGAAGCGGCAGTAGTGGCAAGAACGGCCTGGCGCAGATGCTTGCTCGACTGGTGCCGCCCACCACCGGCAAGCTCATGCTTGCAGAACACAATGCCGCAGAGTTACCACAAACAATTACCGGACGAGCAGTGAGCTACGTGGGTCACGACTCCTACCTGTTCTCGACATCCATCCGCGACAACATCCTGCTCAGTGTCAAATTCAAACCACAGGATTCTAAGCTGACCAATCTCGTGCTCGATGAAGCCATTGAATTCCATGAATGGCAGAGTGAAGCGCAAATGTCGGGCAACAGTGGAGTGGATCTTTACGCTGACTGGGTGGATCACAAGAGTGCGGGTGCAGATGATGCTCATCAACTAACCGAACGAATTAGCTCAGTTCTGAAATCTGTTGAGGCTGAGGACGACATCGTTCGCTACGCTCTCGCAAGAACCATTGATCCAACAGAGAATGCTGAACTTGCAGAACGTTTCATGCAGGCCAGAAAGCTGTTTAATGAAAAATTGATCGCAAACGGTTTTGAATCAATCGTTGAATTTTTGCATCCCGATCAATATAACGACAACGCCACTCTGGCTGAAAATATTCTGTTTGGTGTGTCTAACGATGATGAATTTTCCGCTAGCGGACTCACCGAACATCCGATACTGCGCGGGCTGTTTGAAGAATTCGGGTTGGCAGAAACAGTTGATAACGCTGCCATCAGTACCGCTACCACCATGGTCGAGTTGTTTTCAGATCTACCACCCGGACACGAATTTTTCGATCGCTACGGTTTTATCAATGCAGATAATCTTCTGGAATTGAAGCGTATATTAAGCCAGCTGGAAAAAGCCAATACTATTGATAAGCTGGCAGTCAATGACAGAAAACTCATCCGCTCGCTGCCATTTAAAGTCATCAGTGGAAGACACCGTATCGGTATATTGAAAGATGAGCAGAAAGAGCGAGTGCTTCAGCTTCGTGAGGCGTTTGCAGAAAAACTGGATGACGATGCTAGAGAGAAGATAGATTTCTTCTCTCTGGAAAGCTACAACCCATCGACCACTATTGCAGAAAACATCATATTTGGCCGAGTGGTATACGGTCGATTGGGCGCGGAGACCAAGGTCTATAGTCTCTTACTTGAAGTACTTCAGGAACTTGATCTAATGAATCCGGTTCTTGAGATAGGTCTGGCAGCGCCGATGGGACTCGCGGGTAGCCTGTTACCCACATCGCAGCGACAAAAACTGATACTCGCCAGAGCACTGATCAAACAGCCTCGTGTGTTAGTGATAAATGAAGGTCTGAGTGCGCTGGATACCAAGGAAATCCGCAGGATACTTGAACACGTCAAGGAAGATTATCCGCAGCTTAGCCTTGTCTGGGTAGACAATCGGGCTCGATTCAAGAAGCTCTTCGATCGCGCGGCATTTCTTCAAGCTGGAAAGCTGGTGAAAGTGGAGGAACTTGCTGAGACTATTAAGGAGAGTACGCCAGCCAAAGAGACCGAGGGCACGCCAGAGCACATCGAGGATGATCAGGATCCGGAGGATCGTGAAGATACAACGGTTAGATCAGCACTATCGGTTGAAGATGATGAAAAACTTGAGATGTTCAAACGCATACCGCTCTTCAGGTTTCTGGACAACGCACACTTACTGCTTCTGGTCAAAAATTGTGACGCTGTGAACTTTGAAAAAGGTGAACGTCTGTTTGATCAGGGTGATACCGGAGACGCACTTTATATTATCGTTGACGGGACAGCCAGCATACTCATCTCAGATGGAGATCATGAGAATAAAGTTCGCGACTGTGGAGTCGATGAAGTGATTGGTGAGATGGCTTTGCTCGCTGATGCACCCCGGACAGCCTCGGTTGAGGCAGCCACCGAACTCGCTGTATTGCGTTTGAAACGCGAGGTATTCATTGACATGCTTCGCTTGAACGGAGAACTTGGTTATCAGATCCTGCAGGTAATCGTTGAGAGATTTGCCGACACCAATAAAAAAATGGCTAACCTGATTAAATCATGATTAACTATATATCATCAGATTTGGACAATAACGTATCGCGCATGGAAGGCCAATGAAAGAGTGCAGCTATGAGTATTGAGTCTGAGTACGAACTATTCAGTCAGATAGAACTGTTTGAGGATCTTGACCCCATACAACTCAAACGTCTGATATTTGTCAGCCAACGTTATCAGCTAAACGCGGGGGAATATCTTATCCGCCAAGGCGATATGGATGGTAACGTTTTTGGAGTGCTGGAAGGTGAGCTTGATGTCCTGCTCGAGAGCCCCAATGGTGAAGTCAATATTGCTCAGCATGGCCATGGCGAACTGGTCGGTGAGATGTCGGTGATATCCGGCGAACCCAGAAACGCCTCCGTACGTGCAAGTTCACCCTGTGAAGTGATTGGTTTCGAGCGTGATAACTTCATCAAGACGGTTACCTGTTGTCCAAACACTGCGTTGAAGATGATGCGAATTTTGACCACTCGACTGGCAAAACAGAATCAGCAATTGGTCGCCCTGTCCAAAAAGCAGATAGATTCCTGACATCGCAAATATAGTCGGATTGTTCCTGATGGAAACTGACACGGTCAGAACCAATCAGGCTAAATCCTTACGCGGACACCCACTCAAGCACTAACAAGCTGATACTACGCCGCAATCAAACGGCTCCATCACTGCCCTGCCACCCTCTTCTTGAAGATACTTCATATAGTTCAATGGGATTCAAACGACCTCGTAGAATCTCGCTGCCCATTTCTTTAAAGATGAATCTTTCCTTGCTACATAGCTCCATTGTGCGCAATGAAACAAGATTTGAGGTTTCATACTGCTTGCTGAGCTCCTGTAATCTGGCAGCAATATTCACGTTATCGCCGTAAACGGTATAGCTCAATCGATCGGGGGTTCCTACGAAACCACCCACCACTGATCCCGTATTGATGCCGGCCCTAGTCGACAACTTCAGCCCCCCTTCAAACTGGTATTTACTCAGCATCTGCTGAATTTCGAGAGCAGCTGATACTGCACTACTCGCATGATCTGAATCATGACCCGGTAAATTGAAGCTTGCGAGGATGGCATCACCCTGAAACTGGTTGATCACACCACGGTTCCGTTCAATGGGTTCTGATATGACACGGAAATACTCATTCAGTGTCGCGATCAGTTTTTCCGGGCTAAGCTGTTCTGCTAGAGAGGTGAACGATACAAGATCCACGAACAGGATAGTTGCTTCACGTGTTTCGGTTTGTGTATCTATCAGCGGCCCATCTGCGGTTGCAATCTGACTAGCGACGCTTTCGGGCACAAAGAGCGACAGATTACCTGCCGTGTTTTTTTCGATGATGGATCGAATCAACAAGTGCCTGCCTCTCGCAATAGCAACTGTCAGTATTGCTGTGACCACCAGAATGGAAATGATCTTGTCCAGCTCACCACCAATCAGCACCTTGTTTGATGTCAGATACTCTACATAATCACGAGTGATAGATGACATGCCTGCTTCATCCATAACGGCAAAACCTAGCAACAGTGACCAGCCTGCAGCTCCAACAAGTCCTGACAACAATACAAAGCCAGGCTCAAATCTCAAAGCACGAAGCGATATGAAAATAAAGACATATAAAAGAGTCGGTGCTTTAAGGTAGAAAGACGGAGGTTGCATGTACTGAAGGTGGAACGAAAAAATCAAGCCAATCAACAACCCCATATCCACCAGAACAGACAGCACCAACATCCAGACTGACAAGCTGCCCTTATAGGATAGGTAAAGTCTGACACAGGTGAACAGGCAATAGGCAGTAAGAAAAAACGGCACGGGCTCGAATTCTGCCCCACTGGGTAAAGTATTCGGAGCTGCTAAATAAAGAATGGAGAACAGGACAAGAATAGTCAGCTGTATCCAGCCAATCAAACGCTCGCTACTGTTCTGCTGCAATTCGATGGACAAACGGATTTTCTCTGGTAGCGCAGCGTAATCCTCGCCGCTGGTTAACCAGTCTCGCCTTGACTTCAGGTACGCCGTGCGTGGCTGTTTTCTCATCGAGGCGACAGATTCCGTGCTGCCGATTGTTGTTTCAACTCTTTGGATGCTGCATAGAAACCACCATCCTCACCATCCACGAAATGCAGATGCTGGCTGGATTCAAGATCAAGCAGCAAACAGGTTATTTGTGCCTGCTTTGTTTCAAAGGAACCGAAATCCAGTTCGCCGGCTGCATGCATCTCCTCAAGCAACTGGCGTATGTCACTTACCTGCTCACCCGTACAATCGAGCACCATGCGCAGTACATCATCAAATTTGCAGTAGTCACTGTTCTTGCACAACTCTTCACGATAGACCACTGCATCGTAGCCACCACCACTAAGGTCAAACCGTTCAAGCGCCCAATGAATCAGTGATTTGACATAGAGCTCAGCTATACGCAGCCAATAAGACTTACCCGCACGACTCACTTTAGCTTCCGCAGCAAGTCCCTTCGGTGGCCATTTGAATTTCAATGAATTTGCCGTAACAGGACTTGCCTGACTCAACTCATTTCCAATAATACGGGTGAGTCTTTCCAGGAACACAGACAGCGTGTGCTGACGACTCTGAAAGTTCTGAGCCAATGGTTTAACGAGCAGACACAGTATCTTGCCCCGTTGCGTATCCAGTGGTTCCCAGCGGCACGACAAACCAGTAAGGTCAGGTGGGCCAGGCAACGTATATTCAGCCACCAGATATTGCTCTGCAGTGTTTGTTGCCTTGATCAAATCATCGGCAAGTTCAACACCGCCGCCACCGAACATGGCAAAGCTGTTTCCAGGCGAGACTTCATAACGCGCTACAAGTACATCAGTGCCACGTTCCATTACATCACCCACGGGTACAAAGCCTACTCTCAAGTCCAGATCAAAATCGTCTCTGGCAAGTGTGCGTGTCCGGACCAGAGCGGCTTCAACTACCTCTCGCGCACCGGGTTCTATCAACATTGTCGCGCCATCGCCACCAAAGACAAAAGGCCAGTCCCGACAACCAGTAGCATTCTGTACTGCACAGATGGCACATCCGCCAATCATGTTGACATCTTTGTACCTTCCTGCCTCGACCGCCTTCGTAGAACCTCGAATATCGGCGATAACAATAATCCAGTTGTTGGGAGCAGGAAAGAAATTTTCCTCATCAATAACGCCAACGAACTGTGAAATACAGGGAATCTGCCTGAAGAAATCAGAACTCATGCCTCCCCCCCTGTGCCCTTCTGATTGTTCACCATCAGTCCAGTTTCAAATCCAGTAGTTGCAACTCGCTATACAGATGATCAATTTCATAGGGCGCAACGCGCTCGCTTACATAATAGCGTGACACTGGAAGCTCCTCACGAATAGCGTTCCCTACAGGATTTTTGACAAACCGTGCATCTGCTGCCAGCACCGACGCCGTTTCTGGTAACAGGATATTAGCTAATGTGGGCGCAGCCGCTGCGAACAAATCGGAGTCACTGGCATATTGAAGGTCAAACCACAGCACGTTTTCCCCTTTACTCTTGATTGAAAAAAACAACAGACACTGGCGCTCATCCACCTTTAGCAATATTGGATCCAAGGGTAAACCGCGCATGTCATCCAGTATCTGACGTTGATAATCGGGCAACTGCTCGCGAATAGTGGCGAACTCCCTGACGAGATGAATATCCGAATTGGCTTTAGCGGATTTCTCCCACAGGTAACGGTGGTCTTCCAGCACGTTGAAACCCAGCGATTCAACAATTCCCAAAGGCTTTCTTGAGTTCGTTAGTGTCGAGTATGTCAACTCGGGATTCTCTATGGCCGACAGCAGCATATTCCGCCCCAGTCCGTGTCCTCTCAGGGATTTATCCAGATACCAGGAACTCATGCTGACCATACGCTCGCGGCGTAAACTATCCGCTTCATCGCCTATCAATCGATCGGAGTAGACCATGCCACAGTATCCCAGTATCTGTGCTTTGTATTCCACGACTCGGCCAAAATCCGGCTTGTCGTCCAACCACCCATAAGTCATGAGCTGCCGCCATCGTGCAACGGGGATCCTGGCGTTCATTCTGGTGTGCAACAGCGTACAGATCGCGTCAACATCACCCGGCATGGCCGCTCTGATTACCGCCTTCATGACAAACCTCCTTCCGGGCTGAACACTGTACCGGGTTGCCACCACTGTGCGCCTGAGTGTTCGTCGATAACACTGACCAGTCGTTCGCAGAACTCCCAGCCCGCGTCATCAAGATCAATATGGTGCGTGAGAAAACCCGTTGGTTCATGCGCATCGACAGAACCCGTACGGCGAGATTGCAAATGTGCAGTCAACTGGTCCAGTGTCTTGGCCTCACCCGCAAAGTGCGGCCCACCCTTCCAGCGAATCGGATCGCAATGAGCGTTGATCTGATTCAATCCGGGGACGGATTCACTGGCCGTACGTGGTCCGAAAGCTGATATGGCGCAATAGTGACGAGCCGCAATGGCACCAAACAGTGCAGGGTCTATTCGGTTCCAGGGTGGCACGAGTACAGGCAGAAAATCGTCACTGAACAGATCTTCAAGGATAACTCTGCCCTTATCCAGATCATCAAGCACCGCACCATGCCCCCTATGGAGCCCGATCTCCCATGCTCCCAGACCCTGACCTCGCGGTGCATGATTGATATGAGCATAACCGTGCTGAGCAACCTGTACATGAGCCGCGTTTGCAATTTCCAACTTGAGTGAGCTGTTCACATTGGCCGGAATAACCGCGAGCAGCAAACCGCTGGTTGACGTCATGCTGATCAGGCGCTCAAGTTTCGGACCTGGCGATATCGCGTCATCATCTCTCCACCATAGCGTGGCTGTTCTTTCCTGCGAAATCCACGCATCAAGCTCTTGCTGCAACAGGATCCAGGGGTCTGTAGTCTTCAACGTTGAGAATCACTCACTATGGCAATGAATTAGCGCGTTCGTTCGTGCGTGCGTTCGTGCGTTCGTGCGTTCGTGCGTTCAATTCAG
>Ga0209831_1003908_pt1 | contig 12030 bp, 11 predicted proteins | sample Maine_Asex4_meta_FD_187451 | JGI IMG/M metagenome (GOLD analysis project Ga0209831, IMG submission 187451) | Marine algal microbial communities from Maine, USA - Maine_Asex4_metaG (SPAdes) (version 2) | ecosystem: Host-associated > Algae > Red algae > Unclassified | place: Maine, USA | collected...
CCCAGAGGCGGAATCGTCGGAAGATGAGGAAAGCGCGGCGTTAGCCGGAGCGTCCTTGCGGACGGATTTGTCCTTAATCACCTTGCTCGTCTTCTTGACATCCTTGATCTTGTCGCCCGACTGGCGGCGAGACTTAGCCACACGGCGTTTCTCCTCATGGGAGTCGACCTTGCGCAGGGCCTCGACGTCGTCGACAAACTTGTCATTGGCTCGCGCCAGAGACTCGTTAGTCTGTTCTTGGGCCGTTAGGCGTCGCTGAAGTGCTTCAACGGCCGCCTTCAGGCTCTCCACCACCTGCATCTGCCCAGAGGCGGCTTGATCCGCAGAGATGGGAGTAGTAGGAGCACCGTCTGTTGGTGCGTCGGAGGCGGCAGGAGTGCCTCGTCCCCCGCCCGGCGGCCGGTAGCCAGCTGGCAGCTTGCCGTCTCTGGCTCTCCGAGTGCCGCCGGTACCACCAGTAGACATACTGGGACCTGAAAAAAGTGTTCCGACTTGGCTATCGCCCTGCGCGCCAACGTCGAAGATCTCAACCGTGATGCCCCCGGCACCACGCGCACAAGTCGATGGCTTACGCCCCGCGCGCCAAGCGACCGTATCGACACCGTCACAATGCCACGAGGCAGCGAGAAAGTTCTCGGGAACACCGTGCCGCGAGGCACGATGAAGGCGAGGGTATCCCCTGCTGCTCTACCAAATGTGGTATTAATAACGTTAGTTCAATTACCAGTGTACTGAGACCGACCGTAGCCAAGCAATAAAGCGAGATCTATCGCCGTCGCGGCTAGAAAGAAGACCATTTGTTGAAGGGCATCCGATGGGGAGCCGGGTGGTGCGCACGACGGCGACCCCGGACCCTTGCTGGTTTAACACAAACAACGGCACTGGTCGATCGACCATCCGATCAATCGATCGTAATGAGTGCCGGCAAACAGATAGGACAGGCAAGCAAACAAGAAAATTAACAATGCGGAAGTAACCCCCCAAAGGGCGTGCCGCAGGCCAATTCCCACAATACATGGGCTTTGGTCAGTCAAGGGGGCCACTTGTGGTCAATTGCCAATTGGGAGCAGAGATATGCTACAGTGGCCCCAACCTGCGCTCAGAGCTGTTCGGGGAGGGGTTCCGCGCAGCGCAACATTGTGTGGCGGGCATGTGACTGTCCGCGCGCAGCCGCATCCGCAGATATGGGCCGTGCACGAGGATTAGCAGGCAGCGCGGCGCAGCACCAAATTTTGGGCGCGCGGCCGCCACCGAATATGAAAGCACGATCTCGAGACCTGCCAAATGCGCTTTCTGTGGGCGGGGGGGCGTGGAACGACGCGGTGTGCCCGGCACCAGCGGCATATCGATCGCAACGTCGTCGTAGGGGGGACCGCCATTGTGGCACCGTCGTCGTCGACGTCGTCCGTCCTGCTTCCCCGTCCTCTCCGTCTCCTTCGGCGGCGCAGCGATCGTGAGCGGGCGTGAGCCGCCGCGTTGACGGCCACGTTTGCTGCCACTTCTGCGGCCGCTCTAGCTCTCCTGTCATCGGTTGCATTCGTGGATGGAGATGGACGCGTCTACTGACGGTGAGTCTCGGTCGTCGAGCGATGACGGCCGCGAGCAGTCGGAGGGCTTCATGGACAAGCTGGTTGCGGCCGTCATTGGAGCGCGATCTCTGTTCATGATGCGCCGTCATCGCAAAAATGCGGCGCAGCGAGCACGCAGACGGCGTTTTGTCGGGTCCGCAGCCGGGCGGCGTGCCAACCGGCCACAAGATTTCGACAAGGGTATGCGCGGCATCATGCGGGATTATTTAGGAGTGGACGGGTGGCCGCATGTGTATGGAGAGAAGAGACGTTTGAGCGTCGCTTCCGTGTGCCACGGTCTCTTTTTATGCGCGTTTACGAGGCCATTTGCGACAGGCCGTTTGAGCGGCAGAGCATCAATGCGACGAGGCGGCCACGAGCTCATGTTTTGCAGAAGGTGGTGGCCGCTGTCTGTTTGGTCGCGTACGGGTGGTCTTATAATCGCGCGGATGAGTATGTTTGGCTGTCCAATTTCACAACCGACGTGGCGACAAAGAAGCTGATTGAGGTTATCGCTGAGGAGTGGGAACATGTATACCGACGGTCTCCTATCGAGGAGGAGATCTCTCCGCGAAGACCTGGCAGCCCATATTTCCGCTGACCGCGGGTCCCTTCCGGAGCAGTATGTCTAGTCTTCAACGGTTCTGTTTTTTGCCGTCATGGTTTTTTTTTCCTCACATTTTTGCGCGACGGCCGCGGCCGCCACGTCGACCTAGGATAGTTGAGACTCATGGGCGGCTTCCACTTCTCTGGAAAGACAGGCGAGGCCACTGCTCTGTCTAGCGTGGGCGGATGTCCGCGAGCATCGTATACCATCATGCTGCAATGTAACTGGTGCATAAGTGAAGGAATCGTGCCGTGCTCGCTTCTACGACAGAGTCGGTGAGTCGAACAGAGTGTAGGAAGAAAGATAACCGGTAAAGGGAAAAAAAAAACGGTGTATTATTGTGGTGCACTAGCCGAATACTCTCAACGCGCAGAGAGGACTCCGTCTCGAAAATTAAAAGAGTCAGAACTCAAGGCAAGTCACCACCCGCGACATCGCTGCCACAAGTGCCACAGGAAGTGCCCACTCGTCGTCGACCGAAGCGCCAGCGGCCGCATTCGGCGGCCGCGGCGTCATGAAGCGACTTGGACCCGGGACGGAGTCCCCGCCCGCCGTACAGGGGCCTTCTTAGTCTGCAGCGAGCTCGCAGCTTCTTCCGCTTGACAGAGTGAACACCAGCCGAGGCCGCAGCGCGGCGGGCAAAGTCCGCGCTGACGACCGCGGCTGCTGATGCGCTGGCGCACGGCGGATGTGGCGGCACGATTCTGCCGCTCCGCGACGGGCGCTATCGTACGTGGCCCCTGCCGGGTCCCGGCAGACTCGCAAGCCCGGCCACCTGACCGCCACAGGCGGCCGCGTGGGAGCCCGCCCTGCGTCGCGGTGACTGGCGGACACCACGCGGCCGCCTCACAGGCGCTTCAGAACAGAATGCTCCAGTGTCGATCGAGGCGAAAGCGCCACCAGATTGCACGCGCGCTGGACGTCTGCCGGCTGAACGGACCAATGAGAGACCTACAAATTACTGCTTTCGGTCGCGAGATGCGACAGCGCCGCGAGACGATGCGAGATACTGCCAACGTGTCTCCGAAATTTGTGCGTTTGACCTCGTCGTGTCTACTCGATCGCAAAAATTTGCAGCCATTTGAGGCCTATCGCACTGCGTGTCTCGCTTGACCGTCCAGTTTTCTGACGATTGGGTCCAGATCAGCGTGATCGCGGGGTCGATCGATGGCCTGTTTGCTTGAAATCCAGCACTGGACTGTCGAAATGTGGACATCTCACGGAAAGTTGCGCGCAGGCTCCAATTCGCATGTCGACAACCCAGCAACCTCACCTTCTCCGTTTCCCATACACTGCGATCTGCCGACAGAAGAAAACAAGTACTCTCGATCCGAGCGCAGCGGGTTCGCAGAGCCTGCGCATATCGCTGCCGAAACGCTTTTGGCCACTCATAATCGCACACGTTGTGCTCTTATACGGTTCGCAGATCGTTCGCAACCGACGTTGTTGGGTATGCTCTAACTGACCACGCCGACTCGACGAATGTCGAGTCTCTCATCTGCCAATGGCGGGGCTTTACCAGATCAATTCAATTCAGGGTTAGAAACGACGCTGTCCAGGTGGGGAGAGGACGTTCATCATAGCGAGAGTCTCACCAACATTTTTTATCTCCTTTTTGGATACTGCTTCAAAGCCTTGTACATGAGACACGACGGTGTACTGTGTACCCGATTTCAACCTGCCCCCTTCTCTATCGTCCCCTCCTCCGACTACGTTTCTTTCTTGTCTGTTGTATGCTCCCTCCCCGTCCCACTTTCGTCCCTATTCTTGGCCACAGCCACACCCACCACCCCAATCACCCTGCAGATCGCCGCCACCCCCACCTCAAAAGTACAGTTGCGACGTCACATCACCCTCCCCAACCCCCCCCCTCGCCCACCATCAAAATCTGCAACAGCAAACAGCGGGGGATTATCCAAGGGTCTGAGAAACAAACCATGATGGGTGGTGGCGGGTGGGAGCAGGACAGCATACAGGAACGTACAGTACAGTACGCGAGAGCGGTGAGGCGGCCACGGCGGCGAGTGCCACGAACAGGTGGTGGCCGACGCCCGACTCAGTCGGCCTGAGGGCAAATCGCGCGCACTGTTGCCGCTCGGTGATCGGATTGCAAATGCTGCCGTCGCTGTCTATGACGCTCTCATTGACTGAATCTCTCGATGTGTCGGTGGTTGGCAACCGACTGGCCAATCAGTATTTTGCGCGCCCAAAGAGGCGGGCCACGGCAATCAGCTTCTGGTCACGACGAGGGCCAGCCCCCGTCCGCTCAGAGCCGGCTCTGTGGCGGCAGCCGTGCGCTTCCGTCCCCCTCGTCTCGACCCATCCTTCCCTTTTCTTCTTGCCCCTGTCCAGCATCCTCCGCCGTTGCCCCCACCTCTTCCCTCCACCTCGTACCCTCTCCCCATCTTTATTGGCCCCTCAACCCCTCCACAAGCCCCCGAACGTACCCCCCTGTTCGGTCTCCTCCCCCCACGGCGTACCGCTCGGTCAGCTACGCGACATCCCGCACAGCCAGCTTCGCCACCGCGACACGACCACCCCCTCGCACGGACCACACGCACGGCGCCGGCCTCTCCTCGTCACAGGCCCACGCACAGCACCACGCGGGCAGATGAGTCACGCCACTCGCGACTGTTCGCCTCAGTCACTGCGCGTCACTGTCACACCACATTCCACGCGTCTCGGCTGTCCCCGATCTTGGCCCTCTCCTGCGGATTCAAAATTTTTAAGCATAAAAACACTGTCTGGAGAATCTCAGAGCAGGTTCCACCAATTACGCCCTCTACTCCTCACCCGACGCGGTCATATGCAGCACGCATCCTTGTTTCCAGCTCGTCTGACGCACAGACCCCCCGTTTCAAGCCACCTGAACGAGAAAAACACCCTTCCTTCACATGGTTGGATCTCACAAACGCCATACCTACGGCCATGCTGTCAAGACACATGCAGAGGTACGTTACAGAGTGACGCTTCGAACCATGTCTGACTCAACATACGGCGACCCCCGCCTGAACCGTACGAGTTCTCTCTGCGGCCATCCATCTTTTTCGCAAGTACTTCCGCAACGTGCACGAGCTCGGAATAAATCGTAGAATGTGGGCCCCTATGCGCGTGGGGGATAGTACCCTGTCCTAAAGACCGGGGGATTTGACACGCCCAAAGGAAATACAGAGCGCCCACGTGGACCTGCCACATGGTCGAGGTCACCAGACAGATGAGCCATCCGGCCGCTACTCCCGCAGTTTATCAGTCTCCCACCATCCTCGGCGCCCCACGCATCGCTCCCAGAGGCGCGGTCTCACCCGTCCCGTCGCGCGCCTCGCGACGTCCTGCTTTCAAGCGTTCGACTGCAAATAAACGCCCTCAGAGACATTCGAGACCGCCGCTCTCACAGTACCTTCGACATTACTCTGTGCCACACCACCGGAGGGCCCCGTAGACCGTGCACCCCGCCTCACGGCCCTTTCCATCCAGCTTTGTGCACTGTGAACACTTTCTCGAACCGTACGCGCGAACTAGACCTCCCCATGGCGTCCAACTTGGTACGAGGCACCCTACCACGTGTACCAATGCTCCCAGTGCAAAGAAGCGGTGACGAAACTTTCAGGGGCTGCAAAGGGAGCGAAAAGGATGTGTTATCCGGTCTCAACAAGTACTCCCGCAACGTGCCCTAGCTCTCAAAGAAATTAAAAACGGCATTTACCATGTTGGTCATGTAGTACCTCATCCAGAAGGGCACGCCGTCGATTGTGTACGGAAAAATCGTCGTGTGGGCCGTTTGCAGCGCCACAGAGCACTGTAGTTCAAGCAAATCACAAGCAAGTCGCCTCAGTACGCTTGACTGGAGGGGTTCTCTTACAGCAGTGGTCGGCCCACCCCGGATGGAATGTGGTCGGGATTCAAATGCAAGGCTGGGTGGAAAGTCCAACAATGGGGAATGACAACCAGAGGCTGGAGAATAGATCGTTACAGCGTTCTCGATGCTTATTAACAGTAAGTTGTGACGGTAGCATCGACATGTGACGATCGATAATTTTGTTGCAATTGATCGCAATGATCATTGGGCGTTGCCGAGAGCTGGGCATCATCATATCATTCACAGGGCTGGAACCACATTTCCGCGTCACATGTCCCACCCGCCAGGCATACAGTCACTGCGCATTCATATGTGTCCCGCTCATAAGGTGCCCTGCTTTACAAGTGAGCATAACTCGATCGCAGTCCGATGCGATATACCCCGATGAGGTCTCTCGATCGCCTCGGATTGGTTAATTTTTGTAGTAGACACGATCTGAATATTCTTAATGAGCGGTCCGCCGTCGTCGCCTGGTCACAGCGGCCACCGCAGTGTGCCGTCCTCGTCCTCGCATCCCCTACGGTCACTGCCACAGGACCTCGCGTCGACTGCTCGCGTCCTTCTCCCCGGGCGCTATGGTGTCCCGAGGTCCTGCCCCCCCGTCGCCACGCACACCGCCACCCCCGACTCCCCCCCTACCACCCCCAAGCGCCATCAGAGCCCTGCATGCCTCCCCAACGGCGGATCAAACTGGCGTAAGCCACCAGCGTGTAAGAACTGTAAGCGCCACGGCCAAGGCGGCAGCTCAAGCGGCGGTGCAGGAGGTCTACCCGTCCCCGTCTCGTGAGACGCGGTGCGCGACCGGAATTTCCGCATCCGCGGCATCCGTGGCAGCCGTGGCTTCAAACAAGATCATCGGGCCTACCGCGACTCGCCCTCCGCCTCGATCCACAAGGGGCGGCGCTGGTACGATGCGGAAGCCGCGTCAATCGTTAACGATCTACGAAAGGTCAAGATGATTGAGATGAAGCAGTCGGGCGCGTATAGGATGTGGGCAGATATCAAAGAAGCATTTCCCAAGTCCGTCTCGGAGTCGGCCATTCAAGATGCGTGGCGTCGACGTGAGACCCTCCGCAAGCCGTCTAGGGAGGAGCCCGGAACCACAAGGCGGCTACGGCGATCTACTTTTTCGGACGTCGACCTTGCGTTGCGGCAGTGGTTAAACATTTGTGCCGGACTGGAAGCAAAATCCGTGCCCATAACGATGGCGGTGTTTCGCCAGCGAGCAGAGGAGTTTGCGGCCAGCCTCGGAGTCACAGGATTCTCCGCGTCGGCGGGCTTTGTGCTCAGGTCGGCGAAGCGGCACAACCTCGTGAATATCTCCGTCTGGGGTACCGGCGGGTCGGCAGCGGCTGACGTGGAGGCCTCGCGGCAGCGGATGGAAGAGATCCGTGCTGAACTCGAGGCGTTCGACCCGGAGCAGATTTATAATATAGACGAGACCGGTCTTTACTTTCGGTGTCTCCCAAACCGTGCGTATGTTATGGCGGGCAGCAAACGACGGGCTAGGGGCAGCAAGGCCATGAAGAACAAGGATCGCGTGACCCTGGTGCTTGCAGTCAACGCTACAGGGTCTCACAAGATCCCAGTGGCAATCATTGGCAAGGCGGCGGTTCCCTTGTGCTTTAAGTCCCCACGAGCCCCATACCCTCTTCCCTAGTTCTCTCAACCGTCGGCCTGGATGGATGGCGACGTGTACGAGAATTGGTTCAACACTGTCTTTGTACCGGCCGTCCAGGAAAGAACGAGGCTACCCTGTGTCCTCGACGTCGACAATTGCGGAGCACACAACAAGTTAGAGCACCCACAAGTCGCTATTTGCCCTCTTCCACCGAACGGCACGTCCGTGCATCAGCCTCTCGATGCTGGTATTATTGCTGCACTGAAGAAGTGCTACAAAGAACGTCTTTTGAGTTTGGTTATCGGGGCTTTTGAGCGGTCGAGGCTGGCGCCGAGCGCTGTGGCTCGGGTGAGTGAGCCGCCCCTGGACTCAGGTGAGCATGGGTGCCCCGTGTCAGTGGCTGGTAGCCCTGGATCCATCCAGACGGGTGAAACGGCCAGCGGTGTTGACACGGCGGGCAACGAGGCAGTTACACCCTCTCCTGGGCCCACTGGAAGCCGGAATAGCTCTCGAGCCAGTGCAGACAGCGCTGCCTCGTGCCGCTCGAGGAGCAGTGGCGGCCAGGTACCGGCAAGAGGAGCAGCGTGCGCCCCTGTTGGCCGTGTCGGCTGTGGTGATAGCCCATCCACCATTGGCGGCGATGGCGCCGCCAGTGAGGCTGGCGCAGCCCCACGCGGGTGGACAGGTGGCAGCGGTACTGCGACAAATTCAGCCGCAGCCGCGACCGCCTGCCAAGGGATTGGGGTTGGGGGCGCTGATTTTGGAGGCGCCAACCGCTCGACCCTAAGTATCGATCCTGGTGGCTCCACAAGCGTGCCGCTTTACCGTTCCACAGAGGGGGTGGCACAGGTTGCGTCATTTACGCGTTTGGGGGCGCCCTGGGTGAGGCAGGTGCCTGGATGGAAGCAGGGTGTGCCACGCTGGCTGCGGAATTTCTCCCGAGATCGGCGCGGACAACGCCGCGCTTCTCCGGGAGGAACACCTTTCGGCTGGGGGAAGCGCCAGTACTCCATTTGGGTGATATGGCTGAATCTAGCCCCAGTATGTCATCTGGGGCGGGACCGGTCGGTCCCGGATCTTTGTCGGCGGGGGGTACTCAAGGCGTTGTGGAGCGGGGAGTTCAGTGGGGTGTCTCCATTGCACCCCCCGAGGGTGCCCCGGCGAGCGAGCCGGTGAGCGCTTTGGTGAGCGCGCGAGCGGCTGCCCCAACGACCATCCCGCACGAGACACGCATCTCGGGTGCAACTCGCGTGGCCGGTGGGCTCGGTGGATCCAGTGTCGGCCACGTCTTGGCCGACGCCTCAATCTACAAGCCTCCCACTATGACCGGGCTGCCGGCTGACCCGGCTCCCCCGGTGCCCAACGTGTGGACCGCCGCCGCCGAGACGCCCACCACTCTTCACCCCGCTAGTAGGCGGAGGTCGCGTCCCGCGCGGAGGCGGGCCGCCCCGCCGCGACTTGTGCGCGGCGTGCGCGACGGTTCGCAAGCCAACCTCCAGGACATGTCCGAGATTGTCCAAGCGAAATGGGAGGCGATGGACCCTGCAACAATTTCGCACTGCTGGGTAAGAGCGCAAATTTTGCCAACGGTCATGGAGGCGTCGGTGACGGCAATGCACGGGTCGTATCGACACTCCTCTCGGTCTGTCGAAGAGGACGTGGAACGAGTGTTGACGAGCATGCAGGGCTGCTCGCTAGGTGCACGGTGTTTTGGTGACGCTGGGGGGGTGCAGCGTGCGCGTGTGGTGGAGACGTGGCTCGGTTTAGAGAGTGATGCAGAGGCCATCCTAGACACTGCCGACGCCGAGCTGTGTGCAGTGTCTTCGGCGGGCGAGACGGGCGCTGAGGCTGAGGATGAGCCAGAGGAAGATGAAGAGGACGAATGAGTAAAAGACAAAGACGTTTACGTGCAAAGGGGTGCTGTGGCTGACATGTAAGCGCAGGCTCGGACAACCTAGAGCAGGAGCATAAAATATTTTACGAGCCGGCCCCCAGTCTTAGTCTATGAACGAAGTCAACAGCAGTCGTCGCCCGCGAAGTCACGCACAACCATTCGTCCCTGACAAAGTCAGACGCCAGCAGTCTTAGTTGAGGATCTAAAGCACAAGCGGGCATCCCCTGTAAACCCAGGCACCCGCAGTCATTGCCTATGACCTATGGCGCAAGCAGTCGTCCCCCACAAACTCAGACACAAACCGTCATCGCTCACAAAACGAAGGCACAAGCAGTCATCGCTCGCGAAACCAAAGCACAAGCAGTCATTGCTCACAAAACCAAGGCACGAGCTGGCGCCCCCTAAAACCTCTGGCATAAGCAGTCGTCACCGGCGAACTAAAGCACACGCAAAATCTGCAGTGCACCATCTGATCAACCGAAAGTCGTCGTCCGCGAACGAAGGCACCGGCAGTCGTCCCCCACAAACTCAGGCACGAGCATTCGTTCCTCAAGAACTGAGGCACAAGAAAAATATGCAGTGGGACCATCTCATGCATCGATTAGGAAGCAAGAGGTATGGATCGGGTGTGGTGACCGTCGCTGCAAGTCGGTGGCAAGTTCTTGGAGAAGTGGGTCTCGTCCATGCGCAATGGCGGCGAACAGAAAACTCGCGTGTGCGAAGGACACGGTGATGAGGCGGTGAACGCACATCCAAGCAGCACCGACAGGCAATTTTTTGGATTTCGCACTATATGTGGAAAAGAAGAGAACACAAACGCTGCGCATCACATCGGGCGGATCGTGATGACCGCCGACCCGACCCGTCCCCCCTCCCCACCCCCCCCGACACCCAATCAAACAAACCATCGGCAGTCTAGTGGATAGACCGGTGCAAGCATCGACCCCATCCCACCCTTCCCACCCCCTCTTGATCCACCTGACAGAAACTTTCGGCAGCGGTTACCCTCGGAAAATGGAAAAAAGGTCAAAACTCAAACGTTGGGGAAGGACCCTGTCAAGTGACAAAGGTGGGAAAGTGGAGGGTAGAGCTCCAACGGGGCAAGTCGCCACCTCGACGGGGGCGGGAGGCGTGGGGATTGCGCAAGGTGCGTCTTCCAGACGCACTGGCATCGAGAGAACATACAGCAGAATGAACAGCACAACAGGCACACCACAGCACAAGCACGGCATAAGCAGCAAGAAAAAGACGATCAAGACCGGTCAGCGTCCAACATGTGCACGGTTTGATGAACAAGCTCAATGTACTAGCGTCTTGTGTGCTCCTCGTCTGGCTCATGCGCCATGCACACCCTTCTCGCAGATATGCACCATGCCTGTAGGTTGCAGGCCAATGCAGGAACCAGACTCCATTGCGCAATCGAGGGGGAGCGGTACAACGCAGTGGATACGACGGATCGGTGGAGCGTGCGGTGGTGCTCCATACCTTACGGTGAAAAGTGTTGACACTCGCAGGCAGGGGCTGTACGCGTACAGTACGTAGTGCGTGTAGCATGGCGTGCACCCATGGGTGCGTTCGCAACGCGAGCGCGCCGCGGTAGGTCAACACCACAGTAGACGCCGACACTCGTCGACAGCTGGTGCACATGCGTGGTGGGCACGCACCCTGGCGTGCATGCATGCGTGTGGGCCAGTCATTCAGAGAGTGCGCGCGACTCGGGCGGCGGGTGGGTGCCCTGCACCCCAATTCGGACCTCGCTGGCCCGTCCTCTATTCCGATTGCGTCTAAGAGCATTGTTAACAATGAGATGCTATCCCCATATTCAAGCCACGTTGCACAACGTGTCCCATTAAGCACCTGAAGTCCGATGCAACACCACTTTTTAGACGAAGAAGCCCTTTTTTTGTTCGGGCCATGGAAATCGAAGTACCTACCTGATTCTGGCTTCCGCTGACCAAGAATAGCTGTGCGGCTATCGCTTTTCTATTTCGAGTCGGAATAGCTCTTAGAGCATTGCCAACAACTCAGTCTATCGCTATCGGCTATTCCATTCTAGAACCAAGTCCACGTCCTTACACAGCCACATGTACGTCAGCGGTTGGCTGCTGTGCTGTCATGAGCCTAAGTACTCGCAGGTTTCCTTACACCAAGCCTTGTCTGGGCCCGATCAAGACGATATTTTCTGCCAGGACTTGATTCACTGCAGCTGCAGATGACAACTGTGGTGAGCAGCCGAATCAACCATAACGAAGGCGCAGAGAACGCTCGTCGGCAGACGGACAAAGAAACAGGTCAAAATGTGCAGCACTTGATGACGACCACGCCTAGAAGGACGTCACTGTAGGACCATTGCCATGGACGACAGCTCTTGCGGACGTTCCCACCACCTCTGCCCAGAAGAAACTGGCAGTCAATCTTGCAGACGTGGCGCACACGTTGCAGCCACGTGCTACTATTTGCTGTGAAACGGGTCGTTGATCCATC
>Ga0209831_1003910_pt1 | contig 12026 bp, 15 predicted proteins | sample Maine_Asex4_meta_FD_187451 | JGI IMG/M metagenome (GOLD analysis project Ga0209831, IMG submission 187451) | Marine algal microbial communities from Maine, USA - Maine_Asex4_metaG (SPAdes) (version 2) | ecosystem: Host-associated > Algae > Red algae > Unclassified | place: Maine, USA | collected...
GCTGGTCACCGGCGAGCTGTACGAGGCGTTCGTGGAGCAGAGCGCCCGGCTGGGCACCTTCGGCACCGGCTTCACCTACGGTGGCCACCCGGTGGCCTGCGCGGTGGCGCTGGAGACGCTGCGCATCTACGAAGCGGACGACGTGCTCGGCCACGTGCGGCGCGTCTCCCCACGCTTCACCGAACGGCTGCAGGCGCTGCAGAACCATGCGCTGGTGGGCGATGCCCGCTCGGTCGGGCTGATCGGTGCGATCGAGCTGGTGGCGGACAAGGGATCGAGGACGTCCTTTCCGGCCGATGTGAAGATCGCCCAGCGGGTCTACACCGCCGCGCTGGAACACGGCCTGATCGTGCGGGCGGCGCCCGGGGACGCGATCGCGTTCTGCCCGCCGCTGATCATCGACGAGGCGGGCATCGATGCGATGTTCGATGCGGTGGCGGCCGCGCTGGCCGATGTGCAGCGCGAGATCGGGAACGGCTGAGTGCGGAGCGTGTCCGGTACCGTGCACCACACCCGGCACGGGTAGCTCCGGACCGGACATCCGATCGCCGTGCCGGCAAGGTCGTCGGTCTCGATTCGAGGTGCTTCCCGGTCTGTCTTCGCGAGAAGACCGGCGAGTGCCATCGGTGGAGCCGCCCGACGAGCGACCGTTCGAGCGCCGAGGTTCGCAAGGTTCATGTTGCACGGACCGGGCACCCCGTGCCGGCCGGTGTCCGCGACTCGCCATACTGGTCGGCCCATGGACCTGGGCCTGCAAGCGAACCCGATGGTCAGACGAGCGGCACGGCAACGAATGCCACGGACGGTGATCGGATGCGCAGCGGTTGCCGTGCTCGCGATCGGTTGCGGCAACGGCGAGGCGTTCGCGCAGTCCTCGGAGGGTTCGTCCGACAACAACGCATCGGACAGCCCCAACGCACTGGCCACCGGCAATGACAGCCTGAAGCTGACCATCGCAGGCCAGGCGAACCGCGCGGTGCTGTTCTACGACGATGGCCGCGAGACCGGCGCGATTCACGTCGACAACGACAACTCCTCCACTCGCCTGCGCTTCGCGGCCGAGTCCACCACATTCGATGCGCTGGTGCTCGGTGCGGTGATCGAGGTCGAGTTCCAGTCCAATCCGTCGAACCTCGTCAGCCAGGATGATCAACGCGACGTCGGATCGAACACCTTCGACGAACGCAGGTTCGAGGCGTACGTGAAGTCCGACACCTGGGGAAACCTGCTGCTCGGACAGGGCTCCACGGCCTCGGACGGCAGCGCCGAGGTCGATCTGTCGGGCACCGGTGTCGCGGGCTACTCGGACGTGGACGACATGGCGAACGCGCCACCGGGCGCTCGGAGCGCGACTCGACCGCCGCCAGGGCGGCGAGCACCTCGTCCCGTTCGAACCCGCCCACCAGCGACAGGTCGGGCGACCGGCGGTCAGCGTGCCGGTCTTGTCCAGTGCGACCACATCGGCATCGCGCAGGGTCTGCAGCGCCTCACCCGGGCGGGACAGGACGCGCGGCGGTACCGCCCGGATAGTGACCTTGTCACACGGGAGCTCCGCGCGCCACGTCATGCAAGCCCCGACCTGCACGGTGAACGCGCTGAGCCTGCGGAGCGCGGAGCACCTCCTGGCGTCCTGGAGTGACGTCATCGTGCACGCTGGCGAGCCGGTTCGTGCCGGCGCCCGGGTACCCCGCCACGCCGCTCGCGCGCGCCGCGGCGACGAGCATCGGCACGAACTGCCCGGCACCGTGGCCGTGCAGCAGGATGGCGGGGCGCACCACGACGCCGCGCACGCCGCGCCTCGACGCCTGGCGCACGTCATCCTCGACGCCCATGCGGATGCGCGCCGGGAAGTCGGGCTGACCCGCGAAGTCGTCGGCGACGGGTTCCGGCCCGGTGTCGCCGAGCACGCCGGTCGCGGTCGCGACGACCATGCGCTTGCCGGTGCCGTCGAACGCCTCGATCAGCGCACCCACGGCGCGGCGCTCCTGTTTCACGGCGAGTTCGCCGCTGCCGTTCGACGTGCGAACGCGAGCGGCTCGTGGCCGCGCGAGCGGAGCACATTCAGCGTGCGCGAGTTCAGGTAGCCGCCGGCGCCGGTGACGGGAATTCTCATGCCGCTCTCCTTCTATCGCCCATTGCGGGCGGGAGATCGAACCTTGGCGCAGGCTGCCCGATCGATCCAATGCGAAGATCGCAGCATGTCGATGCACGAGATCGATCTTGCGCGGCTCGACCTGAACCTGCTCGTCGTGCTCGAGATCCGTCGCCCGCCCGGGGGTGCCTTCCCTCATCGAACCCGGGTCGGCGTCGAGCCTTTCACATGCCGCTCCGATAGGAGTAGGATGTGGGCCGCGTTCGTGATCCGGACGTTCCACCCATCGGTCATCCGGGCCGTCATCAGGTAGCCCCTCACCGATCATGATATCCGGCAGTCGAATGGGCGACCTCCTCGGCGGGTCCGGCACCGTGCTCGACGACTGGCTGGAGGCGCAGCGGCAGGCAGGCGTTGCCCGTCCGGACCTGATCGACGAGGCGCAACGGCGCGAGCAATCCTCGCAGGTGCTGACGCTGCTGGGCAAGGTGCTCGCCGAAGGTTCGCCGGTGTTTCCCGACGACCCCGCCTGGGACGAGCTGCGGATGCATCTCGACCGGCTGTCCGAATCGCGTGCCGTGGACGGATTCTCGCCGACGGAAACCGCGCGATTGATGCTCACGTTGAAGGACGTCCTGTTCAAGCGACTGCGTGACGCCGTGCCGAACGTGACCGCCGATGCCTGGAGCGACATCGACGAGGTCACCGGGCTGCTCGATACGCTGGCGCTCTATTCCTCCGAGGTGCTGCAACGCTCGCGCGAGGCCATCATCGAGCGCCAGCAGCAGGACATGCTGGAACTCTCCACGCCGGTGGTGCAGTTGTGGAACGGCATCGTCGGCCTGCCGCTGATCGGCACGCTCGACTCGCGTCGAGCCCGGCTGGTCATGGAGACGCTCCTGGACAGCATCGCCGAGACGAGGGCGAGCGTGGCGATCATCGACATCTCGGGCGTGCCCGCGGTCGACGCGCTGACGGCGCAGTACCTGACGCGCACGGCCGCCGCGGTGCGCCTCATGGGGGCGGAGTGCATCGTGTCGGGAATCCGTCCGCAGATCGCCCGCACCATCGTGGATACCGGAGTCTCGCTCGACGGGCTGCCCACCCGGGCGACCCTGGCCGGTGCACTCGCGCTGGCCTTCGAGCGGACCGGGCGCACGGTCGAGCCGAACGGCTGAGCACGGTCCATGGCCCAGGTTCCCATCCTGCGCATCGGCGACTGCCTGGTCGTCACGGTGAATGCCGATCTGGACGACGGTTCCGCGCTCACGCTGCGCGACGACCTGGCGTGCCGGGTCGCCTCGATCTCGGCCCGTGGCGTGCTCATCGATGTCTCGGCGCTGGACGTGGTCGATTCCTTCACCGCCCGGATGCTCGGCGACGTGGCGCGCACGGTGTCGATCATGGATGCCGAGACGGTCATTTCCGGGCTGGCACCGGCGGTGGCGATGACGCTGGTGGAGATGGGTGTGACCATACCGCACACACGCACCGCGCTCGATGCGCAAGGTGGCCTGCGGCTGCTGGGCATCGTCATGGAATCGGCACGCGAACGCGGCGCATGAGGCTGAGGGCCGATGCCGATCTCGGACGGTTGCGGCAACGATTGCGCCAGCTCCTGCCGAACGCTTCCCCGTTCGTGATCACCCGCATCCTGACCGTGGCCAGCGAACTCGGGCGCAACGCCCTGGTGCACGGCGGCGGCGGTCGTTGCGACATCCGGCCGCCCGGACCGGGTTTGCGACTGCTTCGCCTGCACTTCGCGGACGACGGTCCCGGCATCATCGACATCGGCCGGGCGCTCGGCGACGGTTACTCGACGAACGGCGGGCTCGGGCTCGGCCTGGGTGGCGTTCGCCGCCTGAGCGAGACGTTCGAGATCGATTCGGCGCCGGGGCAGGGCACGCGCGTGCGCGTGGCGCTCGCGTGCTGAGCCTGCCGGCCAGCGATCCCAGCGCGGTCGGCGAGGTGCGCCGCAGCGTCGACCGTGCAGGGCGGCTGGCGGGGCTCGACGAAGAATCGCTGGCACGCCTGAAGCTGGTCTGTACCGAGGCGACGGAGAACCTGGTGCGCCACGGCGGTGGTGGCGAGGTGCTGGTCGGCATCCGCACGATCGAGGGGCGCCCGACCGTGGAACTGATCGCACTCGACCGTGGTCCGGGCATCGAGGATATCGCGGCGGCGCTCGTCGATGGCCATTCCGGTGCAGGCACCGCCGGCTGTGGCCTGGGTGCGCTGCAACGTCTGTCGGACGGGTTCGACCTGCACAGCGTCGTCGGTGCAGGCACCGCCCTGCTGTCACGGGTGCGCTCTCGCACGACTCCTGCCCCCCTTGCCGCCCGGGCCGGACAGGCCGGACAGGCCGTGCTGGACGTGCTGGACGTGCTGGACGTGGGCGCGGTACGGGTGGCGTATCCCGGCGAGCATCGGTGCGGCGATGCGTGGCGGGCACGCGCCGAGCCGGGCGCGCACGCGTTGTGCCTGGTCGACGGACTCGGTCACGGGGACGCGGCCGCGGACGCCGCGGAGGCTGCCCTGCGCGGGTTCGATGAAGGGGCCGGCACTGGACCTGCCGCGCGTCTGGCGCTGATGTCCGCGGCATCACATGGCACGCGGGGCTCGGTGGGCAGCGTCGTGACCTGCCGGGTTCCCGCCGGAGGCAACGAGCTTGCGTTGGAGCATGCCGGCATCGGCAACGTGAGCACCGCCGTGCACGGACCGGGCCGCAGACCTGGAGAGCTGCCCACGACGGCGGGCACGCTCGGACGCGAGGACCTCGTCGCACGCACGGGTCGCGGCACTCTCGGACGAGATGGTCTGATCATCATGCACAGTGACGGCCTGGCGTTGCCGGATCCGTTCGCACGCCGGGACGGGCTCGTCCGACGAGACCCCACGCTGATCGCCGCGGTGCTGTACCGCGACGGTACAACTCGCAGGGACGACTGCGCGGTGCTGGTCGCCCGGCCCGCATCGACGACGGTGGCATCCCGCACGGTGGCGCGATCATGAGTGCGCCGTTGCTGGAGCTCGACGTGAGCGACGCGGCGATGGTGGCGCTTGCCCGCCGCCGCGCGCGGGAGATCGTGGCCGCGCTGGGCGCGGGGTCCTACCGACAGGTACGCGTGGCGACCGCGGTGTCGGAAATCGCGCGCAATGCCTTGTCCCACGCCCGCCGGGGCCGCGTGGTCTTCGAGCTGTCCGGGAACGCGCCCTGTCGGCTGGTGGTGCGCGTCACCGATGCCGGTGGGCGGGACGGGGCGGCAGAGACGGCGGCAGCCCTGATGCGTGCGAACGAGGTGGGTGGACCGGCCCGCTCCCACGGCCTGGGCATCGCGAGGCGGCTTGCCGACCGGTTCGAGTTCGACCCCGGCAACGATCGCGGTACCTCGATCACGATGGCGTTCGACCTGGGCCGGAACCCCTGCGATCCGGCCACGGTCGAGGCGCTGCGCGCCTCGCTGCCGCAGTCGGCAGCGGGGAGCGAAACCGACGAGCTGCGCGAGAACAACGCGCTGTTGCACGCCTCGCTGGTGCGGGCGGAGGCGGCGGTCGCCACGCGCGAGGAGCTGCTGGCCGTCGTGTCGCACGATCTTCGAAGCCCACTCGGAGCCATCGTGACGAGTGCGGAGGCTCTCGAGTACGCCGAGGTGGCCGGCGAGGCAGGCGAACTGGTCGACACGATGCGCCGGTTGATCCTGAGTTCGGCACGACAGATGGACGTGCTGATCGGCGACTTGCTGGACCTTGCCAGCCTGCGGGCGGGCACGCTTGCGGTGCAGCTGCGTTCCTGCGACGCACGCGAGATCGTGCAAGCCTGCGCGCGCGAGGCGAGCTCGGCGGCAACGGCCCGTGGCCTCACCCTGGAGCACGCCGGAAGCCCGGGTCCGATCCTGCATTGCGACAGGGGCCGGATATTGCAGGTAATGTCGAACCTGATCGGCAACGCGATCAAGTTCAGTGCCTCCGGCGGCCGTATCGTGCTGGACGTGCGTCGCGAGGGCAGCTTCGCGCACTTCAGTGTCCAGGACTCCGGGCGCGGCATGTCAACCGACGAGTTGACCCACCTGTTCGAGCGCCACTGGCAGCAGGATCGAGGCGATCGACGCGGCATCGGGCTCGGCATGTCGATCGTCAAGGCGCTGGTGGACGCGCACGGGGGCGATATCCACGTCGACAGCGCACCGGGCGCCGGCACGCTGGTGCAGGTTGTGTTGCCGCTCGGGAACATCCGGTGCGACGCCATCGACCGGTGACAGGTGACGATCGAATCCAATCCTATTCGATCGCCAGACTCGCATCGCCCCGCTCGACCTTGCCCGCACCGCTGCCCGTCACGGTCACGTACCGCGCCTGGATCTCGACCGCATTCGGGAAGGCGTCGAAGAAGGGGAAATCGACCGTGGTGATGGCCGACGTGTCGGCGCAGTCGTGCATGCCCGGCGAGTAGATCTCGATGACGAGCGCCTGCTGCTCCACGGTGATCTCGGCCGAGCTGACGCCGTGTTCGTGGGCATCGAGCTGGCGAACCTCCCGTGCGAGGGCGGGCGCGGTCAGGGACAGGACGGCGAGGGCGGTCAGGGTACGGTGCATCGGAAGCTCCTCCGATGGTGGGATGATCGTTCGCGATCGTGACGTTATAATATTTCATTCAACGCAGGGTGCCGCGTTCCTCGGACCTGCGGGCGTTCCCGAAGCGGCACGGCTCGACGCGGCACCGTCGAGAGCCTGTGCCCGCTCACCGGCTGACACCGGGCGCGTACGGGGGGCGAGTGGCCGTTCCGTATACTCGCCCCCTCCTTCCGCCTCCGGAGTGCCGATCCCGTGATATCCCGTCCTGCCCGATCACTTACGTGCGCCGCGTTGCTCGCCGCCTTCGGTGCCCAGCCCGCCGCCGCGGAGACCTTTCGCTGGGCCAGCGGCACCGATCCGCAGACCCTCGATCCGCACGCGGTCAGCAGCGCTCCGGTGCTCGGGTTCCTGAACAACGTCTACGAAGGACTGGTGCGGCGCGACAAGGCGATGAGGATCGAGCCGGCGCTGGCCACCGCCTGGGAGCCGCTGCAGGGCGACGAGTCCGGCTGGCGCTTCACGCTGCGCGAGGGCGTCACCTACCAGGACGGCAGCGCGTTCACCGCCGACGACGTGCTGTTCTCCTACGAGCGTGCGGCGTCCGAGGCCTCCGACGTGCGTTCCTGGTTCGCACCGGTCACCGAGGTGCGGGTGATCGACGACGTCACGGTCGACTTCGTGACCGCGGCTCCCAACCCGCTGTTCCCCGGCTCGATCGCCAACTTCATGATCATGGACCGCGACTGGACCACCGACAACGACGCCGCGCTGCCCTCCAGCGAGGCCGAGAACCATGCCACGCGCAACGCCAACGGTACCGGGGCGTTCCGGGTCACCTCGCGCGATCCGGGCGTGCGCACCACGCTCGCGCCGTTCGAGGACTGGTGGGACACCAGCGAGAGCGACATCACCGAGGCGGTGTTCACCCCGATCGGCGAGGCCGCCACCGGGGTCGCGGCGCTGCTGTCCGGCGAGATCGACTACCTGACGCCGGTGCCGCTGCAGGACCTGCCCAGGCTTCGCGGGCAGTCCGGCATCACCGTGCACGAGGGCATCGAGGCGCGCGTCATCATGTTCGGCTTCAACCATGCCGCAGACGCGCTGTTCGGCGGCGACGGTACCGAGGTTGCAGAAGGTGCCGAAGGTGGCGGGGGCAACCCGTTCGCCGACGTGCGCGTGCGCGAGGCCGCCTACCGGGCCATCGACGTGAACGCGCTGACCTCCAAGATCATGCGCGGCACCGCCCAGCCGGTGGGCCAGCTGGTGTCGGACACCATGAGCGGCTACTCCGAAGCGCAGGCCGGCCGGTTCGGTCGCGATCAGGAGCGGGCGAAGCAGCTGCTCGCCGAAGCCGGCCACCCGGACGGGTTCGGGTTCTCGCTGCGCTGCACCAACGACCGCTACATCAACGACGAGGCCATCTGCAAGGCGGCAGCCTCGATGCTCACCCGGGTCGGGCTGCGCGCCGAACTGGAGAGCATGCCGGTGCGCACCTACTGGCCGGAACTGCGCGAGGGCAAGTTCGACATGTTCCTGCTGGGCTGGTCGCCGGGCACGTTCGACATCGAGCACCCGATCCGCTTCCTGCTGGCCACCCCGAACGAGGAGAGCAAGCTGGGCAGCTGGAACTTCGGTGGCTACTCGAACGCCCGCCTGGACGAGCTGCTGCCGATGATCCAGACCGAGCTGGACGAGGGCAGGCGCCAGGCGATGATCGACGAGGTGGTCAAGCTGACCCAGGACGAGATCGCCTACATCCCGCTGTACGTGCAGCCGCTGGTCGGCGCCTCGCAGGCATCGGTGACGCTGACGCAGCGTGCGGACGACTTCTTCATCCTGCGCTGGGTGAACGTCGGCGGGTGAGGCGGGCGCCGCTCAGCGCTCGCACCACCATCCTTGCGCTTCTGCGCCGAGCCACGTCTCGGCATCCCGTCCCTGCAACATCGCAAGCGTTGCCAGCACGCCCGCCTCGGTGCAGGTCGCGGCCGCGACCGTGACCGAGCGCGGCGCGTCGGGTGCGGGCCAGCCGGTGCGCGCGTCCAGCACGTGCGCGTAGCGGGTGCCGTCGCGCAGCACGTGGCGGTGCGCATCGCCGCTGGTGGCCAGCGCACCGCGCTCGAGCCGGACGGTGCGCGTGGCCGGCCGGCCGGTCTCGATCGCCTCGATGCCGACCCGCCACGCGCCGCTGTCCGGTGGGCCGCTGGCGCACAGGTCGCCACCGAAGTTCACCAGCAGGGCACGTTCGGTGAGTTGCCGGGCCAGTCCGAGCGAGCGGTCCACCGCGAATTCCTTGCCGATGCCGCCCAGGTCGATCTGCATGCCGGCGGGCAGGCGCAGCACCGGGTCACGCCAGTCGAGACGATGCCAGCCGACCCGGGGCAGCAGCGCCGCGATGTCGGCCGGTGACGGAACGCGGTCGCCACCATCGAAGCTCCAGGCCCGGCGCAGCACGCCTGAAGTGATGTCGAAGGCGCCGTCCGACAGGGCGTGGCACCGTCCGGCGAAATCGAGCAGGGTCGCCATCTCGGGATCGACGCTCACGGCACGACCCGCGGCGGTGTTGATGCGCTGCACGTCGCTGTCGTCGCGATAGCGGCTGTAGCGAGTCTCGATCCGCAACGCCTCCGCGGCCACTGCATCGGCGACCGACCGGGCGAGCCGTTCCTCGCCACCGTCTATCAGCAGCTCGCAGGGGCTCGCCATGGCCCGAAAGCGTGCGCGCCACAACGGGCCGGCGCGCTCCAGGGTGACGGGCTCCGGAACGGGCATGCCCTGCGTGAGGCGGTGAGCGCCCGGAGGCGCCGGCGGGGGCGCCATCCGTATCGCTCAGTCGATCAGCGTCACCGAGTGGATGATCTGGTAGCCGTCGTCCTCGTTCGATTCGAACGAGACCGCGATGCGATCGCCTGCGACGAGCTCGTCCGGCATGTCGCCTGCCAGCAGCTCCAGCGGCAGCACGCTGCGGTCCTGCAGCACGATGACGCGCGCCACCCGGTCGAAGGCGAGCACGGTGCCTTCCAGCTCGTCGGCGTGGGCCGGACTCGCGCCCGGCAGCAGCGCGCAGGCGAGAAGGGGCGGCAAGGCGTACGGGCCGGGAAGGTGCATCGGATGGATACCTGGTGGCGTGACGGGGCACGATCGACTGTACGCCGGTCGGCGCGTTCGTCAACCGGCGCCGGAGCCGATCGCGGCACGGTCGCGGCATCGATGGTGCAAGGAACATCCCCTTCGACACGGCGTCGGACCGTCGCCCCGGCCGCCGGACCCGATCGCCTCCGGAGAGCCACGGCCATGACCCATTGCCATCTGATCGGAACCGCCCTGGCGCTGGCGGCGCTCGCCACCGCTCCGGTGCTGGCCGACGGCTACCCGGACCGACCGGTCTCGGCGCGAGCACGTTGCGCACCCGCCACCGGATGCTCGACGGCGCGAGCGTGGCGCTGGCGTTCACCGGCAAGTCCGGCAAGGCGCGCACCGTCGACCTGGACGATGCCGCCCTGGCGCGCACGCTGCGCTTCGCGCAGGAGCTGCCCGGTCAGCGGTTGTTCCGCTACCGCGACGGCGCCGGGAGGGTGCGCGACGTGCACTCGCAGGACGTGAACGTCTATCTGCAGGAGGCGACCGGACACGAGACCAGTGCCAAGGACTTCCGCACCTGGGGCGCGATGCTGACGCCTCGACCGGGCCTGCCGGTGCATCGCGGTGCGAGGTGGCGAGCGCCGTCACGCGCTAGTGGTCCAACTGCTTGATACTGTGGGGCCCCACAGTATCAAGCAGTTGGACCACTAGGGCGGTGGCAGGGCCGCCGCGCGCACCACCCGCTCCTCCCGTGCCAGCGGCCACATCGCCGCGATGCCGACCAGCGGACCCGCCGCCAGCACCACGAAGGTGGCCGGCCAGCCGACCAGCTCCGCCACCCACGGCACGGCCTGCACCGTGACCACGGTCAGCGCGAAGCCGAGCGCCGTCTGCAGGGTCAGCAGGCTGCCGGCCTTGTCGGGCGGGGCGGTGTCGGCGACCAGTGCCGAGAACTGCGCCGAGTCCGGAATCACCGCGGCCCCCCACACCACCACGACCGCTCCGAACAGCCAGGGCGGGCCGCCGAACGTCGCCGCGGCCAGCAGCCCGGCACCACCGCTCGCCACCATCGCCAGCACCGTCAGCCGGGCCTTGCCGATCCGATCGGCCAGCCTGCCGGCGAACGGGCACAGCACGGCGCCGGCGGCGATGGCGGTGAACGCGGTCAGCTTGGCCGCCTGCGCCGCCGTGGCGGCGTCCATGCGCGCGGCGTAGCTTGCCAGCAGCGCGGTGGCGATCCAGGCCCACATCCCGTACAGCTCCCAGACGTGGCCCAGGTAACCGGCACAGGCACGACGGATGCGTCGGTCGGTCCAGGCGAGCAGTGCGGACGAGGGGTCGAAGCGCGGTGCGACCGCGTGGTGCGGTCCCAGCCGTGCGGTCAGGATCAGGCCCGCGGCGACGCTCGCCAGCAGCGAGGCCGCGAGCGTGGTGGTGCGCCAGTCGCTGCCGCCGGCGAAGGCGAGCAGGTGCGGTGCGGCCGAGCCGAGCGTGAGGCCGCCGACCAGCAGGCCCACCAGCCAGCCGCGATCCTTCGTGCCCCAGCCCACCGCGATCTTCATGCCGACCGGGTAGACGCCGGCCAGCGCGAACCCCACCAGTGCCCGGCCGAACACGACCGGCCAGCCGTGCACGTCCAGCACTGCCAGGCTTGCATTGGCCGCGCCCGCCAGCAGCGCGGAGGCGGCGAACAGGCGTCGCGGGTCGACCCGGTCGGGCAGGCCGGTGATGCCCAGCAGCAGTGCACCGACCACGAACCCCGCCGACACGCTCGATCCGAGCAGCGCGGCGCGGGTCACCGACAACCCGGTCTCGCGCGTCAGATCGGGCAGCACCGCCGCGGAGACGAACCACAGCGACATGGCCAGCACCTCGGCCAGCACCAGCACCGCGATGCTGCGCGTCTTCATTCGATCAGGTGTCCATCGGTGGTCGCTCGGGCCGTGCAGTCCACGACCGCGGCACACCGTGCCGGTTCGTCGCGCTTCCCCGCTGCGACCGATCCGGGCGGAGCGGTCAGACCGTCAGGTAGCGCTTCACCAAGGCCTCGTCCAGCGTGTCCATCCCGCCCTCGGCCACCATCGTACCCCTGTCCATCAGCGCGAACCGGTCCCCGACCCGGCGGGCGAACGGCAGCTTCTGCTCCACCAGCAGTACCGACAGGCCGAGTTCGGTGTGCAGGCGACCGATGATGTCGCCGATCTCGGCCACGATGTTGGGTTGTATGCCCTCGGTCGGTTCGTCGAGCAGCAGCACGTCCGGCTGGGTGGCCAGTGCGCGACCG
>Ga0209831_1003912_pt1 | contig 12022 bp, 8 predicted proteins | sample Maine_Asex4_meta_FD_187451 | JGI IMG/M metagenome (GOLD analysis project Ga0209831, IMG submission 187451) | Marine algal microbial communities from Maine, USA - Maine_Asex4_metaG (SPAdes) (version 2) | ecosystem: Host-associated > Algae > Red algae > Unclassified | place: Maine, USA | collected...
GCCAGAAACAACAACAAAACTCCGCCAAGGCGATATGTGCGTGCAGTAATCCCAACTACCCTAAAGTAGCCAAGCCACCCACATATCCCTTCATGGTATATCTGAATTTTCAAAGAGCAGCGGCACCCTCTAGAGGCACCTACAGGAGCGATGCGGTAGTCCGTATCGCCTCCGGTGAGAGGGGTTCTAGATAGTTTCGATCCATCCGTCAAACCCTAAAATCGCATTCGGCGAATTTTTCTTCATTCGCCGGGTCAGGCCCATGACGCCGATTGAGTCAAACGGTGCTACTGTCTGAAAACGTTGAGCAATCCTTGTATTGACACGAACTGCATATATCGGCATTTTCCCGTAACGCCGAAAAGCGGGCTCGGTTCCCTCATCTCTTGCGAGAGTTTGTCGAGGGGCCATCGCCTTGCCGGTTCGTAGACATCAATGCTGGAGCTCGCCGCATGACGCTTTATGCGCCACCAACGGATAGTCAGGCCTGTCGCCTCATCGCCCGCCGACTGTTCATGGGACGCCCCGCCGTCATGGCCGTGTGTTTTACCGCCCTCGTCTCCTCCATCGTGACGGCAGGCCATTCCACCCACGGCCCGGCCACCCACGGCCCGGATAGCAGGAGCGCAGCATCCGTCGCCGTCGCCTCCATGGAGCCTGCTTCTCCCGCGAAGGGGGATCCCGCCGCGAAGGACATGGTCGCTTCCGCCGTCATGGCTTCGGTCGCGATACCGGCGCCCGTCGGGTTCGGCACGTTGCAGGATGCGGAAGTCCTGCCGACCTTCGACGATGCGGAAGCGATGATCCAGGCGGCGATCGCGGCGGTGCATCCCAAGTTCAGGCACAGCCCGCTGCCCGACGCGGCCCCCGAGAGCGATGCGCTGCGCAGCGATACGCCCGGCCAGCCGGAAGCCGAGATCCGCATGGCCAGCCTCGCTTCTCCCGACGAGGTCGGAGACTACCCCGGCGAGACCTTCTTTCCGCGCATGCCCGAAGCGGCCTCCCTTTCCATCGTCCCCCCTTCCCTGTCGACCCGGGATCAGGTCGACAGTCTGCTCTGGATCGATACCGACAGCGATTCGGGCGCGTCCGAGGGTGCGCTGCGCACCGAAACGGTCACGGCGGTCGGGGGCGAGACGCTGGCGCATCTGCTGGACGAGTTCGACGTCAACGAGGATGACAAGCGCGCGACCCTCGTCGCCCTGCGCGCCGATTCCATCGCCGAGACGCTGGCGACGGACGACCAGGTCGATTTCGCCTTCCTGCCGAACGCGGAGGAAGGTCATAACGAACTGATCGCCATTCGCCTGCATTTCGACGATTCCGCAAAGGGAGAGCGTCGCAAGGTGGAGCTGCGCTGGGACGGCGAGATGCACGATCTCTGGGCATCACTGGCCGTGACCGAAGACGACGAGGAGGGCGAGGAGAGCTACCGACCCGTCACCACGCGCGAGGCGCTCGGCGGTCATGCTCTCGCGGCGAGCGAGCCGGAGCGTGTCTTTCTGCAGGGCGTGGTGGAATCCTCGCTCTACCAGGCGGCGGACGATGCGGGCATGACCCCGGGCGAGAGCAAGACCCTTACCGACGTCTTCCGCTATCTCGTGGATTTCGAGCGCGACCTGCGCGCCGGCGACCGGTTCGAGGTCCTGTTCGACAAGAAGGAGAACGGCGATTACGGCGATATCGTCTACGCGATGATCGAGAACCGGGGACGGCAGGTCGCCCTCTTCCGCGGACAGACCGGGCCGGACAGCTTCGAATATTTCGATCAGGACGGCAAGACGAACAAGCGGTCCCTGATGCGCACGCCGCTCGCCTATTCACGAATCAGCTCGAATTACGGGATGCGCCGTCATCCGATCGACGGCTATCGCAAGATGCACAAGGGCGTCGACTTCCGCGCCAGCCGGGGAACGCCCATCGTGGCTGCGGGTAACGGGGTCGTCGATTATATCGGTCGACGCGGCGGGTACGGCAAGTACATCCGCATCCGTCACAACGGCACCTACAAGACGGCCTATGCCCATCTTTCCAAATACGCACCGTCGCTGAAAGCCGGCGCGCGGGTGATGCAGGGGGACGTGATCGGCTATGTCGGCAGCACGGGCCGCTCGACCGGGCCGCACCTGCATTTCGAGGTCCTGGAGAACGGCAGACAGGTCAACCCGATGGAAGTGGGCGATTTCGGACCGATCCGCAGTCTTGCCGGAGCCGATCTCGCGCAGTTCAAGGCCCGGGCCGCGCGCATCAATCTGGTACTGGGCGAATTGCGTCCCAGGACCCTGATCGCGAACGTCGAGCAGTAATCGCCGGATAGTTCCGCGGGCTACAGGTCGCGGGCTACAGGTCGGGCAGTCGAAGCCGCTCGGAGATGTCGGCGACCTCGGCCGGACCGAAGAAATTGCCCTGAAGACTGTCGACGCCCATGTCGCGCAGCAGGGCGGCGGCCTCGTCGTTCTCCACCATCTCGGCGACGACGCTCATGCCGTAATGGCGCGCGAGCTGCGTCAGGCTGCGCACGAAGAGCTGGTTGTCGGGGCTGTCGACGACGCCCCGGATATACGAGCCGTCGATCTTCACCATGTTCAGGTTCAGCGTCTTGAAATACTTGAACGAGGTGTAGCCCGCCCCGAAATCGTCGAGCGCGATGGCGCAGCCCCGGTCGGTGAATTCCTTCAGGCGTTCCAGCGCGCGGCCCGTATCGTGGATGGCGTAGGATTCGGTGATCTCGATGATCAGGCGATTCGCGGCTGCGGGGTGGGCGCCGGTCAGGCGCACGAAGCTGCGCTCCCACCCGACATCGTTCATCGTCAGGGGCGAGAGGTTGACCGACAGGCGCAGCGTCTCGTCGGAGACCAGCACCGCGAAGGCGAGTTCGAGCACGCGCTGGTCGATCAGGCGCACGAAGCCGAGCTGCTCGGCGACGGGCATGAACTCGGCGGCGGCGATCACCTCCCCGGCCCGGTCGACCATGCGGGCGAGGCATTCGTAGAAGAGGATCTCGCCCGTATCCGCCGAAGAGACGACGGGCTGGAACGCGAGGCAGATGCGATCCTCGCGCAGGGCGGCCGACAGTTCCTCGGCCATGACGATATTGGCGCGGCGGTTCTCGGCCTCGGTATCGTCCGGCTCGTGCAGGGCGAAACCGCCGGGCGCCGTCTGCTTGGCCACCGTCAGCGCATCCTCGGCGGCGGCGAGGGCATCCTGCGTGGTGCGGGCCTGGGCGGGCAGGTCGACGAGGCCGACGGAGACGGTAACGGCGACCGGGCCGGACCCCGTGACGATGAACTCGTCGCGGATCGCCGACTGGATCGCGCGCAGGCGGGTCCCGCTCTCCGCTGGCGAACGGCTGTGCAGGATCACGCCGAACTTGGAGCTCGCGACCCGCCCGATCGCCTCGCCGTCGAGCAGACGGTCGCGGATGCGCCGCCCCACCCCGGCCAGCACCTCGTCGGCGACGTCGTAGCCGAAGGCGTGATTGACCCCGACCATGTTGTCGAGACCGATGAGGGCGAAGCAGAAGGAACTCTTCTCGGCGAAGGAGGAGACGAGCGACTGGGCCAATACCGTGCGCAGGCGCGCGCGGGTGAAATGGCCCGTCAGTTCGTCGAAGCAGGCGAGATAGGTCAGCCGTTCCTGATAGGCGTGCAGTTCGGTGACGTTTCGCATGAAGCCGAGGCAGACCGCCGTATCGCCCTCGCCCGAAACGCGCACGAGGCGTTCCTCGATCCAGTGGCCCACCCCGCCATCCTCGATCCGGTGAACGGCGACGAAGCCGCCGACCGCGCGGGACCGGTTGAGCCAGTGGCCCCGGCGGGCGATATGATCGTCGCCGTACCGCCCGGCGAGCGCCTTGCCCGTCATGCAGGCGCCGAGCGAGGCGAGGGTGCGGTCGAGGACGCTGCGGTCCAGCCAGTCGAGACGGTCGTCGGCACGACGCCAGACGAACACGGCATCGCCGACGCGCGCGAGGGCGTCGACCATCCGTGTCGTCGTCAGGGGGTCGCTGGGCGTCATTGTCGGGCACCGCGGTTCGATCGGGCGGGAATGAAACGTTTAACGGTTGTCATCCACGCGGGTTATCATTCCCTTACCGGGCGTTGTCTTCGGGGACGAAACGCGCGATTACCGATTGCACGGTCAGGCCCTGCACGATGATCGAGAAGATCACCACGCCGTAGGTCATCGCCAGGATCGCCTGCTTGCCCTCGAAGTCCGGCAGGGACAGCGCGAGGGCGACGGAGATACCCCCCCGCAGCCCGCCCCAGATCAGCACGGGGATCGACCCCTTCTCGATCGTGCCGCCGCCCGCCTGGATGATGCGGGTGGGCAGGGTGACGGCCAGCGCGCGGCCCAGCAGGACCACGGGAATGATGAGCAGGACCAGCAGGGCGAGATTGAGGGTGAAGGAAATCACGAGAATCTCGAACCCGATGAGCAGGAAGAGAACCGCGTTGAGCACCTCGTCGATCAGTTCCCAGAACATGACGAGATGCTGCTTCGTGACCTTCGACATCGCGAAACGGCTGCCGTGATTGCCGATGAGCAGGCCCGCGATGACGACGCCGAGGGGGCCGGAAGCATGGACGTATGAGCACAGCGCATAGATGCCCATGACGAGGGCGAGGCTGATGATGACCTCGACCACGTAATCGTCGATCCGCCGCATGGCGAGGAAGGCGATGTAGCCCAGCACCAGACCGATGCCGACCCCGATCACCACCTCCTCGAACAGCAGGACCCCGATCTCGGAAGCCGAGACGTGGCCCGTGGGCGAGGTGGCGATGCCGAGGAGCGCGAGGAAGACGACGACGCCGATGCCGTCGTTGAACAGGCTCTCCCCCGCGATCTTGGTTTGCAGGGTCTTGGGCACCGTCAACGTGCGGATGATGGAGAGGACGGCGACGGGGTCGGTCGGCGAGATGAGCGAGCCGAAGACGAGACACCAGATCAGCGGGATGGAATAGCCCAGCGCGCCGAGCAGCAACCACGTCGCGATCCCGATGAAGAAGGTGGAGAGCACGACGCCGAGCGTGGCCATCAGCAGGATGTGCCACTTGTGTTCGAGCAGGGCGTCGAGGTCGGTATGGAGCGCCCCGGCGAAGAGGAGGAGATGCAGCATCCCGATCATCAGGCTGTCGTGAAAGTCGATCCGCTCCAGCGCCGCGCTCGCCTGTTCGGCGTAGCCCAGCCCGAAGGCCGCATCCATCCCCGCGACGGCGAGCGAGGCGCCCAGCGCGATGATCATCAGGCCAATGGTCATGGGCAGCTTGAGGTACATCGTGTTGAGCCAGCCGAAGAAGGCGGCGAAGGCGAGCAGGATCGCCGAGATGTTGAGAAGGGTGGTCGCGTCCATCGGGGCGGCTCCGGATATTCGGGAAGGCCGCACGCGTGACGCGGGACCGTGCTTGCAGATAGCGTCCGCATAGCACAGTTTGAGGATTTGGCTCATGCGGAGTGCGACCATGGCCGACGGACGGTGCGACTGGTGCGGAACGGACCCGCTTTACGTGGCGTATCACGATACGGAATGGGGCGTCCCGGAGCGGGATGACCGGGCCTTGTTCGAGAAGCTGACACTGGACGGGTTCCAGGCGGGACTGGCGTGGATCACGATCCTGCGCAAGCGCGAGAACTTCCGCGCGGCGTTCGAGGGGTTCGACCCGGCGGTGATCGCACGGTATGGCGAGGCGGATGTGGCGCGGCTGCTGGGGGATGCGGGGATCGTGCGGCACCGGGGCAAGATCGAGGCGACCATCGGGAACGCGCAAGCGTGGCTGGACATCATGGAGCGGGGGTCGTTCTCGGAGTTCCTGTGGGATTTCGTGGATGGCGAACCGGTCCAGAACGCCCCGCGCAGCATGGCCGACGTGCCCGCGCAGACGCCCGCTTCAGTGGCGCTGTCGAAGGCGCTGAAGAAGGAGGGGTTCCGCTTCTGCGGGCCGACGATCGTCTATGCGGTGATGCAGGCCTGCGGGCTGGTCAACGATCATCTGGTGGGGTGCCCGAGGCGGGGGGCGGTGCAAGGGCAGTGAAGGAGGCCCCGGGTCCTTGTCCGGGGCTTCACGGAGTCGGTGTCAGCCCGCGAACGGGTCCGTCACGAGGATCGTATCGTCGCGCTCGGGGGAGGTGGACAGGAGGGCGACGGGGCAGCCGATGAGTTCCTCGATGCGCTTGACGTACTTGATGGCGGCGGCGGGGAGGTCGGCCCAGCGGCGGGCGCCTTCGGTGGATTCGGACCAGCCGGGGATGGTCTCGTAGATCGGCTCGACCCTGGCCTGCTGCGCGGCGGCGGCGGGGAGGTGGTCGATCTCGGTGCCGTCGACGCGATAGCCTGTGCAGATCTTGAGTTCGTCGAAGCCGTCGAGCACGTCGAGCTTGGTCAGGGCCACGCCGGTCATGCCGGACTGCGCGGCGGTCTGGCGGACGAGGGCGGCGTCGAACCAGCCGCAGCGGCGCTTGCGCCCCGTGACGGTGCCGAATTCGTGGCCGCGCTCGCCGAGACGCTGGCCGGTCGCGTCGTCCAGTTCGGTGGGGAAGGGACCGGAACCGACGCGGGTGGTGTAGGCCTTCACGATGCCGAGGACGTAGCCGATCTGGCCCGGGCCGACGCCCGCGCCCGAGGCCGCCTGACCCGCGACGACGTTGGAGGAGGTGACGTAAGGATACGTGCCGTAATCGATGTCGAGCAGCGCGCCCTGCGCCCCCTCGAACAGGATGCGCCTGCCCGCGCGCCGCGCCTCGTCCAGCTCGCGCCAGACGGGGGCGGCGTGGGGGAGGATGTCGGGTGCGATGGCGAGGAGTTCGGCGCGCAGGGCGTCGCGGTCGATGGGCGCCTCGCCCAGTCCCTTGCGCAGCGGGTCGTGATGGGCGAGGAGGCGGGTGATGCGGTCATCCAGCGTTGCCTCGTCGGCCAGATCGGCGAGGCGGATGGCGCGGCGGCCGACCTTGTCCTCGTAGGCGGGGCCGATGCCGCGCCCGGTGGTGCCGATCTTGCTGGCCCCGGCGGCTTCCTCGCGCAGGCGGTCGAGATCGCGGTGGACGGGGAGGATGAGGGGCACGGTCTCGGCGATGCGCAGGCTGTCGGGCGAGATGGCCACGCCTTGCGCGCGCAGCTTGGCGATCTCCTCGGTCAAGGCCCAGGGGTCGAGGACGACGCCCGAGCCGATCATCGAGATCTTGCCCGAGCGCACGATGCCGGAGGGCAAGAGCGAGAGCTTGTACACCTTGCCGTCGATGACGAGGGTGTGGCCCGCGTTGTGCCCACCCTGGAAGCGCACGACGACATCGGCCCGGCTGCTGAGCCAGTCGACGATCTTGCCCTTGCCCTCGTCGCCCCATTGCGCCCCGATCACGGCCACGTTGCTCATCGTGCGTCTCTCTTTTCCCGGTCCATGTCAAACCCTGCGGGGTGTACATCAGCGGCGCGGCGGGGGGAAGGGCCTCGCGGCATGCGGGAACGATCGGGACGTGGCGGGATTGATATCCGTACACATGAAAATCGGGGAATGCCTCCCGAAGCAGGGAAGGATCGGGGCATGAGCATCGTTTCCATGGCCGACACGACCGTCGACAATATCTTGGTCGAGGATGTCGCGCGGGTGCTGGCGGTCGATGTGGCCCGTGCCCGCCGGTGCATCGGGATCGCCTCGCTCGCCCTGTTCGCGATGCTCTGCGGCAAGGGATCGACGGCACCGGGGGGCGCGGCCGTGTTCGATGCGGTGCGGGACGGGCGCGATCTTGCCGCGTTGCTGGGCGAGGACGAGGCGGCGGTGCTGGTGCGGGCGGTCGGGCTTTGCGCCGGAATCGACGCGCGGCAATCCACCGATCTGCTCGCCATGCTCCTGCCGGTCGCTCTCGGCGCCATCGGGCGGGAGGTCGAGGGGCGGGAGCTGGACAAGACGGGGCTGTCGCGCTTTCTGTCCGCCCAGCGCGCGGGCCTCGACGATGCCCTGCCCGCCGATCTGGCGGAACCCATGCGGGGGAGCCGTCATTTCGACGCCCTCAGGGCGGGTTTCGCCGCGGACGCGCCGATGACCGATACGTCGGAACCCGACGCGGCGGTGCTGGCCGAGGCGGAATACGACCGGACGGTGAGGAAGCCGACCGCGATGCGCCTGGGGATCGTGGCGGTTCCGGTGCTGCTCGCGGTCGCGTGGTTCCTCTACGTGAGCGGCATGCGGGAGGGCGCTTCGCCCGCTCCGGCGGAGATCGTACGGGAAATCCCCGCCCCCTAGGCGAAGTGGATGCTGACGCGGCGGTTCTGCTTGCCCTTCTTCTCGATCTTGCCGAGGCGGACGGGGCCGATCTGGCCGGTCGAGGCGACGTGGGTGCCCCCGCAGGGTTGCAGGTCGATATCGCCGATGCGGACGAGGCGCACGCGGCCCTGATCTTTCGGCGGCTGGACCGACATGGTCTTGACGAGGCCGGGATTGGCGGCGAGTTCTGCGTCGGTGATCCATTCTTCGGTGACGGGGTGGTCCGCCTCGATCATCGCGTTGAGCGCGGCCTCGATGGCGTCGCGGTCTTCGGGCGCTTCGGGCATGTCGAAGTCGAGGCGCGATTTCTCGGCCCCGATGGCCCCGCCCGAGACGGGCAGCGGGATGGCGACCGAGAGGAGATGGAGCGCGGTATGCATGCGCATGAGGGCGAAGCGGCGGTCCCAGTCGAGGGTGGCGGTGACGGTCTCGCCGACCACGGGCAACTCGCCCTCGCACAGGTGCAGGACCGTGCCGTCCTCGCCCTTGACCGTGTCATGCACGATGGCGGCGTCGAGCGTACCGGTATCGCCGGGCTGGCCGCCCCCCGCCGGGTAGAAGACGGTGCGGTCGAGCACCACGCCCGCCGAGGATACCTCGACCACGGTGGCCTCGCACCAGTCGAGGGTCGCGTCGTCGCGGAAGAGGAGGTCGGTCATATGTTTTCTCCTTCGGAATCGAAATCGGGTTCTACGGGCCGGGCCGTCTCGCGCGAGCGCTCGGTCGAAGACACGGTCGACGGCGCCGGCCGCTCGGGTTGCGGCTGGGCGAAGGCGGCGGCCCTGCCCAGCAGTTCGATCATTTCGGAGGCGTTCTTGACCGTCACGTCGGTCTGGCCGAACGGCACCTCGATCCCCTCCTCCTCGAAGCGGCGCTCGATCTCGAAATTGATGTCGGAGCGGGTGGCGACGACCCACATCACGTCCCGCAGGAAGGCACGCAGCTCGAAATCGAGCGAGGAGCCGCCGAAGCTCTGGAAGATCACCTGCGGCGCGGGGCGGCGCAGCGTCATGGGATGGGCGCGGGCGATCTCCAGCAGGATGCGTTCGACCTTGCGCACGTCGGTGCCGTAGGCAACGCCGACGGGGCAGATGACGCGGCCCATCACGTCCTCGTGGGTGTAGTTCGTCACCGCGCCGGAGATCAACTCGGAGTTGGGGACGATGTAGCTGGCGCGGTCGAAGGTCTGGATCTCGGTCGAGCGCACGTTGATCTTGCGCACGGTGCCGTGGGTGTTTGCCACCTCGATCCAGTCGCCGACCTTGATGGGCCGCTCGATCAGCAGGATGATGCCGCTGACGAAGTTGTTCACGATGTTCTGCAACCCGAAACCGATTCCGACGCCCAGCGCGGCGCCGAGGAAGGCCAAGTTGGTCAGGTCGATCCCGCCGATGGAGATGGCCATCAGCGCGGCGATGAAGAAGCCCAGATAGCCCAGCCCCGAGACGATGGACGAGCGCGCGCCCACGTCCAGCTTGGTGCGCGGCATCACGGCGCGGCGCACGATGGCCTGGAACAACCGGGTCAGGAACAGGCCGAGGCCGAACACCAGCGCCGCGATCAGCAGGTCGGCGGGGCGAAAGAGCGTCTTGCCGATGGTGAACCCTTCGGTCAGGCCGAAATACGCCTCCTGAAGGTCGCCCATGGTCGCGCCCCAGACGAGGGCGAGGACCGGGATCGCCATAAGGGCGAGGACGAAGCCGATGAAGACGGGGAACAGGCCGACGGGCGTATCCTTGGCCGTTTCCCCCTTGGCGCGGCGATTCTCGCCCGATACCTCGTGCAGCGCCTGCGACGCCTCGCGCGCGACGAGGAAGAGGATGACGGCGATGCCGATGACGGCGGCGCTGAGAACCCCGCTCTGGAGGATGTAGCGGGACAGGGCGTAATAGCCGCCCACCGCCGTCAGGGGCGCGACGGCGGCGAGAAGATAGGCGGCGCGGCGGCCCGTCAGGATCAGGTTCTCGGTGAACCAGCTTTCCTCGTCGGGGGTCGTCTCCTCGCCCTCCACCGCCGCCTTGCGCGCGGGTACGCGGTCGCTCCATACGCCCGCCATCTGCCACAGGAACCACGAGGCGAGGAGGACGGTGAACAGGTTGTAGACCACCAGCGCGCCCTCGGGCAGGCTCAGCTTCTCCCCTGCGCCGACGAGGCCGATATTGACCGCCACGGCGACGGAGATGGCCATGGCGCAGAAGGACGCCCGCCGGGCGATCGCGTCCGACATGGTCGAGGAGAGGCGAAGCTGCGGCATGCGCGGGGCGAAGAAGGCGAAGACGAGGGCGTAGGTCAGCGCGACGAAGGCGAGGCCGACGGACAGGCCGTTGACGAGGATCTTGCCGGTCGGGCCGAGCAGGTCGAGCAGGCCGAGCGCATAGCGCGCCGCGATAATCGCCCCGATCGGCATCAGCAGACGCGTCAGCGTCATCCCGATGCCGACCAGCAGGCGGCGGGTACGGCTGGGCGGACGCCCCAGCGACGGGCCGGGCATGCCCGTATCGGTCATCTGCGACCGGTCCGTCACCTCGTGCGCGTCCAGCCCGCCGAAGGCCGACATCTCGGTTTCCGCATCCACCTCGCGCGGGGAATGGGGCTGGATGGCGCGCGACAGGCGCTGGAGCGCGTAGCGGCGCGCGAAGACCAGCACCAGGAACGCGAAAAGGAACGCGCCCATCGCGGTCGTCCCCACGTCGCGCCACAGTTCGCGCCGCCGCTGGCGCGCTTCGGACTGGGTCGCCTCGGCGATGGCGGTCTGTACGACCTGCACGAGGCTCCGGCTCGCCATGATCCAGTTGCGCGGATCGAACGGCTCCGGCCCGCGCTGGAGCAACTCGTTGGTGAAGCGGGTGCGCTGGGCATCGGTCGCGGTGGCCATCAGGCGGTCGGCGCGGGTGAAGGCCAGATCCGCCTTGCTGACCACGGCGCGCAGGCCCGCGATCCGCTTGTTGATCTCGTCGCGCTCGGCGGTGACGGCGGGGTCCTCGACCGTGCCTTCCTCCGGCACGGGGCCGAGCGCTTCGAGCTGCGCGGCGAGGGGGGCGAGCTGCGTCCGCGCCTGGGTGGCCAGCGCGCGCGAGTTGATGCGCTGGGGGTCGAGCACCTCGCGGATGGCGCCCAGCACGTCGGTGGTGACCGCCTCCGATTGCAGGCGCTGCTCGACCGCCGCCGCGTCCCTCTCCCATTTCGGGAAAAGCTGGTCGGCGTTCTCGATGGTGACGACCGGCCTGTCGGGGGGTGGCGGCGTCTCTCCCGTCTGGGCCGCCGGGGCGGTTTGCTGCGCGAGGGCGGGCGCGGGCGATGCGGCGACCGCGAGGAGGAGGACGAGGAGGCGCAGGAAGGTCGTCATGTCAGGCCGTCATCTCCGCCGGGTTTCCCGTGCAATGCCCGAGAAAGGCGTCCACGTCGCCCGCCACGGTCGAGGGCGAGCAGACGAGGCGCACGCCGACGCTCGTACCGTCTCCCTCCTCGGTCTGGGCGGCGGGGTCGAGGTAGTAGGCCGCACCCGCCGCGCGCAGGCGGCGGTGGACGGTCAGCGGCAGGCGCGCGAAGAGGATGTTGGCGGCGGCATCGTTGAGGATCCCGACCCCGTCGACCCGGCGCAATCCTTCGAGGAGGCGCTGGCCCATCGCGTTGGACTGCCCCGCGCGGTCCAGCCAGAAATCGCCCTCCAGCCACGCATCCATCTGCGCCGAGATCATGCGCCCCTTGGACACGAGATGCCCGCCGCGCTTGCGCCGGAACTCGAAGGAGGAGATCGCGGCGGC
>Ga0209831_1003913_pt1 | contig 12022 bp, 16 predicted proteins | sample Maine_Asex4_meta_FD_187451 | JGI IMG/M metagenome (GOLD analysis project Ga0209831, IMG submission 187451) | Marine algal microbial communities from Maine, USA - Maine_Asex4_metaG (SPAdes) (version 2) | ecosystem: Host-associated > Algae > Red algae > Unclassified | place: Maine, USA | collected...
GTGTCTGCGACAGTGTGTCTGACCACCCGACACGGGTGCCAGACACAGCAGGCCGCTGATGTCAGGCTGTCAAGTGGCCTGCCTGGAAGGCAGCTCAAGTCAAGTGGCGACAACTTCATGCAAGTGACGGCAAGTGGCGGCAAGCTCTATCCGTGACGGGATAACCGGCGGATGCCTGAACAAGAATGAGCGAGCCGTTAAGGCTAGAAGGAAGTAGGAAATAACTTAATCAAATTACACATCCCCCCGCCGCAGCCGGTTAAACGGATGGCATTGCTTTGCAAAGAATCCATGCATCTGGACTCACATATGACGACATCTTCAGGCCTGTCGTGCGAAGCTTTCGAAAATGCGATGGTCTGCAAAATGCAGCCGAAGTGCAGTGAGATGCGGCTGAGATGCGGTGGGCGCGGCTGCCGACGATGACGTTCGGTACCATCCCCTAAGTCTTGATGGGCAGCGCCATGATGAATCCAGTAGAGTCCTCCATTAGCGTTATGAAGTATACTGAACCGCCCAACGACACCGTCAAGGGCCCATCGACGTCGGTGTGAGCCCACGCGCACTTGGTGCTCGTTGTAGTGGAGCGATGATGCGGGGAACGTGCAATCTTGCTGTCAACACACGGGACGCTCACCTTGCCAAGAATGCGCTTGGCGTCCGCGACCGAATCTGGAATCCCGTCGACCATCCCGACCACTCGCTTGAGGTTCTCGAAGCCCAAGTGGTTGAACCTGCGGTGCCACAGATCCGCCTCACCGTCCATGTGTGTTGAGGCGGTGCTTGCCGACGCCCTGACCGGCGTCACCTTGAGCACGTTGTTCTCGGACTCGTTGACCAAACCGATGACAGACGCGTTGCTCAACACCCCGTTTGAGATTACCGCCTCTCCATCGCTGAGGACGTAGCTGGCGTCTGCGACAAACACCACCGCTCCGCCGCGGGGGTCAACCGCACGCACAGACAACAGGTTGTCCGTCAGGTCAGGCACAGGCGTAGCCTCACCGAGGACCATTCGTACCTTGGTGTTGGCCGCCTCCACGTCCATGGAGACGTATCCGTGCCCCTTAATGGTCACCTTGTGACCGTCAGCCAGGGTGACCTTGGCCCTGCTCCCTGACACCTTGACGGTGAAGCCCTTGTACTCGGCGGCAATATGGTTGGTCGCGCCGGAGTTCAGCACCCAGGTAGACATCCCACTGGGACTCCTGGGAGTCTTGTGCTCCCCGGCCTGGCCGGCCGACGCGGCGTAGGCCAATGCGGCTCGGGAAGGTGCCTTACCGCACGCGTCATCATCCTGACGCCCGCCGCTTGGTATCTTGTTGCCCTTGGCGTCGTCGGCTTTCTTCTTGAGGCAGTCGCGTTTCATTTGCCCTTTCTTGTCTCAGTAGTAGCACACGACCGATTTATTGTCCCACGACGTCTTGGTAGCCGATGCCGCAAACGCTTGCGACTTGACGCCAGTCGACGAAGACGACCGCCCTCGGCTGGCCCGCTGCTCCACTGTGAGCAGCTTGGCGCTCACTTCGGCGAGGTTGCGCTTCCCGTCCATGATGTCCAGGACGGTCTTGATCATGTCGTACTCTGCTGGAAGACCGGACAGGATCTGCAGCACGAGTGTGTTCTCGTCCACCTGGTTGCCCAGCATGGCGAGTTCTTGGCAGAGGCCCTTGGCGCGCGACGTGTACTTGATGATGTTCTCTTCACCGTCCTTCTTGAGGTTGCTCAGCTCGTGCATGAGCTGCAGCAGACGTGCGTTGTCACGCGCCTCAAAGATGTCCTTGAGCGCGTCCCACGCTTCCTTGGTGTGATATCACGCTCAGCCCACCCCGCGCAGTTGGGGGGAGGGCGAGCCAGACCGTGTCGCCGGGTAGTCCTGTCGGGGAATACCCGCCCCGGAAGAAAATCGCGAAGAGCACACACGCACGGCGTCGACCGGGGGAAGGCTCCCAGAGCGACAAACACGAGTTGTGTGACCGGAGGTTTACTTGCCCGCGTCGAAGGCCTCGAGGCAATACTCACGCCTCGCCCGATTATCCCGTCCGATCCCCTCAGACCCACCGAAAACCCTCCTCAGACCCCCTCAAACGACCCTCGGAAAACCCTCTTCAGACACCCTCAAAGGACCCTCGGTAAACCCTCCCCTCAGGGCCCAGGGGGCCAGTCTCAGCGGAGGACTGCCGAAGCTTCGAACACCGCCTTGAGTCGAGGCGGGGGAAGGGTGCTACGTGGCACCCTCCCGGCGCCCCGGGGTCCGGGGCGCGGAGTAACATAAGTCGATAATCCAAGATGGGTTTACACAAAATTAGGCCCTTAAGTAGGGGCCCGCCCGGGGGGGTTACTAGTCCCAGGGATGTATTGGGCTCGCAGTTCTGGTTGGTGAGCCACGAGGTGATCACATGTGGGTCGCCAACGGAACAATTTGAAATCTGTGGTAGTGGGACATATTTTTGGGGAATCTGGTTCCCCGAGTGTGGGGGCCATGTGCCGGACTGTCACAATTCCCCCTTCTAAAGGGGTCGCCGTCCCGGCGGCCCAGAGCCAGGGAGGGGGGCCCGCACGAGTGTGGCGGGCGGGCCAGGACGGCTTGCCGGCGGGCTCTTCAGTGTGGGGCCCGGGAGCTGCCCCGGTCATCGCCAGCGGGGGCCGCCCCGGATCGTGGGGGGGCATTCGCCGGGGGCAAGGGGGTACCCACCGTCGCCGTGCCCTGGAAACGGCGGCGGGGTGCCAGGGGTGCGGCCGCGTGTCTGGAGCGGGCCCGCTAACCGTGCTCAGTGGGCCAACAGGGGGGCGTGGAGTATGGCGCCCCCGCCTCCCCCCTCTGGGGCTGTCCCGCGGGCCCCCTCCTGTGGAGAGTCGTCCTGGTGGAGTGGCTCGCGGGGCGGGGCTGCGGGAGGCCCTTGGGGGCCCCTGCCCGCCCACAGGGTCTCATAAAAAAGGGGGATAGGCGGGGGACGGACGGGGCGGCCGTCCACTACCGGCCGCCACCGTTCCCCCCGTCGCAACTCGAGTTGAGAGCCCCCTTCTTGTCCCTCTGTGCTCATTGAGCCCTCCTCCCCATCCTCCTTGCTGCCCCCCAACTAGGCCGCGGCGGCTATGGCTTCCTCGCAGTGGCACCGACAAAGGAGATGGCTTCCCCAATTGCGGGGCGCGCCGCGCCGGCGTCGATCGAGACGCCGGCGTCGGCAACGGCCAAGTCGGGCAGCCCTGCGGCGGGGACCCCGCGGGTGGGCGGGGCGCCTGGCATTCGGGCGCCCCCAACGCCAAGGGCTCGACGGAGGTCACCCCGCGCGCTGGCGGGGCGGCGGCGTCTGCGCCTGCTACGCCGGTCGGCGCCACCAAGTCAAGTGGCGCGGCCTCGGCGGCGGCGCGGGGGAAGGCGGCCCGTCTGTCGCGCCTGGCCAACGGCGCGCCCCCAAGCGAAGAGTCGTCGGCGGCGGGGAGTCAAGCGACGCAATCGCCGCCACCCTCCCGCCGGTACAAGTCAACGGCGGGGTCGGCGTCGGCCTCTCGCGCGTCGAGCGCGGCGACGTGGTCGGCCGACGAGGACGCGGCCGTGCCCCGTACGGTTGCGGCGCGCGTGCCGCTGCCGCCCAGCCGGCCGAGAACTACCCCGGCGGCGGCAGTGGCGGCCGCGGCGGCGCCGGGCGATGGGGGGGATGATCCTATGGAGCAGGTGTCTCCCCCGCCGGTGCCGCTCCGGGGGCGCCTCCCGGTAGTGGAGGAGGCGCGGCCCGCGGGGCCGGCGGCGCTTGTCCAGTGGACGCCCCCCCACGGCCCCAGTCAGTTGCGGGAGTGTCTCCTGCGGACGCTCTACTCCGCGATCCCGCTGCCCAAGCAGGGCCCGGCATGGCAGCGCTGGCTGACGCGCCACCGCGTGCAGTACGAACTGCCTGCCGGGGTGGTGACGGACGTTCCCGCCCTTAAAGAGGCGGGGGACGAGCCGTGGGTGGAGCGCGCCGCCGCGCGCCTGTCCAATGTCATGGACGGGGCCACCGCCGACGATGTGCTGCCCGTCGTGGCGTGGGAGTGGGCGAGCTCCTCTCCCCCGTACTTGGGGGAGGGGGATCTCTACTTCCACCACCAGAACGCCCGCACCGAGCGCCGGGTGAGGGGGGCGTCGGGCATCCTGGTGCGGGCCTCTCAAGTGGAGAGTACCCAGGTCCACGCCTCGGCGCGGCGGGCGTACTTCGTCCCGACGCCGTCCTGGTGGTCAGCACTGGAGGCGCCCTTCGGGCTCTTCGTCCGATTGCCTCGCATAGTGGCCTACTTTGGCACAGCGCTCCGCCAGGGGGAGTCTACCGCGGCGGCGGCCATCCTCGCTACCCAGTCGGTATTTGAGGTGGCTATGGTGTGGTATGCCTCCGCCCGTACTAAGAGATACCTCTGGTACCTGCCCGCCGCCATTGTGGGCCGCCTGGTGGGGCTCCGCCTCGCCGACGTGGCGGAGGGGGCGGGCCCTGACGCGCAAGCGTACCTCAGCGAGTTGCTGGACCTACACCAGTCATTGGACTGGGAGGCTGCCGGGCCCTACGCCGCCCGCCTACTTGGCGGAAAGGAGGGAGAGGCGCCTCAGGCATTTGTCCACTGCGACAAACGCCTGGTGGCCGGGCGCATAGGCCTCCGTGAGGGCCTGGGTGACCCCGCCTACCCCTATGCTGCGGGGGTATCGGCGACGTCGCCTCCGCCCGAGTGGGGTTGGGGTGCCCCGGGGGTAAGTTCCCCCCACCAGTGTAAGCGCACCCGGGGGACTGCCGAGCGCCCCCCTTCTCGTGGAGGCGCTGTCCGGCGGACCACCCGGGCGGGGGCGTCACCCGTGGGGCGGTCGGGCCGCCCGACGTATGCCCCGCCGGGGGTCCCGTATTTTTCGGGCCTGGGGGCGGGGCAGAGCTTCAACTGGGGGTACGTCACCCCCCGGAGCGCGCACGCCCTGGCGTTCACCTACCCAAGTGCGGCGGGGGCGCTTAGGGCGGCCCATGGGGAGGCGATAGTGGCCTCCCTTGTGGACACCCTGTAGTGGGTTATCCGGGGGGCGGGGGCCGTACTTCGGGAATCCCCGTCCCCCCGCACCGCCTTGGCCGAGCAGTTCCTGGTGGACACCACCCCAGGGGCCATCGGGTACCAGATGGTCTCCCGCTTGGAGGGGCACGGCCAGCGGGGGGCGCCTGGGCCAGTAGTGCCGTCAGCGGGCGGGGGCTCCAGTCGAGCCCCGTACGCCAGGGCGCCAGCTGGCTCAGCCGCACCCTACCATGGAGGCGGCTACCCCACATCCGCTGGGGGATACGCCACCGCGGGGGGGGCGCCGAGTAGGGCGCCACGCTCGTCGTGGGGGCCGGGCCCCGCTGACCGGGGGTCGCCCCAGGAGTACCCGGTGGGTCCCTCGGGCTACGACCACTACGGGGGGTATGCCCGCGACGACCGCCCGCACTCGCCGGGCAGGGAGTAGTAACCCTTGTCGCGGTAGGGTACCGGGGAGTTGAGTTATGGGTACCCCCGCCCCCTACCATGCTTGTCCCTCGTTGGATTGGGTCTATTGTCGGAGGTGTGTGTGAGGGGTACCCTGTACTACGGTTTTTTAGTTGTATTACACCCTTCTTTTCATCGTGAGCCGGTGCCGCGCACAGTGCTGGCGGACCTTCTCGGCCTGGAGGTCCTCCACGTAGTGCGAGGAGTCCTCCCGGGGCCCATACCCGAACCATCTCACCTTGAGCATGAGTCGCCCCTGGTCGTCGTACCCCTGTCCGACAAAGCGGTCGAAGACAGCCTCAACCGCTTTACTTGCCGATGAGGGGAGAGAGGGGACCCGCCACGCGGCCAGTTCCCGTGCCCACGCCGGGTCACCCTCAGGTGGTTCCAGGGCCGGGGTGGCGTGCTTCCCATTGATGGTACGGATCCCATCGTCACTTTCGATGGTGAGGCGACGCCCGTCTTCCTTCAAGATTTGGTAGGGTCCCAGTGTCTTGAAGACCAGTTTACCCTCCTGGTTCTCGTGGGACTTCGCGAATACCCAGTCTCCAACTTGGAAAGCTTCGAGGCGAGTCTGCGCGCGCTCGTCGAAGGCTCGTTTGTACCGGGCCTGTGCCTTTTCCATTGTATCCCGTACTAGGGGGATCAGGGAGTCAAGGCGCTGGAGGAAATTGTCCTTGGCTTGCCCGGGGGTTACTATCTCCCCGGGGTCGGTGCCCGCTGTAAGTTGGTCGATTGCCACGGGAGTAAGCCGTCGGGAACTTACGAACGCGAAGGGGATTTGCCCGGTGCTACTATGCACTTGCGAATTGTAAGCCGTTACAACCAGTCTTGAGTATCGGAACCACGTAACTACGTGGTCACTTACGTAGTGTCGTAGTTGCTTAAGTAATGTATTATTAAACCGTTCGACCCGCCCATTAGTCTGGGGGTGGTAAGGTGTGGCATAGTTAGTGTCAATTCCTAGGGTTTCGAGCACTCCTTGCCAGAGTACGGCAGCGAATTGGGGTCCGTTATTTGATAGAACTACAGGTTATTGTGCCCCGGGAAATGTTGGGCCCGAAGGATTAGGCGAAATTAGTTAAGAGGTGCCCCAACGACCTTACTCGCGCAGGTGTCAGATTTCTGGCCCGACCGCGACCTTTCCCCGGCCCGAACCGCGGATCAAGTTACGGAAGCCTCTTTGACCAGTCACATGCCCGTGTCCAACATTAGCTAGCGATCGAGCGCGCTTGCGCTCGATCGCGCACGAGTGTCCAAACAGCCGTTGTCTCAGGCAGCCATCAAATCTGATATTGTCGACGATTCCAATTTTGAATCTACCGGGGAGCGCAACACGTGGGCTCTCATATGGCTAGATAACCCATCTGCTGCAGGCCACTGTCGGTTGAGAAGCATCAGGTATGCTGTGGGCAGACGACCTTACCCAAGGGGGTTGGCGGGACCTTTCCCGCCGTGGTTCCTGCGAGTTATTCTCCTCGGGGAAAGGTTCCCCCGGGAGACTGCGAGAGAGCACTAACGGCGCACGTGTCCCTGAGAATCCCCCCTCAGAGGCACTAGGAGTGGGTTCGGTGGGATAGGACTAACAAGGTGGCCTAATCGGAACTAGGGGGGACCTTTCCCGAGAGGAAGACCTGAATCGGGGATTTCATAGCTAGCAACCCAAGTGTCGAGGAACGCGCTGAGAACATCCAAAGCCGTGATGTCTCGAAGCGAGACCGCCCGAGTGACCTTAGTAAATCGGTCACAGATCACAAGGATGTACTCATATCCTTCGGGGGTCCGGGGCAGGGGGCCAAGTAAGTCAATGGCCAGCGCTGCGAAGGGTTTCGTCGCGAGGAACAGCCTCATCAACGCTTCACTCTGCGTACCCATGAGCTGGTTCTTTGCCTAGGTGGGGCAAGCTGCCACCCACCCGGACACGTCCATCGCCAGCGAGGGCCAGTAGTATTGGTCCCGCAGGGTCTGGTACATGTGCGTCCCACCTGGATGCGCAGCCAAGGGGGAGGAGTGCTCCGCCCGTAATACGTCCTTGACTAGGGCCTGGGGGACCAGTACTTGCTGGGTCCCCTCTCGGTGTCCGCGACGGCACAACAACCGGTCCGCGTTCTCATAGAAGCGCGTGGGCGTGGAGGTGTCAAGTAACTTCTTAAACCCCTGACAGATCTCGTCTGTCGCCTGCTTCTGGGCTAGTTCGTCCAAGGGTATGCGGGCGGTCTCCCTGTTCTCGGGGAGTCGGGGGTCGAGTAACGCCCCCGACCGAGTGGTCACCCCGACTGTGGCGATCTCCTGGGAGAAGGGTCTCTTGTGCAGCCCCTCAGTCGAAATGCGGGACAGGGCGTCAGCCCCCGCATGTTTGGGGCCGGGCTTGTACTCCACATCATAGTCGAACTCCGAGAGGAGGATGCGCCAACGATTGAGTCGATTTTTGGTGCGGGCCGTCGTGGGTAGTATCCACTTCAGTGCCTTGTGGTCACACCGGATGAAGAACTTGGTGCCTTCGATGTACGGTCGTAGTAAACCGACCTCCCACACCACACCTAGTCCCTCAATCTCGGTGACGGTGTAGTTCTTCTCCGCCGGCAGTAGGCCCTTACTGAAGTAGCCTACGGGCATGTACTTGCCATCGGGTTGCTGCTGTAGTAGGCAGCACCCTAGCTGGTTGTAGCTAGCATCCAAATCGATGATGTACTTCCCCTCCTTGCGCGGTATCGCAAGGATGGGCGGGTGGCATGGCTGTTCGCGTAGTTTGTCGAACGCGGCCTGTTCCTCCGGGGTAGGGGGACTCAACCGCTTCGGAAGCTTCACGCTGTTCAAGTTGTTCAGCGGCTTCGCTGTCTTAGCGAAGTCTACAGTGAACCGACGGTAGACATTGCACATACCCAACTCCTTAGTTGGGTTTTGGTCTCGGGGAAGATGGCCGTTTTGATGGCCTTGAGGTTCTTCTCGTTCATACTCAAGCATCCTGGCCGCAATACATGGCCAAGGTACTCCACCTCGTTAGTTAAGAGGTGGCACGTCTGTGCCTTGAGGGTGACCCCATGCTTCCTGAGTAGGGTGAGCACCGTGTCCAAGTGGGATAGGTGCGACTCGGCATCGGCGGAGAAGATGATGAGGTCGTCGAAGTAGACGAGCACATTCTGCCACTTAACTCCGGGTAGGATCATGTCAATAGCCCGGGGGAAAGTGGCAGGGGCATTGCACAGGCAATGCCCACTTGACTCCGGATAAGAGCATGTCAATAGCCCGGTGGAAAGTGGCAGGGGCATTGCACAGGCCAAACGGCAGACGCGTACACTGAAACGTCCCACAGTGGCAAGTAAATGCCGTCTTAGGCTTATCCTCCTCGGCTAGGGGGATCTGCCAGTATCCCGCGTTGCAGTCCAACGTGGAGAAGAACTGGGCATCCCCTAAGGAGTCGAGGCAGTCATCCATTCGGGGTGATGGATACGAGTCGCGTACTGTGCGCTCGTTCAACTGCCGATAGTCGATGCAGAACCGGGGACTCCCGTCGGGTTACAGGATGAGTACCACCGGGCTAGCCCATTCATTCTGGCTGGGCTTTATAACTTCGAGCTTGAGCATTCGGTCGACTTGGGCCTTGATGAGTTCCCTAGTTCGGGGACCCATCCGATACGGGTTCAGCCGGACGGCCTTGGAGCCCAGCTTCAACTCAATCCGGTGCTCCGTGGCATTGATGGAGCCCAAGTGTCCACTCCAGAGGGCTCGGTGCTTCTCCAGTAAGGCGAGCACTTGCGGCCGCAACCTTTCGTGCACGTTGGAGGTATGAACGTGGGGCTCATCCACGGGGTCTGTCGCGCCGGGCGCGGTGGTCGGACTGGCACTGAGTGCAGCCCAGTCCTCTCGAGATATGGCGGCTCGCGTCAGGAGTAGGCCGACGTATGCCCTATGACCATGCCTTTGGGGAATCGCTTACTCGTGTTTCTCGTATGGGTTACCTCCAACCACCACGTCTGGTTGGCGGTGCAGTAGAAATGGTGCCAGTTGCAACGTGCACGCGGTGGCGCTCATACACTCGATGGCGCTGGGTGATGACCCCATTCCCTTGGAATAAAGTCGGTTCTGGGACGTAGCCCCGGGACCGCGGGAGTAGGACCACCTCGTGTGCCAGGCGCACCTTGGTGTCAACCTCACTAGCGGCACCAGCCTTGCTGGGTTGGTCCGCCCTGGTATACGACACCGTCTTACCCCGACGGAGGATCGGGACCTTAAATTCGTTTAGTAACCGGATCTACGTACCCCTTGGGCCCGCAAATGTTGGGGACATGGAGGTCAGTGTTGTCGTTTTCTAGGAGTGAAGGGACCGACATACCGCGCACTACTCCACACGTGACTGGGGTGGAGTAAGTGCCGACTCGCACCGTAAGAGTCACGGTGCCCGTGATTGGAAGGAGTCCCCCATTCACGTCAAACAACTTGGCGGTCGCCGCATCTAAGGGCGCCACCTTCATCTCCGGGGGGAGTAGCACTTCCCGCACTAGGGAGACGCACGACCCCGTGTCGACAATGACGCGGAAGGCTAACTCACGCCCCGATTCCAGCCAGACGCGACTGGGCACCTGATAGTTGGACCCCATCAGGATGGCCACCACCTTCCGGCCGCCCACCCCCTTCGGGAGCGGCGCGTCCCGAGGGCGGAGCTCCTTGGGTCGGGATTGAATGCGTACTGGCATCACAACCACGCCCCGGGTTGGTTCCACAGGTTGTCGCGGGGAGGGCCCAACACCGGTGGTTACTCGTTTCCCTCCTCGGACTCACAGGAGGTGGCGGATCCGCATTCGGGCTCGGTCTGCGGTTCCTCCTTCTCAAGCGGCGTCAACATCTCGACGCTTGAGCTGGATTCCTCGTTGGGAATGGCAACGGCTACTCGCCGGCCCGCTCGCGGGGTATCACGGGAGCCCGACGCCGCCCCAAGATGAAACCACCGACTGGCCGTTGCCAATCGGTCACGTAGGCGTGCGTCCAAGTCGGGGCACACCTCGGCCCAATGACCCACCTTGCCACACTGCCAGCAAGGGTACTCTTCCGCCCGGGGTTGGGGTCGGGAAGGCTCATCCCTCGGTCGGGAGCGGTGGCGCGGGTTGTCGCCGCCCCCGGGAGTCGAGCCGCCCGGGGCTTTCGGTTGGGACACATCGTACCGGGGGCCCGGAGATGGGGCACCCACGGCCCCGACGGCCCAGATGGGGGCGTCCCGCGGTTGGTAACCCCGTGTTCCCCCGGTGACCCGGGGAAGGGCGGCCGCACGAGCTTGCCGCCGGAGCCGGGCCTCCTCCGCGAGCGCTTTTCGCTCCTTGGTCCGCTCCTTAAACTGCTCAAGTCGTAGCCAGCGGTGCTCGTCGCCCTTGGTCTGGGCGACGCGAGCCAGCTCCGCCATAGTCATGCCGCGACTGTTTCGCTCGCGCACAGTGGAGCGCGCCGCGCGGTGGACACTTTCCACAAAGCGCCCCTTGAGGGCGCCCTGCCCGTACATGAACCCGCACTCGGTGTTGAGGCGGCAGAGGCGCTCGGCGAAGGACAACTCGTCCTCGTCATCTTGTTGGACCGCGACGTTAAGGGTCTCGACTAGAGGAGCCACTGAAGCCTCGACGACGTGACGCCGGAGCATCCAGTTGACAAGTTCCAGGCAGGAAGGGACCTCGCCGGGGTTACCCGCCCGGCAAGGTGGCATAACCATCATCACCTCTGACTTAAGAGGTTCCTTTTGTAGTGTCTTGATGGATATAGAAGGCTTCGCCTTCGGAGATGTCGTTGTCGTCACAGGCCTTGGCGAACTCACCAAAGAACTGCAAGACTTTGGCCGGGGGGGAACCGTCCCACTCGTCGTGTACCCCGAAGGACAGAGCCACCTCCTTCTTGCGCCGGACCAAAGTACGGGCCTGGCGCCGCGTGTAGACAACCGACTTGTTGTCTAGCGCGTAGGTCTCACAATCGAACATCACCCGGTAGTATGGGTGGTTCACCACAATCTTGGGCGGCACCACCCGAGTTGGGAGTGTTGGTGTGGTTTGTGTAGCATATCTCTGCTCCCAAATGGCAATTGGCCACGAGTAGCCCCCTTGACGGGCCAAAGCCCATGTATTGTGGGAGTTGGCCTGTGGCACGCCCTTTGGGGGGTTACTTCCGCATTGTTCCTTTTTTATTGTTTGTTTGCTCGCCTGTCTTATCTGTCTGCCGGCACTCATTACGATCGCTTGTGATCGGACGGTCGATCGACCGGTGCCCTCGTTTGTATTAAATCACCGTGGGTCCGGGGTCGCCGTCGTGGTCACCACCCGGCTCCCCATGGGATGCCCTTCAACAAAAGGTCTTTCTTCCTCGCCGCGACGGCGATAGAACTCGCTGTATTGCTTGGCTACGGTCGGTCTCAGTACACTAGTAATTGAACTAACGTTATTAGTACCACATTTGGTGGAGGAGCAGGTGATACCCTCGCCTTCATCGTGCCTCGCGGCACGGTGTTCCCGAGAATTTTCTCGCTGCCTCGTGGCATTGTGACGGTGTCGACACGGTCGCTTGGCGCGCGGGGCGTAAGCCA
>Ga0209831_1003914_pt1 | contig 12021 bp, 12 predicted proteins | sample Maine_Asex4_meta_FD_187451 | JGI IMG/M metagenome (GOLD analysis project Ga0209831, IMG submission 187451) | Marine algal microbial communities from Maine, USA - Maine_Asex4_metaG (SPAdes) (version 2) | ecosystem: Host-associated > Algae > Red algae > Unclassified | place: Maine, USA | collected...
CCCCCAACGACGAGACAGCTGTCGACGGAGCTTCAACGGCGGCGGAGCTGGGTACCTTTGAAGTCGCCCTCGTTGCAGATAACCTGTCGGAGCAGGCGGCTCCCTCGACAATGTACGAGCGGCAGCCCGTGCTACACCCGACCGGTGACGCGCTAAAGGCGGTCAAGACGGCCCTGGCCGGCCTTATCACGAGGCTGGATATGGACGACGCCTGCCGGCAGCTGTTCCAAGATTGCCTTTTGCTTTTCGCTCGCAACTCCGTGGCGCAGTCGAGCGCCTACAACGATGTCTCGACCTTGACCAACGAGAACTGCTGGTCTGTCATTGCGAAAGCTTTCAGCGTGTGGAGGCCCGTGTGGCAGCCCGCGAGTGGGTGGTGGCGCCCCGTCGAGGGCACGTGCGCTTTCCAGCGCAACGCGGGTCGACTAACGCAGCGATCCCCATGGATGTACCGCGTCGAGCTGGGCGCCGTGCACCAGGAGCTGGAGACGCTGGCGCGCCCATCCACACGTTATTCAAGAAGAAGGCGCTGCCTGCCGCCGCCGTTGTGGAGCGCATCAACGAGAAGGACCACCCCATGCTGATCGTTGTGGTGGCGTCGATGCTGCTCATGTGCACAAAGGAGGAGCTCTTCCTCTCCGCATTGACGGAGCTGTCGGCCACCGGGGTGGGGCGCCAGAGAAAAGAACAGCCCTTGGTCAATGCCAAGTGCCAGAGCTTCTTCTCTGCCAGGCTCACGGTGCCTGTGAGTCGGTCAACCTTGCAGCAGCGACCGCCCTCCCCGGCGCTCGACCGGCACCTTGTGGCTGGTGCGTCGCTTCCCCCGACGGCGCAGGCCACACAACGTACCAACGGCTCCTTCTTCCCGCAGATCGACGACGACGGCCTCGGCGTGGCCTACAAGGACATGGACGTGGCTCGCGCGCAGGACAAGACGGATGGTGCCAGAGAAAGTCGTGCGGAGCGCGTGGAGAAGATCAAGAAGAAGCGCTCAGCTCCCTCAAGTGGCGTGGACTGCTCGCAGGCGGCATGCACGCCCACCTCGGCGGCGGGCGCGGGACTCGACGTGCGATCGCTACCGCTTTCATCAGCGGTTGGGCCGAAAGGAGGATCACCTTCGAGCGGGCGAGCAGCGGCACGGCCGCGAGGACATTCATCTGTTGGGCCTCAAGCACCTCCTCCTGTACGGCCGCGACCATCTCCAACTGCACGGCCACGACCATCACCAACTCCACGGCGGCGACCAATCGTTCGCGCTCGGTGGCCACCCCCTGCACCGGCACGGGCTCCAACTAGTGCAGCGGCGCGGCCACCTGAAGCACCCTCAGCGCCGCGCCTCGCGCCCAAGATGGGCGCCGCCGTTGCAACTTGGCAGTCCAGCGCTGTAGCCCCGAGCGCCAAGCGTCCGCGACTGGGGCCACCGCTCCCAAGCGGACAGCCGACCACCGGCCTGTCGGAAGAAGGGCAGGAGCTTGCGACGGCTGCTCTTCCGTCGCATCAAGGAGTGGGCCTCGGTTTTTTGCCCCCTGTGAGCCAAGCTCGATCGACTTCTACTCTTGAGGATCTGCCTTTGTCTCAACTGCCTGGTGGCACACTGCCGTCTCTCTCTCAGTTTTCCGCGTCGGATGCGGGTGGCTTTGCCGCTCCTTTCGTCTTTCAGCCGGCTCCTCCGACGCAGACTGACGAGGCGCCGGACACAGGGGTTGAGCAGACGGCATCGACTCGATAGACGTTGCTGGATAAAGTAACTGTATGAGATGATGGGAGCCCTTTATCCTGCTGGTGTACATGGTCATCCCCTTAATGGTGTATTTGAGTGCAGAAAAACAGAGAAAGCATAGCCTACAAGCAACAACAGACAGTGCTGGTGACAACGAGTGCACATGCTTCCATACTCCCTCACAGGCGGCGCCATTTGCTCAAGTAGCTGCGCTTGGCGTCGGCGTCGGCGTAAAGACGTCCCGGCGTAAACGACTTGACGTAAAGATTGTCCTTGTCCGTCACCCGGCTGACCGCCGCATGCACCATCCCCGCCTCGAAGGAGCGCCGCAGATCCACAACGGCCTCGTGCAAAGTCAAACTCTGCGACCGGTGAATAGTGATCGCCCAGCAGAGAACAAACGGCACCTGCTTGCGTACAGCCACCACACCGGGCTTGCTCAGCACGGGCGCCTCAAACTCAATCATCGGGCACTCCACCTGGATCCACGAGTCACCGGCGGCACGGATGCCGAGGGAGTTGAGCCGCACCCTTTCAGGGAGAGAGACGTTGACAAAGTGGATGACGGGCACCCCGGTGGGTAGGTAGTCACATATAAGCCCCATGCTCCCGTGGCACAGCCCGAGCTGCTTCTTGGCATTCGAGGTGTACATCACCCTTGCCCCCTTGAAATGCGGCACCACACGGAAAGCCACGCACTCGGCCAGCGCGGCATGCACGGCCGGTTCTGGTTCGGTCGTAAGGTCAATGGGGGTGGCGTTGGGGTCGCGGTCCTTGCTCAATGCCGGGCGATCGTGGCATGCAAAGGCGGGAGGATGACCATTGGGGCTAAGGAGCCTGAAGCACTTCATGTGTTGCGAGAGGACCTCGTCATGGGTGGGCATCAGGTGCAGCACGTTGACCTCCACCGTCTTGTACACCTCCTCTGACACCGCCCGTTCAGTAAAGAGGGAGAGCAGCGCCGGAGAGAGCAGCCCAAAGCGCGCGTCCCTGATGGCCTCGATGAACTGCGGGTCTCATTGGCGGTGGACCCGCCGAAGGTCCAGGAAGGTGTCGGAGAACAGGATGGGCCAGCACTTCGCGTGGTACGCCAGACGGCCATGGTGCGGGCGCAGCTGCATGAAGTCACCAAAGGCGTAAACCACGCAAGCCGCGTCGGTAGTCGACCGCGACTGGACGAGGAGCTGCCACCTAATGTCCAGCCGGTCGGCGGGGATCATGGATATCTCATCGAGAAAGAGCACTTGCACACGAGCAAGACGACGACGGATGGGCGAGTACCGGTTGGTTGCGAGCAGCCGCGATGCCTCGACTGCGCCGTCGGCCGACGACGGCTGGTAGTTCATGCCGAACCCGAAGAAGGAGTGGTAGGTGTCGCCTTTGGCCGTCTGAGCAGCACTCCCAGTGGGCGCGCACTCCACCACCTCCCCGTCGCCTGCCACGGTCTTGCGCAGCAGGGCGACGTACTTGCGGAGAACGAACGTCTTGCCCACGCCGGGCCCGCCCGACACGAAGGTGCTCGTCAGGAGGCTCGCCAGGCGCTCACACAGCGCATCGTAATCACCTGTGTTGGCCAAGCTGCTGATCGGCCCGAGCTCCACGACGCCATCGTGCTGCATCACCGAGGGGGAAGGAGCATGAGGACCACCGACAGCCGCAACGGCCGGAACGATAGGAGGATGACGGCCATGAGGACACTCGATGGTGGGAGGGCGGTACCGTGGCGATGAGGGTGCGTCACTCGAGGACGAAAACGTATCCGTTGGTGACAGCATAAGAGGGGCCGTCTCCACGCATGCGCTGCCCGCGGGGCGAGTGGGCGTCCCGGACACCTTGGACAAATTCACCGACGCCGACGGGACGGTTGTGACTTTTGTGGCGTCTGTCGCCCCCGCCGTGCAGCTCCTCGCGTCTCCAGTCGAGGGCACATGGCCGTACAAGTTGTCATAAAAGGCGGTGAACTTCTTCAGCAGGATGTGGATGTCGTTCAGGGAGGACGTCGTCTCAGCTTGGTCGCGCGTTGTGGAGGGCGGGTTGAGCGCTGCCGGCGGGCCGCCCCTCAGCGAGAGTTTGGGCTTGAGCTGCTTCCCGCCCGACACGCGCCGCTGCTCCTTCGCCAAACCGTGCACCGTAGGCGCCGTCGGTCGCGACGAGATGTCGTCAGCGCCAACCTTCCTCCTCTTCCGAGGCGACCGGTCGTCGTTTGGCTCCGAGCCACAACGCGGGGACGAGTGCAGCTGCACAGCCGCATCACTGCAGGAGAAAGACGAGGAAGGAGCCGGCCGCTTGTTGGTCCCCACCCTGTTGCACACCTCGACCGGGTCATGCTCCTCATCGGTGGTCACCGCGCGCTGACGCTCGTCCGACTCGAGCTCAGCCCCAAGGACGTCCAGGAGATCTCTGGGCTGCCGTCCGGCGAGCCACAGGAGCGCCTCCTCCGCAACAGCAAAGTGACGGACCACCGACACGCCAGCACCGAGCGGGGACAACAGCGACAATGCCCGCTGCGCACCGCGGTGACGCAAATCGAATGAAGAGCTCAAAGAGGAGTTGCATATGGCTAGCCAGCCAGGCCCGCCGCCTGCTGCTGCCGGCGCGCCGTCCACGCTGACAGTGGAAATGGCCTCCTTCCGCACAGGGTCCGCCAACCAGCAGAGCGCCTCGGTCTCCGTCGAGAAGACACCGAACACCATCAAACTGCCGCGCGGCATGGTGGAGAGGTAATGGCCGATGCTATCCGCGGCGCGGGCCGCGGACAGGTCGTGGAACATGCACAGGTCCAATGATAAGACACCGACGTAGTGGCCACGACGGTCCGGGCAGGCAGGACGATTCATTGCCACAGCGGGTGCTGCTAGCTCCAGTGTGGTGGGGGGGGAGGAGCGGTGGAGGAGGCACGTGCACGGAGCAGCAACGGAAGCAGCGGGTCGCGACGCAGCCAATATAAGCACTCCTCCAACCCAGACGAGCACGACGCAATCAACACTCCACGCGGCACACACGCAGGACTCTAGATGGGCGTCCTTATCAGTGGCCGCGCACGGCGGTGTACGTTCAACAAATGGCGGGCGGCCGAGGTGGCCGTGAAAAGGGCGGACAGGATGGGATCAATGCCCCCTCCCCTCTGTATGGGGTTCTAGGCGGGGAAAAAAGGGCGCCGATTGAGCGGTCTGTCACGCGTGGTGCAGCATCCCCAGAAATTAGTCGTGATCCGAATATCTCCCTAATCTCCGGTTCATGGGAGGCTACCTTCACTTGCACGCAATTCGTTAACAATTGCATGCATGCAATTCGATGCGTCAGCGATATCGGTGGCGCGTTAGGGTTAGCAGACCTACATAGGGTTAGAGGGTGTGAAAGGGGCAGCGACCTTCTCGGTCCCTCTCCCACCATGGGCGCCGCGTCTTCATTGGGGCGTTCAGGCAAACGTGACTGCCACCGTGAGAGCGTTTCGATCAGCGCGAGATGATGATCATTCCTGTCTTCAAAACTGCAGCTGCGCTGTTGAAATACCCTGCTGGGTGACCATCGTCAACGCCCTCGGTAGAGTGTGTGCGCCACAACCAGTCGCTTGGTGTCATGGTCAGTCCGACATAGTGACGCAATAATGAGGTGCACATGCTGGGCGTGCACCCTACCAGCCAGCATGGTTAGCATATTGCATTGCCAGTGCACGCAACCGCGGGATGAAGCAGGAACACTTTTTAAGATCTGCCGTGGTGCTTTGTATGCAGTGCTGATGCATGCCTCTGTGCTGCGCTGCTCCGTCGGTCGGTGACTCCCGTTGGCCGTGTAGCATACATTGTGCTGCCTATGTGTTGCTATCCTGGAACTTCCCTTTGGTCGGAACGCGCCGTAAACGAGCAGTGCCGCGCCTGTTCCACCTGGAGTGCCCTTATGAGCTGCTCTGGCCACCTTTCATGTGGTCGACGCACTCAGTGTGCATGGCAACGATAACAAGGGTTGCCGGTGTGCTGCCCATGTGGAACTTTCTGGAAAGCCCACTTCTTTGGACGGGGTGAGGTGAACGGCCAAGGATGCTGCGAGCCAACGTGTTGCGGGTGCACATGCAGTGGCTTGTTGCGATGAGATGTACATCTTCGGTCCAATGCGGAGACACGTTACAGCTATTCGCGGAGCATACAATACTGCGGTGTTAAAATGATCATGAGCGCGCATTCGTCGCAGGCAGGCAGGTGCCGAAGTACGCAGTTTCGGCTCTGGTATGCGTGCGGAAGTATGCACAGGTCATTAACACTGCCCCACGCTGCCTACGGCTACGGGCACTCAAATGTTTTACTCTGGAGTTGTGGGCCAAGTATGTGCTGCCAGTGTCCCACGACCATGTAACTGCTTCTCGGGCTCATGCTTGTAGCACTCCTGCAGTCTGCCGGTTTGTCCGTCCATTCAAACGCCTGGCGGGAAATGGCTTTGCCTGCCAGACGCTCTAGTCTGGGCAGCCTTGCCGCTCTTTCTTGCGTGCAGAGTGCCGCTCTTTGTCTGATTCTCCTCGCCATGGTTCGCCCCTTATCTCTTTCGCGTGTTACCCTGCTGGTATCAGCTCCTTCTACCTGCCTGGGGTGGACCTCTGCGACCGGGTCTTTTCCTGCTGTGGCTACTAGTCTAGCACTGCAACTGGACTGACAGGAGCCGCCTCGTCGGTCTCCGGTACGGGGCAGGAACTGTGTACTTTTCGTCACAAACTGGAAGACCTGGCTATATCTGTACACAGCTGTGCTTTCGCAGGCATCGGCAGATAAATGGATGAGGTTGCTTTCTGGATTAAGATGACTTGCCGGGTTATTGCAGGTGGACCATTTTGTCAAGTGTGTCACGCTGGTTGGGGGACGTGGCGAGGGGGGGGGACGATGCGAGGAGCGGGGAGGATGCAGGTGACTATTGGAAGGGGACTTTTGGTATGGTTCAGTCGCCACTGATAAAGACTGCAACCTGTCGCGTCATCGTCTGCTGTTGTTTGGGCTCGACAACCATGTGCTCAGCCGAGCTCAATGAACGTGATAAAACAAAAGCATGCATGTTAACAATGAGCACACCAAGTCATCTACAAATAGGTCAATGGCAATTCGCTGCCTCAACGTCTCCGTGTCATCTTGAGCATAACTCAATGGAACACCAGCAGCAAAGCACTCTGCAGCCGCGAGAGTGAAGACACCACAGCTGCAGCCGTCAAACTGCTCAGGAAGGTCCTCGTTCTCCTCTACAGGCCAACCGTCAATAGCCATGGAGGCTGCAGCTTCTTGTCCGAGTTGGTGACGCGCCTCATACTTGAGCCACTCCCGCAGGTGCGTGACCGCGTTGCTCTTGTCGCCGTCCAGGAAGGAGTCGCAATACTTAAAGTTGCGGTTAGCCACGTCAATGACCACGAGGACCCAATGCACACGGCGCAGGTTGATCGGGACGACGATGGTGTCGACCGCGGCCGAGTCCAGGCCGACCCTCCTCACCCACGAACGAACACTCAGAAAGTCGCTTCCCATTCGTGGCGAGTACATGCGGTTGAAGAAGCAGGTGTTGAGGCAGCGTGTCCTCCTCCAGCTGCACCCCACCGAGCCCGCCACGTCGACCCCGCCGTCATTGAGAGCCCGCATCTCATCGTCGGTGTCATTGATCAGCTGCAGGAAGGAGTTCATTGTCTGGTCGTTGAGCCAGTTGTCCGCGCGGAGCAGGCCAAAGTCCGCCACCGACAAGTCAATATTGGCCCGGTTGCGCGGTCGCACCGCCTCCTCGCCTTCTTGGTCGGCCGTCAAGCTCACCACCAACATATTCTCCTCCCGGGAGAGAGGGCGGCAGTTTGGTCCTGTCGTCCGTTTGCCGGCAGCACGCAGCCATGGGGGAACGTCAATGAAGCGACCCAGCGCCGACCGTTAGTCTTTTATGGAGCCGCCGGGATCGTCATTGTTGGCGCCATCGTCAGCGGGAGACGCCTGCGGCTGTTGTGCGTCCGAGGGTGCGGCGACCACCTCCAACTGATCATCAGGAAGCTGCTCACCGTCGGCGCCGGAAAAGGGAAGAGTAAGAGCAGCGACAGCGACAGCGACAGAGCCACGCGCCAACACGCCGCGGTCAGCACACACGCATGACGCACCCCGCTGGCACTCGTGGGAGATCCGGCGATGGAAGAACGCGGCGAGGGGGACGTGATCGTTCTCCGCCCGCGGCTTCCCGGCGTACAACTTGGCAAGCTTCCGCAGGTTATTTGCGCGACCTGAAGTATCCGATGGATGATGTAGGTTGTGGGCGACATGTACGCCAGGCTTGTCCGATTGGCGGCGGAAATTGAGTGGGAGACCTCGGCCGCCTGCGTGGCGACCCCCGACGTGGCGCCCGAGCTCTGGTCGGGCATGTAGACGGGTGAGCAGCCGTGGGTGATGGAGTGGGGTCTGTCCAAGATGCACCGGACGTTGTGGTCGCGCAGGATGGGGCGCACGCGCCTCGTGGCGTTCTTGTCGATCTTGCAGGCAACGTCATAAAATATGACCTTGGGGAGCCGAGGGAAGCGCTCCAACACAATGGAAAGCGCCTGGCCGACGCTCTCGGCTCGGAAGAGCACCATAAAGCCCAGCGTGATGAAATGGGGACACACGACGTTGAAGACCCCCTGCGTCAGCCCGGTAAGGACCGAGAACGCCTTGTTGCACGCGTCCTCCTCGCCCTCCATGTCGGCTGCGTGCCGCTTCTTGACGCGGTATTGTCTCCGCCGCTCAGCTGCGACAGAGTCGGTGATGCCCGGCCGGACACGCGGAAGGCTCGCGAAAACCTCGAATGAAACGAGCGCGTCGTCAACGTCGGTCTCGCGGTATAGCGGGTGAGCGGCTTTCCACCGAGCAAACGCAGCAGCGGTCGGTCTGCCACCCCATGTCGAGCAGTAGTCCTCATTCAGCCAACCCCGCTCCTTGTTGCTGCTCTTGCTCGCCTCCTTCTGGAACTCCGCGTCAATCACCTTCTAGAGCTTGACCGCCCTGCCAAGCAGCGCCCCAACCAACACACGAAAAGACCTGTCCGCCTCCAAGTCGTCGTCAAAGAGACCGATGAAGCTCAACACAAACCCCACGCCGTCCGCCGCACGGGTCAACCCGCGCCAGGCCTCCTTGCCCTTGAGGCGCAAACCGTCGGCCAGCAACCCGACGGCCTTCTCATCAGGAGCCTGGAACATTCATGCAGCCGTTTCTGCCAGCATGGCCTTGAGAATCGGGCGGATACACAGCCATGCCCCGTCATCGTCGCGCTTGTAGTCGTCAAAGTTGGGCGCGCAAATACCCACCCGGTCGCGCCACGTCTCGGCCGTCAGGTTGACGCGCTTCCCCTTAGTGCCGAGCACGAGGTTGCCATCGTCGTCCTCGCGCACAGCTGCCTCCAGCCCACGATCCGCCCTCTGTGCCCGACGTGTCTTTCGTGTTATCGTGGACGCCTCGTCACTGTCGTCCTCGTACGACGAGGCTCCGCCGCCGTCGCCGTGGACCTTGTCCTTGGTGCCGACCTCCCTCTTGGCCGCGAGCGTCGGAACCACCGGAGAAGGGGAACCGAGGGGGAAAAAGCGAAAGAAGACATTGGCGGCAGCCGCCTCTAAACTGGGACTTGGGCTGTTCGTCCGCGTTGCAGCCCACTCTTGGAGGTGCCGCACTTGCGTGGTTGTCAGCGGCTTGGAGTTGCTCAACAATTTGTCGATGGCGGCACGCTGGGCGGCGTTGTGGAAGATACAACGCTTGGAGGCCTCCATGGAGAGGACGGGGCAGTTCTCCGCGGGACGCAAAGGATGTACGTCGTCGGGATCCGTACACCCAATGGATTGCGCGTCGATCACGATGAAGTCCGGGTTGGGACCGCAAATGGGACACCTCGCAGACTGAGCAGGTATGGCCATGGCGCGCGCAGCAGCCGTCCCCAGCTTGACCACGTCCTGCCGCCTCGACTGGAAGCATGCGATGGTAGTGGCCAAGTGACGCGTCGCGGCCGTGTATGTTGAGCGTGCCGATATTATGAAGGAGTGCAGCTGGTCGACGATTCCACGGGTGAACACCATCCACTGCTTCTGCTTGTTTCGGCGTCGGTAGGAGAAGAGGCCGTCGGCACTCCCGTCGTACTCAACCTCCCGCTTGCAGTGGGGCGCATCGCAAGCCCAACGTCCAACCGAGATCTGCACAAAAAGAAAGTACGGAAAACAGCAGCAGAATGAGTTAGAAAATGTGCAGCACATGGACCACAACCGAGCAGAAACGACGCAAGGAACAGGCACCAATCGTAGACAACAAACAAATAAAAGAAAGAAGGTCATAGAAACTTACCCGTATAGACGGAGCAGTCGGATGGTGCGTGTACAGGACGGCTTCATCGGCGGTCACTTCATGACGGACACCACGGGCTTGTCCACAGCTTCCAGAATGGGAGTCGGCCAAGGTGTGTCGCGTATCTGCAATGAAGCCCCGTCGAACAGCAGACCTGAAGTAAATCATCATCTCCTTAAGGTCGCGCGCGGTCGACTCATCCCGCCGCCGCGCCAGCGACACGACCATGGACCGCATGTCCGCGGTTCTGCACCACATCGTGTCGAGGTCCTCCTCGATACAACACGGTAGATGTTTTGCCACAACCGAGACGACAATGACGACTCGGGTGCATCGGCAGCGGTCCGCTCCGTCTCCGATGGTAGCTTCTCAAGCCCGTCGTCCTCGTCCTCGCTGACAACGAAACGCAGGCGGCGGCTCGTTGACAGCTTGGCATTGGACACCGATGCATCTTCGCGTCCGGGATGACCTTGCTCACAGGCAGATCGGCACGCACACGTCGGGCCACCACGACGTGGCCACAGCGTCGGGAGAAGGAACGGCAAGCGGGCGCCAAGCATGTTGCGTACTTGCCAGAGAAGGTCACAATGGAGTACACCTTTCTCTACAAAACGTTGAGCACGACGTTGTTACCGCCAGACCGCGGCACTGCAAAGTTGGCCGCGTCGACCGACAGCCGCATGCAGCGCCGGAACCGATCGTTCTCCACTCCAGCCGCTGGAAGGCACCGGTTGACAAGCTCGGTGTGGGAGCACTCGGAGCTTCGAGAAGAAGAGGACAGGAAGCTGGCGTTCTGCGTCCCCGAGAAGCACGAGCAAAGCAAGCCGCCGCGGTTGGAGACCCACATGATGGCGCACTCGTCGCGGCGCGTCCCAAAGTGCAGCACGATGGCGTGGGAGCGGAAGGCAGGATCCCCAGTGATGGTCGCCGTCACACGAGCAGCGTCTTTGCCACCAGCGGAGGATGATGGCAAACCGACGACGCGTTGCACGCACGGCACGAGGGCCTCCACCATCTGGTCCTCGAGCGACAGCTCACCAGGTACTCGGCGATGGGGCTTGGGGATTGCATCGGCACGTCGACAGGGGAGCCCGTGGCCTCCAGCAGCGACTTGTCCAACTCCATGGAATCATCTCCTGGAAAAGAGCCATCGACACCCGCAGTGCCGGTGGAAAACGAGACCGCGCGCTGACCACCGTGCTCTTGCACGCGACGACGGGACGGTGTAACACCTCGGCGCCGCTCTTGAAGGGCAGGTGCAGCCACGGGAGGCTCTTGATCATCCTCAGGGCCGTCCGGTCCATCCCGAGCCTCCACCCGATCTGACCACAGGTTGCCCACGCTGCGGCCACGCGCCAAGCTGGCAGGCCCTCGAACGAGTTGGCCCAAGGGCTGCTCCGATGGCGATGCAGCCAAAGCTTGACCAATGACGCTCAATGACGCGACGTTGCCGACAAACCGCGCGGCAACTACAGGGCCGAACAGGGGAACATCCTCTTCCTCCGCCATGCGTCAAGAAGCTGGCGAGGCGCCGAGGCAGCCGCCGACAGGGCACCGCGGCGGTGCCACGGGCGCAGCTCCCCGAGTAACGACAGCCCCCAAAGCGTGCACGCACCGCCGCCGGCGCAAAACGCGGGGGAGCACCAGCCCCGCAAGCAAAACCGCAAGTTCAAAGGAATGGAGACGCGTGGACGGGACACAGTGGCCAGAATTGGGGGCATCAACCACGCTGTCTCTCTTCGTCCGCCTTCAGTGTCGCTTGTCTCCGACAATCGAAGAAGTCCCGCACCGTGTTCGATTTCATTGGCTGAATCAAGTGACATCACGATCCGATTGGACCACGTCACTCCGTCGGCTGGCCAGGGCACGGGCAGAGACGGCGGGTGCGCTCGTACGTTTTACAAACCAAGGCTAGTGGGGTGGTGCGGCCCGATCGCCCCCACCCCCCTGGAACCGATCCCACAGTCGCATTGACTTGGTACGGTCTGCTTCGCAACC
>Ga0209831_1003919_pt1 | contig 12005 bp, 11 predicted proteins | sample Maine_Asex4_meta_FD_187451 | JGI IMG/M metagenome (GOLD analysis project Ga0209831, IMG submission 187451) | Marine algal microbial communities from Maine, USA - Maine_Asex4_metaG (SPAdes) (version 2) | ecosystem: Host-associated > Algae > Red algae > Unclassified | place: Maine, USA | collected...
GCCTGTTGCGGAACTGGCCTAAGGCCGTCTTTCTCTCGCGCCCTGTGGCCACGGACCTCGCGGTACCGATCGGCCACGATGCCGGGTTGGCGGGGTACTTGGATCAGCTTACGCTGGTGGCGGCGGACGAGAACGATGCGGTCGATGAAGATCGAAGCCCTCGCATGAGCGACCTGCCGAACCCCTTTCGGGTGCCGATGTTCGGGACCGACCATCGCCGCGCGGCGGACACACGGTTCTTCCGCGGTCGCGGGCTGCTGCCGACGGAGTGGTCAGCCGGATTTCTCCGGGCGTCGAAGTCATTTGACTTGTCTCTTTGGCTTCCGCCAGTCCCTGACTGGGAGCCCAAGACAGATCTTTGGGTGGCGACCCCGGTGGTGGTATCGTACGTGGCGGACTCGCTGCGAAACGAGTATAGCTCCGCCTGGCAGGTTGTGTACTCGGTGTACTAATGCAATCTGATTGCGGCTTGGGTTCGCACCCTTCAGGAGGATAAGGTCTTTGTCCGATTGGACGAGAAGTCCCTTCGTCACTTCGACGTTTTGGACACGTCCAAACTGCGTGAGGCGCCTGACGGCGAGGTCGCACATGCCTTATATGGCAAGATGCGCCGCGCAATGGACGTGTTCCCTTGGGGGGTCGTCCTCAAGGACGTGGTCAGTCGGGACCGGGACACCGGCGAGGCGCGGCAAGTGCGCGTTACGGTCGACGAGACCAAGGAGTTCGGCTTTTGCCTTCGACACGCGTGTGTGGATTTCGACTGGGCACCTGACCCGAACGCGCCCGCGCATGTGGCGCCGGTTCCTTCGAGTCAACTCGGGGTGTGGCCTCGCGGTCGACAAACGCATCCGGGAGAGGCTTATGCCGTCCGTGCCGACCGTGGGGGTTATCACCGCCCGCGTTCGCCACGTCGCGATCGCTCGCGGTCGGCGTCGCCGCCCCAGGCCATCGAGGCCACTTGGCCGACGCGTGCCTCTTGCTCCGCGGCGGTTGCCTTGTTCGGGTCGGCGCGCGTGCGCGACGTGCGCTTTCGCGCGCCCCGTGGGGCTGCTGTGTCAGCGGTGGCGCACGCCTGGGTAGACCAAGTGACTGGCTTGCGCCGTGCCGTGGAGCGGGAGGACGGCCGAGGAGTCGAGGCGGCCTTGGCCATCATTGGGTAGGCCGTGGCTCGCGCCGTCGATGGCGATGCCGACTACGAGCGCTTTGCTCAGCATCTCGATGCTATCCAGCCGGAGGAGGTGGCGGGGCCGACGCGCTTCAACGCGCAGAGCGTTCTGGGGCGTCGCGCCCATGCTGACGGGGGGCCGTCCGGCGGGGCTCCGCCCTCGGCGCATAATACGCGTGCGCGTAGTGTGTCTCAAGAGTCGGGGGCCAGCGTTGGCTCTCGCCACGTTCGTCGTCGCGACTCGTGTCGTAGTGATGAGGAGGACGAGTAGCGAGGATCACTGTTCAGTGACTTGCTCGGCTGACCCTGGCGGGGAGGGGGTGGCAATGTCGGGGGCTTACGCCTTTCAGGTGTTGATGCTTCTTCGTCTTGTGATTGTTTGTCGTTTGACATGTTTGTATTCACTTCTCAGTTTTACTGTTTATCGTCATAGCGATGAAGGAAGTGGCAGGCCATCATGGCCCATGTGGGTGAATTTGTATCTCTTGCATCTGCTGATAAAAGCACTTCGTACTCGAAACATGCGCGTATGGCGGTAGCGTACCAACTGGTGTTGGTCCATTGTGGTATGACCACAGTTGCTTCCTCTGTGGTTGTCACCAAGCTTCGAAGGACTGAGTCCAAGTGTTGTACCGGGGGTACCAGAAGCCCGTTGGGGAGCACTGGTACAGAGGGATCGCTCCCGATCAGTGTCGCCTGCGCGGATTTCGGCCACACATATGTGTACGGGCCGTAAACACGGTTCAGCCGAGGGAAATGCCGCAAGGCAAGTTGGGGATCATACGCAAAGTTGCGCGTCATAGACGGCAGAGTGGAATTAAGACACACGACATGAATTACTTCCTTAATTGCGGCGGCTGTACTTGAATCTGTCCACGAGACAGCGGCACGGATAACTCCGTCCCCGGTACCATGGACATGTTGGATAGTGGGTATCCACCTGGAGTCCATGACGATGTTGGCCACGGTTGTGAGCCCGGCCTGTCGGCGACTTCGTCGCGTGGGCGTTTGCCATTCGTACCCGGGTACATGCTTCTTCTTCTGCCAAAGAAATCGCACCACCAGGTTGCGTGGGAGATTCTCCAGGGGTTCCCAGGTGTCGTCTTTCGACCCGTAGTCAAACCAGCGCACCTGAGGGCTGTAGCTGTCGCCATTCTAGCGTAAGCCTAGAAGTTTGTCAACCACATACTCATCGGCAGTTGCCGGGGGGGGCTTGCGTTGGTCAAGACCATCAAGCAGGGGGTGTCGAACCGTGTCCGTCGTCGTTGGACGAGGAGCTGGGACGACATGGTCACTGCTGACACGTTTTTCCTCGCCGTCAGAGTCAACGACAAACGTGGAGGCGTCCGCGTCTGCGTCGATGATCACGAAGGGTCCAATGGCTTTGCTTTGCAGCTTGTTTGGCCGTTCGTGGTTGGTCGTGTATACGTAGTCGGCGATCTCGACGTCCGCATTGCGGGTTGCGACCCGATGGTCGAAGTTACGTTTGCAACGTTGTTGCGTCTTACGCAAGGCCTCAACTATGATGGGGATCTGCTTTCGCAGGCGGGCCATGAACTCGTGTTTGCGAGCTAGGGGCGACCCATCCTTGAGCTTTCCCTTATTAGTAAGCGGAGTGCCCGGGGGCAAGTTGCGAACCGTGATGTTGGGGATCCGCCTTGGGATAACGAGCTTAAAGGGAGCGATACCCGTAGACCGGTGTGGTCGGCTATTATATGCCATGGTGATTACCGGGAGTAGCTCGTCCCATCGCGATGGGTCGTCGGCGACGTGGTGTCGCAGCTGAGTAGCCATGGTACGGTTGTACCGTTCAACTTGCCCATTGGTTTGGGGATGATACGCCGTGGTGCGAACTGTTTTAATGCCAAGTATTTTCATCACAGCGATGAAGAAGTTCGACATGAACTGGGGCCCTTGGTCCGATAGGATCCGGTCCGGGGGCCCGTAGGCGGACACCCACGCGTCGATGATGGCTGACGCCACGGACATGGCTGGAATATGCCGTAAGGCGACGCACATGGTGAGCTTCGCGAAGCGGTCGGTGATAACCAAGATGAAGCGATTGCCCTTCTTGGAGGCCACGATGGGCCCAAAGATGTCAACCGACAGCTCCGTGAGAGGTTCAGTAGCCGGGAACAGCGTCAATGGCGTGGTGTGTCGCCGCAAGGCGAGGCGGTTTTGGGCACAAGTTGTGCACTTGGTGTTGGTTGTGTGGATGTCCGTCACCATCGAAGACCAGTAATATGCCTTTCGCATGGTGTAGTACACCCGGTTCATACCGGGGTGGGCTGCCACTGTGGCGTGATGCTCGAGCGTCAAGACGCGTTCGCGTAATGATTTTGGTATAACCAATTGGTTGCCGTAAGGCGCCCGGAGATACAGAGCGTGATGCTCGTTGCGGAAGAAGGCCTTGGCCATTCCGCGCTCCACGCGAGTGGACATCTCGACGCAGAAGTCGTCTGCATGTTGTGCTTCGACAACATCGTCGAACTCCACCGGTTCCGGTGTGTCGGTACCCGTGTACCTCCCCGTTCTTAAGACGTTGGCCGTCTCGGCCAATGCCAAGCAAGGTATATCATTATGGATATCTTCTGGCGGCGCCACCGTAGAGGCGCGCGACAGGAAGTCGGGCAAGTGGTGCGATGCACCTTGTTTATAAACCATATGGAATGTAAATTCGGAGAGGTGAAGTCGCCATCGCATCAAGCGTCCGCTTGAGTCAGTCGTGCTGTAGATCCAGCTAAGTGCTTGGTGATCCGTTCGGATGAGGAACTGTTGCCCATCGAGGAAGTGCCTCAACTTGAGGACAGCCCACAAAACGCCGAGGCATTCGCGCTCCGTTGTGGAGTAGTTTTGCTGTGCAGCAGTGAGTCCTCAGCTTCAATATCCGACAGGATGGAGCAGTTCGCCCGGTTCCTCCTGGAGGAGGGTACAACCAAATTGATCGGCGCATACGTCAACGTCAACGAAGAGCTTCCGATTGGCCTTTGACAAGGCAAGTACCGGTGGGCACGACAGTACGTTTCGAAGGTCTTCGAATGCGGCGATGGCCACGTCCGTGGGTGATGGTAGGTCCGGTGGGATCTCGGCCCTAGTCAGGGCCTTCAGGGGCTTCGCTCGTTTGGCAAAGTCCTTGAAGAAGCGTCGATAGACGTTGCACATGCCCAAGAAGCTTTTCAGCTGGGTCGTCGTCGTTGGGAACTTGGCGTGCTTCAGAGCATCCACGTTCTTGTTGTGCACGTGCAGCTTCCCGGGGCGGACAATGTGTCCGAGGTTCTCGACTTCGTCGGAGAACCATGTGCACTTTTCCAAGGTAAGGGTAACCCCGGCTTCGCGCAGACGGTGCAGAACCGTATCAACGTCTTCGACGAGTTGTTCCGCGTTTGCGGAGAAGATGATGACATCGTCCAGGTAGAAAAGGCATATCTGCCACTTCAAGCCCGAGAGGATAATATCCAACGCACGCTGAAAGGTAGCGGGCGCGTTCGTCAAACCGAAAGGCATTGATAACCAGTGGTATATACCACAATGCGTTGTGAACGCCGTCTTCTCTTGGTCTTCCTTGCGTAAGGGTACTTGCCAGTACCCCGCGGTGCAGTCGAGAAACGTGAACACCTGGGCATCTCCCAAGGAGTCGAGGCAGTCCTCCATCCGAGGCAATGGATAAGTATCCTTCTTGGTGATGTTGTTTAACCGACGATAGTCGACACAGAATCGGGCTTTGCCGTTCTTCTTTGGTACAATTACTACGGGGCTTGCCCAAGCACTATGGCTAGGGGCGATGATGTTGAGCTTCAACATCTTGTTGATCTGATCAGCGATGATCTGCCGTTTGAACGGCCCGGTCCGGCAGGGCTGGGCCCGTATGGGCAGAGCGTCTGGGGGAGTGACGATGGCGTGCTGCGTAGCACGAATGACGCCGAGGCTTCCATCCCACATCGACGAATGCGTCTTGAGCATGTCTCAAATCTGCTTGTGCAGGTACTCGGGGGCCTCACTGAGGTCGAGGTCCTCGAGTGGGTCACGACTCGCGTCGTCCCATGAAGTATCGGTACCATCTTTTGGATGGTTGTTATCCAAGACGGCGGCCAACATCGGCCCTTTGTAGGGTTCTGCAAACCCCAAGGTTGAGTTCTTGCGAACAATGACTTGGTATTTGCCAAAGTTGCATAACTTGACTAAGAAGGGTTCGTCGGGCTTGACGATTGCCAGGCCGCGGGCGACCGCCATTGACTTATGTCGGCATAACCGAGCGTTCGGTGTGATGGTAACCATACCAGGGGTGTCGCATGTGGCCATGATCCACTCCTCTTGTTGTCCGTCGACACGTACCTGTTTACAGGCTCCCACCCTTGCGGGTTTGTCTTGCCAATGGCGGTCCCAGGCACTGTCGTTAAGACAAGCCAACATCGGCGTTGGCCGAGGAGGCTCCTCCGTGCAGCGCACGTGTTCCTGGTAGACGATCTTCCGCAAACGCAGCAAGATCTCCTCGATGTTTAGTTCAATGAACTTGGTGCCAAGAATGCACGGGACTGACAAGTTGTCGGAAACAAGGAATGGGTCAAATAGACGTACACCTCCGGTGTCTACATACAGATGTATGGCATACTTCGTCACGAGACGATTGTTGTTTGCATCTCGGATGCGCGGAAGCGTGGTCAACTTTTCGGCGTAAGCCATCCAGTTCGCAGGGAGAACACTAGTTCGCACTATGTTCACCCCGGCACTCGTGTCAAGTACAGGGCGGCAGCTCCGCATCACGCGCATGCACGGGCCAAGCGTGGCGGAGATCTCGTAGTGCCGTAAGGTGCCGTCCCAGTACATCTGGGCGGTAGCAACAGTCTCGGAGAGAGTCCGATCAAGGAATTGGTCATTCAAGACCCGCACGTGCGCTTGCACAAGGTCCGAAAGACCAGTGATGAAGACGTCCTTAACGTCTTGGATGTCGAACAAAACGTTCAGGAGGTCGCATTGCGTTTCCACGCGATGACCAAAGGCCGTGGGCGCCTCGTTGTCTTGTTGCTTCATCGTAATGATGTCTTGGTAGGCGTTAGCCATAGTTGCGTGTGTCGCATACTTCGAAAGAAGCCAGTTGACGGCATCTCCGTATGTACGGATGGCATAACGCTTACGTCCTAGGGTGCTGTTAAGCGCGCCGGAGAAGGCCATCTTGGCGTTGCCGGCTAGTCGAAAGACCATGAGCGGAAGGGCTTGACCGTGCGACAGCCCAGCCGTGTCGCACGCGCGGCGAAAGGTCGCCAAGAACGTGAAGATGCCCAAGGGCAGGGCTCCCGTGAATGGCTGTTGCCCATGGAACGCTCCGTCTAAACGTTTGTTGAGACGATGCGACCGCTGTGCCTCCTTAGGCGTATACGTCAGTTGACGGCGGATCAGGAAGTACGTCCTGTAGTCCGGGAGTGTCTTGAAGCGGCAATTAGCCGGGCGGATCACCTTGATCCTATCGGCTTTTTCAAGTCGCTCCTTCCGTTTGGTGGGGGTCGCGGGGCGCTTGCGCGCGGCCGCGTCCGAATCGCTCGAGCTGTCGCTCGGTGAGGACCCACTTGGGTGCGACGGCGGGCCTGGCGGCCCGTGGCAATCGTCCGAAGAGGACGTGTCCGTCGCGTTGGTGTTGTCGTCGTCTGACGATGTCGGGCTTGACCCAGAGGCGGAATCATCGGAAGATAAGGAAGGCGCGGCGTTAGCCGGATCGTCCTTGCGGACGGACTTGGCTTTAGTCACCATGCTTGTCTTCTTTACACTCTTGATCTTGTCGCCAGACTGGCGGCGAGAGTTAGCCACACGGCGTTCCTCCTCGTGGGAGTCAACCTTGCGCAGAGCCTCGACGTCGTCGACCAACTTGTCATTGGCGCGCGCCAGAGACTCGTTAGTCTGTTCTTGGGTCGTTAGGCGTCGCTGAAGTGCTTCAACGGCCGCCTTCAGGCTCTCCACCACCTGCATATGCCCGGAGGCGGCTTGATCCGCAGGGATGGGAGGAGTTGGAGCACCGTCCGTTGGGGCGTCGGAAGCGGCAGTAGTGCCTTGTCCCCCGCCCGGCGGCCCGTAGCCAGCTGGCAACCTGCCGTCTCTGGCTCGCCGAGTGCCGCCGGTACCACCAGTAGACATACTGGGACCTGAACAAAGTGTTCCGACTTGGCCAACGCCCTGCGCGCCAACGTCGAAGATCTTAACCGTGATGCCCCCGGCACCACGCCCACAAGTCGATGGCTTACGCCCCGCGCGCCAAACGACCGTATCGACACCGTCACAATGCCACGAGGCAGCGAGAAAGTTCTCGGGAACACCGTGCCGCGGGGCACGATGAAGGCGAGGGTATCCCTTGCTGCTCCACCAAATTTGGTATTAATAACGTTAGTTCAAGTACCAGTGTACTGAGACCGACCGTAGCCAAGCAATAAAGCAAGTTCTATCGCCGTCGCGGCGAGGAAGAAAGACCTTATGTTGAAGGGCATCCCATGGGGAGCCGGGTGGTGCCCACGACGGCGACCCCGGACCCACGGTGATTTAATACAAACGAGGGCACCGGTCGATCGACCGTCCGATCGCAAGCGATCGTAATGAGTGCCGGTAGACAGATAAGACAGGCAAGCAAACAAAAAAAATAAAATAACAAAGCGGAAGTAACCACCCAAAGGGCGTGCCACAGGCCAATTCCCACAATACATGGGCTTCGGCCCGTCAAGGAGGCTACTTGTGGCCAATTGTCAATTAGGAGCAGATATATGCTACATGGGCCGCCGCTGCAAGGCGTGCAAGACTCCATCAGAGTGCGTTCGTAGCCAGTTCTCTTCCGAGATATGCGCTTTACTTTCTATCATGTCGCGTTCGGCCATGACACTCACAGCCAGGTTTACATGACTTCCCTCGTGCACATTGGTCGTCACCCCCTGTTGTTCTTGTTCTCGGCATTGCACTTCTATTCCTGGCCATAGATACGTTGTCACAGCGAAGTAGAAACAAGCCACATTCACCGCCCGGCAGCAGAGACTTGGCGTGTTCATTCTACCCTGCTTGGTTCCCGGCCGGTTTGGGTGGCCGACTGCCGATGACGCGGACGCGGGCTACGACTCCGACTCTGCGGAGGGGGGCGCGAACGGCGGGTCTGCGGCGGCTGACGAAGACGGGTATGAGGCCGACTCGGAGGAGGAGGCGGCGCGCATCAAGAAGGGCTTCCGCTTCAACTGGGCCGCCTATCGAGCCGCGTTTGGCGACACCCCCGTGCATTTAGGATTCACCGCAATGTTCGCTGAGTACGCGAAGCTCTTCGCGCGCATTGCGCATCAGACGACGTCATCCGTGTCGCCGCCGATGACCGTGTCGGAAAGGATCTCTATCGGAGAGCAGGCGACGGCGTTTGTCAACAATTTTGTGACCCCCATCCTGGGTACGGTCAACAGCACGAAGGCGCACAAGCTTTTCTGTCACCTGACTGACGCTGTTCGCTGGCACGGTAACCTGCAAAACGCCAATACTGCTGCGAACGAGAGCGAGTACAAGGGGTACAAGCCTTTTTACGCAGGCACGAGCAAGTCGATAGCCACGCTCACTCGACAACTCGTCCGCCATGCCCACGGAGCGCGGGCCATCAAGAGGAGAATTGCCGAGGCCGACAACGAGTGCGTCAAGGCGCACCAAGAGCACCTATTCGACCTCGCGGTGACGGGGCGACACGGAGGCGCCGCGGCCGCTGCCTCTGCGCCGCCTGCACTGCGGCATCGAGCGACAACTCCACTTGACAGAAGTGCAGCTGTCTCCCGCGGTGCTGACACACCCTTTCACCGCGCAAATGTGCGGATTGACGCCCTGGCGTCGAGGCCAGGGCTGGCCAACATCTTTGGTGTGCTAAACATACAAGACAGTGATCAAGTGCGGGTCACGCAGACGTTGGACTTCAACGCACGATTTAATTGCGGCTCCCGCATCCCGCAACGCCTACGAGCTACTATGAACGACCGGGGTTCCTCCTGGCTCAACCGCGTGCTCTTTTATCCTCCCAGCAAGCCCAATGACCGAAGAATTGGTCAAGTCCACGCCATCGTGCGACGTGCCGACGGCGACCACGCAGTGCTTTGCCTGATGCGTCCAACGGCAAAGGACAACAAGTGCCCGCTGCAGTCTCGTGGCTGCACGCGTCTGCAATGGCACGTTGCGGCGCGCGCGACTGACGTCTCTGTCCTGTCGGTGCCTGTTGCAAACACCCTGCGCATTGTCCACGTCGTACCGGACTTTGCGGAGCTCGCCGCGCGCACAAACTTGCACACTGCCCCCGCGAGTCTAGACGCTCCCGTCGAGGAGCGGCTCGCAATTGCTTCTTTGTCAATGCATTTTTTGTGATGGACGCGTGAAGAGGGTTATTTGACTTATGTGCAATCCACTGTGTCGATTGTCTTGCTTCTTGTCGCCCACAGGCCAAAACCTGTCCATCACACCGCCGTGCACAGGGCTACTCAAACTGCTATTTCACCCCACCCCTTGGCAATGCTCCAACATGACAACAACCATCTCCTCAGAGTCACAATGACACGCGAGGTGGCACACGAGCACCACAGCAGACAACTCCTCACAACGCGGATGACTCAAACATGCATAGGGTACCTCTGAATGGCCCAGCTGAACAGCATATCGCCGACAACACACACCCGCACCCCGCCAATAGCTCGCATGTCCGACATCACGCGGGTTATTGGTGGACGGCGTACGCACACTTAGTGACACAAGCAGGTAGAGATGGAGGCGAGCGGGACACAACGTGGGGTGCGGGGGCAGGTTGATTGCGAGGAGTTGGTCAAACGCACGGCCCGCAGGATGCGTCCAGCCGGCGTTCAGAAGCCCACAAAGAAGAAGCGTGAGCGAGTGTGGCAGGAGGGCAAGAGCAACTGAGTACAGCCGTTCTCTCAAAAAACCTCGCACGCCAACTGTTGTACCACTCTGACAAATCAGCCTCTGCGACCCCGTGAAGGCCGATTTGTCAGAGTGGAGCAACAGTTGGCGTGCGAGGTTTTTGAGAGAACGGCTGTAAGCGAGAGACAGTTCCTCCTGGGCGGAGGAGCGAAGAGACGCAGCGGGTCACACGAGCGGTGGCCTCAAGCGACGGCCACAGTAAGCACTCAACACAGCCAGGAAAGTCAGACACAGGAGATTGCACGCGAGTATGCCAGCCAATGATATGCTTGAGAAGCCGGGCGAAACCACATCAGGATTCAGCGAACCGGCAGGACTCGAGGTTCGTCGCTTCATGGGAGCACTCGCTCTCGCTATTCTTATATATCCTGCGATGTTGTGGGATGTGGGTACTTCCTGTGCATCCCTGGCCACATCGGGGCCGGATTCCGAAGGACGATGGCACCCGATGTGGCCCCGATGAGATCAGCACCTAACGTGACGATGGCCGATCGCCGCACCACTGTTTGCATGCCACGGGTCAGGCATTCCATTGGCGTAGGTTGGCTCAAAGTGGAACCAGGGGATTTTCCTGGCCTTTAGGACAGGGTGCTCTCAAAGTGTAGTGATGCACACATATACTTAGATCACGGGATTTGCTCTCCGTTTCAGAGGTGGCAGTCTGCATTCGTGTCCTCAGGGATCTGAGGGCGTTTCGACGTTGGAAGGGTCGCGATGACGCTAAAAGCGAATAGAGTTACGTGCCTGAGAAGGACTGTCCTGCCACAACGGTCACAGGGCCCGGACGGTGCCTGTCCCCCTACCACCCCCCACCGCCCCGAGTTTGGCGCGGCGACCGCGCGCAGCGACTACGGGGGTTGAACGCGCCCGCGATGACCCGCGGGTGATCGTGCCTGCGGGCCGGCTTCTGTTGCGGCGGCCCGTCGGCCTGCCATCTAGCGGTGCGGTTAGAGGTGCGCTGCGCGGCGGAGTGAAGGCCCCTCCCGTCGGCGTCGCGCGACGCCGGCGAGCCGCCGCCGCTGCGGTGCCGGCGGCGGCACCCTTTTCCCCGCCCCACGTTTCCCCTGCCACGGCAACGTGGCTGTACGTGCCCCCATGCGCGCTCGTGGCTATGGAGTCGGCCGGCGTGCCCGGGGTCGATGTGTCGCCAAGCGCGCCACCGCCCTGAAGGCCGGGGTATTGCACGCAGGTGCCTGGAATGCCAAGAGTTTGGGGGCGCATCCAAACAGATCTGGTTGGAGTGGCGTGCCTCCAAACAGGCCCGTTTGGAGTGGCCCTGCCGTTGAAGATCCAAAACTATTGCTCATCCCCGAATTTTGTCCTGGTGGACAGAGACTGACTCGCGGACCGCCTCTCTCCACCAATCAAATGCGCCCCTGGGACTGACTTGGTGCTCATGATTGCTTACATGTGCCCATCCAGCCTGGAAATCAACATCAGCTCCTCTCATTTTCTGCACTTTTGGCAAGGAGACAGTAGAAAATTTCAAGATCTCACGTGGGCAGCCTGCTCCGTGCCAAGAAAATCGGATCAAGCGGCAACAAACAGTGAGTTCTGCCGGATGCAAGGTCCTGGCACCGAATGTGGGCTTTCTATTGGCTTCGATGCCTTCTTACTGTCGTTTTAGACCAATAGAGTGCTGTTATTCCCTGGCCTTTTGGACAGGGTGCTCTCAAAGTGTAGTGATGCACACATATACTTAGATCACGGGATTTGCTCTCCGTTTCAGAGGTGGCAGTCTGCATTCGTGTCCTGAGGGATCTGAGGGCGTTTCGACGTTGGAAGGGTCGCGATGACGCTAAAAGCGAATAGAGTTACGCGCCTGAGAAGGACTGTCCTGCCACAAGGGTCACAGGGCCCAGACGGCGCCTGCCCCCCTGCCCCACCCCACCGCCCCGAGTTGCGCCCGGCGACCGCGTGC
>Ga0209831_1003920_pt1 | contig 12005 bp, 8 predicted proteins | sample Maine_Asex4_meta_FD_187451 | JGI IMG/M metagenome (GOLD analysis project Ga0209831, IMG submission 187451) | Marine algal microbial communities from Maine, USA - Maine_Asex4_metaG (SPAdes) (version 2) | ecosystem: Host-associated > Algae > Red algae > Unclassified | place: Maine, USA | collected...
CCCCCCGACGTCAGCATCGCGGTTCGAGCTGTAGACCGCCGCCTCCGCCGCCACCGCCGCTCCCCTCCCGCGTCTCGATGCTCCTGGTGCACAACGTTGACTCTGTCGACGACACAGCCACCTACGACTCGACCCGATTCTACGGGGCGAGGCGCAGGGTGTCCGTGGACGAGGCCATCGCCGCCGGCTGTTTGGGGTCCGCCACCGCGGTCGGGCACGGGTCGGCGACGGACGTGCCCGTGACACTGCTGCTCGCCACCGTTTGCGCTGCTGACCGTTGCCGCCGGAGGCGGCCGCCCTTCGCGGCCAAGACACTTGGACGGCTGCCACTCGCGGCCGTGCACCTTGGTCACGTGTTGCACAATGGCTGCCGCTGGCGCCATCACTGACGCCGCTGTCACTTCTGGGCGCGGCAGTGGTGTGGCGGCGGCGTTGGGGGCTCCGTTGTGCGGTACGCTCTGGCAGCAGCCGTCGAAGGACATGCACAGAAGACAGGCTGAAAAACGTTGAGGTCGAGCATCACACGCCCGCCCCGTCCATATCCGCTCTCAGCACACCAGCTCCCGGCCCCACACGTCGTCCCGCCGTCGCCCCCCTCCACTCCCCGTCAAGCCCACGGATAAAACTCATTGATAAAATAACGCATGGCGCGTCAGTCAGCAGCTCGGGAACGGAGGCCAGCTGGGGCAGCCGCTAGCCCCTTCCTGGACGCCAATTCCTGAAAATCGGGGACGACATGGACAAGCCGTCGCACCTGGCTCAGCGGCACCGCACGTATCATGCTCCCACCGGAGGAAGACAGGGCCCACTTGAGCCTGATGCAATCCCTTTGCCCAAATGGACACCCAGGTACTGAGTCCACCACGTCCATGTCGCAGACAACGGCAACGTCATCTTCCTTGCAGCGGATGATTGCGCGCACCTCCGCGACGTGCACCTCGTCAGGGATTCTACCTGCATCTGCGCTGTCGCCGTCGCTGCCGCTGCCGCTGCCATCCTTGGAGCTCCTGCCCGTGCGACCACCGTCAACCCCTCCCGCCAGCTTCTCAACAGAAAATAGGAATGCGTCGTACCAGGGCCTGTAGCCGCGAAAGTGGGGCGACGCCCGCAGCAGCTGCTTGCTCTTGGTGCCGCAGTTGAACATTGCCGTGAACTCCACGGTGGAAAGAACAGAAACTCTGCTGGTTGGGGGCAACTTGAATAGGGCGCTCAGGTCAGAAAGGCCGGGCCGCTGCGCCAGGACGCCAATGGTTTGCCGCGTAAGGTAATCCGCGGACCTCCTCCGCGGCTTGCCCACACTGGACCCTGGGGCAGCCGCTCCCCCACCGCCAGCCGCAAGCGCTACCCCGCCGCCAGCGTCAGGGGCTTCCACGCCGCTCGTTGTTGGTCGCGCGCTGCCACGTACAGCCGCAGGTGCCCCCTCACTGCCGGAAACAGGGGGCGCGTTGCCACCTGCGGAGCCCGCGCGGCGAGGGCCGACTAGCGGTGGAACAAGCCGGAGCGTGGCACGATCGTGGGCGTCGGCATGGTCGTTGCGTAGCCCAATCTCGCGGGCGCCTTGCGATTGACGCACCAACTGCCCTGTAAACGTGTCGATGGCCATGTTGGTCCGGCGGTAAAAACGTTTGTCCAACTTGTGGGCCTCCTCGTTGGAGCTCGTGTTGCCGTGCCGCAAGTGACCGTGGTAGCGGATCGAGTCCAGGGTGTGAGCCAGGAGCTTGTGCACCTTGCTCGTGTGCACATAACCGAGGATGGGCGACATGACGTTGAGCACGAAGTGGGCGGCCTGCTTCTGGATGTCTTGACCCTCCTCAAGCGACATGGGCTCGGGGGTGGAGGAGGTCGTCCACCCAGCAAAGCGGGCGTAAAGCTCGGCATATTCCGCAAACATGATGGGACGGCATCCTCCATGGGGGTCTCGCCAAATGCCGCCCGATACGCCACCCAGTCGAACTTGAAGCCCGTGGGTAGGTCCTCATCGTCATCAGGGTCCTTACCGCCGAAGAGACCACCGCCGTCGCTGCCATCGACTGGATTGGCCGCCGCGGGCTTCCTGGCTCGCTTTTACACCCGGCCGCATGCGCGTCCGCCGTTGCGACCAGCTGCCGCTGGGCCAGCTGCCGCCTGGTCACGACCGGCAGTAGCGCCCTTGTCGGCACCGCTTTTGTCCTTGATCGGACGAGGCCGGCCGCGGCCAAAGATACCAGCCACTGCGTACGCAAGAACAAACACGCCCGCTCGCTGGTCGGCCTCTGTGAACGTTGCCTGTTTGTCACCCTCTGGAGCAATGTACCTGCGGGGAGTCCGAGCACACGCATTGATCAGAGATGGGAATCGTACCAGATCAGCTCGGTGCAGAGGGACAGGAGCACCCAGTCTCCTTCAATTTCAGAAGACCGCGGGCGCCTCGACTCCACACATCCAACAAGCGAGAAGGCAACAGTTCATCCCGACCGCGCGCGCGGCGCCGCACGCACGCGGTGCCAAAAGGGCACAATAAGTCCCTGCCACGCAAGAGAGCGATTACAGCATACCCAGGTGGCACTCGGCTAGCTCTGCTACGCCGACCCATGAACTCGATCCGCTTGTTGGCCACTCGGAACGTCGCCCAAATCGTCTCACATAGGGGATAGTACCCTTCACAGATGTACGGGAAAACGCGCACAAGCCGATGCACTAGCAGGCGCGTGACACCCAACTCCAGAACCTGGATGAGCAAGAGGAGGTTGTATCGGGCAGCAAGAAGGGGAGCATGTGGGTCCACAACGTAAGCACCTCTCAGTTAGACGGGCACGTCACAAGGAAAACTCCAGGAGCACCGATGGCCAGCCACGGCCACCCACCACGGCCACGACAAGCACCCGCCATTCCACGGTTAAAGCTTGCATGCGACCATGCAGAGAGAAGAGAGGAACCAACATGCGTGAAGGGCATCAAATCCAATACACTTATACAGCAGGAATGGTGCCGTCGTCATGCCGGCCATGCCAGCCACCACAGGCACCCGGTTGTGGGCGCTGTCCATCGCCTGCAGCTCGGTGCGCCGTACGCTCTCCCTCTGGTAGCGCTTGTGCGCCGCCCCCTCCAGCTGCCGCTTAACTGTCAGCACCGCGTTGCGCTCCTCGGCGCTCAGCGCGGCTGGGGCCCCGGCCGAGTCGACCCGAACAACACAGGTAGAGCACGGGTGCTGGCAACTGCCACCCTTCAAACATAACACAGCCTTTTCTTCGGGCTGTTCGCTCATGTAGAGCAGGAGGCGGGGGAAGGCCACAAGCCTCTTGCCCTCGTGCTCATACAGGACACCGACGTGGCTTGCAACGACAGTGGTGCGAAAAGCCAAGTACAGGACTCGCTGAGAATGGCGCCGCGGGGCTCTCGGCCACGAACCTCAGCCGGCGGCTCCTTCTGCTTGCGTACCAGCGGTATGTAGGCAATTGATTCCCATTCTGCCTCCCCGGTGACGACGTTGACAACGCGGACACGAAGGGGGTACAGCTTGTGAGCTGACCAAACGAAGTGACGCGAAAGCCAGACACGAAGGGAAACGAGGGTGTCGTAGCGATGCAATACATTATTAGGCTCAACTTGTACCGAGTGTGGTCATTCCAGCATTGGGTACAGCACCACTCTACCTACACAACAGTGCTCGTCTGACACCAGTCCCACCCGCAGTACTGCTCCCCTCTCTTGAATCCGAGAAAACGTACCACCAGACCATGACAGTTGGCTCGCGTCAATGTACACGTGCATCCCGAGCACGAAACACGTGCCGTCCTTCTTCTCCGCCATGAGCTCCTGCTCGTTAAGGCGAAACGCGTCGCCATCCAGCGGCGTCTCGCGGTTGCTGAAGGGCGGCGCTGGGCCGGTCTCGCCGCTCCAGAGGCACACGTCCTTGCCACGCTTGAGCATGTCGAGAATCACGTCGAGGACTGGCCGGAAAAAGACGACAAACGTCTGGCCGTCGACAAGGAGCGGGCATTTGAGCCACCCGGCGCCCAGCGCGGCATCGTCTACGTCGTCCCGCACCGCGTTCTTGAAGTCTCTGACAGAGTTGAATGAGTCCCTAATCGTGTCGTCGTGCCCGCCATCGATCGGCATCCCGGGCTTCGTGCGGTCCCACGTATCTAACAGGTCCCACACCTTCTCAATACCCTCGAGCGACAGCCCCCCGCCTCCACTCTCCAGGGAAAACCGCTGTACGGCGCACAAGCGGGAGGAATTAAACCGGCCAGGCCGCCAGCCTTTGCGGCGGTCGACGAGCGGGGTCGAGTGCTTCCAGTCCTCCTCCTCCTCGTATAGGGCTTGCACTGCCGTAGAGACCGTCGTCTCAGTGTACTCCACCGCCTCCGACGCGCCCCCACCGTCGAGTCGGCGCCTCTTACGTCCGCGACCGGCATCGGTGCCTGCGACCGCATGGCGAGAGACTGCCAATAGCGACTCGATGTGTCGCTTGACACCTTCTTCAATGTGCTTGGGGTCTAGTGCTGCCCGGGCAGCGGCACCAGGGGCTGCAGGGTGGCCCGCATCCACCGAAATGCCGGCAGAGTCAACACCGGCCGCCGGTGATTCTTCAGCACTGCAGCCGCCGTTCGTGGCCGGGCCGGCCGTGTTGTCCGCGGCGGCGGCCGCCGCGTCGAGGGTGCGCGCCTGCTCCCGTCCCGAAATTCCAGCAGCGGGTCCAACCGGACCCCCCCCGATCGCGCCGGCCGGGCACACCGCCGCACTTGGGCTCCCACCTTCGGGTGACCTGGCGGCGTTGGCACCGCCGCCAGCGACGGCTGCTTCCGCAGCGCCGGCAGCGCTCCCAGCCGATGACGGTCCCACCGCAACGGCGCCATCGAGGACCGCCTGCCCATCCGTGTCGCCCTTCTTGGCGCCGCTCGACGAGTAGCGCGTCTCGGCCGCTGGACCACCGCTTGTAGCCGTCTTGTAGGCGCCGGCAGGCGTCAGAGGTGGAGGTCTCCCGGCAGCCCGGCCGCGACCGCGCTCCCCAGCGCGATTGGATGCCTGTAAATGGCCCAGTCGGTGCCACATGAGACCGCTGCGTGTCGCGCACCGAGTGAAGCACGTGGGACAATCGAGGGCGCTGCGGGCTGCCGGAATCAACGGGTTGTCCTCGCCATGGGAGCCGTCGGGTGGGAGGGGGGGGACAGACATGGTCGCTCACCCTAGGGCAACAGCCAAGGGGGAGCAACGTGCGTGCAGCAGCTGTTTGGATGCACAGAGTGGCGGCCACCAGCAGTTGAGGCGGCTGCAGCTCTGCAGGCGGGGGACGGTCAAGTACCAAACCGCGAGTAACAATGGCCGCGTGACAGGCACAGGGAGGGACAAGATGCACGCGACACTGGCCGCCCGCCGTCAGGCGGGCGACGGAAGCGGGTGTGGGCCAGACCGGGTGTGAGACAGCGTAAGCGAGTATGGCGACGAGGCGTGGCTCGGAACTGCGTAGACAAGCACAGGCGGAAATCAACGCCACGGCGGTCCTTAAGGTGCCTCCGTCGCATGCAAGTCAAAATAAACATACAGACTACCCATCGGCACAAGGAGACGGGCACGAAGCCAGAGATGGTTTTGGTGCACGAGTCAAGGTACAGGAGCAGCTAGGCCAAGCCAGCAGCCATGCGCATGAGAATCCCCCGTTGCAGCCACTCGCAGTACAGTAGCTCAGCACCCACGCGGAGTAATCAAGCGGTCTCTCGCTCTCAAGGTCACTCAAAAGTGTTGCTCATGAGCTGTCAAATGCTTACCTTTCATTGATAGCCGGGTGAATGGCTGCCATGCAGCCAACGGAGGCGAAATTGCGACCAGCGTCCCATGAAGCTGCAAGAGTGAGCATTCCACGCGGCGTTGCGCGGCAAGCCTTGAGCGACACGGTACTGTCGGGTGGGCGCCGCGCCACGAAACTGTGGCAGCTGGCACCCAAGTGCGAGTCTCCATCAGCGTGATGCAGACACGCACCCTCACGACCCCGCCGCGCAGGAGACATACTTTCTCTTGTCGTCAGTCACGGCGTCCGACAGCAGCAGTGCCGGCAGCTGTCCGCTGCAATCGGACGTGATGGTTCTCACAGCGGAAGGAGGCAGACGAAGCCGAGCTCACCAACGCGACGTGACGTGTGAGGTCGCTCGGCCGGTCTGACTAAGTTTACTCGGCACGACAACGAACTCCATGGCGGACAGCACGGGTGATATTGTGATAAAGAGTTGATGCACGAAAGCCCCCCTGCAATATCTTGGTGCGCGAACAGTGTACTGTGCCCCTCGTTGATGGACGGCTTCCTGTTTTCTAAAAAACTTACAAGGGGGGCCGAACAATCGTTGGAGGAGAAAATTGTTATCACGAATTGCTGTGCTCGAGGTCAATGCGACAACTTGACTCGATCTCCTGGTCGAGTGCGCGGGACGCGCCACCTCCACCGGCCCAGTTGTCGTGGTGGATGCAAGCCACTTCGTTCGACACCACGGGCCAAGACTCCGCCTCAGCCCATGACACGGTTGCCGCCCCCGCACCAGGACCTGATGGCTGAACGTCATGCTGCCTTTCCCCCGCCGTCTGGAGAGGGGGGGGAAAGGCAACCACGCCTGTCCCTGCGGATGGTTGACTTGTGTCTGCGGAGAACCGACCGAGAACACGCTCGACGACTCGTGTGCGGGGGCGGTCTTGCGGGGCGCCCGTCACGTTCTGACACGCCGAGACAGCTTCTTGCATCCGAGCAGGATGGGCTCACGCTGACTGCTGGGCGCTCCACTTGGCCTCACCTTGTCGGGCGTGCCTTTTTGACGCTTGGCGATCCAGTACCACGGTGCTGTCGGGAAGATTGAGATGCTCATTTTTCCCGCGCGCTAGGCGTCTCTTTGAGGGTCCGCTGAGCTGTGGCTGTTACGTATTTCCCAGCTCGCTGACTGACTTGCACCTCGCCCGCATTGTCGAAGCTCACTCGCTTGTACTTTGTATCTCGTGCTTGGGCGGCGTTGCGGGGTGCCCGACACGCTCTGACGCGCCTAGATAATCTCTTGCATGTGAGCAGTGTGGGTTGACGCTGGCGGACGGACGCGCCGCTTGGCCTCACCGTGCCTGGCGTGCTCTATTGACGCTTGGCAACCCTGGAGCACGGTGCTGTCGGGCAGATTGAGATGCTCATTTTTCTCGCGCGCAAGGTGTCTCTTTGAGGGCCAGTCTAGCTGTGGCTGTTATGTGTTCCCCAGCTCGCTGACTGACCTGCTCCTCGCCCGCCTCGTCCAAGCTCGCTCGCTCGTGCTGCGTATCTCATGCTTGAGAGTGGCATCTCGTGCTTGCCTCATTTTCGCGCCTTTTCCGTCCTGTTCTCCCGGCAGAGCTCGGCATCTCCCGGGCAGGGTTGCTTGGTCACACTGTACGTTGTTGCCCGCAGGAACAAGGCCGGCTGTGAGCCCAGCCCGGCTCGTATCACTGCTGCTGATGGCCTGGGGCAGCGTCCGTGCTCCTCATAAGCAGGTGGTAGACCTCTGCAGCAGAGCACGTCCCTGATGGACTCATGCCGCCAACACTTGCTCGCTGTGTTCCCCCCACACCCGTTGATTCCTGGTACCCTCCCACTCCTGCGTGCCCCCACGCTCCGTCTGGCACCGCAATGACGGGCCGCGGCGGCAGAGGCGGCAAGCGCCCGCTCATTGGTGGCGCGGCCGGACCTGCTGAGAGCGCTGCCAAGGCCACACGTGTCGGTGCTGTGTCCATGGCGCCCAACGAACAAGACCGTCGCGCCGAGGACGAGAGGACTGCTGCCGCCCACCAGGCGGCTGTTGCCGCCGTCGCGGCCCCTGACGTCACCCACCTCGTGTCGCATGCCTCACCCCCTGGCCCGCCACCGACTTTGAGCTCCGCCGCGCCCCCGGTGTCGTCGTCGGGCGGTGCATTGTTGGGCACGGACGGTTCTCACATGCCTCCTATGGTGGAGTTCTCGGCGCCTCCCCCGCCGCCGCTTTTTGACACGTCGTTGTTCCCGTTCTTTCCCTCTATGGCGGCGGCCGCGGGGATGCCTTCATCGATGGGCTACTACGGCAGCATGCCCAACATGGCGATGGTGCCGGGCATGCAGGGATACGGCGCCCCCTTTCCGGGGGCGCCCGCCCCCTTTACCGCCATGCCGGTGGCCACGGCACCGATGCAGATGTTTGGGGAGTCCTCCCAGCAGCATGCGGTCGGCTCCTTTGCCGCCATGGCAGTAAGCGTCAACGCTGGCGAGGACGGCAACGTTGCGGCGGCTGCGGCCGCACCGACGGCACCCGTGACGGCGGCGGAGGCCGGGCACGGTCAGACCTCCATTTTGTAAACGCCGGCCGCTACCATGACGATGGTGGGAGCCGTCGCCCCGGTTGACGACGCGGCCATTGCAGCGAGCTTGGCAGTGGAGGTGATGGCGGCCGCGGCCTCGCCGGAAGCGGGTCCCACGGGGACTGCGGCGGAAGCACGTACTGGCGCTGGGCCCTTGTCTACAACTCCGCCAACGTCGTCCCCTCCTCGCATGCCTGGATCGCGTGCACCGCTGCTGACATCTCCGACGACGCCGTCTGCGGTGGAGCGCTCAACGACCCCGCCGGCGTTAGTGCGAGCGGGGCGCCGCACTGGCCCGCCTCGCCCACGGACGACGTCGTCGCGAGCGGCGGGCCCGGGTGCCCTCGCTCCTGGTTTGGCCGACGTGGCCCCGCCGCGAACGAGTGCCGCCGCTTCCTCGGCCCCGAGCGTGGATGCCCCATCGGGCCCCGTTCCGCGCACGGCGAACCCGCTGGCCCATTCTCGTCACGCCTCCCGTGGACAGGCCTCCCGCATTGTCTCTGGCGGCGCCTCCCCCACTCAGGCGCCCGCTGGACGTGCTCACCGAGGTCTCGCCTCGGCTGCTGTCTCATATGTCTCGGGCGGCTCCGTGGGTGACGCGGCGGGTCCGGTGGGCGTGGTTATTCTGCCGGCTGCGAGTGCGGCCGCCCCACTGGCCGCCCTTCCGGGCTCGACACTGCCGCCTGTGCGTGCTCGGCGTCCTTCCCGTGGCCGCGCTTCCGGCGCTGGTGCGCCACGTGGGGCCGACGGGGAGCCCCTCGCGGCGATTGACGCCGAAGCGGTCGTGGAAGGTGTCTCGGGTACCGAGATTATGCGAATGCTCTCGGGAATGAACCGGATGGTGGGCACCCTGGCGGACGCCGGCAAGTCCGTTGGGAACAAGTTGCAGACTTAGGGCCTGGCTATGCAGAACCTGGGAGTTCAAGTCGGCCGCATCAAAGAAGCGGCGCCCGTGACGGTGCCGTCACCTACACGGCGTCTCTTTCGGGGGTTTGTGGACTCTGACGGAGAGTACTCTGAGGACGCGGAGCTCAAGGACATCTGCGGGGTGACGCTTGGGGGCGGCGCGCCGCTGCTCTCGGACGCCCAGATGCGTCTGGCAGCCACGGGCAAGGTGGTTTCTGTCAAGCAGCAGGGCACGCTCAAGATGCTGTCCATCCGCCGACGCGTCAAGTCCCGCTTTTTTGGCCATGTCGGAGGGGCGACCATCACAAACGACGTCGTGCCAGATACGGATGCCGATTGGGAGATGCTGATGGAGGAGACGATGTCCGACCTCGATGTCGATGCCCCCGAGGCCTACGACTTCCTCACCTCCGACATATCGTCGCCCACCAAGCGCAAGCGCGCGGCTGCGTCGAAGGCCAAGGTCAAATCGAAGCGCAAGGACAAGGGGAAGGCCAAGCGCAAGACGACGTGTGCCGACGGCGGTACCAACTCGGGCTCCGAGGCGAGCTCCGGCTCGGACTCAAGCTCGTCCTCAAACGATGAGGTCGGCGGGACCAAGAAAGCCGGGGCCGCCACGACGGCCGGTGCAGCCAAGAAGAGGGCGGATCAGGTCATCCGCGCGTACCAGCCCATGACCCAGTCCATTTCCCATGTGTTGGAGGCGATCAAGAAGCGCATCGTACCGGTGTGGTTCACGACGGTGGGTTCCACTGCCAAGTCCATGCAGAGGCAGGTGGCATCTACCTGGTTGGAGAACATGAACAAGCTACCAGAGGACGAGGACGAGATCACCCAGGAGCAGCGCAACGCGCCCGTGCGGCCGCGCTTTATTTGCTCGGACGACGGTCATGACGGGATCTTGGCGGCTGTCAAAGAGATGTTCATCCACCTCGGCGTCACGGACCGCATCCGCCTGCCGGCCGGTCTGGGAAACAAGGACACCGCGTATACCACGATGGGACACATCGCCCTCGCTGCTACTTTCGTACGCGCTGAGCTCGAGCAGATAGCCGCTGGCGTCCGTCGCAAGCGCCGCCGCAAGAAAAACGGCTGGTACGACCGCTGGCGCTGGGAGGTCATCACAGTCCACCCGCTTATGCCCACAACCACCGAGCCGTGGCGCGGTTTTGTCATCAGCGACGCCAACTCGCCGTCGTGTTGCGACTTTGAGCACCCGCCGGTGCCGGTCAACGCGATGCGCACACGCACAGTTCGAGCCCGACCGGCTGCGACCAAGGCTGGTGCGCCGGCCAAGGAGGTGGTGACGGTCGGCACTTTTGACGGGGCTGCGCCTGTGGTGCGCCCCGCTGCCGCGAGTGAGACGGGGCCGAACGGTGTCGCAGATGCCTCTACGAAGCGCACTGCAACGATGGCTCCGGCGCCCGACGCGGCCGCAACGGCGGGGGCGGGCGGCGACATGGCGGACGACGCCACCGCTTGAGAGTCGTGCATGGGCACCCGCTACATCGTCGGTGTCTTGAGCGTTGGGCGACGTGCGGATGGTGGCGCCTCGGACTTTCTCGGTAAGCCCTGATTTGTCTTGTGTGTGTTTGTGGGCTTGATGTTGGTACGTGCCCTTTGGCGCTTATCTTGTTTGCGCTCTGTGGCGCATCTGTTCTCTTTTGTGTGGGTGCGCGGTTGTTTTCATGACGCGCTTGATGCTTTGTGTATACATGCTTGGGTACGACGCATGACGTGCCACCGTGAGGGTGTGTGTGTTTGTGCTCGTGCATCTCTTGAGGCGGGTTACTGGAGCGTGTGAGGCGATGCGCTCTACCCTCACAGTGTTCCCTTTGTTTTTTCTTCTGCGTTGTTCATGACGTGCCTTGACGGCCGGTAGTCGGTGGTCGACGGGCTGCGGATTTCGCGTACGCTTCCAAGAACAGCGTGCCGTGCCGCGCCCGCGTCCGCGCCCCTGCCCCCGTAGCCCCTGTAGCCCCGTCCAGGAGCAAGAGAGCGCCACGCCGCAGGCCAGAAACCCCGCATCTGGAAGCGCCCAGGAACAGTACAGCGCATCGACCGCCGCCGTATCCCGGACACACCCTTGCAGATTCGCCCCACGAGCGCGTCCATATTTGGTCATATTGGCGATGGGGAAACCTCCATCGAGAAGGTTTCCATCGAGGTCCCATCTAGGTCCATCGAACTGTCTCCATCGAGGAGCCATCGAAAATCGCCCTTCGATGGAAACTAGTCCTAACCAGACGATAGCAGGCCTGCTGCAGTCCCGGCGACAGAGCCCTGCTTGCCTGCCCCACCACCGCGACACAATCCAAACGACTGGTACGAGCCGACGCCGGGGCGACGACGTTGACAACCGCCTGGGCCTCCGCGCAGTAACGGAGACGGGGGGACCAAACAGAAAGGACCAAACACCGATACGTGTCGACGGGGCGTTGAGGGCGAGTGGATGCCCCGTTGTCCGAGAAGCAGCTTGCTGCACTCCACGCAATCCTGGGTGCGACCACGACCCATCCATCCTCCAGCTAAAAAGGCTATGATTCACGCACACGTTGACAGCAGATGAATCGATCTACGTACTCAGCGCCTAAAGGTATATCTCATGCACTAAAACCTGTCCCAAAAAAGATGTGGGAGCGTCGGAACTGGTCCTCCAGGAGCCAAAGTCCCTCAGATGACAGAAATGGGAGTTCCGGCGGTACTCCGAAAAAAAGGGGCTGTGAGTGCGAGAAGCGCCGGAATGCGCGTGGGTCGCGCGACACTGGTGAAGCGCTGCGTCCGGTTTC
>Ga0209831_1003921_pt1 | contig 12003 bp, 5 predicted proteins | sample Maine_Asex4_meta_FD_187451 | JGI IMG/M metagenome (GOLD analysis project Ga0209831, IMG submission 187451) | Marine algal microbial communities from Maine, USA - Maine_Asex4_metaG (SPAdes) (version 2) | ecosystem: Host-associated > Algae > Red algae > Unclassified | place: Maine, USA | collected...
TTTTCGGTCAGGCACTAGGTAAAATACTGGAAATACTCAGTAAATAAGTTATGATTTCAAGAAACTTAACTTACAGAGTACATAAGCTGGATTTTCTAAATTAAATAAGTTCTCTTTTCTGTCCAGTCGAACAAAAAAAAATTCGGGAAATATTATATGAAAAAAATAGCACAACACACGCTTACATCTCCAAATAAATCAATTAGTATTTACATTCGAATTACGGATCAATTGTATTATGGCGTTGATTTTAACGATAAACAATTGCTTTGGTATTCTCCTTTGTCCCTAGAATTGGGGGTCAAGATTTTTTGGACACCCGTCCACTAGATAAAATCTCTAGTGATGCCACTTGGTCAGATGGGGCATTAGCAGAAGCTTTTGTTTTCAATGTATATTCTTTTTTAGGCTATGGTGGTTTTGAAGAGCAGGGCCTATCCGCACTGTCAGATGAGGCCTTGTTTACCCACGCAGGTCGTAATGTGCCTATCTTAAATGAAGGTACAGAAACACCAACCAATCTAGGTTTCACTAGTGGCACTTATAGCTGGGATAATATGTTCTTGGCGATCCGAGAAGCGAATATTGCGCTCACAGAATTACCGGATGCTACGATTGATGACGCTATAAAAAATCGGCTAATAGGTGAGGCTACGTTCCTTAGAGCTTTTTATTACCAACAGCTATTACGCTTTTATGGTGGTGTACCCATCATTGATAGACCTTATGGTCTAGGAGAAGATTATTCAATTGCTAGAAATACATACTCAGAAGTAGTTGACTTTATCGTAAAGGACTTAGATACAGCAGCAGGTTTATTAGACGGTGCTCCTGCTGCAGCAGGTCGTGCTTCTAAATTAGCTGCTTTAGCATTGAAGTCAAGAGTTTTATTATACGCTGCAAGTGATTTACATGAAGCTTCTCAAGTTTCTGGTGATATGGCAGGCGATTTATTTGCTTATTCTGGTGGCCAAGAGGCTAGATGGCAAGCTGCTAAGTCGGCTGCTGAAGCTGCTTTAGATGCAGGTTCGGGCTATAAATTAGACTTATCTGGACCAGTTTCTGCGGAAGAAGGTCAAGCTAATTATACTGCCGTTGCTATGGGCGGAGGAAGTGCTGTAGCAGATGCTGGCGGTGCTGCGGATATGATTTTTGATAGAAGTGCAACAATAGATTTCACACAAGAGTCTAACTGGCCGCTGGGTGGTTTACACCACGGTATCAATAATGGACCAAACGGTTATAATAACTGGGCTGGAAATACACCTGTTAACGCATTAGTAGATGATTATGAACTGATGGATGGTTCTAGATTTGATTGGAATGACTCAGATCATGCGGCGGCTCCTTATGAAAATAGAGATCCTCGTTTTTATGCAACTATTCTATATGATGGTGCAGATTGGAAACCTAGACCAGCTGCTGTAGCTGGTATGGAACCTGCGAATCAAATTCAAACTGGTTCGTATGATGATGGAAATGGTGGTACGCTACCTGGTATCGATACTAGACAATCTCCTGTAGAAGATTGGAACGGTAGTCGTACCCATTATTATACACGTAAGTTTACGGATCCTGATCCGGGTATAGCGGACAACTTATCTGGTGGTCAAGCGATTCCATACCCGTTTATTCGCTACACAGAGGTTGTATTAAACTATGTGGAAACTTCTTTAGAAACAGGAGACGAAGCTACCGCTAGAGATTGGTTAAATAGAATCAGATTCAGAGCAGGTATGCCTGCTGTTACGGAAGCAGGGGATGCCTTGGTGGATAGATACCGCAATGAACGTAGAATCGAATTGGCGTATGAAGAGCATAGATACCATGATGCTAGAAGATGGTTAATTGCGCCTACCACTTTGGGTAGAGGCGTTCAACATACTAATATCCAAGCAACACTTAAACCGGGTATGAGTCCGCATGTTCCTTACCGCTATGATACGGACGTGTATGACTATACCTACACGGTAGTAGATAATACGGAAGTAGAAACGCGTACTTGGGTAGATAAGATGTATTATCGACCGATTAGTAGGGATGAAACACAACGGAATGCACTATTGGTGCAAAATCCGGGGTATTAAAAGGAATTTAGAGGTCAGAAGTCAGACCGAAAAATAAATTTTTCTGTCAGAAGTCAGATTTGTGACGTGTTCCACGATACAAGTCTAATTTATGTCATAGAACACGTCCTAAGTCTGACTTCTGACAGAAAAATTTATTTTTCGGTCTGACTTCTGACTTCTTAGTATACAATAAATCTATCTCCCTTAACTAGGGGATAGATTTATTTTGTTTTAAGGCCATTGTATTGATTGATTAAAAAAGAAATTGGTTACTTTGTTTCCAGAAAAGAGAGTAGATTTGTGAGAAAACCTATCCGATGAAGAAAAAATTTAATGTTACGGGCCTGTGCTATCCTCATTTACATTATATGATGGACTACACGCAAAAGATGCGCGAAGTGATGGCTATGGTAGCAGATGGGGATTATTTTATCATTAATCGACCAAGACAATATGGAAAAACGACTACGCTTTACTTACTAGGAGAAAAGTTGAATGAATTAGCAGACTATGTGCCGATAGAAATAAACTTCCAAGGACTCGATAAACAATGGCATCAGTCTGATCAGCAGTTTGCACAAATGTTTTACAGTCAGCTAATAGAAGTTTTGGAATACCAGCAGCCAGAACTACATCCATTTTTGGAAAAAGCAAAAGTCGAGATAACAGATATGGGTGCCTTATCTAAGTTTATTACCCGATTAGTGCATCAACTTGATAAAAAATTGGTATTGATAATTGATGAAGTAGATGCTAGTAGTACTTACGAATCCTTTATCAATTTTCTGGGGATGCTTCGTACAAAATATCTGGCACGGCACAAAGCCCGACATGCCACTTTCCATAGCGTTGTTTTAGCAGGGGTACATGATATAAAAACCTTAACGTATAAAAGTAGAGAACCAAAAGATAATAAATACTATATTCCATGGAATATTGCGGCTGATTTTAAAGTACGGATGAGTTTTACTTCTTCAGAAATAGCGTCTATGTTGGAAGCATATAGCTTGGCGGAAGGAGTGTCTATGGATATTCCAGTAATAGCAGAAAAACTCTATTATTACACCTCTGGCTATCCATTTTTGATTAGCAAATTATGCAATATATTAGCGGAAGAATTATTGCCCTCAAAAGAAGACAAAAGCTGGGATTTAGTAGATGTAGAAAAAGTCGTTCAATTGCTCGTAAAGGAAAATGACACTCACTTTGAGAGTCTGCTTAACAACCTTGAAAACAACAAAAACTTATATAATTTAGTCTATCGAGTACTTATAAACGAAGAAACTATTCCCTTCGACCCACATGAACCCACTATTAGTTTGGGGCGATTTTATGGGATATTTAAACGGGCGAGAATCTTGAAAATACGTAACAGAATATATGAGCAATGTATTTATACCTTAATGACAGCAAAAGTAGTTGATAAGGAAGCTACTGTGTAAAAGTGCGCTATTACGAGGTAATGGTAAATTCTATTGATACCCCACATCTTTTTTGGGTGGACAAATAGGAGCGTAGCTCCGACCACGTCTGTAGAAATTGGATATGGAATCACGTCAAAGGAGCGTAGCTTCGGCAACGTGAAATCATGCGGCAGACGTTGCCGAAGCTACGCTCCTTTGACGTGATTCCATATCCAATTTCTACAGACGTGGTCGGAGCTACGCTCCTATTTGTCCACCCAAAAAAGATGTAGGGTATCAATAGAATTTACCATTACCTCGTAATTTCAATGTCAGCAAGTGTCAACCAACTGGATAAATTTGTCTAAAAAGTCAACACAAAGGAAAAGAGCGTTTTATGGTTTGGGTATAACAAGTATATAAAAACTACCACCTTGTCTTTTAAAAAACTAAAATATAGCATGTACAAATCTTCCGCTATTACATTTTTTTGCACCTTAATTTGCTTCCTCTTTTTTGCTTGCCAAAAGGAAGACAAAACAACACAAGATAAAGACAAAACCCAAACCGCACTATTTAATTTACTCCCCTCCGAACACACCAATATAGATTTTGTAAACACCCTCCAAGAAGGACTAAACACCAACGTACTGATGTACGAATACTTCTACAACGGCGGCGGTGTAGCAACAGGCGATTTTAATGGTGATGGATTTGAAGACATTTATTTCACTTCCAATATGGAAGTTAATAAATTATACCTCAATAAAGGAAACAAGGATTTATCAGGATTCGAGGAAGTCACGAAAATAGCAGGGGTATCGGGTAGACCGGGACCGTGGAAAACAGGCGTATCTGTAGTAGACATTAATGGGGACAATCGCTTGGATATTTATCTAAGTTATTCAGGTGCTTTACCGATGGCAAAAAGGCACAATCAGCTATTTATTAATAAAGGGAATAATAAAGAAAAAGTACCCATCTTTGAAGAACAAGCAGCAGCTTATGGATTAGACAGTCCTGCCTTTAGCAATCAAGGCTACTTTTTTGATTATGATAAAGATGGAGATTTAGATATGCTATTGCTCAATCATAATCCTAAGTCGATGCCTGTATTGAATGAAGTCAGTACGGCAAAAATGCTAAAAGAAGATGATCAATTTAAAGGCATCCGCTTATTTCAGCAGAACAATGGGAAGTTCGATGATATTACCCAACAAGCAGGAATTAGTGGTTCTGCTTTGACCTATGGTTTAGGCATAGGTATCTCTGATTTCAATAAAGATGGCTGGGCAGATTTTTATGTATCCAATGATTATACCATTCCCGATTATCTATATATCAATAATAAAAACGGCACTTTTAGCAATCAATTAAAAACAAGTCTGCGCTATAATAGCCAGTTTTCTATGGGCAATGATATAGCGGATATAAATAATGATGGCTGGCAAGATATTATTACTTTGGATATGCTACCCGAAGATAATCATCGTCAACGCCTATTAATGGCACCTGATAATTTTTCTAAATTTGCTTTAAATCTTCGCACTGGTTTCTATTATCAGTATATGCGAAATATGCTTCAATTAAATAATGGAAATGGGACTTTTAGTGAGGTGGGGCAATTGGCAGGGATAGATGGAACAGATTGGAGTTGGGCAGCATTGGCAGCAGATTATGACAATGATGGTTGGAAAGATTTATATATTACCAATGGCTATCAGCGAGATTATACCAATCTTGATTTCATCAAATATATGGATGATTTTGTTAAAAGCAAAGGGCGGATGCAGCGGGAAGATGTGTTAGAAATTATCAAAAATATGCCTGCCTCAGATGTAGTGAATTATATGTTTGCAAATCAACAAGGTAGTACTTTTTCTAATACTACCAAAAATTGGGGTTTGCATCATATTTCTAATAGCAATGGGGCAGCTTATGCAGATTTAGATAATGATGGCGACTTAGATTTAATCGTAAATAATATTAATAAACCTGCTTTTATTTATCAAAATACGGCTTCTGATAATACGACCAATTATTTACAAGTTAAGCTAAATGGAGAAGGAAGGAATACCCAAGGTATAGGAGCAAAAGTTCAAATATACACTGGCGATAAAACGCAAGTTGTAGAACAGTATACGGCAAGAGGCTATCTTTCTGCCATCTCCCCTACCCTACATTTTGGTTTGGGAAAGAAGGAAAAAATAGATTCGTTAATTGTAATCTGGCAAAGTGGAAAAATACAAAAGCAACTAAATATTAAAGCGAATCAAATACTTACCTTAAATGAAAAAGAGGCAATAAGTAAACCAATTATAACACCAAAAACAAAACCATTATTTGCTAAAATTACTAGCCCTATTAATTACAAAAATCCCAAACAATACGTAAGAGATTTCGACCGTCAAAGCTTATTACTTAGCGAAGTATCTCATCAGGGCCCTTGTATGGCTAAAGGGGATTTAAATAAAGATGGATTAGAAGATATGATTATTGGCGGTAGTGCTGGACAAACAACCAGTGTATATCTTCAACAAAAAAACAAGCAATTTAAACTACAACAAAATAATATATTTGAAGCGGATAAAAATAAAGAGGATGCAGCCATCGCCCTATTTGATGCCAATGCAGATGGGCATCTCGACCTGTATATAGCAAGCGGTGGTTACCATAATTTCGCAGTTCATGATCCCTTATTACAAGACCGCCTTTATTTAAATGATGGAAAAGGGAACTTCACCAAAGATTCTGATGCTTTACCAGCTATTCTTGAAAGCAGCTCGACTGTTGCCGTGAATGACTTTAATAAAGATGGACATCCTGATATTTTCGTAGGCGCAAGAGTTATACCTGGACGTTATCCAGAAACACCCAAAAACTATTTATTAATCAATGATGGCAAAGGACAATTTAGTAATCAAATTAAAACCATTGTACCAGATTTAGAAACGATTGGTATGGTAACGGATGCAATCTGGATAGACATCAATAGAGACCAACAAAAAGATTTGGTGGTGGTAGGTGAGTGGATGCCTATAAGTATTTTCATTTCTAAAGAAGAGCAATTAATTAATCAAACAAGCGATTATTTTAAGGGCGCTTATAATGGTTGGTGGAATACGATTGCGGTAGGAGATTTCAACAAAGATCAACAACCTGATTTATTGGTTGGCAATGTAGGAACTAATACCCCTTTCCAAATATCAGAAGCAGAACCGGGCGAAATCTACTTTAAAGATTTTGATCAGAATGGTTCAGTCGATCCTTTCTTTAGTTCCTATACTCAAGGAAAATCTTATCCTTATGTAACACGGGATGAATTGTTGGGACAGTTAAGTCATTTGCGATCCAAATACACTTCTTATGAAAGCTATGCTGATGCGCAACTTACAGATATTTTCGCCAAAGGTGAACTAAAAGATGCAGGACATTTACAGGTGCAAGAAATGGAAACGAGCTTATTTTTAAGTACCGCCAATGGTAGCTACCAAAAAGCGACCTTACCAATTGAAGTACAATACGCCCCTATCAATGCCACTAGTATTTTGGATTTTGATAAAGACGGAGTAGAAGATGTAGTGCTTTGTGGTAATAATAGCCATACTCGTTTGCGTATGGGCAAGCTAGATGCGAATTATGGAATGCTACTAAAAGGTGATGGACAAGGTACTTTTCAATATATCAATCAGGCTGCATCTGGTTTGGATATTAGAGGCGATGTTCAAGCTGTTTTGGCTATTGATAATATTTTGTATTTTGGGATTAATCAGGGAGACTTGGTTGCTTATGAGATACAATAATTTAGGAACTTGCGTTTCGCTGAAAATAGATTTAAAAACTAAAACTTATTTATTTGATAATTGGATAATTTTAATAGTTTCAGTTTGGTATCTGGTAAAAAGTATATTTAATAGTTCTCTTTAGAGGGAGCAAATTGGTTTTGTTTTTTTACAAAAAAACAAAACCAATTTGCTCCCTCTAAAAAACTATTCAAGGCTACTGCTTACCGAAGCTAACGCTCCTGTTCTAAAAAAATCAGGCGATTTATAACCACTTTTTTTTACACACTCAAAAGAAAATTTTTATTTCTCCCTTAGTTAGTAATACGCATGCAAGAGAAAACAAAAATCATTAAATTTCTAGCCTTTCTAATAATAGGTCTATTGCTATGTCAATGTAAAGAAGAACCTATATCACAAGTAACAGAGCAAGAAGTCGCTACTAAATGGGCAGAACTAAGCCTAGACATTACTAAAAACACGCCTGCTAATTCCCCAACTTTTGCTTCAAGATGTTTAGGATATATCGGTTTAACGATGTACGAATCTATTGTTCCCGGATATAAAGAATATCATTCTTTAGCAGGGCAATTAAATCAATTAGAAGAACTACCAAAGCCAGAAGAAGATAAAAGCTATAACTGGCCTTTATCTTTAAATGCAGGTCAAGCGGCTATTTTAAGATCGCTTTACATTCAAACAGCAGATAGTAATAAAGTAAAAATTGATTCTTTAGAGCATTTAATTTTTAGAAGCCTAAGTCACCAAATACCAGATAAAGCAATTATAGAAGCATCCGTAGATTTCGGAAAAGAAATAGCAAGCAGCATTTTTGAGTGGTCCAAAACAGATGGTGGGCATCGAGGCTATTTAAAGAATTTTGATAAAACTTTGGTTCATCCTAAGTTCCCTGGTTCATGGAAGCCACCCTTATACGCCCAATCTTTTAGTCATCATCCGCTGCATCCCTATTGGGGTAAAAATCGGACTTTCTTAAACATCAATCAGAACTTGCCCGATCCAAAAATTATCTCTTATGATACCAGCCGTACCTCTGCCAATTATCAGCAATTTTTAGCGGTGTATGAAAAAGATAAACAATTGACCCAAGCAGAAAAGGAAGCCGCCTTATGGTGGGGAGATGACCCTGCGGATACTTTCACACCACCTGGGCATTCTTATTATATTGCTACTAAGGTGATAAAAGCAAAGCAACCACCCTTAATAAAATGTGCAGAAACTTATGCACAGGTAGGAATGGCTGTAGCAGATGCCTTTATTAATTGTTGGAAATGGAAATATCAGTTCTTTTCAGAACGACCTAATACTTTTATTCCTACCTTTATAGATGAAGAATGGGAATCTTTTTGGCCCGATCCCCCCTTTCCTTCTTTCCCTTCTGGTCATGCGATTCAGGCCGCAGCGGCAGCTACGGTATTAATAGATTTATATGGACCGAATTTTACTTTTGTAGATGATGCGCATGTAGGTAGAGAACGGGATGAATTAAGAGAAGTAGATTTTGTTGCACGACCTTTTAATAGTTTTTGGGAAGTTGCAGAAGAAACAGCGAATTCTAGATTTTATGGAGGCATACATACAGCGCAAGATAATGTGGTTGGATTAGAAGAAGGCGCAAAAATAGCCACAAATGTTAATCAACTTAATTGGAGAACGGAATGATTAGGAATACTTTAATAAAAAGGAGCCTTAATAAGGACCAAAAAATAGTTTCGATTTTTCAAGGTGAACGTTTACTAAACTTTAAAAGTGTAGTAAACGTAAGTACCCAATTTATTTTATCGTCCATACTAAGTACTTTTTTTTCACTATCTTTTATCTACTGTCAAGCTCAATCACAATTCACCAACATAACGGAACAAGCAGGAATAGAGCATGAATTCGGAGTCTACGATGGTTTTTTGGGTGGAGGTGTCTGTGTAATAGACATAAACAAAGATGGTTTTGAGGACTTATATTTGACAGGAGGCACCAATGAAGATAAGCTATATCTCAATCAAGGAGATGGTACTTTTAAGAATATTTTTACCTCTGCGGGTTTTTCAATAACAAACGATTATGTTACGCAAGGTGTAGCAGGTGCAGATGTTAATCGAGATGGATGGGTAGATTTATTTATTACGACCAATACGAGAAATGATACCCTTTTAGAAGTGCCTAGAGCTAGAAATTTATTATTTATCAATAATGGAGATAGCACTTTTCGAGATGCTACTGCTGATTATGGTTTAGATGAATTTATTAGTTTTAGTACGGGTGTTTGCTTTGGCGATTTTAATGCAGATGGTTTTCCAGACGCTTACATTGGCAATTACTTCCATGAATTTAAGGGCGAACTCAATGAAATAAATGACGCTACGATAGTCAATGCAAACAGCACGGCCAAAGGACATTTACTTCTTAATAAAAATGGACGATCTTTTGAAAATGTTTATGAGGAGTATGGTTTGAATCATAGAGGATTCGGATTTGGCGGTTTGTTTACGGATTATGATAATGATGGAGATTTAGACTTATTGGTGAACCATGATTTTGGCTATAAAGCAAAACCTAACTATTTATTACAAAATGATTATCCAAAAGCAAAATTTGAATATGTAGGTAAAGAATTAGACATGGACTTGCGAATTAATGCCATGACTTCTGCGGTAGGCGATTATGATAATAATGGTTTATTAGATTATTTTATTACCAATATTCGCTTTAATCATTTTATGGTCAACCAAGGCATTGGCAAGCCTTTTATTAATAAATCTAAAGAATTAGGCACCAAATTATTTAAAATTAGTTGGGGGGCAAATTTTGCAGATTTTGACCAAGATGGAGACCTAGATTTATTTGTTGCCAACGGAGACTTAAATCCTAATTGCACGCCCATGAATAATTTTTATTTCCAAAATGAAGGCGGTCACTTTAAAGAATTGGGTAGTCAAGTTGGTTTGAATGATTATGGATTGGGTAGAGGATCTGTCGTTTTTGATATAGAAAATGATGGCGACTTGGATATTTTGGTAGTCAATCAAACGCCCGTACTCGCCTACCCTGTTCCGTCCAAAACGCTTTTATACAGAAATGATTCTACCTCAGGTAATTGGCTGCAAGTAGGTTTAGAAGGTACACAAGCTACTACGAGAGGATTAGGCGCACGTATAAAAATAGTAATCGGAGATACCCTAATGATTCGCGAAATTGATGGAGGTGGGTCTAGTCATCTTTCTCAAAATTCTACGCTGGCGCATTTTGGATTGGGGGCAGCTACCAATGTTGATTCTTTACTAGTAACATGGCCAGATGGTAATCAACAAATTTTGATCAATCAGCCTGTTAATCAGTTATTGAAAATTACAGAGACTCCCAAAAAAGTAACATCTGGTTTGCTTTATGGATTATGTTTAATTGGGCTGTTTGGTTTGCTTATTTTGGTAACTCGTTGGAGTATGCGAGGGTAAGCCGTAGCCTTGAATAGTTCTTTAGAGAGAGTAAATATACTTATTACCAGATACCAAGCTAAAACTATTAAAATCAAAACAATGAAAAACCTAAACTTCCTACTACTCTTTGTAGGCTCCTGCCTAAGCAGCATCATTGCACAACCACTCACACTCCCGCTTTGGGAAAACAATATCCCCAACTATCAAGCAACCCAAGAAAAAGAAACCATAGGTTCAGATTGGGGAGTACAATGGATCACCAAAGTACAAAAACCAACAATAGAAGTCTATCTACCAGCTAAAAATAATGCAACTGGACAAGCAGTAGTTATTTGTCCGGGCGGTGGCTATCATGGATTGGCTTATGATTGGGAAGGGACAGACATTGCGAAGTGGCTTAATTCCAAAGGTATTGCAGGCATCGTATTAAAATATCGTTTACCCTTATCTAAAAGTAATATTGAACCGCATAAATCTCCCTTGCTAGATGCAAAACGAGCCATTCGTTTGGCTAGATTTCATGCACCCGAGTGGAATATTGAAGAAGATAAAGTAGGCATTATGGGTTTTTCTGCGGGTGGACATTTAGCTTCTACTTTAGGAACCCATTTTGATGAAGGGAGTAAAGGAACCGATCCTGTAGAGCGTTTTTCTAGCCGACCTGATTTTATGGCATTAATTTATCCAGTAATTAGCACGACCGAAGATTATATGCATGTAGGTTCCAAAGAAGCTTTAGTTGGGAAAGAGGCAAGCACAGAATTGGTCGATTATTACTCTAACGAGTTACAAGTTGGCACTACTACTCCACCCACTTTTTTATTACATGCAACAGATGATTTAGTAGTCCCCGTAGAAAATAGTTTAGCTTTTTATCAGGCTTTAAAAAATCAAGGCGTACCTGCTGAAATGCACATATATCCAGAAGGAGGACATGGATTTAGTTTAGCGATAGGGAAAGATTATTTGCAGACTTGGACAGACCGCTTAGCGGATTGGCTGCAAAAGCTAAATAAAAATTCCCCAGAAAAAGAAGAATGGAAGTATTTATTCAATGGCAAAGATTTAAGTGGATGGGATATTCGATTGGCTGATAGACCCAAAAACGATAATTATAAAAATACCTTTCAAATAGAAGACGGTATGCTAAGAATTAGGTATGACGAATACGAACAATTTGATGATAAGTATGGTCATTTGTATTATCAACAACCTTACTCCTATTATAAATTAAAATTCGATTATCGTTTTGTGGGCGAACAAATTAAGGGAGGGGCTACTTGGAATGTTCGCAATA
>Ga0209831_1003924_pt1 | contig 12002 bp, 14 predicted proteins | sample Maine_Asex4_meta_FD_187451 | JGI IMG/M metagenome (GOLD analysis project Ga0209831, IMG submission 187451) | Marine algal microbial communities from Maine, USA - Maine_Asex4_metaG (SPAdes) (version 2) | ecosystem: Host-associated > Algae > Red algae > Unclassified | place: Maine, USA | collected...
GCAGGCGACGGCCGACCGGGCGCCACGCGGCGGGTGCAGCGCGTTGCGCGCGGGACGGTTTCTCCCCCTCGTCTGTAATGATCGCCTCGGGGGACTTGACATGCATGGAGGGAATTATCTGCATTGCTTGGTGACGGCCCGGGTCAACTCCCATTGGGGGAAATGGGGCCCGGGCGACGGTTTCCGCCCTTTTAGGACGAAGGGCGACGACGGTGGGAGGCACCGTCGTCGCCGGCAAGTAAACCGTGTCTTGATGTCTTGGGGTTTCGATCGGCCCGACTTCCCGGACCTCGAGTCCCATAGCGGGTGTCGCCCGAGCGGCTAAGACGGCCGTTACTTCCCTCCTTCTGAGGTAACCCCCTAGATTGTGGTACTACATAATTGGGCAACGATAGCTTTTCGAACGGAAATTTGACCGGTATCCACCTTAGTTGCTCCTTTCGATACGTGCTGAACGCTGGTGGCTTCTGGAAGTCCAGGGACGCCCGACACAGATTGATGTGTGACAAACCGTCCTGACTGGCCATGGCACGCGGCGAAACGACGAAGACACACACGATTTCCTTGTGTGTGCTTCACTTGTAGCCTGCTTCAGCAGGGGCTACAAGCTCACGAATCTGGCCCGATTTACCTGGTACACCCCACGGGGCCGGCACGTGGGACTTGCAGCCCACGTTCTGGACCCCACCCCACCCCAGATGACGTGCGTTCGGCCCCCCCCCACGGCCGCCGATCCGAATTGATGCCAGTAAGGCAATCGGGCCTGTAGTACATAAAATTTAGCTTAGTACGCGTCTTAGTACACGTCTATGGTGCGTGTCCCCAAAAGGAGACATCGTGGTTTTTTCTTTTTTTCTCGGCTCACTGGCCTTCTGCAACGGTCCGATAATGTAATGTGGCCCACTCGGTCCCACAGTGCTTCCAGAACGGCCCCTGACAGTGATAGCAGAGGCGGCACCTCCTGACGTGTCATGGGGGAAAGTGTCATTCATTGCAGCTTTGACAGGTGACGATCACGCGCCCCAATCAAATGCACGGATACTAGAGCAGGCATGTGCTGACGGTTCGTGCACGAAGAAAAGGGCACCACCTTACCAATAAAAACGTGAAAAAGACCCCCATGTAGCCCCCTGTGAAGAAAACACGATTTGTGATACCCCTCATCGAAGCTCCAGTTCGCACATGAGCTTTGGCGTTGAAAACCTGTAACACCAAGAACCTGAAAAAGACTGGCTCCGAGATCGGGGCTATCTAAGAGGTTCACAGAACAGTGCCCACAGGCGGGTACTATGGAGTTGTCAGCCAAGAACGCGTCGGGAGAGGCTCTTTCCATGGAGGCCAGTCGAGAATTTTCTCGTACCCCACCCCACCTGCCCCCGTGCAGTGATGTGTCAGTCATTTAGAAAACGCGCATGTCTCATTTTTGGGACACGCACCATAGTGTGGTGCTTTTTCAAATTTTGCCATGTCCGCGGGAGTGAAGGTTTGCCCAAACACTAGTGGACCACTGGATCTCGAGCACTCTCGAGGTATTCTCTTCCAATGAGCGGCCTTTACGCGTTGCTTCGTAGCGCTGGATGTCAGGCCCAGCTCGGGTAGCTAAACGCGCCCCAATTTTGAGGGCGCGGAGTCATCCAGGTCCAATGAGCCCCCAAAAGCGCCCTAAACGCACCAACAAGCGCCCCAAAGCGCCTTAAGCGCCCGCATAAATTCAGCATGTAGCACCCACTAAAATAACAGAAGTACAAAAGTGGTGCCCGTGGCCGCTCTGTCAAGTATCATGTAAAAGAGAGTTGCGTCCGGAACTCGGTTGCACGACGGATGGCTAGGTCCGACGACTAACGACCCTAATTGCATTCCCGAGGGAAGGAGCCTGCCGCCAAGGAGATCCTCCCGCTCACACCTTTCTGAGCAGTCTCTTGCGCTCAGCGATGCCGTGGTTGGGGCCCGTTTCCTCCTCCTTCCGATGCAATACAGCTCGTCATCTGCCTGCATGGGGGTTTTGCGTCTTGTCAGACACGATAACCCGTAGGAATCAGTATCGAACCCATGACCTCTTGGTTGGCAGTCGGCGGACACGACTTTCTGTCCGCTACCCACAATATCGGCGCTGTATTCAGACGCTTTATCTGCCTTGTGTGGGCATGCTCGACATTGTGGCTCCTCTCCCCCAACATATACCAAGGATCTGCTGTGAAACGCTGAAGCCTCAGAAATAAATAAGTAGCCCCATTTTTCATCACACAGCCCCTCCAGTCAAATCAATGTAACGTTCCGTCCGAAAAATGCTTTGGTCCTCAACGTGCTACTCCTCCCCGTACAGGCTCTTGGCCTGCGCCAAGTACCATATCCGATCATACACATCCCTGAGGAGCACCTTTCGAGGGTGCTGCCCCCCTGGCTGGCCAACGCCCACCGGTTCGCCACCCACCTGCTGCGATGACGCAGCCCCCGGAGTGCCCCCGGCAGCAAAGTTGGCCACCATTGCCAGCAAGGCATCCTTGGTTAGCCGGCTGGCCACAGGTGCCGGGCTCGTATCCGTCGCGGAATCAGGCCCTCCGTGCTCACGAACCTCATCGAGCAGGGCCTGCTGCACTTCCTCTTCAACGGCGACGAGGCCATCGGCTTCCTCAGTTTCCTCACCCTCCTCGGCTCCAGACACACCGTCCAACGCGCCGCCAGGTCCCATGTCCGGTGCTGGGGGGCTGTCGACCGCTGCCTTCATACCAACGCCTTCTGCCACCTCTCCAGCACGTCTTGCCATCGACGCCGTGCCCAGCGTTCCAGACGAGCTGGCGGCCCCGCCACCGGGACCCTTTTGCGCGGCGCGGGCGCTGCCAGCCTGGTACACACTTTTTTACGGGTTGTCTACCGCCAGCAATGCGCGTAGTCCCATGTTGACCACCGTCATCATTTCCAGGCGGGTCGTGGTGAGCCGCTTCCGCATGTTTGTGCTGATGAGGCCCATTGATGACCATACGCGTTCTAGATCCGCGGCGTGCGCTGGCGTGCTCAGAAGGAGGCGGGTGACCTCCGGTAGCGCCGTATCGCCGAAGTCGAGGCACACCGCCCAGCGAGCAATGGCGGTGTTCCGACCGGCATTCGCCTGGCCCACCAACGGCCCCACCACAAGACTGGGACCCTGTTGCGTCAGGTAGACGACCATGGCTTGGACCGTACGCATGTCTTTCTGCTCGCGGTCAGATGCCGCGGTAGAGACGGCGGGGAGGGACAGGAGGCGGGCTAGTGACAAGAAGTAGTCAAGCAGGAGCGGGGGGGACACATACGCACCGGTTGTAGCCAACAACCCGCGGAGGTGCCGGTCCGGGTCGAGCACGCGCGCCATCGTCAGTTCTGCTGCGTCGTAGTAATAGTTGTAGCGCCACTGCAGGTACTTGAGGAAGGAGCCCGCGATCTGTTGCGTGAGCGTGTTTGTTGTCGGGCTGGCTGTCACAGAGAAGACCGCCGCCTGGGCATGGGTTGTGCTGCCGACCGGAGTGGCCGTGGCATCGACCGTGTGGGAGTAGAAGGCAAACAAGCGACTGAAAGAGGCTGACACGTCGGCCAGGTTCGATGCGCGACGCTCGATGATGCCCAGCTCGACGTCGATCGGCTTGAGCAGGAACCGAAGCACCTCCAACCGCTCCCAGAATTGCCAGCTGTGCAGCGCATCCAGTAGGGCAGGTCCATTGGACGTGTGGCGGAGGTCCACGTCCATGAAGCCGTCTTTGCCAAACTGGACCAGGGGGACCTTGAGCTGCCGGATCCGCCGTACCATCGCATGGTGACTGTACCAGCGAGTGTCCCCTTTCTTCCCAAACTTCAGCGGCTTACCGAGGAGCGCAATCACGAGCTTTTGTAGCATGCCGATGTACTTTGTTGATCGCGAGAAGAAGGCTGCCACCAGGTTGGCTGTTGCCGTCACTGCCCGCATGGACGTGTGCGAGATGATGTTGCCCGACAATAGGTTGTGCTGGTGCGCGTAGCACGCGCCGATGAAACGGGTTGGGTACTTGACACGTAGCCTTCTCTTTGCCGCGACGTTGCAGCTGGCCGAGTCCGAGACGACTGCTACGAGGACGGAGAGCTTACTCCTCGACTCTGCCTCCTGCCCCAGGCGGGCAAGCAGACCGTCCGCCACGCACCTCTCAACCTCCCCGTCAATCGTCTAAAAGACCAGGTCCGCGGTCTCTGTAACGCCCTTGATGTCCGCAGCCCGCCGTAGATCCAGGTCCACCTTGCCACTCGTTCTCGACACGTTGACCGCCAGGACGCCCATCACCTTGTTGCCCGCCCGGGTCTTGTAGCCGTCCATTTGCATCGACGATTACACGCCGCACTCGTACGGCTTCAACATGGCCGCCCGCGTGTCAGAGAAGACACGCTGTAGCACCGGCCTGCTCAGGTCCCCGCGCGTGGGCGTCTTCTTCAGCTCGGGGACCCACTTGAGAAGGAAGGCGCGCATCGACGGCGACTGCATCGCGTTGAACGAGAAGTTCAGGACAAGGCCACATTGAGCATGTCCTTTTCAAGCTCCTCGTACCGGGCCACGCTCATGGGCTTGAACAGGTGCGCGTGCATTGCCCCGGCCATTCCGGGCGCCAACGCGACGTGGGCGCGAACGCGGTGGTTGCGCTTCTCCTCGAGCGGCACAACGGCGGCCTTGACACTGGCCGGGGTGAAGGGGCAGGCCTTGAGGTGGTTCACCATAATGCTCACGCGCCCGTTGATGCCGCCCGTGACTTCATTTTCCGCACAGTAGATGCACATGACCCTCGGGGGGGGCTGCCCGACCCTGTACGGCTTCTTGGTGTCTTCCAAGTGGTCCCACACGGAGACTCTCTTTCCCCGGCTGGTGCCAACTTCAGCGATGGCATTAGTGGCTGATGCCGCCGCCGTAGAGAGGTTGGAAGTTCCCGCACCCACTGCCGCCGTGCCGGAGCTCGCGGCGGCAGCCTCCATCGACTGACCAGCGGTGCTCGCACCTCCAGCTGCCGTCAATAGGTTGAGGGCGCCCGCGGCTGCTGTCGCCGTCGGCTGCATGGGATCTCCTGCCGCCGGCGCCAACAGAGGAGCTGCTGCGGGCGCCACCAGTGATGCCACCGACTCCCCTCTCTGGCTCAGGCCCTCCATAACCGTGCTCGTAGCGACGGATGGCGGGGGTTTGATCTTTCTCTTGTCAACAAGCTCACAAAGGTACTGAGTAGGGTACAAGAGTGACAGGCCTGCCGGGGAAAGGCTTATAAGGACTGGGCTGGTCATTTCCGCAGCTTCTGTGACCGAGTTCAATGGAATGGGTCGCACCGGAAGGAGGCCCAGGGAAGTGCAAAGCAGCACGGCGCACCTGTCTTGCGCGCCCTATGGCTCTGGAGCGCGCAACTGCTTCGGCGTCTGTTTGACACGTGGCAAGGAGACTTCCCAGCACAATGTCAGAAGCGGCCCGTGCCACAGGGTACAGCTCCTCTTTCTTTCTTACTGAGAGCTATTCGTGGCCCCCACGCTCAGAGCGTCATCTGCGGGCGTGCCACCCATACGAGGGCAGTCGTCACAGGTTGGTGGCAAGGGTCCTTTCGACGTCTGACAGCTGTCAGGGCTCCCTTCTGCTGGGACAGCAGTAGCAGTTCAAAGATGCTGGGTCAGCAGCCTGCTCGTTGCTGCCGCAGTCATCGAGTTTAGACCGGCACTTGACAGTGACATGTCTATACTTAGCTCAGCAGAAATTACAGTTTGCGCCCCAAAAGCGCCCCTTCCAACGTGGGGCCCGTGGCGCATACGCACCGAGACCGCACTGTTAAGCGCGCCCTAAAAGCGCCCTTAAGCGCGCCCCGAGATGCGTTTAGAAACCCTAGGCCCAGCTACTCTGGTGTTTGTTGGTTGGCCAGGTGCCGTTCATGCCAGGATCTGGTAGCGACGTCATCCACCAATCGCCGCCGGGATGTTCCAAAGGACGATGACTTCACAGTGAGGGCAAGCGGCCTATCGGATTGCATATGCGTATTTGTCGTGCTCTCCGTCCCCAGAAAAGGTGCAATTGTTAGCATTCTCACAGACAGACACTGCAAAGGGCTGCAGCATCCTGGGCCATCTGCGCGCCGCGGCGAGATTGGCGTCCGCGGCTGCGCCGGCCGCAACGAGAAGCGCGGGGCCAGGCGGGGCTCCCGGCCGCTACACAGTCGGCCTTTCTTCCACAGCATCGGCCTGCTCCGCAGCCGGGATCCCGGCCGCCACCGCGGCCGCCGCCGTGTCCGCCACCGCGTGCGCCGTCGCCCCTCCAGCCACTTCCGCCACCACTGCCACGGCGGGAAGGCGGGCGGCGGACAAGGGCGCCACCGGCGCACCCGCGGCGCGGACTGCCACCACCGCCATGCGCGCCGACCCACACCGCGACACAGTGGCACGACTGGCGTGGCCGGCGCCGGCCGCAGCCGCGGCGGACGTCGCGTAAGAGACCGCCAAGCACAGAGCGGCCGCCGCCGCGGCCACTACTGAAGCAGGCGGACAGACCAGCCGCGAAGTGCGTGCCAACCACTAGCACGCCACTCTAGGGGCGGCGGGGGCCCGCCCACATCGCGCTGCCGCGGCGTGTCACCGTTGCCTACACGGGCAAGGATGACGCGACGCTCCCCCCATTCCCTCTCATTCTGCAAAGGGCACTAGGTGCCACGAGAGAAAGGCGCCCTCGGGTGGACGATGTGCTGAACGCGCCAACAGTTTCTGCTTCAGGGACAAGGTGCGGCGGAAATTGCGGGAGGCACGAGGGGGTCTCTCTGTTCAACGACAGAATTTTTGAGACACGAGTGCTGATTCCTTTTCTCGTTCCTGGGGGGCACTGGCAGCCGGCAGAGATCTCATCCACATTCCCAACCACCGGATGTGCGTGGACCAATGGAACGACGCCGAGGTCGCGTACAGGACGTTCCGCCGCGGTATATGGTCATCTCACGAGGAAGGTGTTTGCGGGCCATTTCGTCCTCAGGGGAGTCCCCCGGGCGCGGCGGGATTCGGTAAATTCCAGGACACGCGCACAGGGCCCAGGAGAGTCTCTGTCTTAGACAGCGCAATCATATTAGGCCCTGGGCCGAAGGGGTTTGAAAGCCATTTCGGATGGAGCGTGGACGGGCCTCAGACGGGGCAGTACAATTCGGGTCAAAGGCCATCAGAGTGTGTGTCAGAGCGTGATCCGTCAACTGGACCACTTCCCAGCCATCAGATAGTCTCGATCTTTCGTCGTTTGGTCTCGATCAGGCCACGATTTGAACACGAGTGCTCATTTGTGTCTGTGGGCCGCGTCGAGAGACAGTCGATTTTGAGGTACTCAGAGGGGGTGTTGGGGTATGGTCAAACTTTCATGCCCGCGGACATGGCAAATTTTGGAAAAGCACCATATGCGCCCCACTTTCCCGACGATGGCAGGTCCAACTTGAGTACAGTCAATATCCGGTTATATGCGTCCCAGTTATATGGCACCCTGCCATATAACTGGGAGGATCGCGATCGCTGAGGACGCACCAGAGAGCAGCAGCGGACGATCGTGCGGAAAGAACGCATCTCATTGGCCCGGTCCAGGAAACGACAGGAAGTAGCCGTCGTCAGAGAAGATTTTTCTTGAAACACAAGGTGGGCTACAAAGTGCACAAGGGTGCCATTAAAGCGGATATTGACTGTATTGTGTTTTGCTTTACGATAATGCAGGTGTGCATATCCAGGCGGCGGACTAACTTCTTGCGATGAACGGCGTCCGCCGGATGCGACTTCCTCCATACTGCCCACATCTCTCGAGCATCGAACCAACTTTTGCGGACTACAAGGCCAAAGTCCTGGACCTGGCCTTTGGCCACCCAGATCTGCCCGACCGAATGCTTCAAGTGTTGGCATGGGCGTATGTGCCTCCAGCCGCAATCCGGGGGCATTTGCACGAGGCGCGTCGGCAATCGTTGCGACACCTGCCCGAACTGACCGAGCCAAATGGACCGTTGGAGGGTGTCTTCCGTCCCCTTCCTGTCGTGCGCACGGCGCCGTAACTTTTTGCTGTCTTGGACCCTCGACACGTTGACCGTTGGCTTCCAGGTGCGCTTCGTGTGTGGTACTTTTTTGGGGTTACGAAAGTCGTCCTGGGCCTGTCGATGCCACACGGTGAGGCATTCTCCGACACGGCCCCCGCGCCACTGGACTCGCGGTTTGGGTCGTGCACTGGTGACCCACCTCCTGTGCGGGCCCGGCCTTTGGATACCGAGGATGATTGCGGGAGCTCTGTGAATCGGTATGCGCTTGCTTGGTGTCTCCCTGGTTCTCTTGCGGTATCGTGTGGATGCCTGGTATTTCAACCCTTCCCCGCTATGCGCCATCTGCCGTCGTCTGCCACATTCCCGCCTCATGCTCTGTTGCCTAACGTGCTTTCGACTCTCCGCCCCATTCCAATGTGGGACGTGTGCTGCGCTTCTACAGTTTGGTTTTCTGCGGTTTGTCTGATGGTTGCGGCATCTAAGATGAGGGCTGAACCGGCAAGGGCTGGGTATGATTGTCGCGTTGCTCTCTTTCTCCAGGGGGGTACAGCGGGAGCAATGCCAAAATACTCTCCGACGCATTGCATTCACTCTTCGACTGGCTCCGTCTTGTCTCTACACAGTCAGCATTCGCACAGATCGTTGCACCTGTCTCCTCTCCCCTTTCTGTTTGTATCGCTCGCTTGGGGCCGCCCTTGCTTTGACCACCACATCTGGTCTTACTCACCTTAGCGCACGCTGACCGCTCCCAACTCACGCGCCGGCCCCGGCTTAGTACACCATTCAGCGTCAGATTCACTGACCATCTCAGCCAGACAGGACGTCCGGCATTCGCTCCTTCTGCTCGCCGTGCAATATCCATCTCGCTATTCGCTGAGCACTCCACTTCGTTTCGATGCCCATCTGTGCGGTGGAAAACTACTTGCTCGCACCGTAGACTGTTTCTAATGTACTGCTGGCCTGTGCCTTGGCCAACCATCCATGTTTACCTTGTGGCTCGGCTGTTCCGAGCGCTTTCAACCTGTGTTTCCCTGTCTCTCTTGGCGCCTCACTTTGGCCGCCACCACTTGTACACCGCCTCTGTGTCATAGCCGCTTCAATGCAAACCATAGCAGCTTGCTGGAGTCGGTTTTCGCCCTCTCATCGCGTCGTTGCGAATGCGAGGCAAGTCACTCCTCTATGATGGCAAGATGACTGGTGGACGCCTAGGCTTACAGCACATATCCTCTCGTTGATAATCATGCCACAGAGGAACGTGGAAAGGCCAGCGCCAATGACAACTGGGTGTGCTTATCCCCTGATGTTCTATCGTCCGAGGGGAAGGATAAAGATGCGAAAAGGATGCTCTATTGTGCTTCTCACAAAAACTGGACCTTGATGCATCAGCATCCGTTGCAAAGGCGCTGTTTCGTTGGCTCAGGGGGCGGTTCATGATGCTGAAGAGGATGTTGCGGATCCAGTTTTTGCGAGATGCACAATAGGCTGACAATAATGGTGTATATTGTGCTTCTCACAAAAACTGGACCTTGGTGCACAGCATTCGTTGCAAAGGCGCTGTTTCATTGGCCCAGGGGCGGTTCATGATGCTGAAGCGGATGTTGCGAATCATGCTTCTGTGAGAAGCACAATACCCATCCAGCTCCTGTATGGCTCCTCCAATCACCCGCAGCACATCTGTCCAATTGAACGTACACAACAAGAAGATGAATGCACCCGACTCAAAGCGATGCGGCAAAGAGATACAGGCCGGGTTGTGGGCGGCGACTTGGGCCTCAGCGTTGCGCAGGGCGCAGACATGCAATCCAGTCCCGGCAGCTCGCTTTGTGGCAGCCAAGCGCCTTGTTGGTGGCTGCAAACTGAGAAAACAGATGAGTCACGAGCTCCTCGACGTCTGCTGACCCCCCCAGCGTGGAACCGCGGATGCCGAACTCAGTTGCAGCTGCCTCAACAAGAGACATCGGCCCTCTCAGAGCCAGTCTCGTCTTCAAGTACCCCCTCGGTCAACGAGCCCGCGACTTGAGACGGGGCCATTAGAGGAGGACCGACAGGCCCAGTATCACAAGGGGTGCCGGAATCGTCCAACAGGACGACCGGTGCGCCGTCAGAAACTCGCTGCGACCTGCAGGCACAAGCCAACGGAAACAAATAACACTAGTGCAAACGAATAGAGCGAGTCAGTACCAAGTAACGCAATGAAGGCAGAATGGGAAACAGCGAGAAAGATGTGAACACAATGTGCGGCATAATGGACCTGAACAGAAAGACAACGTATAGGCGACGGGATCCTTGGGGGGCCTCAAGCCCAACAGCTGCATCCCGGAGCCGCTTGGCCGATCGTTTTTCAGCGTCGACGCGTCGGCCGCTCAGAACGGCTAGCGCCATGTCAGCGGCACCATTCGATGCCACCCCACTTGGTGCGCCTGTCACGCTGGTAACAGCGCCGGCCCAGGCGCTGGTTACAGCGTCCAGGCCAGCGTCAGCACAGCGGGCCTGCCCTTTGCTTACCGCAACATTAGCAGCAGACACAGTGGAGGCTGGCGATCCGAGCCCGACGAGCGTCTCGAAAACGTCCGTCCGTGGCCTGGACGCGCTCGCAAGGTTTGCCACAAGCCCAATGCGTCGGCGCTGCTCCATCTCCAGCTTCTCGTCTTCTGCCTCACACGTGCCACGGCTGCGCTGCGCGGCGCTCTCCAGGATTCACGGCTAGCGCGATTGTGGGCACGCGTAGGAGAGATGCGAATTTTTGGCACTGGGCTTCTTTGTGAAGGAAATGCCGCCCTTTGTGATGTTCTTTTTGAACAGCCGCGGGCTCAACGCCATTTAATGGGCTGGTGTCCCTTCTTGTAGCACTTCGTGCATCTGTGGTGCGCGATTCAAACCCAGAGGTGGCCGAGAAGAAGCACGGCGGCGGCGGCGGTGGTCGCGGCGGCGGTGGCAGGTGCACCCTGACGCAGGCTGGCGGGCGCGGCGCCGCCCGTACCGCTGGGCGCGGGGGTAGAGGCACCGCTGCCGCCGCCGCCGCCCTGTCGACGGGGCCGGCGACGCATCAACGGCGGTCGACGTTTCGCGTTGCGGCCATTGACGCGGACGTCGCACGCCGCGCGGTGGCGACGGTAGTGGCGGCGCAGGTGCGGAAGGTCTGGGGGGTCGGCCGCCACGCCGCGGCCGTGAGGGGGGGGGTCGCGCCCCGTGCGTCGTCGAGGCCGTGAGGTGGCGGTGGCCGCATCGGCGTGGGGCGGTCGCTGGTCGCAAGGGTGCGGGACCGTGGCGCGGATGGGCGGGGGCGTCGAGGAGCGCGGGTTGGTGGCCCGCGAATGTGGGGACCGCCATACGGCCGCGGCGGCATGATCCACTGGACCCAAAGAGGGTGCGGCGGATGGATGCAGAGGGCCCGCGCAGTGCCCGCAAACGCCTGTTGTCGTCGGCTGCTTGATTCGACCTAATTTCGTGACAGTGACGCGCGCGATTTGTGAATACCCCCCGCTGATCACCCCATGCTGGGGGTATTCCTGCAGTCGTTTGAGTGAACACAATACGAGCAATTTGGCATGGATAAATGTACCCGTTCTTCGTACGACTGCATGCACCACACAAAAAGAGAGACAAACCGTGTTTTGTTTTCTTCCGGAGGACGTGTCCTAGTGTCAATACCCGTACGTGGTAGATACGGCGGTGCAAAACGCACGACAGTCCCGGCCGTGTTGCGCCATTCCATCGACGTGCTGCCCGATCCGCGTGAAACCCATGTTTCAAGGGCCACCGCATTTCCCTGACGTCTGTCATCGGGCAGGTACAGCCGGGGCGACTGGGCATCCTCATTCGTCACGAGTACGGATTTGAACGCAGACGCATGTACCGAATGGGCGGGGTGGCAGCACATACTGCAAGGTACGGGAGCTCTTTCAACAAAAGACAGCGGTGAACAGCATCAACAAGAGCCCGTGGTGCAGGGCACGACATTGCTTTTACTTTGCCGTGGGCTCCCCACCCGGAAAGGAC
>Ga0209831_1003925_pt1 | contig 12001 bp, 9 predicted proteins | sample Maine_Asex4_meta_FD_187451 | JGI IMG/M metagenome (GOLD analysis project Ga0209831, IMG submission 187451) | Marine algal microbial communities from Maine, USA - Maine_Asex4_metaG (SPAdes) (version 2) | ecosystem: Host-associated > Algae > Red algae > Unclassified | place: Maine, USA | collected...
ACCACCCCCACCATGAATATCAAAATGATTGCCCAAATACTTAGTACTCATAGCCGAGCATTCTAGATGCCACCCCGGGAAACCAACCGACCAAGGAGAATTCCAACGCATAATATGTTCTGGTGCCGCCTTAATCCAGATGGCAAAATCAGAAGGATGATTTTTCTCACTCTGATTTTTTAAGTCTCTGGTCTCTACCAGTAAATCATCTAGTTTTCTGCCAGATAATTTACCATATACCTCCGTTTTTTCTGCTAATTTAATAGTATTAAAGTAAACAGAACCATTTTTCTCGTAGGCCCAGCCATTATCTAATATTTGTTGCACCATTTCTATTTGCTCCACAATATGACCCGTTGCCCGAGGTTCAATATTTGGTGGAAGTGTGTTGAAAATATGCATCATTTCATGGAAACCATTCATGTACTTTTGTACAATTTCCATTGGCTCCAATTGCTCTAAGCGTGCTTTTTTGGAAATCTTGTCCTCTGCATCTGTATCTGCATCCCCCTCTAAATGACCCACATCCGTAATATTTCGAACATAACGTACTTTATAACCTAAATGCAATAAATAGCGGTAAATAATGTCAAAGCTGACAAAGGTTCGGCAATTCCCTAAGTGGACATCACTATAAACGGTTGGTCCACACACATACATACCAACGCTTCCTTCATGTATTGGTTGGAAAGTTTCTTTTTGTCTGGTTAAACTATTGTGTACAACTAATTGGTTTGACATGAATATTTAGTTGGTTTAGAAATGTTGTTTATGTGTTTAAATTGTTTATTTGCTTATAAAACACAGACATACAGTGGATAAACGAATAAACAATTTAAACAAATAAACAACCTTATCTATTATTTAATCAATACGAAGCAATTTTCTAAAAAAATGCAAATGTAAAGTTTTTTTATAGACGACTAAAACATAGCTTTGTTTTCCATGCTTGTGGTCTGATTAATTTTTATACAACAACTATGCGATAAAAGTTCGTAAAAATTGCATCCTTTTGTAGGAAAGACCTTATAAATGCAAGAAGTTAGAACCTCAATAAACACATAAACAGCTTAAACAAATAAACACCTTAATTAAAAGACTAAGATTTTAGCTCTAATCGTTAAAATAACTATGAAACAAATCTTAATATTTATATTAGTATGCTGTGGCACAATAACACTTATTGCACAAGGCTATAATACGATAGGGGGTATCCGATTTGGCACAGATTGGGGTATCACTGCGAAGCATCGTTTTAAAGATAAAATGACTGTAGAAGGTATCTTTCAATCCTCTACCAAACGAGAAGAAGTATTGATAAGTGCGTTGGTAGCCAAGCACAATCCCTTAATTACTAAGCGATTTAATTTCTACACAGGCGCAGGTTTGCATGTAGGTTTTAATTCGGAAACAGAGCAGATTTATAAAAATCCATTTGGGGTATCTGCCATAGCGGGTATAGAATTTAAATTGGCTAAATTAGTATTATCTTGGGATCTTAAACCCGCTATCAATCTAATCGGCGGAGAAAAAAGGGTCTATCTACAATCTGGCATTTCCTTACGCTATGTGTTTGTGAAAAAACCCATTTTTAAAAAACCTCTTCTTAAAAAGAATAGGAATAAAACAGAGAAGAAGAAAATTAATTGGAAATTTTGGGAGAAGAAAGAATAAAGCTGGACTTTAGCCATTGGTCTTTAGTCGCAGCCTGCCAAGTACTAGTGGATATCGTAATACTTAGTTTGCTATCTTCTTTTTTATAAAAATATACTCAACACATGACACTAGAAGAGCTATATCCCATTTATCAGAAACATTCCACTATCTGCACAGATAGTAGAAAAGTAACACCAGATTGTTTATTTTTTGCCCTTAAAGGCGATAACTTTGATGGGAATAAGTTTGCACAACAGGCAATTGCTGAAGGGGCTGCTTATGCGGTAATAGATGACGCAAGCAGACAAGAAAATAATTCTCAATACATTCTGGTAAAAGACGCGTTAAAAACGCTACAAGCACTCGCTAATTTTCATCGACAAAAATTTGATATTCCTATCATAGCCATCACAGGCAGTAATGGAAAAACGACTACTAAAGAGTTAGTTAGTTTGGTAATGGATAGTCAGTATATTCTGCATTATACAAAAGGGAATTTCAATAATCATATTGGTGTTCCATTGACTTTATTAGCGATGCCTACTAATACTGAGGTAGCCATTATTGAAATGGGCGCCAATCATGTAGGAGAAATTGCCGCACTTTGCCAAATAGCTGCCCCTACACATGGTCTTATTACAAATGTTGGTAACGCCCATTTAGAAGGTTTTGGCGGCTTTGAAGGAGTCATGCAGGGAAAGGGAGAGTTATATCGCTTTTTGGAGGAAAATGGAGGCGTTGCTTTTGTAAATACAGATGAAGATAATTTATTGGAAATGGCGGGCTGGTCCATTCCTAAAATATTTTATTCTCGTAGTACGTCCTTAGATTTAACAAATCCAGGTTTTGAATCTCAACTAATAGAGCACAGGCCTTTTATCAAAATTGGTTTTTTAAATAAAGATGGAGATATAATAATTGCCAACACACAGTTGATGGGCATTTATAATTTTAATAATATAATGACCGCCGTAGCTATTGGTAAATATTTTAAAGTGCCTACCCTAAAAATAAAAAAAGCGATTGAATCTTATGTGCCATCTAATAATCGTTCTCAACTAAAAAAAATCGGCAATAATACCTTTTTGTTGGATGCTTACAATGCAAATCCTACGAGTATGGAGCAAGCACTAGAGAGTTTTGCAAGCGATGAAGCAGCAAAAAAAGTGGCTATTTTAGGGGATATGTTGGAGTTGGGCGTGTATAGTATGCAAGCGCATCGAGACCTACTTTTTAAAGCTGCTCATTTGGGTATGGAGGTTCTCACTGTAGGAGAAGAATTTAGAAAAGTAGCCAATGACCAATATCAAACTTTCAAAGATGTACAGGAGTTAAAAGCATGGTTTGAGCAACAAAATTTTGAAAACACTTTTTTCTTGCTAAAAGGTTCTAGGGGAATGCGTTTGGAGTCTTTAATTAGTAATATCAACTAATTCGAAGAATCGTCTACATTGTCTGTATTGTCTTCTTCCCAAGGTTCGCTATCTTCTGGTAGTAGCTCATTCAACCAATCTTCTCCATATCTTCTTTTAAGTAGGTATTGCTTATAAGGATTGATTTCTACATCAGCGTCTGCGGATTCTTCTGTGGTATGCGTAAATTTATCAAAAAAGTCATCAAAAAACAGGCAATGACAATATTCAGGACCTAACAAACAAGCTTTTCGACAGAGACTTTCATCGCAAAAGGAAAAAGTGAAATGTCTAACTTTTATGGTAGGTACTTGTTGATTGAAATTAGCTCGAATTACTTGATACTGAAGGCGTTCAGGTACATGGAACTGAAAAACGATAGGACAGTTGTAAGCATTCAGTAACAATTTTAGCTGCGCTACTAGAACAATTATTTGTTGGTCGTTGAGACTCGTATTAGGCGGAAGTTGTGTTTGTTTGATAGTACACCAATCGTCAAAAGCTTGGGATTGTACTTTTTCTACTTGCTCTTCCCATACCAATAAATCCACTTCATCCTCTTCCAAAGTGGTATAGGTATCTAGTCCATACTGCGTAGCGGTTTCTATATCACCAATTAACTGTTCTAAATACTTCTTTACGTTCATTTCTCTAGTAGGACAGGGTTTTGAAAATTCTAGGTAGAATTTGACTCTTAATTAATTACGATTTTTACTGAATTTGTTTCTATAATCTGCAAATTCGTTTTATTATTGAGGGTAAATTTAAATTAAAAACAGTATTGAAAGCAGCCTATTTCCAATTTTGTCAGCAAAATAAAGATTTACCTATCTTTTTCCAAGATTGGTATCTAGATGCCGTATGTGAAGATGGCGTTTGGGAAGCGGCCATTGTACAAAAAAATAAGCAAGTAGTAGGGATTTTGCCTTATTTTTTAAAAAAGAAAGGTCCATTTCAATATATAACAATGCCCCCTTTAACAAAAATGATGGGGCCTTTCATTACAGCAGCTTATCGAAAAGAACCACATTTCACCAAAATTTGTACTGCCTTAATCGAGCAATTACCTAAAATCGCCTACTTCGAACAACAATTCTCTTATAACATCACGAATTGGCTTCCTTTTTATTGGAAAAATTATCAACAGACTACTCGCTATTCCTATCTTTTAGATTTGACGGATTTGGAACAAGTTCATGCAAATTTTAGTGCAGATTATCGAAATAATAAACTTAAAAAAGCGAAGCAATTAGTTTCCGTAGTTAAGGACCTTCCGCTGAAGGAATTATATGCAGTGAATAAAATGAGTTTTGAGCGACAAGGGATAACTATTCCCTATTCTTTTAATTTTTTGAAGCAGCTAGACAAAGTTTTAGAGCAACATCAAGCAAAAGTAAGTTTTTTTGCAATTGATGCGCAACAACAAATTCATGCAGTAGCCTATCTTATTTGGGATAAAGAACGAGCCTACTACTTACTTGCAGGAGATAATCCGAGTTTGAGAAGTAGTGGTGCCGGTATAGCCTTGGTGTGGGAGATGATACAATTTGCTAAAGAAAAAGTAGGTGTAAATATATTTGATTTTCAAGGTAGTATGATGCCCGGGATTGAGCGAGTGCGAAGGCAATTTGGTGCGCAGCAAAAAAGTTATTTTTTAATTCAACAGCAACCATCCAAATTGTTTAAATATATAAGTGCTTTGAAAGGCAGATTATAGTTGCGGGTTGCGAGTTAGATACTAACAACGTCTGAATTGTGGTCTAATTAGTAACCCGCAACACGACTAATTCAACACCGCTTTTCCACGTAAGATGTTACCAATATGCTCTAATGCCTCCTTTACAGTTGCAATATCTTCAGCTTCTGTGATAGGAATGTCTACATCAAAACGCAATTCAAATTGAATGACCATTTCCGCAAAATCTAGAGAATCTAATCCCAAATCTTTTTGAAAAGAGGCACTATCTGTAATTGCTTTTGAGGGAATACCCATCTCATTGAGCACGGCATAGACCTCCCGCTTAATGTCAGTTTGCGTCATAATTCTTAGTTTATTAAATGCAGTAGTTCAAACTTAGGAACGGGAAATAAATAAACGCTAAGATTTAGGCTAGTCTATTTTGTTCTTAGTTTTTTTCTTAAAAACAGGAGTTATGTTGATATAATGACTGTTTTTAAGGAGAAAAATAAGGACAAAAGAGGCAGCCTAAAATTAGCGGTTATTTATTTCCCGTTCTTTATAGTGCTTAATCTAAGTAATGACGAAAAATATCTAGTCGTTTTTGAGAGAGCTTTTCTTAATGGATTGAAGACCTATAAAAAAAGTCCTATCAAAAATGATTAAATATTTTCGCGCCAACACTTAAGACTATTGTCTAATAAGTTTTTCCTATAACGCAAAAATAACTTAATTATTTGGAAAGTATAAGATGTTAATTTACTCAATTAAACCCCTTTGCTTCGCACGCTGCTCCCATTTTTTACGAGCTAATACTTGCAGGTCTGCTACGCCGTCTGATTCATCTGTTATTTCTTGGCCTAATAAGGTTTCAAAGACATCTTCCATGGTGACAATACCTACTAAACTGCCATAGCTATCAACGACTGTTGCTATATGGTGTCTTTCCTCTGTAAGCCTTTTAAATAGTATTGGAAGTGGAACATCGTCTCGAACGGCTAGTACTTCTCTTGTTAGTTCTTTTAACTGTTTATTATCTTCATCTTCTACTAAGTGTTGCAGTATATCATCTTTTAATACAAAACCCGTAATATGGTCAGCGGATTCTCGAAATATTGGAATTCGAGAAAAACGTAATGGTTGGTTATTTTTATAAAAACTCATTAATGTTTCTTCTTCGTTCGCATTTTTCATGACTGTTCGTGGTGTCATAATATCTCGAACGGTTACTTCCTCAAACTTCAATAAATTCTTAATAATGGTAGACTCATTTTCTGCCAATACCCCACTCACTTGACTCGCTGTTGTTAAAGCACTTAAATCTGCCTTACTAAATACACTTTTATTTTTATCGCTTTTAAGATTTTTGGTAATTAACTGACTTAACCAAATAAATGGAGCTAAAATCAACATTAATATTTTGAGGCTTCGAACGGTAAAGGGAGCTAATTGCTTCCACAAATTGGCACCTATTGTTTTTGGGATGATTTCTGAAAGAATCAAAATAGCGAACGTCATCAAACCTGCGATAATAGATTCATAAGATAAACTAAGTGGTCCCAATGTCAATTCATTATTTCCAAATACAGTTCCCGCTTGTGCGCCTACGCCAATTGCCCCTACTGTATGCGCTATCGTATTTAAAGTTAAAATAGCGGATAGCGGACGGTCAATATCTTTTTTATACTCTTGTAATTGTACGCCTAAAGCTGTCCCTGCCTGCACTTGTCTACTGATATAGGCTGGAGTAATACTCAATAAGACCGCCTCCCAAATCGAACATAGAAACGAGAAACAAATAGACAAAAGGAAAAATAATATTAATAGAGTCATTGTTTATATGATGAAGTTTAAAAACTATTTAGGAGGATTTGTTTTTTTGATTTTTATTTAAAAAAAAATCTCCCACCTCGAAATGGAGAGTGGGGAGTTCTTTTTTTAAAAAGAATCTCCTAAATAACTACGGAGTTTAATGATGTAAATAGAAAAATATATCAAAATTTTTAATTTGTCAATTATTGACTTTTACTATATTTACTTCTATTGACGTAAAAAGAGCGCAAAAATATCAAAAAAGGAAGACTTATATTTGAGTCTTGTACAAGATATGTGTTTAAAGAGTAAATTTGGGCAGGTATTTTTCACCTAAATAGGTAGAATCCTAGTGAGAATAGTAGATAGTTTTTTTAGAGGGAGTGAATTTGATTTGTTTTTTGCAAAAAAACAAATCAAATTCACTCCCTCTAAAAAAACTTTCTGCTAAATATACTTTTTACCCAATATTTTAGATAAAAAAAAGGTTTAAAAATTTCTCTTAATATACCAATTTACTAATCATAAATGACTCGTTTTTGGAGATTATTAAAATATGCGGGTAACTATAAGGGTTTGATAGGGGCAAGTATTATCTGTAATATATTGACGGCAGTATTTACAGTGATCAGTGCGCCAGCAATTATTCCCTTTTTGCAAATCTTATTTGGGTTAGAACAGGCGATTTTACAAGAACCTGTGTTTACTTGGAGTCTAGATGGTATTAGAAATTACGCTAATTTTCAATTGAGCCAGCTTATACAAGAAGAAGGAAAGAGTGGGGCCTTGTTGTATATATGCGGAGGTATTATTCTTATTTTCTTCTGCAAGAATTTATTTCGCTATTTATCCATGTTTTTTATGGGACCTGTTAGAAATGGGATGGTAAGAGATATACGGCAACAACTCTTTGATAAAGTGATTCGCATGGATTTAGCTTGGTTAACAGAAAGACGGAAAGGAGATTTGATGGCACGGGTATCTACAGATGTACAGGAGATAGAATGGAGTATATTTAATGTCTTAGTGACGGTATTTAGAGAACCTTTAGTAATTATAGGAAGTTTATTATTTTTGCTATATGTAAGTCCTCAGCTAACTTTATTTGTATTTGTATTAATGATTTTTACAGGGTTTATCATCGGAGGTATTGGGAAAACGCTTAAAAAAAAATCAAAGAAAGTACAAGATACTTTGGGAGAGATTATGGCGAAATTAGAGGAAAGTTTATCGGGCTTACGGATTATCAAAAGTTTTGGGGCGGAGTCATTTCGATCTGCCCAATTTGAGGAAGAAAATAATCGCTATCGGGATTTATTAACTCGCTTGCTATGGAGAAGAGACTTATCTTCTCCTTTATCAGAGTTTTTAGGTATTGTGATGGTCGCTATTTTGCTATGGTATGGTTCTGGTTTAGTGTTTAATGGGACTTTACGTGCAGAATCTTTTCTAGCTTTTTTATTGGCCTTTTTTAACGTTAGTCAACCAACAAAAGCTTTTTCTGCTGCTTTTTATAATATTCAAAAAGGGATGGCAGCCGTTGACCGAATAGATCGTATCTTAGTGGTTCAACAGCAAATCAAAAACCCTATATCTCCTGTTAAAGCAACTCCATTTCAAAGTAGTATTGTTTTCAAGAATGTTTCTTTTAGTTATGCAGGAAATGAGCGAAAAGCCTTAAAGAATATTAATTTAGAGATACCTAAAGGTAAGGTAGTGGCAATCGTGGGTGCTTCTGGATCTGGAAAAACCACTTTGGCAGATTTATTACTTCGCTTGTATGAGGTAGAGACGGGCAGCATAGAAATTGATGGAGTTAATATAAAAAATATACATTTAAAGGATTTACGTACCCGAATTGGGGTAGTTTCTCAGGAGCCAGTATTGTTTAATGATACGATTTTCAATAATATTGCCTTTGGCTTAAATAGCATGACAGAAAAAGAAGTAGCAAAAGCAGTGAAAATTGCCAATGCAGAGGCGTTTATAGCGGATAGTCCAGATGGATATGCTACAAACATTGGTGATGGCGGTCGGAAACTCAGTGGTGGTCAACGACAACGATTAACGATTGCTAGAGCGATTCTTAGAAATCCACCTATTTTAATTTTAGATGAGGCAACTTCTTCTTTGGATGCAGCGTCCGAACAACTAGTGCAGTCAGCTTTGCAGGCAATCATGAAAGACCGTACAACCATAGTCATCGCCCATAGATTATCTACGATTCAGTATGCGGATGAGATTATTGTTTTGAAAGACGGTCAGATAGTAGAGAGAGGAACCCATCAGCAATTACTCTTGGAAAAAGGGGCGTATCAGCAATTTGTTCAACTTCAGTTGGCTTTTACGAAATGATGAATGTAAAATGAATAAAGAATTACAAGTACATAACTATATAGAAAAAAAATATTTATTATCTTTTTGTGGTATCTTCGATAAGTATGCCTTCAATTTTATTAATAATAAATTAGTTGCTTGCCTATTTTGTTTAATTATCAGTAGTACGGCTACACTTCTTGCCCAACCTATCATTAACCGAAATATTTTACCAAAAGCAGACGATACCATTTACATGGCCAATGATAATTTGCCAGAAGGGATTACTGTATTTCCATATAAAGGAAAACAAGATTGGGATTTTACGAGTTTGCAATCTGCTTTTTCCAAGAAAACTGCTATCAAAAAGTTAGTTAAACGGAAAATGAAAAAACGCTTCCCAAAGGCAGATGTAGTAATAGAAAATTTAGCTGGTGTTAAGGAATATTATTATTTGCATAAAAATGAATTAAAGTTAGTGGGTACAGAGGGGGTTGATCCTTATGGTTTAGGCTTACAAGTACAAACGAGATATGAACCAGCTTATGCTACTTTAAAATTGCCCCTTGAATATGGGGATGTCAGCAATACGAGTGGTCGATTTTATTGCCAATTATCTGCCAGGCAGTTACCTATTTCCATTCTTTATAGCTTACCTATTTTACCGGATTCTATTCGTTTTGTAAGTACAGTGGAAACGAGCAGAGAAGCAGATGCATGGGGTCATTTGATACTACCTGATAATTCTTTTGAGGTATTAAGAGAACGAAGAATTACCGTTACCAGGACTAAATTGGAAGTGAAAGTAGGTTTTTTTCCGTGGCGAGATATTACGAATGAGTTGTATTCCTATGCTTTTCCAAAAGAAAAAATTGAATTGTCTTATCATTTCTATAGTAATGAAACTATTATGCCTGTGGCAGAAGTGTATATGAAAACGGATGGTATCAATGCACAAGATATTCACTATCAAGTAACGGATCCTAGTTCTACTATCCGAAGTAATAGCGGCGACCCAGATGTGTATGTATACCCAAATCCAGTCATCGATAATGCTCGCTTTGAGGTCTCTAATTTACCACCTGATCGCTATACATTGAAGATTTTTAATATCTTAGGGATGACCATTCGAGAAGAATCCTATCAGTTGAGTGGCTATAAAGCGATTAAATGGGATGTTTCTAAACTAAGGAAAGGGACTTATTTATATAGCTTGACGAATGCAAAGGGAAAGACGATTGCTACTAGGCGGTTGATGGTGATTAGACCTTAGTAAAAGAAGTCAGAGGTCAGATCGAAAAATAAATTTTTCTGTCAGAGGTCAGATGTATGACGTGTTCCTAGATAAAAACTAGACTTATAATAAAGAATATCATGAAATCTAGTTTGCGTTCTAGAACACGTCATATAACTGACCTCTGACAGAAAAATTTATTTTTCGATCTGACCTCTGACTTCTTTTACTAATTTACGATAAAACAGCTTCTATGAAGTTCCTGAAAATACTAGGAATTATTTTATTCCTTGGCTTATTTTTTTTCTTTTTCGGTGCTGCTAAAATAGCAGATAGACAATTCAATACGGTATTTTTAAAGGAAACCCCCACCGTATCTAAGGCTGCCCAACAATTACATGCACAATTAAATATTGCCGACTGGCATTCTGATAATTTACTTTGGGATAGAAATATCTTAGATCGCTTATCACACGGACATGTAGATATACCTCGACTGATAGAAGGTAATTTCACCTTACAAGTATTTGATGCCGTAATTAAAACGCCAAGAGGTCAAAATTATCAAGCTACAGATGCTAATTCAGATAATATTACTGTGTTAGCGATAGGTAATCGTTGGCCGTCCAGAACTTGGTCAAGTTTGAAGGAACGGGCGATTTATCAAAGTGAATTATTGCACGAAGCCGCAAAAAAAGAAGATAGATTACGTATTATCAAATCCAAAGCAGATCTACAAAATTTGTTAACTCAACGAAAAACGCAAAAAGATTTAATTGGCGGCTTATTATCGGTTGAAGGTTTACATGCTTTGGAAGGAGATATAAAAAATATAGATGAATTGTATCAAGCAGGCTATCGAATGATGGGTTTAACTCATTTTTTCGATAACCGAATAGCTGGCTCTTCCTCTGGTATGCAGAAAGGAGGCCTGACAGATTTAGGTCGAAGAGTGGTGAAAAAATTAAATGAGCAAAATATTATTATTGATTTAGCCCATTCTTCTTCTGCAACGATTAAAGAGGTGTTAGCCTTGACAACTCGTCCTATAGTCGTCTCTCATACAGGCGTTCAAGGAACGATTCCCGGTAATAGAAATTTATCAGATGCGGAATTAAAAGCGATTGCTCAAAATGGAGGCATGATAGGTATTGGATTTTGGGAAGGCGCAATTGGGGAAATAGAACCAAGCTCGATTGTCAAAACCATTCGATATGTTGTGGATTTGATAGGAATAGAGTATGTCTCCCTCGGCTCAGATTTTGATGGAAGCACCCATGTATATTTTGATGCGTCTCAAATAGTAGTATTAACAGAAGCTTTGCTGCAAGGAGGATTTTCTGAACAAGAGATTCGGAAAATAATGGGAGACAATCAATTAAATTTTTTAGCAAAGTATTTACCAGATAATTAAAAAAGGTTTTTTAAGTAGAGTTGTTTATTTTGTTTATAATGTTTATTTGTTTAATACACTACATAAGTAATGTGTGTACTATTTATCAATGTTTCACAAACAGTTATTAGACTTGTTACCCTTTAAGAAATGCCTATATGAAATAGCTATTTTTTTGTTAGTTTTCTTTAAAAAATCACTGAATAAACATTTTATTGAGTTATTTTTTAGAGGAAAATAACAGAAAAGAGCATTTCAGATAGGTGTTTCTTAAAGGGTAACAAGTCTATTATAAAAATAATTTTGCTACTCTACTTATTTGTTTAGACTGTTTATTTGTGTAATCGGTTAAACAAATAAACACATAAACAAATAAACCATACAAATACCATCATGATGCGAACATTAATATTTGCCACCGGCAACCACCATAAAGTAAAAGAAGTCAAGCAAATGCTCGATGAATCCATCGAGATTGTTAGCATGAGAGAAATAGGCGT
>Ga0209831_1003926_pt1 | contig 11999 bp, 11 predicted proteins | sample Maine_Asex4_meta_FD_187451 | JGI IMG/M metagenome (GOLD analysis project Ga0209831, IMG submission 187451) | Marine algal microbial communities from Maine, USA - Maine_Asex4_metaG (SPAdes) (version 2) | ecosystem: Host-associated > Algae > Red algae > Unclassified | place: Maine, USA | collected...
CTGTTCAAACGCCGCCAGTGTCCTGCAATCCCTTCGGGCCTGTGTCGTGCAATCCCTTCGGGCCTGTGCCGTGCAATCCCTTCGGGCCAGTGTCGTGCAATCCCTTCGGATCGCGGCGCCGCCGAAACTGTTGCGGACCGACCGTTGAACAAACTGGCGTGGAATCGGCGGCGCAGGCGTTATTCTTTCCCTGCCTGCGGGTGTAGTTCAACGGCTAGAACCTCAGATTTCCAATCTGATGATGAGGGTTCGATTCCCTTCACCCGCTCCATCGTCCCTCACCGGACAGCGACCAGAAGTCGTCCACGATCAAGAAGAACTGTCTCACCACAGACAGTGGCAGGAACACGAGCGAAATGCGAATTGCGGTGTTGTCTGTCGATAATGTGGACGAGATTCGCTGAGAACGCTAACTTGGCGGGCGAATCGCCCGATTCAAAATATCCGCGTGCGCAGGCATGCGAACCCCCGATCCCTCATTCCTTGGAGTTTGACACATGAACACTCTGGACCCCGATGTCCTTCGGTCCAAATCGTTTGAGGTAGGCGTACGCGGGTACGACAAGAAAGAAGTCACGCAGTACCTGGCGCGCGTCGCCATGGCTGTGGAGGTTATTGGTTCCGGCGGCGGACCAAGCCCAGCGCTTCCTGCCGATCTCCAACCCTCCGAGATTGCCAAGAAAGAGTTTCGTACCATCTGGCGCGGCTTCGAAAAGGCTGAAGTGAGCGCTTTCCTCTCCCAGGTCTCCTCCTCTCTGGCATCACGGCTTCAGGGCGACAGCGTCCCGTCTGGAGCCGTTGCCGACACGAGCCCCCAAGCTGTGGCCGCCGAGTCGACAGCCCCAGGCGTCACCGCTCCCAAGGTTGAGATGCCAACTGCAGCTGTCGCTGCGGCTGGTGGCGCAGGTGCAGCAGCCGCTGCGGGTGCTGCAAGCCTCTCTGACCGGGTACGGGGCACTGTTGACGTCCCGAACATTGATGTGCCCAAGGTTGGCACGCCCGAGGTCAGCGTCCCGAAGGTCGAAGTTCCGAAGATCGAAACTCCGAAGGTCCAGACTCCCAAGCTGGAGGCCCCGAAGGTCGCAGTGCCCAAGGTGGAAACTCCGCGGGTCGATCTCCCGAAGGTGGAAGCACCGAAGGTCGCAGTGCCCACGGTCCAGGCACCCAAAGTCGACGTCCCGAAAGTCGACGTCCCGAAAGTATCAGCGCCCAAGGCCGACGTGCCGAAAGTCGCAGTGCCCAAGGCCGACGTCCCGAAAGTCGCAGTGCCCAAGGCCGACGTCCCGAAGGTAGAAGCAGCGACGGTCGCAGTGCCGAAGATCGAAACTCCCAGGATCCAGACACCGAAGATCGAAGCACCCAAGATCGAAGCACCCAAGATCGAAGCACCCAAGATCGAAGCACCCAAGATCGAAGCACCCAAGATCGAAGCACCCAAGATCGAAGCACCCAAGATCGAAGCACCCAAGATCGAAGCACCCAAGATCGAAGCACCCAAGATCGAAGCACCCAAGATCGAAGCACCGGGCACCTCGGTGCCATCTTCGAGTGGTGTGCCAGCCGCATCGACGTCCACCTCCACACCGAGCGCAGCCTCAGGTGCCGCTCGTCCCGGCGAGCGTGATCAATTCGTCGACGTGTCCGAAGAGATCGAAACGCTTCTGAGGTCTGCTCACAGCAGCGCCGTGAAGATAAAGGAAGATGCGGCCAGAAAGGCTGCCGAACTCACGGCAAGCACCCGAAACGAGCTTGCTTCCGAGACCACCAAGGTTCGCGAAGGCAACAAACGCGACCGCGAAGACGCCCAGAAGTTCGCCAGCACCACCCGTGCCGAAGCAGACGACTACGCGAAGATCACACGGGCCGAAGCCGACGACTACGCAGGCGCCACCCGCTCCAAAGCTGACGAGTACGCCACCTCGGTGCGAGCCAAATCAGACTCTGACTCCCAGAGCGCCCGGGCCGAAGCCGAAGCGTTCGTGCGCAACGCCCGCAAGGAAGCCGAAGACTACGCAGCAAATACTCGCAGTCGAGCGGAAGCTGATGCCCAGAGCAGCCGCGCCGACGCCGACCGTTACGCCGAGAACGCCAAGGTGCAGGGTGAAGAACTCGCTACCAGCCTCCGGGTGGAAGCAGAAGCAGACGCCGAGCGCATCCGGCTCGAAGCAGCCCAGATTCGCTCCGACACCGAGCGTGAGCTTGAAGCAGCCAAGGCCAAGGTCCGAGAAGCCGAAGGCAGCATGGCAGACGCGAAGGCCGAGGCCGAGCACGTCATCAGTACGTCACGGGCCGATGCGGAACGCATAGTCGCCGATGCTCGCAGTCAGTCTGATCGCCTGATCAACGACGCGGAAACCGAAGCTCGCAACCGAGTTGAACGCATCGTCGGCGATGGTCGCAACCAGGTAGCCAAGCTTGTCGAAGCTGAGAAGATGGCGCGAGACCGCCTATTCTCCACCCGAGCAGTGCTCCAGGGTGTGCTCGCCGACAGCGAGCTTGAAACGATTCCCGAGATTCAGGACCTGGCACTGGACGACGAGTACTAGGAACACGCTCCAGGAAAGGGAGTCTCCGAGAAAGAGACTCTCCAAGAACGCCAGGCACCGCCTGCGACATCACGTCGCAGGCGGTTCCGTTTTTACAGGTCCCAGGGAGAGGCGAGTAGTGCAGCAGGTGTCGGGGCGCGACGAGGATTCGTGCGGGATCCTGAATAGGTGGTCCAATTACACCGTCAGCGGTGCGTCAGTCGCTCGTTCGCCGATCCGTCCCATATTCGACGCCTGAAAGAGTCGAGGACTGACACGACTGCACGGCAGCGTTGGCGCTCAATCCTCGGCTTCGAGTTGGAGATCGAGGGCGACGTGTTCGCAGTCGGTTGGGACGCTTCGGGCGAGTTCGGTGGTGAAGTCGTCGTCACCTGCAATGTAGATCGACCGGAAGTCAACATCGGTTGCGGCGAACCATCGGCGATCGTCCGGCCAGAACAGGTCGGGGTTGTGCCAGTCGGCCATTACGGGGTGCTCAATTTGGTCTGCCGCCGACACGGGGCCGGCCAGCAGGTAGTACTTTCGGTGGCGCAGATCCAGGCACGGGATCTGATGCAACGCGGCGGTGACTGAGGCATTTCGGCGGTCGTTCTCCTTGCGCAGTAGCGCTCGCTGCCGTTTGCGGTCTCGTCTGGCTGCGCGATCGGGCGCCGGGTCTTTCCAGGCGATTTGGCTGTTGATCTCGAAGCTGTGCCCCTCCCACACAGCGAACCAAGCACGATTCGGGCTTGAGGTATGTTGCATCCCAATTGACGCAATGAGGCCGAACAGGTCACGGTAGGCGGACCACCACTCGTCGATGCTTGGGCCCGGCGCGTGCACACGCAGAACCCGTGGGTAGGAATTGGGCATGAACCCACCGACCGTCCCCCACACTCCCTGGATCGCGGGAGCGACCCACTCAGCTGGCTCGGCCGTGTCAGCTGATTTCACTCGGGCACCAAAGATCATGGTCACAGACTCGCAGGACCAGCCCAGCAACACAATATCCAAGGATCCTCCACACGCTGTCGCTCGCCTCGGTTTCGTGCTCAAATACGGTTGCAGATTCAAGGGGTCATTGCACTGGAAGTCGTGAGGGCTGCCAAGGTTGGCGGCATGAGGAGCACCATGTTGCGTTTGCCGATGGACGAGCAGGACCAGTTGATTTGGGATGGTCACGCTCAAGGCCGGAGCGCCGGAACGATGCGGGCAACCACGTGACCACCGGCCGAATGAGCGAGCCTGGAGGGTCCGCCCATTCAGGATCTGGCGCCGAACCTCCTCACACCCGTGTCGCGCTCGTGGACAGGTGTTGAGCTCCGTTGTCAGTGTCGCTGCAGTAGGTTGCCCGCATGGCCAGGATGCACGTGCTGCTTGTTGCTGCTGTCGTCGCAGTCCTTCTCGCCGCATCGGCGTGCACCGGCACCTCGACCAGTGACCTGCCACTTCTGGACGCAGTTGAGCTTGGCGCCGACACCGACCCAACGGGGGAAGGTCCCAATCAGGAAGAAACGACTGGGCAGCAGGGAGACAAAGCTCCACCAGCAGACGCAGACGCTCCGACGGACACGGACCCGATCGCGGACCAGGCTCCGGTCGCGCAGCGGATGGAAGGCAACCCCGGCGCGCCTGAAGAGGGGCAACACTGGATCGGCTGGAAACTGATGACCGACACCTCTATTGAGCTGGTTTGGGCGACGGGAACCGCCGGGGCCGAGCCGTCTCGCTACCGGGTTTACCGCGTCGACCGAAGCGCGTCTGGCGCGGAGCGACGGGCGACAGATGAGCTGTTGGTGAGCATGGCGCTCACCGAAGATCTTCTCGTGTTCGACAGCGCAGATGGACTGCTCTCGACGACGTGGACTGATCTCCGCGTCGAAACAGGCCAGTACTATTCGTACCTGCTGAGTGTGGACGTTGGCGGCATGTCTCTGGCGCGCCGCTGGACCACGGCCGTTGCGCTTACCGACACCCAACCGCCCTCCCCCATCACCGGGCTCCGAGCGGAGTTGGACGAGACCTCGAACGAGGTGGCAGTCCTGCTGTCGTGGGACCTGTCCACAGACAACGTCGCGCTCTCTTCCTATGCCGTGTCACTGGTGGCTCCGGCGGGCGAACTCGAGTACCTGGGTGGCGGCGACGACAACCAGAAGGTCGCCTTCCTCGACACCACACCTCCCCCAGGGGTTGTCACGTATGCGGTGCAGGCGGTGGACTTCCACAACAACCGAACCCAACCGGCGATGGTCACGGTCGATACCAGCCTTGCCCCCGAAGTGAGCGACGAGACCGTGCGGCGGGGTGAAGTGCAGTTCGTGTTCGATGGCGACAGCTTCGATGTGCTCTTCGAGGATGGCGCCTTCGACGACGATTTCCCTTCAACACGCGGCGTTCGCCTGCTTGGGATCAACGCCCCGGAGGAGACCGAGTGTTACGCCGAGGAGTCGCGGGCGCTTGTCCAGCCCTTCACCCTGCAGGAGTTGGAAGTGCAGGGCGACGATGTGGACAGCTTCGGTCGACTGTTGGCTTACGCCTGGGATGTCTCCGATGGTCAGGTGCAACTTCCCAAGAGTCTCACCGGGCCAAACGAGTCGGGCACCTTGAACGAGTGGCTTGTCCTGGAAGGAGCGGCCGTTGCCCGCAGCTCGTTCGGTCATGCATGGGAGGATGCGTTCGAGGCTGCTGAGGCGCTGGCGAAGGAGCAGCAGGTGGGAATGTGGTCGCCTGGCAAGTGCGGTTCGGCTGCCGTGGCTCGCATCACCAAGGTCTGGTTTGATGCCCCGGGCCGCGACAACGAGAATCCGAATGGCGAGTGGATTCACATCGTGAACTCCGGGACCGATGACCTGGATCTGACCGGATGGTTGATTCGGGATGAATCAACGCGACATCGCTTTCGCTTCCCGGATGGCACCCGACTGGCAGTTCAGGAGACGGTGCAGGTGTTCTCCGGATGCGACTCCTCCTCGACGGATCCGGCACCGACCGACGTGCGCGCTGGACTTGCGTTCTTCTGGTGTGACCCGGATGGTCCGGTGTGGTCCAACAGCGGCGACACCGCCTTCCTGCTTGACGCGGGCGGCAACACGGTGGATACAGAATCCTGGGAATCCATCTACGACGACGAGTAGCCGCGAAGCTCGGCTGGCGCTGCCACCGGCCGGACCGACAACTCTGGCCAGGCAGGAAACCACTCTGCGCCCAAACCACTCTGCGCCCGAACCACTCTGCGCCCAAACCACTCTGCGCCGGGCAGTCCTTTTGCGCCACGTGATTCTGCGTCACCGTCTTTGGGCCAGAATGTGAACATGTCGACGACGCCAGATTCCCCGACCGCCGCCCTGATCAAGCCTGTTCTTCCGGATGGACTGGTGGTGTTCGTAAAACGTGACTGCGCAACGTGTGAACTGGTGTCGCCGGTACTGGCGGATCTTCGGGACCGAGCAGACTCGGTGACGGTGTACACCCAGGACGATCCATCGTTTCCTGACAGCCTCCCCAATGTGATGGACGACACCACTCTGGAGATGTCATGGCATCACGACGTCGAGACCGTGCCGACGGTGATTCGAGTCGTCGACGGAGCCGAAGTGGAGCGCACGGTTGGCTGGAAACGAACGGCGTGGGAGGAACTCACGTCGGTGGTTGATCTGGGCACGGACCTCCCCCATCAGCGACCCGGATGCGGCTCGCTGAGCGTGGATCCGGACCGGGCGGCCGCACTTGCGGCAGCGTTTGGCGGAGAGGTTCTCCGAAGCCGAAGGGTGGAGTTGGCATCACTCGAAGACGACATCGAAGCAATGTTTGATCGGGGCTGGTCCGATGGACTCCCACTGGTTCCGCCCACTGAGCAGCGGGTGATGGCAATGCTGGCTGGTACCACCCGCGACCCGCAGGAGGTGATCACGCTCGCACCGCCGGATCTGGTGCAGTGCACGGTCGAAAAGATTGCCGTCAATGCGGTGATGGCAGGCTGCAAGCCGGAGTATCTTCCCGTGGTCATCGCTGCGGTCGAGGCATCCTGCACCGACGAGTTCAACATGCACGGCGCGTTGTGCACGACGATGGGCGTCGGCCCAATCGTCGTGGTGAACGGACCGATCCGCGATCGAATTGGTATGAACTACGGCATCAACGCGCTCGGCCAGGGCAACCGGGCGAACTCCACCATCGGTCGGGCGTTGCAGCTGGTGATTCGCAATGTGGGCGGTGGCCGTCCCGGCGAGATTGACCGGGCAGCCCAGGGTCAACCCGGCAAACTTGGAATGTGCTTCGCCGAGGACGAAGCAGGGACCCCGTGGGAATCGTTGGCTGTTGATCAGGGGATGGACCCAACGGATTCGGCGGTCACCGTGTTCTGCGGTGAGGCACCGCGCATCATCGTGGATCAGCAGTCACGCACACCGGAATCTCTGACGAACCTGCTGGCCGAGGCACTCCTGGCGACGTGCTCACCGCGCATGATCTACGGCATCGATGCAATGCTCGTGTTGTCTCCCGAGCACATGGCGCGTTACGTGGACGCCGGCTGGTCGAAGGCAAAATTCCGCGAAGAGATTCTCGCCCGCCTCCAGATTCAGACCGACACGGTGCTGTCCGGTCACAACGGCATTGACGAAGGTCTTCCCGTTGAATTCGGTGGAGCAGAACTTCCGAAGTTCCGGCCCGGTGGGCTGCTTCTGACTCACGCCGGAGGACCGGCTGGACTGTTCTCGTCAGTGTTTGGCGGATGGGTGTCCGGGGCCAAAGGTAGTATTCCGGTAACGAAGAAGATCGGCTCGTGAGGCTGATCTCGAATAGTGTGGGTAACTCCCGGGGGTCAGCAATGAGTGATGCGAACGCCGCAGCAGGCACGGTTCTGCTGGATCCAACTGGCGAACTGAACCCAACAGCCATCCCGAAGAGCACGCGACCCGAGTCCCTTGCCGGGCTCACTGTCGGCCTGCTGGACATCTCGAAGCCCCGAGGAAATGTCTTTCTCGACCAGCTTGAATCGCACCTCACAGCCCTTGATGCCACAGTCATGCGCTTCATGAAGCCCACCTTCACCAAGCCGGCACCGGTGGACCTTCGCCATGAGATTGCCTCACAGTGTGACGCGGTGATTGAAGCGCTCGCCGATTGAGGAAGCTGCACGTCATGCAGTGTGCATGACATCGCAGATCTGGAACGCCGCGGAGTTCCCGGTGTCATGGTGGCATCGGCACCTTTTGTTGACGCCGCTCAGTCTCAGGGGGAAAGCCTGGGCATTCACCCGGAGTCCGTTTTCGTCTCGCATCCAATCCAGGACCGCACCGACGATGAGATGCGGGCACTTGCCGACGAAGCGGTGCAAGCGCTCATCAAAGCAATTACCGGTCCCATCAGCTGAGTCTGACCCTCACGGGTGCGGCTGGTCTGGTGACCTGTTCACTGGCGCACCGCAACTGGTCAGGATGGTCAGAGCCCAGCCCATTGGAGGAGCCAGAGGCTGACCATGCCGACCGCCAGCGTGAGCGGTACGTGGCGGGTCTTCCAGCCGACACCTCCGGCGATGACGGCGGCAACAATTTCTGGCGTTGGCCGTTCGCCAAGTGCAGCGAAGCCGCTCTCGCCGAGAACTCGCGGCAGAAAGATTGCGGCGAAAACCGCTGGGCCCACATAGCGCAGCGCCCTTCCCACGACGGGCGGGATCAGACCATCGCCTATGAACGCGAGAAACGACGCCCGCATCAGATAGGTGCCGAACCCACCCAGAACAAACGCCCCAAGCGCAGTTGTGTTCATGGTGCCGCGATCGCTTCTCTGCGGGCAAGGACCGTCTCGGTGAGCGCGCCAGCCATGATGCCAAGAATCGCTCCGAGCAGGAGTCCAGTCCCGTTGGGCATGTCACGACCGACGACGGCCACGGCGCCGCCGACCGCCGCGGCAGCGATCGCTGGAATCGAGTTGCCGGGCATGGCTCGAATGGCGAGGAGCATGAGCGTCAGGAAGAGGATGGGGATGGCGTAGATCAGCGACCACGAGTCCGGTATGACATCCCCGAGCAGCACGCCGAGAAGCACCCATATCTGCCACAGCACCCACGCCATCACACCGGAGCCAAAGAGGAACCCCATCCGGTAGCTCAGCGCGTCACGAGCGTTGTCGACGTCGACCGGATCGTCAGGGCCGGCTTCGAGTTCGGCCGGGCCGTCGTCGGGGGCCGGGCCGTCGTCGGGGGCATGGCCATCGTCGCCGACACCGTCGACGGCATGGCCGGTGGCATTTTCGTCGCTGGCATTTTCGTCGCTGGCATCTCCGTCGCTGGTATTTTCGTCGCTCAGTCCGTCAAGGAGGGCGAACGATTGGTCGATCAGCACGTAGGACGTGACGAGCTTCCACCAACGAGGCGCTTCGGCGAATCTCCGTGCGATTGCGGCGGAGTACATCACGTGTCGGGCGTTGACGATCCAAATGGTGAGCGCGGCGAGGAACACACCAGTTCCTTCTGCCAACAGCTCCACAGCAACAAACTGGGCCGAACCGGCGAACACGATCCATGATGACGACCAGCCGATGAGTCGGCTCAGACCGCTTTCGTTGATGGCCACGCCGAGCACAACACCAAACGGGATGGCCGGGACCACCAACGGCACAATCCCGCGAGCACCGTCTCGCAAACCCTGTGGATCCATCCGAACGCCTGATTTTCTCGGCGACGTTGGATGCGCCTGACCTGGGCTGGGCTGACCGGAAATCGACATTGGGCCGCCACCCTAGCCAGGTGCCATCCGAGAAAAGAAACGTTTACGCAGGTGCCCTTGGATGCAATGCCTTTGGATGCAGTGCCCTTGGATGCAGTGCCCTTGGCTGCAGTGAAGCCAACAACCTCATCAATCAACACAGGTGCCAGTCCGGAGCCTCTGATCAGTTCAGCGCCTCTGATCAGATCGTAACTGTCAGGCGATGTCGAGCACGAGTTTCTTGACGCCGCTGATGAAGCTTGACCTGACATAGGTCTCGGGCTCGCTCAAGGAGAGAGACGACGCCCGGGATACGAGTTCTTCGAGAAGGGAACGAATCTCCAGCCGGGCGAGGTGGGCGCCGAGGCAGAAGTGGGCGCCGAATCCAAACGCAATGTGGGGGTTCGGATCGCGAGTCACGTCGAATCGCATCGAGTCCTCGAAGATGTCCTCGTCACGATTGGCCGACGCATAGTGAAGAACTATCTTCTCTCCCGGAGCAAAGGTGACGCCGTGGAAGTCTCGTTCCTTGATGACCGTACGGCTCATGTAGATCACCGGGCTTGCCCAGCGGATCATCTCTTCGACAGCCGTGTCGTAGTACTCGCCTGTCTTGAGCAGTTCGTACTGATCCGGGTTGATGGCAAGCTGCAGCAGTCCGTGGCTGATTGCGTTGCGGGTGGTCTCGTTCCCAGCGACGAACAAGAGGGCCAGGTAGCTGTTGAACTCGCCTTGATTCAGCTGGCCACTGTCGAGGTGCTGCGCGAGCACCGATGCAAGGTCGTCTCCCGGGTTCGCTCGCCGGGCTGCCAGCAACTCCTGAAAGTACGCGTTCATTTCGGTGAAGGCCTGCACCCGGGAGGCTTCGTCTGGGGAGTAGTCCGGGTCGTCGTTGGTGATGATTGCGTTACTCCAGAGCACCAGCTGATTCTGGTCATCGGGTGTGGTCCCAAGAAGCTCACATATTGCCAGCAACGGCAGCGGCACCGACAGCTGGTCAACCACATCGAAGCGCACTCCCCCGCCGGGCGCCTCGTCGGCCTTGTTGATTGCACTGTCAAGCAGCTGACCTGCGAGGTCTCGATAGTGCTCGCCGTAGCGTCGCACCACTCGCGGTGTGAACCCTCGGTTGGTGATGCGACGGAGACGGAGATGTTCGGGGTCGTCGACGTTCAGCAGGTGTCGGTCTTCATCTTCGGTATAGGAGGCGCGCAGGTTGAGTCCGTGGGCGTTGACGAAGTGGTCAGTATCCTTGCTCGCCTCGAGGACGTGCTCGTATCTGGTGAGCACCCACGCCTCGTCGTACATCCGCTCGTCCGGGATGGTTTGATGGAAGATGGGCTGCGTCCTGCGCAGCTCCGCGAGCGCCTCGTGTGGCACGCCGTCGGCGTACACCGCGTTCGACAGCACATCGACACCTTCGGCCTCGGCGGCGCTGCCATGCATCGTTTCGGTCATCAGTGTCCCCCCGGGCAGACTCATCCGGTCAGATGAGTCTCCAGGCAACTATCCCATACCACTGAGCGCTCCCCTGCCACTGAGCAATCCCATACCACTGAGCAATCCCGTGCCAATGAGCTGTCCCACGCCGCTGAACGCACTGCTGCCTGACCGCCGTTGGGTTCAGCTCTGGTCGGCTTCGATCAGTTCAACGCTGAAGGTCATAGCCGCCTTGAGGCTGGCTCCGACCGAGCAGTATTTGTTGGTGGCGAGGTCAACGAACCGTTCCGCCATTTCGGAGGCGAGCCCGGGAGCTTCGATCACGTGATGAGCATGGATGTCGGTGTAGTAGGCGGGCGTGTCGTCGGCTCGGGTGCCTTCCATCTCAATGCGGTAGCTGAGTAGTTCCAGGCGTCGCTTGCGAACCATCTCGGCCACGTCGAATGCTGCGCACGCACCCACTGCATTGAGTAGCAACTCCATGGGGTTCATACCGGTTTTGGCGTGACCCTCTCCGTCGATCATCACCTGCGTCTTTTCGGGCGTCTGTCCGACGAACCGTTTCCCGGTGAGGTGGTGAACCGTGGTGCTCTTGATATTGGGGCTGTCCGTGTTGGGGCTCTGAATGTTCTCTGCCATTCCGGTAGTCTCGCAGCTCATGACGGGAACCGACACGGGCAACGACAACACAGCCCGCAGCGATACGACCGGCAGTAGCGAGGACAGCATCGGTACCACCGGCAACGACGGACACGACAGCGATGCCACTGGCAACGATGGAGTCGGAAGTGGCCGGTGCGAATGTGGGGGCGTCTCCTACGTTGTGAGAGGTGAGCTCCGCAATGTGTGGAACTGCCACTGTGAGCCATGCCGACGAATCACTGGTCACCACATGGCAGCCTCGGGCGCTGCCACTGCTGATGTCGTCTTCACTTCCGACGAAACACTTGCGTGGTACGAACGAACAGAAGGCGTGGAGTACGGCTTCTGCACCCGGTGCGGCTCGTCGCTGTTCTGGCGGGCAGCGGACAAGCCGGGTCATCTTTCCATCACCGCTGGCTCACTTGACCACCCGACCGGCCTGGTAACCGACGGCGTGCTCTTCGCCTCAGAGGTCGGCGACTATCACACGCTGGAACCCGGCATCCCGAAGTGGTCCCACGACCGCGACAGCAACGCCCACACAATCTGAGCCGCATGACTGAGGACCTCATGCCCGATATCCCGCGCTCTGAGCAAACCGACGACCATACCTGGACTGATGATTCCGGCTGGACTGATGATTCCGGCTGGACTGATGATTCTGGCTGGATTCCGGCTGGACTGA
>Ga0209831_1003928_pt1 | contig 11996 bp, 14 predicted proteins | sample Maine_Asex4_meta_FD_187451 | JGI IMG/M metagenome (GOLD analysis project Ga0209831, IMG submission 187451) | Marine algal microbial communities from Maine, USA - Maine_Asex4_metaG (SPAdes) (version 2) | ecosystem: Host-associated > Algae > Red algae > Unclassified | place: Maine, USA | collected...
AATCCCTCTCGAGTGGCCACCCCCCCCCCTGGAGGGTCCAAAAAACGCTATTGCGCAACCGCCTCCCATCGCCGCCCACCTCCAGCGGGCTTCAGCGAGGCACCCCCCCACACAAACGAACCAGGGCGCGCTTCACGGATGAGGTCCGCGGATATCAGTCGCGCAACAGGGACCACTTGTTCAAATTTTTCTCATTTCGAGTGGTCAAACGCTCGAGAAAGTCGATCTGTACGGATTAAAACGACCCGGTGACCACGCATGACCATCTTTGTCTGTTCCCATCTCTTTGGGAATGCTCTTCGGGGCGTAAATGCGGAATGTGGGAGCACATTTGACGAGGTCGAACTTGTTCGACTTCGGCGAAATCAAAGGCCACCACAGATGGACGAGCCGACCGGCGCACATGGGTCTGCTGCCCGTGCGTCCAGAAACAAACCATTCGCCATTGCTAACGAACCGCTCAACCGCTCCCGCCGCCGACCGCATGCCTCATGGTGGCACCCACCACTCATCCCGGTGAGCAACCGCTCGGTACTGAGTGGGACGGGGAGCATGCAACCTCATCCGGCCCAGAAATGGCCAGCACAGCAAAGACGGCTGAACCGCGAGATGGAATGGCGGCAGCACAGCGACTCTGCGGAGGGGCGAGCAGGGCGCAAGAAACGTACAGACGCCGCCATGTGTGCGCGAGGGGCGGCAACTGGCGAGAGGCGGCAACTGGCGCCTGGGTGAGGGCGCTCAATGCCCACAGCGGCCAGCTACTCTGCTAAATCGCACTTTTTGGCATGGCGTCCGGCCAGGGACTCCGCCGAGAGTGGCGCATCAAGAGGTCCTCGTCCTTTCGAATGTGCTCAGAGGCGGATTTGTTGCGAGGAAATAAGACGGATATGGGACATCTACCGGACCGCTACCCCACACAGGCCCATCACAACATTCATTCCCGCCACAGTCCCCAGCGGCGCTCCACTGAGAGCGCGCAACACATGTCCCGCCCAAGACAGAGACGCGTTGTGAATTTAAAATGGCAAACAGCCGCCTCGCACCCGACTCGTCTGGGAAATAATGCAGTGCACTGTGGACTAGTGGGACAGCGCCTACCCCAGCAACAGTGCCCGCAGCAGTGTCGGCGGGACTGCCCCGGAGCTCGCACCAGTGGAGCTGCTGGAGAACGACGGACAGCACGTTCATTCAACAATGGACCGAATTTATTTCTGGTTCATCAATCGATCGACTTGTCGATCGTTTCGACCAAACCGTCGTATCGATGGACGCCTTCTAGCACGGCTGACGACGTTCTCAGGAGCTCCATCCCCCACCTGAGCGCACAATGATGCTTCTGTCGCGACCAGAGGATGACGGTGCTGAGTACGTGCAACGGGTTACGACCACTCCACTTGCCGACCAGGGCCAAGGTATCAAACGACCAGTGAAAAAATCGGCAACTGCGTGGCGCAGAGGAGGCACTCCGACGTGACGTGCGACGTGCTGACGCAGGGCGAGACGATCCACGTTTCCTCACTGTCCGTTGGAAGCGACTTGGCCGATGCTGGAGAGTCTCTCAAAACCATCTCGGGCGATGAAGACCGACTCAAATTTATTAAACGAGGATCGATTCTAGGACCTTGTCGACCCGATCAAATTGGCCAATTACTTGGCGACGCGTGATGAAACTTGCAGCCCGCGCCTGCAACAAATGCGGATCGTCGAGCAAATCAGGCTGCACGTACACCAGGTTTCGAATAATCACCTTGAGGTCATTGAAAACGCCTTCGATCGGCTGCAGGTCCGGGCTGTAGGCAGGGAGACGAAGGAAAGGCACGCCATTGTTGCCCAAAAAGGTGTCGCCGAGGTGGTTGTGGATAGGCGCGTTGTCAAACAACACGACGCAGTTGGATGCCTCTAGGTGCCACGGACGCCCGGGCACGTACACGCCGAGCTTCGGCATTAGCAGCTGCAAAAACAGCCGCCAGTCCGCCGCCTTCAACCCCCCGTCGCGCACGACCACCGACTGGAACCCGAGGATGCGCCCGTCTGGTGAAACCGCCATCGTCGTGCTGGTCCTCGGAACTGACCGCGGGTCCCGACCGTGCTCACGGGAGCGCTCATTCGCAAGAGCTCGGCCGTACCGGCGAAAGACGTCGCCGCCGTCTGTGTGCGTCTCGTCAACCGAGACGATGCACCGACGGGGGATCCTCGCACGAGCAACGGCGTGTGCCCGACGAACGGCGTCCAACGACTCACGAGAAAGACGCAGCACGACCTTCCGCGTGAAGCCCAGCCGCCGCATGTGTAGGTCCACCGTACTCTTCGAACACCGCAGACCTACGAACTCCCCGCTGGGGTGGTCGCGCATGGCAGCTAAAATCGCCGCGTGCTCTCGCAGGAGCGCCCGAGGGTTGTCCCGAACGAGCATGATGAGGGCCAACATCAGCCGATTGTCGAACCAGCAACTCGACGAGTGGGGGTTCCTGTGAACCGGGTCGCGCCAAGAAGATCCCTGGTCACGATAGTACGAAGCCCACCGTTTGAGCGTCGAGCGCTTGACACCGATGTTCTCGTGGATGACGGGTCGGGCGACCCCGTTGCCTGGCATGGCAAGCGCAACAAGCCGAACTTCAACGCTGTACATGACAACACGGGTGACCCCCGCCCAGCCGCTTGACCGCCCGCCGCGCCGGGAACGCGCGGCGACAAACGCCGCGCAACCACCGACGCGCCCGCCGTCCCCCAACGACTTGACCACCCGCCGGGCCGGGAACGCGCGGCAACAAACGCCGGGCGACTGCCGACGCGCCCGCCCCCCCCCAACGACTTGACCACCCGCCGCGCCAGGAACGCGCGGCGACAAACGCCGCGCAACCACCGCCGCGTCTGCCCCCGCACAACGACTTGACGTCACGCGGCGCCGGGACCGCGCGGCAACAGACGCTGGGCGGCCGCCGACGCGCCTGCCCCCCCCCAACGACTTGACCACCCGCCGCGCCGGGAACGCGCGGCGACAAACGCCGCGCAACCACCGCCGCGTCCGCTACCACCCAACGCCTCGGCCGCACACACCGCCGACACCGCGCGGCGACAAACGCCGCGCAACAACCGCCGCTTCCGCCCCCACACAACGACTGGACGTCACGCGGCGCCGGGAACGCGCGGCAAAGGACTCCGCGCGATAACCGTCGCGTCCGCCGCCGCCCAACCACTTTACTGCCCGCCGCAAAGAGTCCGGGACGCAACTGGCACCGCGCGACCGTGGACGTGCACACCCTCTGCCAATGCCTCGGCCGAACGCGGTGCAGCGACCGCACAGCAACAGACGCCGCGCAGCAACCGTCGCGTCCGCCGCCGCCCAACCTCTTGACCGCCCGCGGCAAAGAGTCTGCGACGCAACAAGCGCCGCGCGACCGCGGACGCACACACCCTCCCCCAACGCCTCGGCCGCACGTGGCGCAGCGACCGCACGGCAAAAGACGCCGCGCAGAAACCGTCGCGACCGCGGACGCGCCCGGCCCCCCGCAACGCCTCAGCCGCACGTGAGGCCGCGTCCGTGCGGCAACAAAATCCGCGCGCCTGCCGACGCGTCTGCCCCCGCCAAACGACTTCACCGCCCGCCGCACCGCGTCCGCGCGGCAGAGGACGCCGCGCACCCACCGACGCGCTCGCCCTCCCCCAACGACTTGACTTCACGCGGCGCCGAGACCGCGCGGCAACAGACGCCGCGCGACCGCGGACGCGCCCGCCCCCCAACAATGCCTTGGCCGCAGGTGGAGCCGCGTCCGTACGGAAACAAAAGCCGCGCGCCTGCGACGCGTCTGCCCCTACCAAACGACTCGGCCGCACACACCGCCGAGACCGCGCGACAACAGACGCCGCGTGACCACCGAGGCGCCCGTCCCCTCCAACCTCCGTGATCGCTGGTGGCGACGAGTGCGCGGCAACGGATGCCGCGTGACGACCGTCGCGTCCGCCGCCGCCCAACCACTGGACCGCCCGCCGCAAAGATTCCGCGACGCAACAGGCGCCGCGCGACTGCGGACGAGCACACCCTCTCCCAACGCCTCGGCCGCACGAGGCTCCGAGACCACGCAACAAAGGACGCAGCGCGGCGACCGACGCGCCCGCTGCTCTTTGACAGCGTGGCGGCCCGCGGCACCGAGACCTCCACGCAACAGAGGCCGCGCGCCCACCCACGAGCCCGTCGACAGACGCCGCGCGCCGACCGACGAGGCCGCTAACAGACGCCGCACAACCGCCGCCGCGACCGCCCCTGCCAAACCGCGTAGCCGCACCCAGCACCCAGCGCCTCGTGCGCGCCTCAACGGACGACGCGCAACGACCGATGCACCTGCCGCTCCCACCGAGTTGACCGCACGTGGCGCCGCGACCGCGCGGCAGAGGACGCCCCGCAACCACCGCCGCGTCCACCCGCGCCGAACCACGTGACCGCACGCGACGCGGCGTCCGCGTGGCTACAGACGCCGCGCGACCACCGACGCGCATGCCCCCCCCCAACGACTGGACCTCATGCGGCGCCGCGTCCGCGCGGCAACAGACGCCGCGCGAGCACCGAGGCGCCCATCCCCCCCTACCTCCGTGATCGCTGGTGGCGACGAGTGCGCGGCAACGGATGCCGCGTGACGACCAACCAGCGCCACCCCCCCCAACGGCGTGTCCGCCCGCGACGCCAAGGCCGCGCGGCAGAGGACGCTGCGCGACGGCCAACCAGCGACGGCCAACCAGCCCGGCGCCCACTAACGGCGTGTCGGCCCGCAGCGCCAGGGACGGCGAGCGATCGACCGGCAACCCCACCCTCCCGCAACGACTTCACCGCCAGCGGCTGGAGGTTCACGCGGCAATGGACGCTGCCCGACAACAGACCAAAGAGCACGCCACCAAGGGCGAGACATCCTGCTGTGACGACTGCGTGCGACTTCACAGCCCACTCACCACCAACGGCGTCACCGCCCGCGGTGCCGAGTCCACGGGGCAACAACCGTGGACCAACAACCTCCCAGCCCGCCTCCAACCAGCGGCGTGACCGCCCGCGGCGAAAGGACCCGCGGCGAAAGGACCCAGCGGCAGTAACCGCCAACCAAAGACCCAGCGACCAGCTACCCGCCCGCCGCCAACGGCGTCACCGCCTGCAGTTCCGAGTTAGCGCGCGCCATAAACTCTGCCGACCTCGTTGATACGACTGGAGAGAAGTGGGAAGAAGGGCAACATGCCGACGATCGGCGGGGAGAGGGATACCAGACTCGAGGGTGGCCGTGATGCAAAACAGCTGGCTGATGGAAACTCCAGCTGGCTGGCCTTGCATTTTTCTGCGGTCGGCTGCCTTTCTCAGTAGAGGTCTCAGTAGAGGAAACCGTGAATGGTCTGTGCACCCGAGATGCTTGGAATTTTCTACCGGTCCACAAACGCGCTCATGCCATTGGCTGCTGATGCCGCACGTTTGCTGACAGCACGTTTCCTTGCATGAACCGCCGGCAAAGGAAGAGGGTCCATTTTAGCGGAAGTGCCATATACGTTCAATATCAATCAACGTCGGAGACGATGTGGCGGCAATGCACCCGAGCCTCTCGGAAACGGAAGCGGTTTCGCGGGCACCCAGCGGCTGCACCGCCCTGTGTGACGGTTGGCGCCTTCGGCAAGCGCCCCCTCTGCGGTCTGACGGCCCCCCCACGTGCGGAACAGCGGTCCCGCTCGCAGCGCCACCCATTCACGGGCGCGTGGGCGCCGCTCGACTCTCGCCGGCCACTCTTTCCGCCTGCCACCCAGCCACAGATGCTAGCCGGCGGCGAAGAGTGCCTCTGCCTCTGTCGGCGTCGTTTTGCCACGGCGACGCGGCTGTACTTTTTTCTCCACCGACGCCGTGCACTCTGTATGCATCAAGAGAGCGACGGCACAAAAGGTGGTGGAACATTTCCCACGGCCGCTGCGGCCGCCGCGCGGGAAGCCAGATGGATGCCAGCGCCGGCTGTGTGCGACGGGGAAGCCATGGACGATGGTGGCACCGGGAGACAGGGCTGGTGTGGGATTTAGCGTGCGAGGAGTTGGTAAAAGTCACGGGCACGTACTAAGCCATCGCACGTTCGCGGAGTACGCGATGCCCGCGCTGGTGCCATGTGCGTCGGCCGCCGCCATGGCCAGAGACTGTGGCCGGTCCCCGGATGCTGCCCGCGACCGGCAGTGTTGCGAGTGAAAGAGCGGATGCCGGCGAGTGGCCGGCAATGACTCGGCCGTGATGCTTTGTTGCACGCGCAGACGACTGTGACGTGGGCGCGGGGACTGAGAGGTCTGGCGCGTCTGGCGGCACGGGTGTGCTAGATAGGACCTAAAACTTCCAACCTGCCCAGCAGCTGTATGGCGGTCATGTTGTTTCTCGTTCGGCTTGGCGCTTGCCTTGCAGGACTGCTCTGGTGGCACAGTTGGAGGCTGTTTGCTGCGCTTCACGTCTTCTCTATTGTGTGGAGAAAGACGGTCGTGCTGTCTGTTTGAAATGGAGCGACGCCGTTAGCTACAGCAACTACCACCGGCACTGCAGCAGCATTCGCGCGCGATGCGGAAGAATATCGAAGCGCACTTGGAACGCGCTCCTAGGTCTCAACGAATACGCCGTCGCTTCTTTTTGTGTCTGTTCACCTCTCATGCGATAGTTGGCAGCATCACATAGAGACATACCCGAAAGGCTCAAAAGAATGGCACTGGTATGCCGGTGAACGAGAGAAACTGTCAGACGTGCACAATCGTGCAAAGAGTACTCTACCAGACATCCGCTCGTGCTTGAAACGCGCAAGAAATAGGGTCCTCACATGGGCTTTCACTCCCGCGCCACCTCAATCTCGTGTGGCAGAGTCTAGATCTATAGTGCTCGCCCCGACAACCTGTGGGCACCCCGCCACTGGGCATTTGGCAGTTGCCGAGCCCACGTTCTCAAGCGCCGCTGGAGCGCGTCGGACGACAGCAGCTGCGCTGTTCGACACGAGAATGTGGTAAGCAATGCCCTCGAGGGAATAAGTATGGGCACAGCAGCGGCTGAGCAACCAGAGGTCCCACACAGCGTGCGGTGCCAAGCGTAACGACAAACAAAAGACTCGTACGTACATGAAGACCAAGCCTTTGAGAGGGGTCGGAGTTAGGCAGCCGTCCGCGCAATCGAGGGTCAAGTTGTGCGCACGCACATGCACTGGATGCAAGAAAAAGAGAACAGAGGCTCGAAACATCCGCACAAGTAGGCACGTACCTTTTCACAGGCCGATCCATCTTCAAACCGGTAACTGGGCATCTTAGCCTCGGCGGTGCTCGACGCGAACAGACCTCAATAACGTCCTGTGCGTCCCCCGCTGCACCTAGCTTGGTTGCCGACTACTCTTTTTTATATGAACCCGCACCACCCATTGCACCGGTAGTCCACAAAGATGGTGTTCTCGCGGCCAGATGAGCACTGGAGCAGACGGGCCCAAGAGTGGCTGCGCCAATCACTATCAGACACCCAGTCACGGGGCAGCTCGCCGTCAAGCTGCCGAGCAACTCCAACGATGGAGAGGATGTCTGAAGAATGTCAATGGCGTCGTTTGATGCCAATACGAGGCCTACTATATCGGACAGGTGAAACACATGCAGACAATCGCGACTATCAGGCAACCACGTATGCGGAAGAGCACGTTTCATAGGACTCAAGCACTGGATAAGGCCAGTACCGGCAAAAGAAACTGGTACCAGTCAGATGCTTGAGCGAAGATCCGTGCCCTTTTAAGAATCAATAACCCATGACTTTGTGGTGCTGCGGACTCCCGACGGCGCCGGAAACGGCGCCCTGTGCGTCCGCGGGGGGGACTGCCGACGGCACCTACGACGGTGCCCTGTGCGTCCACCCTCTGTGTTGGTGCGGACTGCCGATGGCGCCGGAAGCGGCGCCCTGTGCGTTCGCGGGGGGGACTACCGACGGCACCGGCGACGGTGCCCTGCGCGTCCGGACTCTGTGTGGGTGCGAACTGCCGACGGCGCCGGAAACGGCGCCCTGTGCGTCCGCGGGGGGGACTGCCGACGGCACGGGCCACGGTGCTTTGTACGTCCGGACTCTGTGTTGGTGGGCACTGCTTTAGTGCGCGTCAGTTTCCGTTTCCCCCCGGCGCCTCGGTGCTCCCCCTTGGCACTTCTCGGGCTCACCTTCCACACCTTCCGGCCACAATGTTCCCCCTGGCCGGTCCACCACCGGAAAAAACAAGGTCGTCGGGCTGCACTACCTCGGTTGGCAAGGCCAAGCGCAAGCGCGGCGTGAAGCACAAGCGCGGAAGCTGTTCGAAAAGGAACCGCCACGGAGTCGTGAAGGCTCAACGACCGGCAGATTCGTCCGTCGCGGGTACCTCATGCGGCTCGTCGGCGGCGGCGGCGGGGGCTGCGGCGGCGGCGGTGGCGTCGGGTGCGGCGGCGCATCATGGTGACGGTGCGCGGCTGGGCGCGCCTGTTGCTGAGAAAGCGGCCGCGAATGAAGCGGTGGCGGCGGCGACGGCGTCGTCGGGTGCGGCGGCGCGTGATGGAGATAGTGTGCGGCTAATGGCGCCGGTTGCTGAGCAGTCGGTCGCGAACGAAGCTGCAGACTCGGCGCTGCGACGGCCAAGCAAGCGCAAGCGCAGCGGCAAGCACAAGCGTGTCAAGTGTCCACACACGGGACAGATGGATTATGCGCCTGCGGAGGAGGGGGCGGCGGTCGCCGACACTATGGATGCGTTTGAGGACGTGGAGGGCGCCAATGATGTTGCTGCATGTGGTGCGGAAGTACGGGCGGCGGCTTCGAAAGAATCGGTGGAGGAGGCGTCGGCTGCTGTCGTTTCTTCCGTTGTTGGCGCGAGTCCGGTAGACGCCGGTTCGCCGGCCGCGCTGCACGATTCCGACTCGGACACCGAGGTCGTCCTGGTGGAGGGCCGTGTGGGCGTGGCCGACGTCAACATCGGAACGACTTCCGCTGCCATCATCCGAGCAGCGGCTACTTGCGCCCTTCAAAGACCTGAGGGCTCGGTCGTCTTGTCGATTTCGGGCTTTATGGACGATGCCGCGCTACGAGCAACGAAGGCGGGGGTGTTGCGCGTGACGCCGGCCATGGCTGATCCGATCTTCAACACGCAGTCTGTCGAAGAAATGAAGCGTGCCCAGCAAAGTGGGGAGCCCTTCGACAACCGGCGGCGCCAGGCGGTCATGAATACGCGGTGGGCATCCACTGCGCTCGTCCGGTCCAGCCTGGCCCGCCTGTGTGTCCTTCTTTCCCATGTGTACGGGCGTCGGTACGTTGCCTCCGAGCCAATGGTGCTGCTGACTTTGCCGCGTGCAAAGCCCCAGATGTCTCACGGCGACGCAGCGGACAAGAAGAAGCTGGGGAACCCCCCAAGAATGATCGGCGTGGTGATGGCCGTTGAGCACGGCTCGCACCTGACCACCTGGCCGGGTTCGTGTTTTCAGTTCGTGGAGCCAGGTGACGATCAGTGTGCTGGTCGAACGTGCTTGGCAGAGCGCGTTCTCGTGTCCGTTGGGGGTTCTATTATTTTTCGTGGCGACATGGTCCACCGCGGGGTCGAGAACGCGTCTTTGAACGTCATTCTCTGCCTTTTTCATGCCTATCTCACCCTTTGTGACGCACCCATGGCCAGTGAACATTGGCGTGATGAGACCTGTCCCGTGAAGGAGGTGCCTTGATAGAACAACAAAACGTTTTGGCTTGTCTTCTTTATCCAACATCCAGGGCCTCACCACAAGGCGAAGCCGTGACTAGCCTCGCAGCGATAATGGGGGCCGTGCCCCGCAAAGTACTGCCACTATGACTATGAACCTACCGACCAGGGGCCACGCGCCGCAATTTCCGTCTTGGCGACGGGTTCAAACACAGCTCAAGCACGCGGGGCACCGCGCCTAGCCTTTCGCCGACTGCATGCAGCGACTAGCACCAGCGCCACCTCCCACGCCCCCCTCTCAGAGCGAGCGTTCCGAGATTCTCGCAATTCAGATTTCCCCGCATTGCTTTAACGCCGTCCCCCCGTGCCTCGTTCCATGCAGCAGGGAGCCAGCTGAGCACGACAGCGCCACAGCCACCAGCACCTCGCGTACCTCTGCCAGCAGGAACCGGAACAGGTGGTGGTCGCCGGGACGCGCCACGCCGCCGCTGCCTCATCTGCAGCTTCGCGGCGGTGTTCGCGCAGTGGCTGCGCACCCCCCTCCGCCCAGTCGCGTGGTGGCAGCCGCATGCGTCGCCCCGGCTACCTTGCCGCCGTCACCGCCGATGCCGCGGCTGCTGTCGCCACCGCTGATGCCTCCGTCATCTTAGACGGCGGCCGCGGCCGGCATGTTGACGTCGGCAGCCACACCTGATCGTTTCAGTTCTCGGAACTGCGTTGACGGCGACGGCAGCAGAGTAGTGCCCAAGAGAGAGCGTTTACATACGCATGAGCGGGGGGGTCATCTAGCCGACCTCCCTATATATGGGTACACGAATGCAAGGCAGAATGCAATGCGAGATGAGGCCACGGTCGATGCGGGTAACGAGCGCCTGCGCCGGCGCTGCCCTGCTCCGTGAGCAGAAACGTGGTAACGTCTGGTGCGCAAAACGACTCCGTGCGCCCCTTGTGGTGTGGACGGGCAGTGAAAGCAGACACTGAGCGGCCTCGCCTGGAAGACGCCGGGCTATGCCGATGAACAAGACGCAGAGGCACTTGCCGATGGTCGTGGTCCTGGAAATGTATGCGACGTGGTGAAACGAGGTGAGGGGAAGGCAGCGAGATGCAAGAAACGTTGGAGGACAAAGCGGGAAAGCACAAATAGAGCGCGCCAGCAACCTTTCTGTACTCCATCCGTGGCGAACCGTCATCCACTCCGTCCGCAAGTCCGCCCGCTATGCCGCCCCGCGTCGCGCACGCGCCCCGCCGTGCGTGCGCTGCTCCGTGCGCGCGCTTGGCCGCGTGCGCGCTCGTCGCCCCCGCCGGTTGTTGAAGAGTTGGCGTGGCGCGCCGTGCAGTGCCGCCATGGCGTCAGCGACCGCGTGGTCGCGGGCGCGGGCCGTGGCGGCTTCTCGAGGAAGAGAGTGGGTTGCTAGCTGATGTGGTGGCGGCGGCGTCGTGGCGACCGTCGCGCGCGCCGCCGGTCGCTGCCGTTCAGGGGCGGGCGTCACCCGCACGTTTCAGCCGCGTTTTGGTCGTCGGTCGCGCTGCGCCGTTGCTCGGTCAGCGGCACCAGCGTGGAAAGCAGGGGTTGTCAGGATAAATATCCGATATCTTGGGCTACTGTAATTGCAAACAAAACGACTATATTCGACATCAATTTGCGCCAGCAGGTCGGGATATCGACATAGTGACGTCCAGAGCTTCCCGTAGGTGGTATTTTTTTCTTCAATGGACAATCATGGACGAATATTCTGCGACATATTCCGGAATATATCCGTATTCTGGCCCGGATACGGCCAAAAATCCGTACTCTGACAACCCCTGGTGGAAAGTGCCGCCGCCGCCGGCGTGCCGCGTCAACTCTCGATACAGTGCGTGGCCATGGTGTCCGCCCGGCCGCACCGCCCGTCCCTCTGAGGGAATCAACTACTTTTGCGGTTCCGTAGCAAAGCGTGGACGGCCGCGCAGAACACATCATGAACGAGTGCTAAAACGACACTTCTGAAAGGACATGACAGACTAGCGATGTCATTTGAATCAGACTACGCAGTCCCGCCGAGTCCCCGTTGACTTCTGTTGTTCAAGGTCCTGCTTCCTCAAGTCTAGGTGCTCCTTCCCACGGCACTCACCAAGGCAGCCCGACCTTGCGAGCAGCCGGTACGAAGGACGTAGATTTCATGGCGCAGTCGACGACACAGTTCAGAGAGGGTGAAACGAAGGTCCCTCGGTACAGTGCATTCTCGTTATAACGTCCACGGATACAAGAGACTTATGCGAAACAAAACCGAAGTTGGCGTAGATCATATGCGCGCTGGGTAACGAATTGAGGCGCCAGATGCTGTTCAAAAGCCATGG
>Ga0209831_1003930_pt1 | contig 11991 bp, 10 predicted proteins | sample Maine_Asex4_meta_FD_187451 | JGI IMG/M metagenome (GOLD analysis project Ga0209831, IMG submission 187451) | Marine algal microbial communities from Maine, USA - Maine_Asex4_metaG (SPAdes) (version 2) | ecosystem: Host-associated > Algae > Red algae > Unclassified | place: Maine, USA | collected...
ATGGTAAAAATGTGATGGGTGGTTATGCGGATAAAATGTCTTATGAAGAAAGATGGCAAGTGATTCACTACATTCGAACTTTACAGGCAAAAGAAAAAGGTCTTGTTTACAGTGAAGAGAAGAATACTCTAAATAATGTAGGGATTCCCGGTGCATCTATTCCTAAGAAAAAAACACGTACTGCGAAACTCCTTGTTCCAACATTAGCACATGGTGGAGACCACGGACACGATGCAGGGCACGGAGATGGAGGACATGGAAAAGAGCATGATGATCACGGATCGCATGATGCAGGTGGGCATGATACCCCCAAGGCTGATGGACACGATCACGATAGCCATGACGGTCATGACCATGACAGCCATGATGGACACGATCATGATGATCATAAAAAAGACGACCATTAATAGGATGTTTATCTGTTTATTAGTCTACATATTAGTGTTTTGTAAACAAAATAAACGATTTCGCCTATTAGATAGCTTTTAGAATTTAGCACGCTTTGTTGTCAACGTCCTAAATCTGACCTCTGACAATAAAATGGTCTTACTTCTGACTTCTTGTTAAGAAATTATACAATAAAAAATAATGGATCAGTTTAAATTTGAAGGAAATCAAAAAAGTCTGTTTATAGGGATGATGGTTTTAGGCCTCGTTTGTATGGCACTTACTTTTTTTGCAGATGATGCCCTTCACACAAGATTCTGGACAAATTACCTGCACAACGTAGTATACTTCACAGGTATCTCTTTTGCCTTATTGTTTGCTTACTGCGCCTTTACCCTAGCTTATGCAGGGTGGTTTGTTACTTTTAAACGTGTTTGGGAGGCTTATTATCAATTCTTGATAGTAGGATTGGTCTTGATGTTGCCACTGATTGGTGGTTTATGGATGGGTTACCATCATATATATCACTGGAATGTCGCAGAAGATGTAGCCACAGATGCAGTCTTGTTTGGTAAATCTGGCTTTTTGAATAAAACGTGGTATACATTAGGAACGCTTATCGTAGTCGGTATCTGGTATGTATGTGCTAACCGCATTAGAAATTATTCCATAGCGGAAGATAATAATGGTGGAGCTACCGGTTATTCAGAGTATATCAGTATCAAGAAATGGGGTGGATTCTTTATGTTTTTCGGTGCATTTTCTAGTGCAGCAATGATTTGGCAATGGTTGATGTCTATCGATCCTCATTGGTATTCTACGATGTATGCTTGGTACGCTACGGCTAGTTTCTTCGTAGGAGGTTTATCCTTAACTATCATAACCATCATATACTTAAAAAGTAAAGGCTACCTAGAAACAGTAGATGGCAATCACTTACACGATATAGGAAAATACCTATTTGCTTTTAGTATTTTCTGGACCTATCTATGGTTTGATCAATACATGTTAATATGGTATGCAAACAACGGAGAAGAAACGGTTTATTTCCAAACTAGAATGCAGCAATATCCTGTATTATTTTATGGTAATTTATTAATCAACTTCGTGATGCCTTTCTTTGTCTTAATGAGAAACTCTGTTAAGCGAAAGCATGGTATTATGATGTTTGCAGCTTGTGTCTTATTATTCGGTCACTGGTGGGATGTTTTTATGATGATTAAGCCAGGTGCTTTACATACAGCTCATGAAGTAATGGCGCATGGAGACCACGGTGCAGATCATGCAGCTGGCTTTACATCGGGCTTCACGCTTCCTGGTTTATTAGAAATCGGAACATTTATAGGCTTTCTTGGTTTATACTTGTATCTAGGCTTTAATCAATTAACTAAAGCTTCTTTGACACCTAAGAATGACCCTTATCTTCAAGAAGCGTTGCACCATGAGGTCATTTAATAAAGGAAGAATTAAACAGGTCAGGCGTTCCTTTTTTGCTTCGGAATTTTGTTACTAATTGTTTATTTCTTTATTTAGATTCAGTCTAAATAATAAAAATCAGATTAGTCTGACAATTCCAAAATTGACATTGATTAATTTTGTAAGTGTTAATTCAGCAATAGATTTTTAGGTTTACTATAAATAATAACGATGAAAGGATTAGTCTAAATGTGGATTTATTTTTTATCGTTAAATACTTGGACAAATATAATTGTCCTACAAAAGAGTTGGATTATTGAGTACTAATTATTGACTATACGTTATGGAACACGTCTAGCAAACAATTAGTAATCAGTAATTAATAATCTCCATCTAAACTTATTTCGGTTATAAATCAGAATGACAATTTATAGAAAGTATTTTAAATACGCTACCTATTCATTTTCATTCATCATTCAATAAAGATGACTGGTTTACTCATATTTTTATGTATTCTCCTGATAGGAATTGTAATTGTACAAGTTGGGCGTTTGTCAGATTTGGCAATACGAATTAGAGGAGAAGGTGCTGCTCAGATAGCCGCCAATGATTTCAACGCTCGTTTTGGCGTGTTTTTTATGGTTTCTTTTTTGGTAGGTTGTATTTGGTGTTCTGTCTATTATAAAGATAGTTTGCTAGGCTATGGTCCGCATACCTCTGCTTCAGAGCACGGTTTATGGTTGGATAGTTCTTTCGACCTAACTTTATTCTTTACCAGTATCGTATTTTTCTTAACGCAGATTGCATTATTCTGGTTTGCGTATAAATATAGAGGTAGAGAAAATAAGGTAGCTTTCTTTCAACCACACGACACTCGATTAGAGATAATTTGGACAGCGATTCCTGCCTTAGTGATGTTTTATTTGGTAGCAGATGGCTTAACTATATGGAATAAGGCTATGGCTGATGTGCCTGTAGATGCGGTATCTGGGGTTGATTATATAGAAATTGAAGCGACTGGTAAGCAGTTTGCTTGGGATATTCGTTACCCCGGGCCAGATGGCGTAATTGGCACAAAATATTTTAAAAATATCAGTGGGTCGAATCCATTGGGACAAGTTTGGACGGATAATAAAAATTTGGATGACCAACATGTTTCGGAAATTGTATTACCTGTAGGTAAACAAGTTCGGGTCCGGATTACTGCTCAAGATGTATTGCACAATTTCTATTTACCGCATTTTAGAGTAAAGATGGATGCAGTGCCTGGGATTCCAACTTATTTTGTATTCAGACCGACCACTACTACCGAAGAATATAGAGAAAGATTAGGTTCTTTAGATAAAGATGGCAATCCGTTATATCCTGAATGGCATGATCCTTATGATCCTACAGAGCCAAACGGACCAAAAAGATATGAGGCTTTTAATTATGAATTAGCTTGTGCGGAATTATGTGGTAAATCTCATTTCAGTATGAGAAGAGAAGTGAAAATCGTTTCTGAGGAAGAATACGAAGAATGGCTGGCAAATCAAACCTCTTTTTATTTAACCTCTGTCAGGGGTACAGATGATGATCCTAATAAAGATAAATTATTAGACTTCGAAATAACGGAGCGACGTACAGAATTTAATGATAACTTGAACAAAGTATTATCTTCTGATACAGATAAAATTATCAAATTGCAATATGTGAATTTCCAAACGGGTTCTGCTAATTTAACGCCTTTATCTAGATATGAATTAGATAATGTGGTCGCTGCCATGAACAAATATCGGAATTTGACATTAGAAGTAGGTGGACATACTGACAGCACAGGAGACCCTAATAAAAATTTAACTTTGTCAGAAGCAAGAGCGCAGGCAGTAGCAAATTATTTAAGATCAAAAGGGGCTGATTCAGATAGATTTTCTGCATTAGGATATGGACAGGATAGACCAATAGATACAAATGATACAGACGAAGGTCGACAGAATAATAGAAGAACTGAATTAAGAATTTTAACACAATAGATAAATTATAAATTATAAATGGTAAATGGTAAATAATAAATGCCTAGTGTATTCATCATTTACCATTTACCATTTACCGTTTATCATTTTTCATAATTTAAAAAGTTATGGCTTCACCAGTAACTGCTCCCGAAAAGACTAGAGAAGATATTCTGATAGAGGAACAAGGGTTTGATGACCATTTTCATGATCACCATCATGGAGATAAATATCAATCTAACTTTATTACGAAGTATATCTTCAGCATGGACCATAAGATGATTGCGAAACAATTCCTGATTACAGGGATGTTTTGGGCATTGATTGGTGCAGGCATGTCTATTATATTCCGTTTACAATTAGGTTTTCCAGAAGAAGATTACTCTTGGTTAAGACCATTATTGGGTAACTGGATCATGGTAGATGCAGCAGGTATCGGTACTTTAGATCCTCAGTTTTACTACGCACTGGTGACGATGCACGGTACGATTCTCGTATTCTTTGTATTGACGGCAGGGCTGAGTGGAACTTTTAGCAATCTGCTGATACCCCTACAAGTAGGAGCGAGGGATATGGCATCGCCCATGATGAATATGCTCTCCTACTGGTTCTTTTTCTTATCTGGGACTATTATGTTTGCCTCTTTATTTTTGAGTACAGGTCCTTTCTCTGGAGGATGGACGGCCTACCCACCGCTGAGTGCCTTACCACAAGCCTCCTCTGGGTCTGGTGCAGGGATGACGCTATGGACGCTTAGTTTGGTCTTCTTTGTAGTTTCTGTATTATTAGGAGGTATCAATTATATTACAACGGTTTTAAACCTTCGTACAAAAGGAATGACCATGTGGCGTATGCCTTTAACAATTTGGGCATTCTTGGTTACTGCTATCATTGGTTTATTATCTTTCCCAGTATTGGTATCTGCATTCTTCTTGATGATGTGTGATAGAGGTTTGGGTACTAGTTTTTATTTAAGTGAAATATTTGTAGGTGGTCAAGCATTAGATCATGTGGGTGGTAGTCCAATTTTATACCAACACTTGTTCTGGTTCTTAGGACACCCTGAGGTATATATTATTATCTTGCCTGCGATGGGCTTGGTATCAGAAGTACTTTCGGTACATTCAAGAAAGCCGATTTTTGGATATAAAGCGATGGTTTTTTCTATCTTAGCAATTGCCTTCTTATCCTTTATCGTTTGGGCACACCACATGTTTATGTCAGGTGTGAATCCATTTATCTCTAACTTCTTTGTATTATTTACTTTAATTATTGCGGTACCATCCGCAGTAAAAGTATTTAACTGGATTACAACAGTTTATCGAGGAAACTTCCGATTTAATGCTGCCTCTTTATTTGCATTAGGTTTCGTATCTATGTTTATTTCTGGTGGTTTAACAGGTATTTTCTTGGGTAACTCTGCGATTGATATACAGTTACACGATACATATTTCGTTGTAGCTCACTTCCATATTGTGATGGGTATTGCGGCATTCTTCGGTATGTTTGCAGGTATCTACAACTGGTTTCCTAAAATGTACGGTCGTTTCATGAACGAGACATTAGGGAAGATTCACTTCTGGGGGACCTTGATTGGTGCTTACGCTATTTTCTGGCCAATGCACTATTTAGGTCTAGCAGGTGTACCTAGAAGATATTACCGTTTTGATACTTTCGATGCTTTTGAGCACTTTGGTGCAATGAATAAGTTTATAACAATTGCAGCGATAGTTGTCTTTGCATTACAAGTATTATTTGTAGTTAATTTCTTCTACAGTATTTGGAAAGGTAGAGAAGTAAAAACAAAAAATCCTTGGTTAGCAACTACTTTAGAATGGACAACACCTATTAATCCAGGCCATGGTAACTGGCCGGGTAAGATCCCTTCTGTTCACCGTTGGGCTTATGATTATGGTAAAGATGGTAAAGATTTCGTGTCGCAAGTAGAACCATTAGCCGCAGGAGAAGTAACAGATGGAGAGGGGGCACACCATTAAAATTAGAATAGAGATGTGAGAATAGAGAACAGAGAAGTAATACTAGAGGCGAAATTCGTCTTTAAAAAAGGAATCACAGTCAAATTTAGCACTGTTTCCAATCTCACTTCTCTGCTCTCTATTCTCACTTCTTAAAATAATACAATTGCAAACAAAGTCATTAAAAACAGAACAAGGTTTACTAGGGAGCTTGCACGACAAGCTAGTAGACTACGGATTGTTGGTGAAAGTCAAATTAAACCTTACGGTAGTCTTTTCCGCAATAATGGCTTATATGATTGCCTTTGAAGGTACGCCTTCTTGGGTAGGAATCGTTCTTTTAGGATTGGGAGGCTTTTTAGTAACGGGTGCAGCGAATGCGCTAAACCAAGTACTAGAAAGAGATCTTGATAAACTAATGAAACGGACAGAAAACCGACCCTTAGCGGCTGGGAGAATGACGGTTTCAGAAGCAGTTTTGGCGGCAGGTCTAATGTGTTTAGCTGGAACGTTTTGTTTGTCTTTATTTAATGCTTGGGCAGGTTTACTAGGCATGCTTTCTATGGTGTTATATGCCTTTGTCTATACCCCCATGAAACGTGTTTCTCCAACAGCAGTAGTAATAGGGGCTATCCCTGGCGCTTTACCGCTTATGATTGGTGGGGTAGCGGCACAAGGTGGATTAACCAATATAGCGATTATTCTATTTGCTATCCAGTTTTTCTGGCAATTTCCACACTTCTTTGCCATCGCTTGGGCGGGAGATGAGGATTATAAGCGAGCAGGCTTTCATCTATTGCCTAATAAAACGGGTGCATTAGATGCAAGCGTAGGCATGCAATCTGTGATATATGCTTTATTTTTAATTCCTGTTGGTCTATTACCTTATTGGTTAGGCGTTACAGGAATGGCTTCAGCAATAATACTAACTATCCTTAGTATCTGCTATGCAGGCTTTGGATGGAATCTATATAAAAAATGTACAAGAAAGGCAGCTTTACAATTGATGTTTAGTTCATTTGTTTATTTGCCAGCAGTACTTTTTGCCTTGTACTTTGACAAGATCTAATATTTAAAGTTCGCTTTCCTATCATCAAGATGGGCAAAATTGAATTTTGGAATTTTAAATTTAAAAAATATGGTGGCATTAAGCGAAAAAACACAGCAGGGTCGTAATAAAATACATGCTAAGAAGTTTGCGCTAATCATCGCCTGCGCCAGCATCATAATGATGTTTATGGCTTTTACCAGTGCTTATATCGTTAGACGAGCGGCAGGAAACTGGTTAGAATTTAGATTGCCAAATATTTTCTTTATCAACACGGCAGTTATTTTATTAAGTAGTGTAACTTTGCAAGCTTCTTATTATTTTTTTAAAAATGGTAAAGAGCTATTATATAAAGGATTAATGATTCTCTCCTTTTTATTAGGAGTGCTTTTTTTAATCTTACAGTATCAGGGTTGGTTAGATATGCAAGCGATAGGTGTAGAATTGACAGGCAACCCTTCTGGCTCTTTTGTATATGTAATTTCTGGCGTACATGCAGCGCATATCCTAGCGGGTTTGGCTGTATTGACGGTTGCTTTAGTACAAACTTTTTCTTTAAGATATAAAGTAACACCTAGAAGGAAATTACGATTTGAGTTAACCTTAATCTACTGGCATTTCGTAGATTTTTTATGGGTTTATTTACTAGTATTTTTTGTAACACAATCATAGATAGTAAGTAACTAGCTAGGAGGGTTTGTTTTTCTGATTTTTTGAATAAAAAATCAGAAAAACAAACCTCCCACCAACCGACGGAGCGAGGGGAGTTCTTTTTGGGAAGAAAATTTTTAATTTTCTTCTCAAAAGGAACCTCCTAGCTAGTTACGATAGTAGAATTATTAATTATTTGAAAATTACACGTAATACTTGCGTTATTCTAATAATTAATAATCAGTAATTCAATCAACTTTTATTTGAGCCAATTTTGATTTCAAGATTGGACGAAAAAGACAAGAAAATATAATGGCACACGATACTGCTGTTCACGAAGACGTACACGGACATGGTCACGGTAACGAAACGACGGAAGAACTCTGGTCAGGTGGAAGACAACCTTTTAAGGTTAGTTATGGCAAATTAATGATGTGGTACTTTCTCCTATCAGATGCTTTTACCTTTGCGGGCTTTTTGATTGCCTATGGGGCATTGCGTTTTAGTAGTCCAACTTGGCCAGTTCCAGATTTTGTATTCTCTACCGCCCCTTTTGGTATACATAATGCACCCCTGATTTTCGTAACCTTTATGTCCTTTCTGTTAATCATTAGTTCCGTAACAATGGTACGGGCAGTACAAGAAGGTGCAAGGGAAAATCAAAGAGGAGTCGTTTTTTGGATGTTTCTGACCATTATAGGTGGAGCAGGTTTCTTAGGCTGTCAGGCTTGGGAATGGAATAATTTGATTTCTAAGGAGTGCATGACGGTTCTTAGAAATCCATTCGGCACGCATACCGCTACTGGTGTATATCTAAATACAGATGGTTCGCCCTCTGCGGAAAAAGATGACAAATTTAAATCAGGTCAGGGTTATTTAATACACCATGCCCATGTAGATGATCACGGTGGTGATCATGACCATGGCGATCATGAAATGACAGCGGAAGAAAAGTTCTTGGTCTCAGCTAATTCTATAGTAGCTGCTAAGAATTTGGATATGGAAAATTTGCCAGAGATAGGTGTTGATTTTCCGGGTTTTAAAGTTAATAATGAAGGCTTTATTACTAGAAAGTTTGTGACAGATGGAGGTGCAGCAGGTGTACAAGAATACGGACCAAAAGCTTTTGGTGCTTTATTCTTCTTTATTACTGGCTTTCACGGCTTTCACGTATTTTCTGGCGTTGTCTTCCTAATCATAATCATGTTGAATGCAGGAAGTGGTTTATATGCCGCTCGTAAGAATGGTTATGAAATGGTGGAGAAGATAGGCTTATATTGGCACTTTGTCGATTTAGTCTGGGTATTTGTATTTTTAGTATTTTATCTACTATAGACTTTTATTGACTGAATGGAGTAGTTAAAATTATTCTTTTCCTTGTCATAGGCAAAGAATAATAAGTTAAATTGTAAAAAATAATAACTACTTAGAAACTTTGTTTTTTGATGAAATAAAAAACAAAGTTCCCCACATCCTAGTGGAAATGGGGAGTTCTTTTTCTTCAAGATTTTCAATTTTAAAGAAAAAGAACTTTTAAAGAGTTACAAAAAATATGTTAAAATGGGACATGGAAATTATGAGGATGCAAAGAAATTAGTGTGGAAAGGATGTATCGTTCTTGGCGTAGTAACCTTAATAGAAGTAGCTGTTTCTTTATTTCAAAAAGGGCATATTGTGCAAGGAATGGAAGAGTTAAGCTGGGTAACTTATGGTACTGCTTTAGTGATAGCAGTATTATCTATTTATAAAGCTTATTATATAATATACAATTTCATGCACATGGCGCAGGAAGTGCCTGGTTTAAGAATGAGTGTACTATTACCCGTGGGTTTATTATTTTGGGGGATGATAGCTTTCTTTCAAGAAGGTAGTATGTGGGGCAAGCGTAGACAACTCATTCAGGATAAAAATAAACTGGAGACAGAAAAGGCCATTCAGCCGCAGGGCTTGCTGCTGAAAGACGAACAAATCTTTACAATAAAATGAAAAAAGGCGGGGCACAAACCCCGCCTTTTTTTGTTTATAGAGGATAGGAAAAGAAGTCAGAAGTCAGACCGAAAAATTACATTTTTCTGTCAGAAGTCAGACTTGGGACGCAATCCTAGACGCAGGCAAAACAAGTCTAATTTACGTCGTGTTTCACGTCATAAATCTGACTTCTGACAGAAAAATTTATTTTTTGGTCTGACTTCTGACTTCTTTTCATTAACAATCCGATACAATGCCTATAACAAAACAGAATATCTTACAGACCCTTATACTCTCCTTTATCTTTATCGTGCTTCCTGCGGGTTCTTGGTACTATCTGAATCAAGGTTTCAACTATCGAAAAGCATTGATAGATGAATTGGATCAAGATTTAGGGAGCATCCCTGTTTTTGAATTAACTAACCAGAATGATCAAGTAATTACGAATAAACTCTTAAGAGGTAAAGTAGTAATTGCTAATTTTTTATCTTTAAAAGAATCTGCTGAACAAGGACGTTTAATAAAAGATTTAGTGAAAGTGCAAGACCAATTTGATAAACGAGATGATATTATTTTCCTAACCTTTACGGAAGCAAATTCACCTAAACAAATTTCAACCTATTTCCAGCAACTCCAAGTAAAAAGAAATAAAAATCAGTGGCATTTTCTGACAGGTTTAGAGGCAACAATGAAGGAATTGACTAACGAGGTTAATCTGCCAGATAATTTTCAAAAAGGATATACGGATAATGCTACCTTAATCATAGCAGACACAAGTTCAACTATTCGCTATGCTTATGATTTCAGAGAAGAAGCCGCAGTTAAAAAATTGATAGAACATATTGCGGTTTTAATGCCAGCAGTCGCTAAAAGGGAGTTGCGAGCAGATAAGAAAGAAGAGTAGAGGTGAGAACAGAGAATAGAGATAGAATCTGTTTAAAAATTAACGAAATTTCCTTACATGAAAACGAAAGTTATCTCTTTTCTCACTTCTCTGTTCTCTTCTCTTAAAACTGTATGGTTTTAAATACTGGTAGTGGGTCAAATATAATGCTGCTTCTTATATCGAAGGACCAGTAAACACTTGGAATCAAAAAAAAAATAGCATTACATTTATAGCACTACCTAAATACTTACCAATCAATATTTTCATTCAGAAATAAATCTAATGATTCAACCAAATTTACCATTAGCAAAGAAATTAAATAGGGTAGCATGGGTGCTTTCCGCTATTGTATTGGCACTAGTTGTTGGTATGCGTCGCATAAAAATAGATGTACCTATAGATTTTAGTTTTTTACCGCCCTTTTATTCCACCTTGAATGCCCTTGCAGCAGTAGCACTATTATCGGCACTTTATTTTATAAAAAATAAGAATATTGTTGCCCACCAAAGGTCGGTCTATGTGGCAATGGGATTATCTATCTTATTTCTATTGTGTTATGTACTTTACCACATTACGACACCTGAAACGAACTTTGGTGGGGAAGGTAATATCAGATATATCTACTTCTTCCTTTTAATTACCCATATTATACTAGCTGCAGTTATTCTTCCTTTTATCCTATTTACTTTTATCAGAGCCTACACGGGGCAAATAGAGCGACACCGCAAAATGGCGAAGTGGGTATTTCCATTCTGGTTATACGTTGCTATAACGGGACCTATTTGCTATTTAATGCTCAGACCGTACTATTAGAAGAGAAGTCAGAGGTCAGACCGAAAAATAAATTTTTCTGTCAGAAGTCAGATGTGTGACGTGTTCCAGAACGCAAATCAGAATTATATGATTTTATTTATTATAAGTCTAATTTTCATATAGGAACATATCATAAGTCTGACTTCTGACAGAAAAATTTATTTTTCGATCTGACCTCTGACTTCTATTCACTCATTATGATATTGCTCATTTTTTAAAATAGTCATAGCGCGATAAAATTGTTCTAAGAAAAACAGGCGAATCATTTGATGAGAAAAAGTCATTTTAGACAACTGTAGTTGGAAATTCGCACGCTCATACATAGCAGGAGAAAAACCATAAGCCCCACCGACAATAAAAATGATTTTGGAATAGGAATGCTGCAGTTGCCGCTCTATGAAAGTGGCAAAGGACACAGAAGTAAAGGCTTTTCCTCGTTCATCCAATAAAATTATGCAATCCCTTTTTTGAATTTTTTTTAAAAATAAAGCGCCCTCTTTTTCCTTCAATTGCTTGGATTTAATATTTTTAGCGTTCTTTATATCAGGGAAAAGGAGTATTTCCATTTTTAGGTAATGCTGTATACGTTTTTCATATATAGACATTCCTTCTTTAAGGTAAGATTCATTTGTTTTTCCAATTGACCAAAATTCTACTTTCATATAGTAACTATTAGGAGGTAAAAATAGTAAGATTTAAGAAACAAATTCATGAATTTTGCACAACGTTATACCAGTTATCTAAGCCAACGCCCTATTCTGAATATAGGTTTAGTTATTACGTATTACTTACTGGTCGTGCTTCCCCACGAAGTGATTGGTATATGGATAGCTAAAACTTTAGACAAGCCCTTTG
>Ga0209831_1003931_pt1 | contig 11989 bp, 14 predicted proteins | sample Maine_Asex4_meta_FD_187451 | JGI IMG/M metagenome (GOLD analysis project Ga0209831, IMG submission 187451) | Marine algal microbial communities from Maine, USA - Maine_Asex4_metaG (SPAdes) (version 2) | ecosystem: Host-associated > Algae > Red algae > Unclassified | place: Maine, USA | collected...
GGAATGCACACGGGGCGAACGCGAAAAAATAATAGGAGCAGCAACAGCCACACAAGGTGCGGTCAGCCGGCGTGAGTCGCTGCACGTGTCAGCCCGGGCGTCCGTCCAAGCGGCTGACCTCATCACCGACCCCGTGTGTGAAGCGAAACCTTTGGAAGGACCGCTGCTGGTGTCCTCTCTGGTGGCCTACCTGTGGTGGAGAAGGTGGATGATCAAACGAGCCAATTATAACCCCGTATCTCCCTCGCCGTCACCAGAATCTCCAAATTGACGATTTGAAAGCGCCAGGGGACCGGTCCACTGTGGATTTTCCAGGACCTGTCTCTCCGACGAAATATTGGTCCTCAATCGGGCATCCACCTGATGTGTTGCACCGACGTGACGCAAGGGACTCTCGCAGGTGATGAGCCGGGCCGCTCAATTGGAACCCCGGGCCTCGCTGAATGAGTAGGTGCGCGGGACGGTTGCTTCCGAACATGAGCCAGCGGGTCCGTTGTGGGAATTGAATGGGCCCGACCTCAACAGGCCATCTGGGCCGCAACGAACGACGGCCAATTCCTGTGTGGGTTCTCCGTCGGCGGCCGAACGGCTTCTCTCAATGGACGTGTTGTATGACGCCACGGAATGCGCCGTGTCGTCTCCGCCGCCGCCGCCGGCTCTCAAGACGGCGCCCCGCTTCGTTGTCTCTCGTGCTCTACGGCGTGGACCTGTTGCCCCACCGGTGGATTGGAGGACAACTAGCGTTGTGCCTTTTCCAGCGGCTCCTTCGCGGTTGACGGTCTGCGGCTGCTAGCCACTGCCACGCCCTGGCGGTCCGTGTCACGCCCGCTCCTGCTCTCGGAGGGAGACGCGGACGCGCGGGGTGGTGGGATTGGTCGTGCCGCAGATCCGTTGCAATCCGTCCTGCTGGCCACGAGAGCCGCAAAAACTGTTGAACAGCTGATCCACTTCGGCTTGCTCCACCCGGGTGCGCTCCCACCATCACTAACAGAGGCGATCATGGCGCCCAAGGTATGGCAGCGCGGGATCGGGTGTTGACCTCGAGAGTCAAGCGGCTCGTTCTTCATATTTGAACAGCATGGCAGCACTGATCGTTGTACCTATAAATGCGCCTTGTTCAGCCACTAACGTGCGCACCTATCCGTTTGTGCTGGCTGCTGTGCACTCTTTCTTTGCTGACCATGAGTCTGCCATCCGCAGAGGACTCGGAGCACTTCGCCTGCAGCAACTTCCCCTAAGACTAGGCCCCCTACGCACCTGTCGTCGGGCAAAGCTCGCGAAAAAGTACGTACTGGCATATGCATTGCGTTTCTGTGATTTGCAATGCGTGCTCTGGCCCGCTCGGCGTGTGCAGATGCATTGTAACACATGCTTTTCGTGCGTAGCGTGCGTGACGCGTGCGTCTTTCGTGCTTGAAGTCGTGACGTCGACACCCGCACCGCTTCTAACGCACTTGCATGATTGTCCGTATACTGCTGTCTTCTTGCTCCTTCTCTGATTTTCCATTTCACTGTACGCAGCGGTGTGCTCGTTCGGGACCGCCCAAGCCTCTCTCCTCTCCGCCCCCTATGCCCGCTTCAGACCCAAGTGCGGTTGATGTACAAAAAGCTACACTCCAGAACACCTCCTCGGGCGGCGTGCCGTTGATGGGCAGTGTGCGCTCCTCGAGGCCCCAGAGTGCCATTCCGTCCGCTGCCGCTCACCAGCGCGGCGCCCATCATAAGGGTGGCGGAGGTCCTGCTCGTGCAAGCAAAGCAGTGCGCAAGGTGCTTCCTGCTTCACCCTCTAGCTCAGAGTCCGAGGCGAGCCTGATAGCTGCGGAGGAGAAGGGTGACCAGGACGCTGTTCGGCAGCTCAAGCAGCGCATGGCGACGGCTGAGGAGGAGGCATCGGCCGCTGCGGCTGCTGTTATCGCTGAAGGGGACGGGTCTGAATGTTTTGCGCACCCCAACGGTCCTCTATTGCCTCCTCCTCCGCATCGTAGCCGACGCGCTGCCCAGCACGGTCCTGATGGCGGCGGCGGAGGTCCTACGGTCAAGCTGAGAACGACAGCCGGAACGGGCAAACGGCGCAAGATGAAAAGCAAGTCGGTCCAACGCTTTGCGCACGCCTCGGACGCAAGGCGTACGGAATGCGTCCGTGCCAACATGACCGTGTCGGCGCCCGAGTCCAAGCATCTAGCTTCTTCTAAGGGCAAAAGCCGCTGATTGTCGCGCTCCACATCAGAGAAGACCGGTGTGCAGCTGACTGACGTTATTCGAGAGGTGCTCAATGACAAGTTAATGATACTGATGCGGGAACCCGAAGTACCAGACGCCGTCTTTCTCTCGACGGGGGGGTCACGGGATTTATTCATCGGCGTCATCGTGGATTTTGCTACTGCGACGCTGGAGCGTGCCGAGGAGCTGGCTGAGACCACCGCCTTCGTACGACAAAAGGAGGCAAGGCCCCTCAGCAAGGAGGTCAAGCGCGCGGGCGCGCTCACCTCCTCATCCAAGACAAGAAGGACTCAGGACTTGCTGACCTTTTGTGGGTGCGCCCGCTCGTCGGAACGTTCGACGCTCGGGCGCTCTATTTGGACCGCGTGGTCGGCAGCCACTCGTTGCAACGAGTTCCCTGTCATCGACAACGATGTTGCCGAAGAAGAGCAAGCCCAGCATCGGGCTCTGTGGTGGTTGCACGGCCGCCGCTACATCAAGACGGACGCTGCACGCAGGGGCGTTTACGATGCCATGCTGTACTACTTCAGCCGCACGGGTGCCGGTAACAGCTGCCACACGAACAGCTACAAAAAGGGGCGGCTGGTGATCAAGGTCCATCTCAGCCAATTGGCTTCCGTGCTTACAAAGGTGAGTCCGGGCGCCACGAGCGCACTTCCTATTGCATCTCACGACATCTTAATGGTGCATTCCACACGCCACGGGTACGCAGTGTGTGATTGCAGCGCGCTGCAGGTTTTTGTAACGCATTGCTCTCGTATCCACGCACTGCGCAGAAACTGACGCCTCGAACTCTACTGTCACGTGTTGCGCTGCGTTATGCATGCATGACGACACCTGGTGAATCCACCCAGATCCGCAACAACCGGTGGCTTCAAGCCTACACCAAGGCCGTCATCTGCGCCATAAACTCAGGCGTGACACCTTCGCATCGCGCTGCTTGGTGCGAGGCGCTCGCGTGGCTGCGCGCGGAGGCCAAGAAGTAACAGTGCATTTGGGTGCGTATGTTCAAGACGGACAAAGACGATGAGAACTACGCAACAGTTAACGACCCCGAATCTTCCGCAAGGCCCGCCCCCAAGGCGCGCAATGGACGGCAGCTGAAAAAGCGTGGTAGCGGCGCATCCAAGGGCACTCTGATGCAGGCTCTCGCCCTGATCCTTGACAAGTCCATTCAGGAGGAGGACGAGGTGGACGACGATGACGTACGGATTGTGGTCGGCCACCCGCAAGCAAAGGGGCGCAGCGTCAGTGACGCATGTCGCGCTCGTCTGCGCGGCGCAATGGGCGGCGGGCCGTCCAGGACCGCTTCGAACAAGGCCCCGGGCAAAGGGTTTAAGAAGGAGAAGCGCAGCCGGAGCCCCAGCGTGGAGGCCGCGACCCCGTCCGACGTCGGCAGTGAATACGAGCACTCGAGCGCCGGAACTGGTGAAGACGATGAAGACCAGGCCCTACCATACGTATATCGTGAGTAGGTGTTTTTACAGGTGTAAGTGTCTGAATTCCCGGACCCGTAGGCAGCAAGGCGGCTGGCACCAACACCCAAATGAACAGTTGAGTAGGTAGCCGTGGGTATCTATCAATTCCAAACGACAGCGGAGTTAAAGACAGAAGAGCGCGCCATTCGAATGGACGCATCGCATATTCCTGTGATGCATTACGTTCATCATTTCGCCACCGTTCTTGGACCTGGGAGGAGCCCTGTCGTCTGTCGCCAGATTGGTCTTGCGTGTCTGGGGCGCCACGTGGCCCTCTAGTGGGCTCCTTGTCATTACGCGTCCCATACGTTCTTACCTCTCTCACGTCTTCTCGCGACTGGGCCTTGCACTTGCCTGTTGCCTCTGCTCCTGCTCTGTGCCGGCGGACCGTTGTACCTACAGTACAGAACGCACTTTCACGCGGACTGTTCTTTCTGGTTGCTGACCGAGTGGCCCGCCTGACATTCTGCGGGAGGTACTTTCTCTGCGCTCCTTCGAGCTTGATTTGCTGCTGTGCTTCGCAGCGCAAGTTTCGTGTTATTCAAGTTTTTCTGCAATTGGAATAAGTCGGCAGTCATCCGGAAAGGGTGGTGATATTCGCTAGTCCCCCCCCATCTCTGCAAGCGCACGCGTTGGCCTCGCTGTACCCTTGTGCCTCACCTTGAGAATAGGCGTGTAGAGTTTCGCACCCGTCCGACACCTTGCCGTACCCCAAGCTCAATCTTACCATTCAGAATGTTTTGACACGGGGTCATGTAGAACGAAATATTCGTCACTCTTGCCAAGCTCGCCCACGCGTCGAAAACAAACTGGGACTCGTTCATTCACATATCCGTCCGAAGTACTTCAGGCATGCGACACCCGAACTGAATCCTACTTCGCTTTCCGGAGATACACCTCCCAATCCAAATATTTGGTTGCAATTCACTTGCACCGTCCACACCGCCCAAACGTGCTGGCTTTGGCCACCTGCCCCATATCGCCGGCATACCCATTTGATTTTGTTAATAACTGTAGACTTACAACGACGTTTACCGTCTAGGTCCAGAGATACGGTTCCCAATCCAAATATTGGGTTTCATTTCACTTGTACATTGCTTTCTAAAAAAACAAACGTTCTCCTTGCTGCGCAGTTGGCGTCGTTGGCAACTTTGCTTGCCACTGCTTCCTGCGGCGCGGAAAGGACGAACGTCCTTGGTTTCGCCGTTGTCAGAGTAGAAGCAAGGGGGTGCTCTGCCTTCCCACGGCTTCTACACTGCTACAGCTGGTAAGATCCAGTAGATATAATAACCATATACAACTCTTAACGGTGGGTATCTCGGTTCTCGTAACGATGAAGAACGAAGCAAACTGCGATACGTAATGCGAATTGCAGAACTTCGTGAATCATCAAATCTTTGAACGCAAGTTGCGCTCACAGCACATTTGCTGTGAGTGCCGGATAAATGGACGTAACACACATTGCAGAGCTTGGTATTGCGATTTATGTGTCACAGCACGCCTTGTGCACGCCTCGTGCACGCATCCCTCATTGATTTTGCATGACGTGGGTATTGCGTCCGTAACACGTTGTGGCACAACCGCCGACGATAAAAGAAGACAACCAGGCATGCCTAGCCCTGGTCAACAACCCCGAGGCCACGGGGCGCACCAAGCACGTTGATGTCGCCTACCACATGGCGCGCGACTATGTGGCGCGCGGGGAGGTCGCGTTCTACTTCCTTGCCGGCGCGGAGATGCCCGCGGATGGGCTGACCAAGCCACTGCCGTCCCCTACGTTTGCCAACTTCTGCAACGCTGTGGGTGTTGGTGCCGACTTATGCGGGCCCGACCATCCGCGGTGTTAACGCTAACTACGAGCCGGCGATCAACCCCCTCGCGGCGTGGTGGTCTTACTGCGACCGGGGCGGGTCGACTTGGCCGGCGGGGGCTGGCCTGGGGTCGCAGTATTGACACAGCGACAGGGAGGGGTTGAATTTGATCAGTGGCGGTCGGCTCGTGACACAGCGCTTACAACACGACAGGGCAGACTGTGATTTTGGTGAAATTCTGGGTTCGGACTCGGTCGGAACGATCGCTGTAAACTTTCGATCGGATCGATCGTTTCGAGTATGACTGAACTCGGACTGCGGAAAAGGAGAATTTGGCTGAATTAGGTTTTCCGATTCAGCGCTGAGCGGTACTGCAGCAGATCGGGGCCCGGTCCGCTGCTGCAGTACAGCGGACAGCTGTACTACAGCAGATCGGAGGCCGGTTCGCGGCTGCAGTACCGCCGACAGCGGGGGCGCGAGCGGCCCTGCAGCCGCTCGGCGCCCGGTCTGTGTCTGTGGTACCAGGGACGGCGGTACTGCAGCCGCTCAGGGCCTCGTCTGCGGCTGCAGTACCGCCGACAGCGGGGGCGCGAGTGGTACCGCAGCCGCTCGGGGCCCGGTGTGTGGCTGCGGTATCGCGGACAGCGGGTGCGCGAGTGGTACTGCAGCAGCTCGGGGCCCAGTCTGTGGCTCCAGTACAGCGGACGGCTGTACTGCAGTAGATCGGGCACCAGTTTTCAGCTGTACAGCAGAATGGAATTGGCTCGTGTACTTACTTACCGCTGCGGCCTTGCGGGGAGTGTTGAGTCTTGCTCAGCCAGTCCGCACGGTCTGTTTTTCTTGTATTGCGGATACTTATGCGGCCATTTTGTATTTATATGTAATTGTATGTTCTTGCTTCTCGGAGGTGACCCGTTTGTGGTGAGTCTCCGGGAAATTGACGAGGTGCTGGGTCAGGATTTGTTTGGTGCTGAGTGGCCTAGCTCGCCGCACATGGGGCGCTGACTGACTGTGCGCACCGGAGGTGAGCTCTCCGATTGTGGAGTGGCACTGCGTGTTTTGTGCACGCTCGATGGGAGAGGGGGTTCTTGGGGGTCGCTGGGCGCGGGAGTTGTCTTGGGCTTTTGAGGCGGTCTGTCTCGGGCCTGTGAACCACCCATCATAAAACAACGCACCCACCCAAACACCTCTCACTCCACAACATTGCCTTTGTGGCGTGCCGGTGCGGCTTGAGAGCGCCCGCGGCGCATCTGTCCGGGTGAGCTCGTCGGATTGTCTGGAGCTGTAAGCGGATCGTGTCAATCCAGATTGGGTAGTTTCATGCAGTGGAGGGAATTTTGTGCATCGTATGTATTTGGCAGCGCGGGACCGGGCCAACTAGTGGTCCCAGCCCCCGCGCAGCGATTTCCGCCATTCAAGGACAAAGAGCGACGACGGTGGGAGACACCGTCGTCGCCGGCAAGTAAACCGTGCCTGTTTGTCTTGGCGTTTCGGTCGGCCTGACTTCCTGGACCTCGAGTCCGATATCGGGTGACGCACGAGCGGCTAGGTCGGCCGGTACTTCCCTCCTCTTAGAGGTGATCGCGATTTATGGTACAACAGTTAGGTCGGCCTTTGTGGCGGCCCAAGCAGCGCCTAAAATGTTGGGTCTTGCACCGACTCGAGAGAGGCCCATGCCCCTAAGAGAAACCAGGGGTGTCGTTGAAGCGGTTTCTACTCACATCAGCAGAATGCATGCGCTCGAGCTGCCTTGTTGTCAATCACCTTGGACAGCAGGGCACACACTTCCCAGAAACGCACACACGCCGCCGAACGCGGCTCGTGCAGCTCCACGTATGTGCTTTTCTTCTCCATGACCTGCCACTGCTGACAGCCCCACTTGAGCAAGCTGGTGAAGTACTAATTGAACGCCGCCCGAACGACTCAATGGGCAAAATTCAAACAGCTGAAGGGGATGCACATGGCGTCGGCTATAAAAACGTTCACCTATCACAGGCAGTGGCGATGCCGCCAGTGTTTGAGCGACCGCATGCGAGTCGACACGCAGGTCCCATCCGACGCGGCCGTTCATGCTTAACCAACCGCGCTGCGGTTGTCGGCAGCGGCAGAGGGGTTCGGTTGCACTTCTACCCGTGCTGCTTGCGGCAGGCCGTCGCGACTGTCGCGGCAGATGTAGGGGCATCCGCGGGCCAGGATCATCTGCATGGGCCTCTGCGGAGAATCTTCGACGTATGCCACTTCATGCAGCCGCGGCCTTACCTGCGGCATTTCCTTCCCGCCTGCTCATTACATCCGGTACAAGGACGCGGACAGTTGATCCCAGCGGTTAATTCTGTTGACGACACCTTGCGACGGTTGGGCCTGATGTAGGAACAGCCCCTAAGCCAGACCCGCGCCGCGCGGTACCTCGCACCCCACTTGGGGCACGAGTGTTCGAATAACCCGATTAAAGTTCGTCCATGGCATGATCGTCCCAGGCTCCCGCCCGACGAGAATCTTTTCTGGCCGCTGGAGCCCCAGTCCCCTGCAATTTCTATGAACCATCCAATGAGAGATCCGCGCGGCGCGCCGCTGCTCTGCGCGGCAGCGCCGGCGCCCTTAGCGGCGGTGGCTGAAGAGTCGCTTGACGAGGCGGCTGGGTACCGGGCGCCTTCGAATCGGCTTTTAATGGACACAGGCGTGCTCGACGGTAAGAATTCATAGTGAGAGGGAGAGGAGGAAAGACGTTTAGCAGCCGTTCTTGATGAAGCGCGCCAACGCAAATGACAATGGGCGATTTTGTTGACGTCAACATCAACGGCTGACAGGGAGGCCCCCTGTGATGTAGGCAATTGCCGCCAGCCGGCGAAACACGAAGACGAGAACGCCGCCCCACGATCATTGGGCAAGACGCCCGCCAATCACAGCAGCCGTGGTCTGGCGGCGCCGCCGCAGAGTACCAAAACTCTTGCAACGGCGCTGCCAGGCCCCAGTACCGAGCCGGCGGAAGCACCCCGTCGCTGCCGCCGCCACCGCCTCCCGCCGGGGGCAGCGCGCCCCCACGCCAAGGGCGTTGCAGCCCCCGACTGGCCCCTACGCCCGGAGGGAAGCGCGCCTAGCTCAGCCCGCGCCGCCGTCGTCGCAGCGTGAATGGGACGACCGAAAGACCTTCCCTACTCGGCGTCACCGCTCCCACCGACGACGACGGGGTCAGACGAAGACGCGCGTCGCGCGCCGGCGGCAAGACGGCCGCCGATTTGGCCGCGCTTCACCGCCTGCCCGCGGCGGAAAAAGACGAGAACGCCGCCCCAATCCCACTGTGCGAGACGCCCGCCAATTGAAGCAGCCATGATCCGGCGGCGCCGCCGCAGAGGACCATCAAAGTCTTGCAACGCTGCCGCCGCGCCCCAGCGCCGCACCGGCGGCAGCGCCTCATCGCTGCCGCCGCTACCGCCGCCCCCCAGGGGCGGCGCGCCCCCACGCTGAGGGAGTTGCGGCCTCCGACTTTCCCCTACGCCAGAAGGGACGCGCGCCTCGCGGAGCCCGCGCCGCCGGTGCCTTGTGACGCCTCTTTTGCGACCTCGCCGCCGTCGTACAGCGCCGCTTAGCACACAAACGCACGCCGCGGGCGACACTGACCAGGCACACGCTTGTCGTCGGGTCGGCTGTCGGTCACAAACAGCATTCGCCCCAGTTGATCTGTCCGGCTCATTCCCGGTTTCAGGACGAGGGCGACATCATTGGCCGCCGTCCCTCACCACCACTTGGACCGCGTCGTCGCGCCTATCGTCGGGCCGCCATCGCTGCACACGCCACGGCCGGTGGGGGAGGCACCGCGGGCCCGCCGTTCCTGCGCACCCATGAGCGCTCCAAGTACGGCTTTGCCACGGACGCCGGCGCCGGACACAGGTGCCGCCTGTTGGCCATCATACATGGCCGACGGAGCCCGGTGTCGCCTTGTATCGTCCTCGACGCCCATGGGATCCCCCCCTTTCGGTTCAGGCGCTCGTTGCAATGAACGGTGGCCCCGGCGGGGCTCTCCGTCACTGACCGCGTCAGAATTGCAGCATTTATGGTTTCATGTCAGGTAGAAAATAGGCGGCGACGACAGTGATCGACCATGGTTCCACAAAGTTGGGCCGCGCCGACGACGCCCCGACTAATGGTGCAGGGCAGACTTTTCAAGTGTGTCGACGACCATCATGGGCGCCGCCCCCCGTACCCGTCTCAAAAGAGCTGACCGTCACGGCTCCACCGCCCCCAGCACGCTTAGCATCGAGCAGTCCAGCCTCCTCGGGGGCGGTGAGCTGTAAGCCAATCAGCGTCCGTCCCAAAGGGACAGCTCTTCGGCATGCGTGCCGGCGGGGTCGGTTCCGTCGGCCCGATGCAGTGTCGGAGAACGAGGACGGCAATGCCGGTGATATTTTGTGGCGTGCCCAAACCCAAGCGCGTTGGCGACGCCGTTTCTCGGTCGCTGTCGTCGCCGCAGCTGTGGCGGCCGACGACGCGCCGCCGCCGTCGTCGCCGAACATCCGTCCTCAGGGATGCCTCGCGTTGCCACGAGCGACAACCCCTGTCAGGGGCATCACCAGCCGCTGGGCCTCTGCCCACGCGGTCATCCTCACGACGAGAGGACGGACAGGCCCCGTGCGCCGACGCCCGGCCCGGGCGTCGCCCTCCTCCTCCTCGACGGGGCCGACCGTGGCGGCTTTGCCGGCGCCAGCACGCCTCGCTACATCTACTCCTCGGTTGTTATATCCCGTGACATCGGGTGGACATCGGATGCGTCCAGCTCTAGCTTGAGATTGATTGACAGATACTAAATTCACACTTCGGTACAATGCAGTGGCAGAGAAAACATGCTGTTGCTGAATGCGGCACGGTCCTGTACAGCGCCTCCAAGGAGGGGAAGCGCCCAGCACCATGGAGAGGGGGCGAGCAGAAAATGATGCGACGCACGTGTGGTGGGGACGTCGCAGCTGACACACCGCGGAAACCAGGGTGTCAGATTTTTATTCTCGGCAGCTCATTACCTAAAGTCTCTCTCATCTTATTAGTGCTACGGAAAAACGGCTCTGGTTGCGGCGCATGTACATCAATCGACGCAAAACTTTGTAAGTGTATCAGACGGTGGCCCTCGGCTTTCAGAATAATTAACGGAGCACGAAGCGCAGCACATCCCACCCGTTGGCGCCCACTTCCGCGTTCGTATCGATCAGGGACATCGGATCCGCCCGATTCTCGACAGCACCCGATTTATAACTGACCAAATCGGCAGAAATGTCAGGACAGGGAGGCTACGTCTTCAGCCTTGTGAGCTCGATGTAGCGATTTCGTGATGCCGTACGGACATGGCGCGGGGACGATGACAGCTGACCAAAGGAGCGGAGAACAAGTATCATCCGTACTAACTTACTCGCAGCGGCCTTCGATTGATGTGCACTGGTGGACGCCCAGCGGCGTAGTGCCGCCGCCGTTATTGGACCCCCCCGCCCCCCTCTCCCGCCCACGCTCGAGCCCCTCTCGCGGTGGGCCAACGTGGCTGGCCCGTGCGGGCTGTGGGGTCGGCAACGAAGAGGTGGATGTGGGCGCGGTGGCGGATACGGCTGCGATCGCAGCGATGACGCCGGCAGCGGCCGGTGCAGCCGCAGCGCTGACGCCGCTTGCCACGGCAAGTGCGGCGGACGCGACCACGTCGGCGGTTGAAGCAAGCCCGTCGCCGGCGTGTTTTGAGGGGTCTCTATCTCTTTTGAGAAGAATGCTTTCCATTCGCGTTCGTAGCGGCGGAGTTCTGGTCTCGCCCAAAAAAGTGCGGTTCTAAAAAGACTAATACAGTGAGACAGTCTTAAGGTACGATGACATGATGAAGTCCTCCAACGTAATGCACTATGTTTTTAACAATCGCTGGTAGCCCCCTCACAAGGTGGCTTTGTCGCCGTTTGGCTTCTTGCCTTTTCATTGGCTAAGCACGAATGTCGAAAATCGACATTCGCGCGTCGTTTTCGCCCTCTGTCCTTCTTTGTCCATAACGACACAGGCTACGGTCCCTCTTTGACCGCTCCCACCAATCTTGCTAACTCTCAGGGCTGCGTACTTCTCTTACATGTTACGGGCACTCTCTCACGTCGAAGAACGCTCAGTCTGAGGGTGCGGAAGCCTTTCCCCGTGTCGCCCCCGTCGGCGCGGGTTTTCCCGCTCGTAAGACGGCCGCGCGCGCGTGCGTCGGTGCCAGAATGTTTTGGTGGACATGGGGAAGGCGACGGAGGCCCCCGACGCGCCGGGGGGGGGGGGGAAGCGGGATTGGGGTTGCTGCTCCCTCCACGGTGCCGCTGCAAAGCTGCCGCTGGGGTGGGCACGGCGTGGCTGCCGGACGTGCCAAAGGGGGTGGGGGGCGGGCGTCGGCCGTGAGAGTTGGCCCGACCCGGCAGCAGCGGCCGGCAGGGGCGGCGGGTGCGGCGGCGCGGCAGGCGGTGAGGTTGGCGGCGCCCCCCCCCCCCCCCCC
>Ga0209831_1003935_pt1 | contig 11977 bp, 7 predicted proteins | sample Maine_Asex4_meta_FD_187451 | JGI IMG/M metagenome (GOLD analysis project Ga0209831, IMG submission 187451) | Marine algal microbial communities from Maine, USA - Maine_Asex4_metaG (SPAdes) (version 2) | ecosystem: Host-associated > Algae > Red algae > Unclassified | place: Maine, USA | collected...
ACTTCCATGCCTCTTTGCCGTAATCTAAGTGCGGTGGCTAATCCTGCAATGCCTGCTCCAATTATTATCGCTTTTTTCATAAAGTTTGTCCAGTTTCTATCTGGTTAGTCTAACAAGGAGGGGGCTGTTTTGTTTAGAAAAGGTGAGTTCTTATTACGGAAGACTTCTTTGGAAAATAGTATTCAAAATAGGGGCGTTAGCCCCGACCCTGTCTATAGGAATGCTGCCTTGGCGAACCATAAAGGAGCGTAGCTCCGACCCTGTCTATCTTAAAGTTCTGAAGCGATACTTCTTTTGAGCTTTTTGATATTATTTTCTTATAGACAGGGTCGGAGCTACGCTCTTTTATGGTTCGCCAAGGCAGCATTCCTATAGACAGGGTCGGGGCTAACGCCCCTATTTTGAATACTATTTTCCATCCAATCGAATTTGGTCGAGCTACTTACTATCCAATTCATTTTTAGCTTTCCATTCTTCCAAATCTTTTATCATTCCTTCAAGTTCTCTTTCCAAATAAATTAAATCTTTTTGGGAAGCTTTTGTTTGAATATATTCTGTAACATCTTTTGTGAAATCTTCGATAGATTGAGGTGCTGTTAATTTGGACTTCAAATAACTCATTTTTGTTATATTTCTTCTGACCTATTTTCTAAATCCGATTTGATTTTCTCTACTAAAGCAATTACCGCCGTTAAATCATTTTCGACATTTTTTTCTCCTATTTGCTTAATGTAGCATTAGTGATTCCTTTTTTTAATGCGCTTTTTGCAACTGTTAATTCTTTAATAATATTTTTGGTATTGATTTCAGTCTTCTTTAAGAATCTATTTGTTTGCGTGCAATTCTTTCTTTGGCTTCTATTAATGCTTGATGTAATCTACGTTCTAATTCCGCTTTCGGTGGCAAATCTGTCCAATATTCTGCGACCATAATACCATCTTTGTGCATTTCTAATAATTCTATCTGTTCTCTACTAGTTTCTGCACAAAGTATTAAACCAATTGGTGTGTTTTCACCTTCTTGTTTATCGTATTTATCTAACCATTTTAAATAGAGTTCTAATTGTCCTTTGTGAGCTGCTTTAAATGCACCTAATTTCAGTTCTATCGCTACTAATCTTCGCAGTCTTCGGTGGTAAAACAATAAGTCTAAATAAAAATCTTTGCCATCAATAATCATTCGTTTTTGTCGTTCCACAAACGTAAAACCTATACCTAATTCTAAAATAAATAATTCCAGATCTTTGAGAATAGCCGCTTCTAAATCATTTTCTAAATAGCCTTCTTTTAAACCTAAAAAGTAGGGTAGAAAGCTGGCGAGGTAGTAAAACTCCTTTTCCAACTCCCTCCCACCGAACCGGACGTGCTAGTTTCCCAGCATCACGGCTCTCCAGTAACTCGTTTCGATTTAATGGGCAAAGGCAGCCCTGCATGTAATTTCTTGTGACATTTTCGACATAGAACTAATGTTTTTCTGCGTCGGGCAGCCATGAGGATCTTCCATGCAGCTTTAGGCTTTCTGCCTTTTTGTTGCACATCTGCCATTTTTCTGATATGATGGACTTCTATATTCTCTGTTGATTCGCAGATTTCACATTTTTCTGCTAATAAACGTTGAATAAGTTCCGTTCTACCAAATCTTTTCCTTACCAACATTTGTTGATTTACAACTAGTGCCTCCAGCGTATTTCTTAAAGGTATTCCACCAAATCTTGCTATTAGATTGGGTTTGCCTTTTCTCTGTACATGCACTTCGATACATTTTCTTGGTCCAACAGGTGTTAGGACAGTTGCCTTAAATTTATTAGCAATTTTAGTAACACTCCTTTTGTGTTTGTGAGCCAATGTTTTTAGCATCGAAGTTTGCATGACCCAGCGAAGTTTATGTAGCCAAATCATATTCTCACTTAATTGATAGTATTGAACGACGCCCCTATATTCTGATTGGTATTGACAAACAATATCATAGTCAGAGTTATGGGTTCGTTCTGTACGATGAATCGGCTTATTGTTCTTCATATAGAATCGGCATTTACTTTTAATCACCTCTGCTGGTATTCTTAGAGCTATTCCGCCATTAATTGACCTTCTCCCATTGGTGATTTTTGTAGCACATTGACTTACTGTAATGTCATAGCCCAAAAATCGTGCTTTACCCTCCGTAGCGTGAGTAATCAAAGTCTTCTCCTCAGAAAGCTGTAAATGTAATTCCTCATTTAAGTATTTCTTGAGTTTCGCTTTAATTTGTACTGCTTCTACTTTAGGACCAGCAAAGCCTAAAAGAAAATCATCTGCATACCTTACATAGCGAAGCCTTCGATAGTCAGGGTCATAGGGGTCGTTAGCTGGCATTTGTTTATAACAAATTTCCAGTTGTTTTGCTTCCACTACTTTGCCTGTCTTTCTACAATACTTACTTCGGTTGTATGCTTTATTATAAGCTGGATTAACTTTTCGTCTTTTTCCTTTCGTATAGTCAGGTATTAGCTCTTGTTCAACAAATTTGTCTAACTGGTTAAGAAAAATATTAGAAAGTAATGGGCTTACAATTGACCCTTGTGGAGTACCGATTGTAGTCCTGTAAAATTTCCAATCTTCTGCATATCCAGCTTTTAATAAATTCTGTATCAATCGTAGAAAACGATTATCTGAAATGGACTGACTCAATAGATTTAATAAAACCGTATGGTTTATTCCATCGAAAAAGCCTTTAATATCTCCTTCAATAAACCATTTCGTTCCATGCCATACTTTCTTAACTTGTATTAAGGCGGTATGACAGCTACGATTTGCTCGGAATCCATGTGATTGGTTAGAAAATTGCGGCTCATAGTAAGCTTCGAGTAACGAACGGATTACCTCTTGGAGTAGTTTGTCTGTCCAACTTGGTAGTCCTAATGGACGTTGTTTCCCATTTTTCTTCGCAATGTATGTGCGTCTTACGGGAGTCCAGCGGTAGCGTTCATATCTAAGTAATTCTATTAGCTTCCTTATTCTTTCCATCGACATGCCATCTACCGTATCTGCTGTGATTCCTGGAGTCATTGATCCTTGGTTGCGGTAGAGTTTTCCATAAGCATGAAGATACAAGTCTTCATTGTACAATTGTCGATAAAGATTGTTTAATGGCAGTTGGCGTTTGCCTCGTTCTCGGATGATATTTAATACTGTTGCGGCTGTTCGCATCTCGCGTACCTTATAGTTTTATAATATCGAGTTACCTGCCTCCCTTCGCCTTGTAAATGGCTCTCCCATTCTCTGACTACTATGGAGACTCCGTTACCAACGCAGTTGCGCTTAATTGGGAAGCCTTCCCAATCTTTTAGGATTCTCATCCCGTAGGCAATCCCACGTTTCCTATACATCATACGTCATAGCTGAACTTAGGTGCTCCTTTTGCTCCCTTGAATGAGTTCACTACTCATCTTTCTAACTTGTAGGAGTTTTATCCATCCTCGATTTATATAGATAAACAAGTTAGTGTCCTTATCAGATACCCTTCGGACAGGAATACATGTGTTCCTAATGGGGCTAGAGTTCAGGCAGTTTAGCTTTCACCTTATTCAGCAAGTCTTGCGGTGACTAAGTTTGGGTATCTCCTCTCTTAACTCCGCTTTACTAACATGCTATTGTCCCCGCTCCCTTTCGGGTTAAGGTAAGTTAATTGACTTAGGTACTTTCTCCTAAGTATCCTCCTGATTGTATCAGGTATATAAATATATGGCGCCGTGGCGCACTTCAAAAATATAGGGGTCTTTAACTAGGTCATCAGGTGTTTGAATTTTATGGCCTTTTTTCGCTAATGCTAGAATACCTTCTTTGTCCTTGCTTAAAGCCAATCGGTGAAAAAGAGCTGTTTTCTTTTGGCGTTTCAATTCTCGAACAGACCATTTATCGATTATAATCTGTTGCTCATAAAATGACCTTTCTAAATCATCGGAAATAGATAATAATTCTGTAAAATGACTCCAACTCAATTTTCCAGACACCGTCTGGATTTTTGGATATTTTAAATAAAACTGTCGCATCAAGTATAGATTACTCCTACTAAATCCTTTGCCTAAACTCAGTTTTAAATCCTTTGTCAATTGAATCAATAATTGTTTTCCATATTCCGCTTTTATTTTCCCTTCCTGTTCATATTCCACAATATGCTGGCCAATTGACCAGTAGGCTTGCAGTTTTTCGCTATGTATTTGGGCAATAGCTTGTTTTTGATGTTGTTTAAAAGTCGCTCCTATTTTATCGAGTAATATTTGATAGTGCTTAGTTTTTACTGGTTTCATTATGGTGTAGTTTAATCATTAGTCTAGTTCCTATTAATAAGGTACAAACTATTGCAAAATAAGTTCAGCCGATAACAAATACTGCCTGTTAGAAAGAAGGGCGGATTTGACACCTGAACTCAAAATCACTTCAACGCTTTCGCAATCGCCTCCATTGCCAATTCCTCCATAATCTTATAGCCTTTCAAAGTAGGATGTACGCCATCCGATGCTAAATCCTCATCCATTCCCCCAATCTTATTGGTAAGTGCTGTATTATAATCCAAATACACCAAATTATTTTGTTCAGCATAAGCTTTAATGCGTTTATTCAAAGGCAAAATCTTCTTAGAAGGATTCCCGAAGTTTTCGCGCCACGGAAAATCAGAGGCTGGTAAGACAGCGGATAAGACAGGGATAATTCCATTTGTCTGCGCCAACTGCACCATAGACACAATATTACCAAAAGTATAATCAGCATCATAGGGACCTGTATTTTCGGCAATGTCATTGGTGCCTGCATTAATCACCACCACTTTAGGTTGCAAATCAATCACATCTTGCCGAAACCGCAACAGCATTTGCGGAGAAGTCTGTCCACTAATTCCTCGACCTATAAATTTATTGTCTAAGAAGAAAGTGCTGTCTGTATGTACCCAACCTTCGACTATCGAATTACCCATAAAAACGACTCGGTTTTCTCCCTTTGCGGGTGCTGCAATAAATTTATTATGGGGACTATAGCGTTTTAAATAAGCAAAATCTGTTCTTAACGGATCTGGTTTTGCTTCCTTTTTGTCTGGTTTCTTTTTCTTCACTGCTTCTGTTTGTTGTGTTTGGCAGGCTGTTAATAAAAAATAGACACTTAGCATTAAAAGGAAGAATGGTTTTGTTTGTTTCATTTTTTGATTATTAAATAATTCTAATAGTTTTAGCTTGGCATCTGGTAAAAAGTATATTTAATATCTCTCTTTAGAGGGAGCAAATTGGCTTTGTTTTTTTACAAAAGACAAAACCAATTTGCTCCCTCTAAAAAACTATTTAAAGTTAAACCTACTAGAGATACTTGGTATAATGAATGTTTAATACAGTCCTTTAAAGCTAGGCTTATCAAGCTAATTCCTATTGCCAAGCATAAGCGTACCAAAGACTAAAGACCAATAGCTAAAGGCCAAATAATTAAGCCGTTTGAATATTATCTTCGACATCCAATCCCAACTCCTTCACGCTAATTGCCCGCATCTCCACCTTCCGTATCTTACCCGTTACCGTCATTGGAAAATCTTCTGTAAATTTCACATAGCGAGGAATTTTAAAATGAGCAATTTTGCCTTTGCAGAAAGCTTTAATTTCTTCCAAGTTCGATGTCTCCCCTTCCTTTAATTTTACCCAAGCCATTATTTCTTCGCCGAATCTAGCATCAGGAACGCCAATGACCTGCACATCACTCACCTTCGGATGACTATACAAAAACTCTTCAATTTCTCTAGGATAGACATTTTCACCACCCCGAATCACCATGTCTTTTATTCGACCCACTATATTCAAATAACCATCTTCATCCATAATCGCCAAATCACCTGTGTGCATCCAACGCGCCTTATCTATTGCCAAATTTGTTTTTTCTTCATCGTTCCAATAGCCTAACATGACACAATAGCCTCTAGTACACAATTCTCCTTTTTCCCCTATTGGAACTACTTGTCCCGTCTCGGGATTAATGATTTTAATTTCTGTGTGTGGCAATACTCTACCGACCGTACCCACTCGTTTTTCAAAAGGTGCATCATGGCGAGTTTGGGTGCTAACAGGACTTGTTTCCGTCATCCCATAAGCAATTTCCATTTCGTGCAAATTCATTAAATTATTCACTTTTTTCATTACCTCTACGGGACATGGAGAACCCGCCATGATCCCCGTTCGCAAAGTACTCAAATCATATTTCGAAAAACTTGGATGCTCCAACTCTGCAATAAACATAGTCGGAACGCCAAAAAGGGCCGTCGCTTTTTCTGCTTCCACTGTTTGTAGCACTAATTCTGGTTCAAAACCTGCGCTTGCATAAATCACCGTTGCGCCAAAGACCATGCAACCTAAATTACCCATCACCATCCCAAAACAATGGTATAAAGGAACAGGAACAATCAAGCGGTCTTTATCCGAAAAATTCATTATTTCCGCTACCAAATAGCCATTATTCAAAATATTATGATGGCTTAACGTTGCGCCTTTTGGGTAGCCTGTGGTGCCACTTGTATATTGGATATTAATGGGTTCATCAAAAAACAGACTCCCTTGTATGGTCGCTAATTCTTCTACACTCACTTTAGCCGCCGCATTTAATAAATCTTCCCAACTATACATACCAGGTGAAGCAGGAGAATGTAAACGAATGACCGTTTTTAAGTCAGGAATGCGTGCTGCTTTTAGCTGCCCTGCTGCGCACTCCTTTAACTCAGGAGCAAGTTCATACAGCATTTCTGTATATTGGGAAGTCTTAAATTCAGTAGCCGTTATGATAGCGGTACAACCCGATTGATTCAAAGCATATTCCAATTCATGTAAGCGATAACTTGGATTAATATTTACTTGAATGGCTCCAATTTTTGCAGTCGCATATTGCACCACCGTCCACTCTGCACAATTGGGTGCCCACACACCTACTCTATCGCCTTTTTTTATACCCATTGCCAAGAGTCCTCTCGCACAAGTGTCCACAACCGATTTAAAGGTTCGATAAGTCCAACGGATATTTTGGTCGCACACGACTAGCGCTTCGTTATTCGGATATTGTTCCGCAATTTGGTCAAACTTATCACCAATGGTCATCCCGATTAATGGCTTTTGGCTAATGCCGCAGGTATAGCTTATATTTTTCATAAAGTAGATTTATTTGAGATCTGCTAGAGAATAGCACAAGATAGAAATTTTCAAATTTTCTAAGGGATAGAAATAACCTTTTGTTTATTTGTTTATTATTTTAAAATAGACTTGTCCTTCTTTAAAAAATAGCTATTTCATATAGGCATTTCTTAAAGGGTAACAAGTCTATTTAGTATTTCTCTTTAGAGGGAGCAAATGATTTTTTTTGCAAAAAAAAACCATTTGCTCTCTCTAAAAAACTATTCAAGCAGCGTTTTAAAATATAAAGCGTTTAGGATATATAAAGAACTACACACCAGAAAGTAATATATTTACCCCATCTTACTATTTAAATCCATCCGTTAAATATCCCTGATTCCCGACAAATTATAGATTTTTATGATTTTTTTAGTTAAAAATTATAAAAATCCAAATCCTTTTAATTTCTTACATTTATTTTTTACACTTCAAAAGTGGATTTGAGCGAAAATTCACTACCTTGTGTCCCAATCCAAATTTTAAGTTGACAATATTATATTACAGCGTATTAAATTTGTTTTCAAAACATTAGAGTTAATAATTATTGAATGCTACAAGAAGAGAGATCGATTTTCTCTATTCATTTGTCATTCATCAGAGTTTAGTAAGTTCTCAATGTTGAATTTTGAATAATTGAATTTTGAATAAAATGAGACGTAATAGGTCGTAAACACCAGATTTTAGTTGAATGCCCATTCAAAATTCAAAATTCTTCATTCAACATTGATATACTTACAGAATTTATTTTGAAATTATTCATTTGCAATACACTAGTCACCTATTAAGATAGTCTACTGATGTGTTGCCTAGACTAATCCGAATAAAATCTATTATTTAAAAAACATTATTCATTAAATCTCACGAAAATGGTGAAACTTTTCCGCAAAAACTTATGGTTGTTTTTAGTTCTAGTCACTTTAGGACTACAAGCCCAAACCACCGTTAGTGGTAGGATTATGGATGGCGAATATAATGAGCCACTCATAGGTGCTAACGTTCTTATTCAAGGTACTACAACAGGTACAAGTACCGACTTGGATGGTAATTTTACATTGACCAGTTCTCAGCCGCTTCCTTGGGACTTGGAAATTAGTTATACAGGTTTTGAAGACCAATCTATAACGGTTACCAATCCTACTTCTAATCTTAATATTAACATGGCTTCTAGTGCCATTTTAACAGACGAGATAGTTATTTCTGCTTCTCGTCGTCGAGAGAAAATACAAGAAGCACCTGCTTCTATTTCTGTCATTAATGCTAGAAAACTAGAATCTTCTCCAAATGAGAATCCCGCTCGGAATCTTATCAACGTCCCGGGGGTCACTATCCAACAACAATCAGCAGGTAGAATTAATATCCAGTTAAGAGGAGATGGTGGTCTTTTCGGTTCTGCTACCTTCCCAATCTTGGATTACCGTTCTTTATCGGGTCCAGGTTTAGGTACTTTTGATGCCTTAAACTCTCCTTTAAATAATCTAGATATTTCTAGAATTGAGGTGGTAAGAGGTCCAGGTTCTGCATTATACGGTCCCGGCGTAACAGCAGGGGTAGTTCACTTTATCTCTAAATCAGCTATTGACGAGCCATGTACTTCTGTAGAATTGATAGGTGGTGAATTGAATACTTTTGGAGGTTCTTTTAGACATGCCACTAAAGTATCTGATAAGTTTGGTTTTAAAATTAATGGCGTTTTTAAAAGAGGAGATGAATTTACTTTAGATCCAAATAGTCCAGAAGATCGGATACAAATAGACCAATTCGCAACAAGTATTTCTAGACCAGTTATTACGAATGGTACTGTTGATGCAACTCAACAAGGAGAGGTATTACTAACAGAGCGAGATTTGGATCCAGATGGAGATGGTAATGTAATGCAAGATTTCTGGAACCAAGCGGTAATAAATGGTACCTTAGAATTCCGTCCACAAGATGATCTATCTATGGTTTTATCTGGTGGTTACAATCAAGCTTCAGCTGTTTTCTATAACTCTCAAGGAGAGGGTTTATCTCAAGCTAGTGAACAATGGATACAAGGTCGGGTACAAAAAGGCGGTTTATTCGCTCAAGCCTTCTTTTTGAATAATACAGGTGGTTCAGATGATAAACCAACTTTCTTGTACCAAACTGGTTTAACTACACAAATAGCTAGACAGCAAATAGAGGCGCAAGTTCAGTACAACTTTGACACACCAGGTCTCTTAAATTCTGTATGGACGACTGGTTTTGATTATCGTTTGTCTAAAGCAGATACAAAGAATACTGTATATGGTAGAGAGGAAGAGGATGATGATTTTGCCATTGCGGGTGCTTATTTACAAGGTAAATTTGCTTTAAATAAAAAATTAGATATCGTATTGGCTGGTAGAGGAGATAAATTTAACTTCGTAGATGAAGTGGTATTCTCGCCAAGAGCAGTAGCCGTATTTAAGCCTAGCCCTAGACATACCATTAGAGCAGGTTTCAATAGAGCACAAGGTGCGCCTTCTCAATTACAAGTAAATATTGATTTCCCTGTTTCTTCGCCTGTTCCAGGCGCATTTGATATTTGGTTATTGGGTAATAAAGAAGCACAAACGTTCACTGATCCACAGATAGTATTTAATGGACTAATTCCACTTCCTCCATTACCTGTAGGCACTCCTGGTTTCCCGAATGCTTATACATTTGGTGCAGTTAATGGTGCGGTACAAGCACAATTAATTCCGGGTATTCAAGCTCAGTTCGAGGCAGGTGGATTACCAACAGCTCAAGCAGCAGGTCTTGCAGGTGCTATTCAAGGTTATTTAAATGACCCTGCAAATACACCAGCAGGATTTACAGGAAACTTCGTAGGTATTAACCTATTTAATGGAGAGCAAATTGGAACGACCAATGCACCTGCGGCTCAAATTAGAACGGAAGATACTTGGGAGATTGGTTATAAAGGTCTAATTGGTGATAGATTAGGGGTAACAATAGATTTATACAATAGAGATATTACTGGTGCTACCTTATTTACAGCTATTAGTCCTTCTTGGCTTCCTGTAGGTGCTCAGTTTGGTAATGATTTAGGAACTGCAATAGGTAACACAGGCGTTAGAGATTTTATGTTCAACTTGTTAGGTGGAGACCTTAATCCAGCAGCAGGTCCTACAGCAGATGCTTTAAATGCAGCAATTGTAGGTGCTTATACAGCTGGAGGCGATGGCTTTGAAGCGAACATTGCACCACTGCTTGCAAATGCTATTTTTGCAACAACACCTACCGATCAAGTACCTGATGATGGCGTAACGCACTTATCTGCGGGTTATAGAACATTTGAGTCTTTCTCTTACACAGGTACAGATATAGGCTTGGAGTACTATGTAAATGATAATTTATCTTTATTTGGTAATTATACTTGGATAAGCGAGAATATTTTCAATCCTGTTATCCAAGGGTCTGATGGCGCAACAGAGCAAACTTCTATCTCTCAGCCGCTTAATAAGTTCCGTTTGGGCTTTAATTATGCGCAAGAGTATGGTTTGAGAGCGAACTTAGCATTTCAACATGATGATTCTTACGAAGTATTCTTAGGTGATTTCTCTGGTATTAGGGAAGAGACAAATCTCGTAGATGCAGGTGTAGGTTACAAAATGAATAATGGATTGACTTTAAGTGTTACTGCTCAAAATTTATTTGATTCAGAGTATAGAGCTTACCCTCACTTTCCAAAGATTGGAAGAAGAGTATTAGCGACTTTACGTTATGATTTATGTGGTGGTAAAGTGGATTCAGATAATGATGGCATCGCAGATGATAAAGATAATTGTCCGAATGTAGCAGGTCTAAAAGCATATAATGGTTGTCCTGATACGGATGGCGATGGTATCATAGATGGAGACGATGCTTGTCCATCAGCAGCAGGTTCTAGAGACTTGATGGGTTGCCCAGATGGTGACGGTGACGGTGTTGCTGATAAAGATGATATGTGTCCTACTACAGCAGGTACACTAAACGGTTGCCCAGATAGTGATGGTGACGGTGTTGCTGATAAAGATGATGCTTGTCCTACTGTTGCTGGCACAATTGGTGGTTGCCCAGATAGTGACGGTGATGGTGTTATTGATGGCAATGATGCTTGTCCTACTGTAGCAGGTACTGTTGGTGGTTGCCCAGATAGTGACGGTGACGGTGTTGCTGATAAAGATGATGCTTGCCCAGATGTTGCAGGTACAGATAATGGTTGCCCATCAGATCCAGATACAGATGGTGATGGTATCGTTGATAGTAAAGATCGTTGTCCACAAGTAGCTGGTACGGTGAATGGTTGCCCAGATGGTGATAAAGATGGTATTGCAGATATGAATGATAGTTGTCCTACGCTTGGTGGTACAGTAGATAGCAAAGGCTGTCCTGTAGTAGCAGAAGCGACAAAACAATTATTCTCTAGAGCTTTACAAGGCATTCAATTCGAGACAGGTTCTAATAGAATTAAGTCTTCTTCTATTGCTATCCTTAATGAAGTAGTGGTAGTGATGAGACAAAATCCATCTTACAAATTAACGATTGCAGGTCACACTGATTCTGTTGGTTCTTCTGCTTCTAACCAAGCATTATCTCAAAGAAGAGCGGATGCTGTTAAGAAATATCTTACAGAAAAAGGTATTCCTACTGGTAGCGTTGCATCTGTTGGATATGGCGAAGATAGACCAGTTGCAGATAATATAAATGCAGCAGGTAGACGTCAGAATAGAAGAGTTGAATTAAGTGTAGATTATTTGAAATAGAAGAAATGGTTATATTGATATATTGTTTTATTGTTTTATTGTTCTCCTACTAGACGCTGGCAAT
>Ga0209831_1003937_pt1 | contig 11968 bp, 8 predicted proteins | sample Maine_Asex4_meta_FD_187451 | JGI IMG/M metagenome (GOLD analysis project Ga0209831, IMG submission 187451) | Marine algal microbial communities from Maine, USA - Maine_Asex4_metaG (SPAdes) (version 2) | ecosystem: Host-associated > Algae > Red algae > Unclassified | place: Maine, USA | collected...
AATTTCTACAGACGTGGTCGAAGCTACGCTCCTTTGACTTGATTCCATATTCCCTTCCTACAAATGTGGTCGAAGCTACGCTCCTATACCCCCATCCAATAAAAAGGGATTATCAATAGAATGGGAAATTACCTCGTAATAGTACTCTTTTACCTGTAGCTAGCTCCCCGCTATGGTGTAAATTGACTGCCAACTACTTTTATCTTTATGATAAACTTGTCAAAAAACGGAACGAATTAGCCAAGAATACAAGTTAATATAAATAAATCTTTACAGAGTATAGACATTATTGCTTGTACTTGAATATTTTTGCGCAAAATAGCGTAAAATACTCATTAAGCATTTAAAATAGCAAATAAAATGAATTTCTTAGAAGAACTTAAATGGCGGGGTATGTTACACAATTCTACTCCCGGGATAGCAGAAGCATTAGCGAGTGGTAGCAAGACGGCTTATATTGGCTTTGATCCCACCGCACCTGCTTTAACGATTGGTAATTTTGTACAAATTATGTTGTTGAAATTATTTCAATTATCTGGTCATAAACCCATTGTTTTAATGGGTGGGGCTACGGGTAGGGTAGGTGACCCTAGTTTTAAAGCAGCAGAAAGAGAATTGAAAACCTTTGATGAATTGGATAATAATTTGGCCCACCAAACTAAACAATTTTATAAGTTTCTTGAGTTTGAGACAGGAGAGAATAAGGCGGAAATAGTGAATAACTTAGATTTTTATAAAGGCATGGATGTGTTGGATTTCCTAAGAGATGTAGGTAAAACGATTACCGTTAATTACATGCTGAGCAAGGAATCGGTAAAACAGCGTAAAGATTCTGGCCTTTCTTTTACAGAATTTAGTTACCAGCTATTACAGGGATACGATTTTCAGCGATTATATGAGGATAAGGGTGTAATTATGCAAATGGGTGGTTCTGACCAATGGGGGAATATTACGACAGGCACAGAATTCATTCGTAAAAATTTGGGTAAACATGCTTTTGCTTTAACAACACCGTTGTTGACAAAAGCAGATGGTTCTAAATTTGGAAAATCAGAATCGGGCAATATTTGGTTAGATCCAGAAAAGACTTCCCCTTACAAATTTTACCAATTTTGGTTGAATGCAGATGATCGGGATATACCAAAGTTTATGCGCTACTTTACTTTAAAAACTAAAGAGGAAGTAGAAGCATTGGAAGCAGAACATGCAACTAATCCAAATGCTTTAAAAAGAATCCTTTCAGAAGAATTAACAACAAGGGTTCATTCTAAAGAAGCTTTTGATTCTGCTAAATTGGTGTCCGAATTATTATTTAACCCGAAAGCTAGCAAAGAGACGCTTTTACATTTAGATGAAGGCTCTTTGAAGACGGTTTCGGAGGAAGTACCAAGCTTCTTTATTCCTTTAGAGAAAATAGAGCAGGGCATCAATATTATTGATTTATTGGCAGAGGAAACGGATATCCTTAAATCTAAAGGAGATGCTCGTAGAGCTATTAAAGGAAATGCAATTGCTATTAATAAAGATAAAATAACTGGGCACGAAACTCTGGTTGGAAAAGATTCTTTACTACATGGTAAATATATCATGGTGGAGAATGGCAAAAAGAATAAACGGATGGTAGTAGCGGAATGAGTTGAGAATAGAGAGCAGAGAAGTGAGAACAGAGAGAGACTTCATTAAAAAAATGAGCTGTCGTTAATTATAAATGAGCTTTCTCTCTGCTCTCTATTCTCACTTCTCTGCTCTTCACAACTCCTTCAACACCAAATATTTTTCGATTTCTTTTTGCTGGCGTTTATAATTACTAACTTTTCCATTTATAGGAATCGTAATTTTTGCACCACCTTTTATTCCTCCTATTATGGCACCAAGATAGATGGAGGTTCCAAAAGCTAACGTGCCATATAAAATCCCCTCATAGGAATCAGAATATTTTATGATGGCTGCTCCACTGACTATTCCTACCCCCAATCCTACTGCGGCTCCAATTAAAGCACCCTTTAATCCACTACGTTTTTTTCTAAATTTCAGTTCTTTAATCCCTTCTATGGGATAGGATAACATTTGAAAATATTTATTCCTTACTCGACCCCTTTGAGTAGTTATCCTATAAGGTATGGCATTGATGCTAGAGGAGTCTAGTCTTTCAATGACTACTTTTTCTCCAGTATAAAATGGATGTTTTTCCTTTTTTTTAGGAATTATCCAACTCTCATATTTAAAACCGTTAGCGGGTACTCCGCTGTCTTGTGTTGCTAAAAGTATAAGACCTATTTGAGCATTTGTCATTATACTGCTGCCTAATAAGCAACAGATGATTAATATCTTTTTCATGTTGTTATTTTTTGAAATGCAAAATCTATTTCCCAAAAGGAATCATCAGACTAAATGTTGGTATTGGCGTTTCTGTGTATACGTTGGACATGCCTACATCAATAGAACCCCAATTTACCATACAGCGTAAGCTAATGCCATAGAGGTAGTCAACCTCATAGGTAGAAGAGTAGTGTTTAGAGAGGAGAAGCCAGGACTCACCTACCAATGCAAAATTTTCACTCAACCTAAGCATACCACTAAGCGTAAATACTGGTTTAGTGTTTCTATATTGCTCCCAGGCAAAGCCTGCACCTACCGAAATATTGTTGTCCCTTGACCCATACGTTACTATACTATAGCCTATAACTTGCGGGTCTCCCTCAATATTGGAATAGAGCAATCCCGCCCCTGCATTCCATTTATTGTCAACTATAGGTATGGTGAATTTTGCATTAGCCGAAACAACTATCTCAACATCTAGCAAGTATACTAATATGGGCGTAACTCCAATTCCCAAAGTCAAGTTGTCCGTCAAACCATAACCTGCAAAGTTGCCTAAGACCATATAATTTTGATAATATCCTTTGTCCTTTCCGATAGAATAACCAGTAGGCGTAAACATATACCTGTTAGCAGTTGGATTCTCGAACCAGTTTGTTCTATTTCTAAAGTGAGCGTCTTGTTCAGACGTTTTGTCACGCTTGTTCTGATTGGCTAATGCGCCCATTTTTTCAGACTGATAGACAATATCCTGTCCCTCTTTATTCTTATGTTTTCCTAAATCCGCACTTCTATTCTCTACACTTGCATATATATTATCAGAAAATTGAGAAAAGGATTTATTGACAAGACTAAGAGCTAGTAGAAATAGCATACCTAGTAGCGTTCTTTTGAAATTAATCGGTTTCATAAATCTGAATTTTTAGTAGACTTATCCTTCTTTAAAAATACTTATATGAAATAGCTAGTTTTCTTTAAAAAATCACTGAATAATCCTTTTTATTGATTTAATTTTTTAAAGGAAAATAGCAGAAAAAGAGCATTTCAGATAGGTGTTTTTAAAGGAGGGTAAGTCTACTATTTTAATTGATAGCACAAAGATGTGCGAATGAGGTATCGCTTATAACATGGTTACTATCGCTTACACTCTATTTCCCAAAAGGAATATTAATGCTCACTGATGGAACAGCCTCTCCGTAGAAGTAGTTGGTCATGCCTATATCAAGAGAACCCCACTTTACCATAAAGCGTAAGCTAAGGCCATAGAGGAAATCAAACTCGTAATTTTTGAATGTCTTAACAATTTCCTGCGTAGTAGCGTCATAGCTATAAGTGAATTTTTTAGATGTGATAAACCATGATTCACCTACTAATGCAAAATTTTTAGTCAACCTGATCATACCATTAAGCGCAAGTACAGGTTTAACAGCAGGTTCATAATTCGACCAGACAAAGCCCACACCTGCCGAAAGATTAGTGTCCATTGAGCCATAAGTTACTACACCATAGCCTATGGCTTGTTGTTCTCCATCAATATAGGAGTAGAACAATCCAGTCCCTGCATTCCATTTATTGTCAACTATAGGTATCGTGTATTTTGCATTAGCTGAAAAAGGTACATGTAACTCATGTAATGGTACGATGCCAATGCCAACTCCCAAAGTCAAGTTGTCGGTAAAACCATAACCTGCAAAGTTGCCAAACAGCATGTAATTTTGATAATATCCTTTTCCTTTTCCGACAGAATAACCAGAAGAAGTAAACATATACCTAATAGCAGTTGGATTTTGGAACCAGTTTTTTCCTTTTTTAAAGCTGGAGTCCTGTTCCGTAGTCTTGTCATTCTTGTTCTGATTGGCTAATTCTTTCTTTTCTTCGGTATGATATGCTATGTCCTGTTCCGCTTTACGCTTGTGCTTTATCAAATCCACACTTCCATTTTCTAAACTGGTATATATGTTATCAGAAGATTGAGAAAAGGATTTATTAACAAGACTAAGAGCTAATAGAAATATCATGCTTAGTATCGTTACTTTGAAATTAATCGGTTTCATAAATCTGAATTTTTATTGTTTTAATTGATACCACAAAGATGTGCGAATGAGGCAGGAATCGCTTATAGTATGGTTACTATCGCTTGTAGTATGGTTACAATATGGGCAGGTGACACTTGTATTATTGTCACGTACGAAATTATAAATAATTGATTAACAATTATTTACGAAGGAAAGAAGGTGGGTGGCCGAAATTTTCTGCAAATGACCTAGAAAAATAAGAGACTTCTTTAAATCCTACATCAAAAGCTATTTCGGTAATAGATTTATCGGTAGTTTGTATTAATTTTTTGGCTTCTTGAAGCCTTATTGATCGTATGAAATGACTAGCGGAAAGATTGGTTAATGCTGTAAGCTTGCGGTGAACTTGTTGCCGACTGAGGAAAAGACTTTTGGCGAGTGCCTCTGTATTGAAAGCAGGGTTATCTAAATTCTCTAATACTAGTGTTCTTATTTGAATGACAAATTCATCTTCTAATTGGAATGCAGGGTTGGTATCGGGTACAACTGTATCTGTACTTGCATAACGAGCTTGTAAGGTACGTCTTAGTTCAAGGAGTTTTTCCAATCTTATAGCTAATTCTTCTGGTTGGAAAGGTTTGGCTAGATAAGCATCTGCCCCTTTTTGTAAACCTTCAATCCGATTGTCAACAGAAGCTTTAGCGGTGAGTAGAATAATGGGGATGTGACTAGTTCTAGTATCTTTTTTAAGGGTGTCGCAAAGTTCTAAGCCATCCTTTCTAGGCATCATTACATCACTGATTATAATATCAGGAATTTGTTCAAAAGCTATCTCTATGCCTTCTTGTCCGTCCTTTGCAAATAGTAATTGATACTGTTCTTCTAAACAGGATTTTAGATAGGTTTGTACATCTGCATTATCTTCTACTATCAGCAATTGAGCTTGGTCAGTGCTTGTAACTTTTGCGGTAGGTATTGCGCTAAGGGACTCCGTTGCGCTAGGATACATCCATTCCATTCCCTTCTTTTTTACGGATAAGGGCGTTGTTGAAGGCAGTGCATTTCTCGTCATTGGAAGAGTTACCTTAAAGATGGATCCTTCTTTTAAGAGACTACTAACTTCTATTGTCCCATTTAGTAATGTTACCAACTCTTTAGTCAAAGCCAATCCTATCCCTGTTCCAATTTCGGATTGCTCCGAAATTGAATGTGCTTGATAAAAGCGATTGAAAATAAAGGGTAGTTTTTCCTCCGCAATACCGATTCCAGAATCTTGAATGGTTATTTGTAGATAATTGTCCTCTTGTGTACCTATATGTAAGTTAATTATGCCCTCATTAGGAGTGAATTTGATAGCATTTGCTATTAAATTGGATATAATTTTCTGAATAATATTGCGGTCAAAATCCATTACAATAGCAGCTTTTTCTCTAGAAAAGTGCAGTCGAATGTTTTTCGAGTCGGCATAAGAATGGAAAGATTCAAAGAGATATTTAATATAGGCTACTATATCGCCTTGCTCTAGTTCTAGCGGCATCGCTTTGGATTCCAGCTTTGACAAATCCAGTAATTGATTAATTAGATTTAATAGTTGGGCACCATTTCGCTCTATCAAGGAGAGCGCTTCTTGATTTCGAAAACTATTTCTATCTTTAAAATATCGAGGCATTTTGCTGGCCATCCCTAAAATGACCGTTAATGGCGTCCGAAATTCATGAGTAATATTTGTATAAAGGGCTGATTTGGATAAATCTAATGCCTCAATTTTCTGTTTCTGTTGTTCCAGAAAAATAGATTTTTCTTCCAATAAATACTCATTATGTCGTTCTTTAACAAAAGCGTTGAATAGTTGGTTAGATACGATAAAGCAAGTAAGGGTAATACTAATCAACTCTAAGATATGCAAGGTTAATATCTCTGGATTATGGTGATTTACTAGGATGCACACCACTAACATAATGAATAAACTCGCTACATTTAATATTAGTCTATCTTTATGGAGCATTAATACCCCAAAATTGGCAATGATCATGTATAGAGTATACATAGATAAAGACCCTCTCTCTACTAGGCTTAAAGAGGCCATAGTGATTAATAGGATGCCTACATAAACCGTCCATGCATATATTAAGTTTTTGGTATAGGGCCAGTCGCCTGCAACAATTTTTCTTTTTTTTGATTGTATGAATAGTAAGGGCAAGAGAAAGAACAGAAAGAAAAGATGATTTAGAAATAAGAAAAAGTAAATGTTTCCGTAAGCGATTTTCCCAGAAGCATACCTAAAATAATCTAAAATAAAGAAAAGAAAGAAAAAGAAAAAGCCTATTAAAGAAATGATCTTAATCCTTCTAATATTTTCAATTCGTAGTTTTAGTAGCAGTTGTTCTTTTATTTTCTCTGGTATAGGGGTATTAAATGCTTGGAATGATAAGGCCATTGTAAGAAACAGATTTACTTAAGTAGTCGGACAAAATTGCTTGATGGTTAGATGTTTAATAACCGTTTTGCTTATTTTTTTGGTTTTGCTTGTTTGCTTTCCTATTTTCTAATGTAATCCTTGCTACCGTACACTTTTTAGAATAGGGAAATCTCATGTTTAGGTTAGCTAAACTCAAAGCTGGGTCACGCATTGCTCTTTGGGAGAAAATAAGGCAATATTTTGACCTTGTTTCTGTACTTTCTATGGATTTTATTTACCAACTCATTGCTAAGAAAATCGAAATGAAGATTCAATTTATTACTTAATCTAATATTTTAACTCCTAGTTTTCAAGCTTTAAAGAATTGCTGTTCTTTTGTCAAGCAATCGCCAAGTATTGCTTGACATTTTTTATTTATGTCTAATTCGTAATTGTTCAGACTAGCTAGCAATTTTGTTGTTAAAGTATAGCTTATTTTTATTAAATTTATCACGATTTTATCTCTATTCTCGCTTCTCTGCTCTCTATCTAACACAATGCCAACAGCTCCTTCGCATTTTCAATAGCATGCTCAGAGGGTGGACTTTGGCTAAGCATAGTTGCAATGGCTCGAATTTTTTCGTCTCCTTCTAATTTTCTCACCTTAGTATACGTTCTATTATTGGAAACTTTCTTATAGATATAATAATGTACATCTGCTTTAGATGCAACTTGTGGAGAGTGTGTGATAACCGTAACTTGGTGTTCATTGGATAATTTACGCAGAATATGCCCCATTTTTAAAGCAACATCCCCAGACACACCAGAGTCAATTTCATCGAAGATGAGTGTAGGTAATGGAATGGAACTAGCAACTAAAGATTTTATACAAAGCGTTAAACGAGATAATTCTCCCCCAGAAGCTACATTTTTGATAGACTGGTATTTACTACCCTTATTAGGAGCAAATAAAAATTCTACAATATCCATCCCTAAAGGCAGCAAGGTTTCACTTGGAGAAATCTCTACTTTTATTCTCGCGTGTTCCATTGATAACTGAGCCAATAATTTATGTACTCGTTTTTGGAAAGAACTAACAATTGCTTTTCTTCTTTCAGAAAGAGAACCAGCGATAGCTTTTAATTTAGATTCCTCTTTATCAATAATCGATTCTAGTTGAAGAATTTCAGAGGACAGGTCGGCATAAGAATTGAGTTGGGTGTCCAATTCTTCTTGGATATTCAATAAGCCCAAAACATCTGTTACATGATGTTTATGCTGTAAACGATAAATTAAATCTAAGCGTTCTTGTGTTTCAATAATTCTTTCGCCATCATACTCAGTGCCCTCTGCAATTTGCTCAAACTCTTTAGACACTTCTTCCAGTTCTAAGGTGATGCCCTCATATCTGCTAAGAACTGCTTCTATCTCAGGATGAAAATTACGAATTTGATTGAGCGATACATTAATACTATTTAATTGTCCGACTATATTTTGTTCTTGTTCACTTAATGTCATACAAGCTTGAGACAGCTTCTTTTTAATAGTTTCTGCATTATTTAACTTCGATATAGACTGTTCTAATTCTTCTTGTTCGCCTGCTACTAATTCCGCCGTATTTAATTCTTCTAACTGGAAAGTAAGAAAGTCCGTCTCTTTAGCTGCCAACGCACTCTGGTTTATCAATTTTGCTAATTGTAGTTGGTGCTGTCGATAGGTACGAAACAAGTTCTGGTAATCTGAAAGGGTAGAACGGTTATTAGCGAGGGCATCCACCATTCTTAATTGAAAGGAGACATCATGAATATCCATGGTATCAAATTGTTGATGTAAATCAACTAAACTACCACTTAATTGTTGAAGCACCTTTAAATTGACAGGCGTATCATTAACAAAGGCCCTTGATTTGCCAGTTGGGGTAATTTCTCTTCTGATAACAGTCTCGGCATCGTAATCTATATCATTTTCTTCAAAAAAAGACTGTATATTATAATTAGAGATATTAAAAACAGCTTCTACTATACATTTTTGGGCATTATTAAATAAAGATTTTGAGTCTGCTCGCTTTCCCATTATCAAACCTAATGCCCCCAGTACAATTGATTTTCCAGCCCCAGTCTCCCCAGTTAAAATAGTCAAACCTTCAGAGAAGCTTACCTCTAATTCCTCGATAATTGCGTAGTTTCGTATGTGAAGCGTCTTAATCATCTAAGTTTTTTTTTGTGATTATAGCTTTCAATGGTTGTATTTGTTTAACTGTTTATCTCACAGTTTTCTAAATAAACATTCTATAAAAATAAACCATATTTAAGTTATTGACCAACAATACACTCAATGGTCTATCGATCGTCTGCTAAAAAAATAATAAAACGTGTATTTGCGTCAAACGTAATTGCCAAATTTATTTGGCAGATTCCACATGTTTTACTTGTTTTTTAGAGTAAAATTTAGCGTATTTTGAATCTGCCAAATAAATTTGGCAATTACGTGGGGTGCAAATACACATTTTATCAATCTTTTAGTGGACGCTTTATGAGGAATAAACAAAAATTAAAAGGTAAATAAAATTTAAAAAAGCCACTTTTAATTAGCCGATTATCAAAAAAAGTCTACAAGTTAATTTTTTACCTATTCCTAAGCTAATTTACTTTTGGAGTTCAAATTTAAAAGTAAATTCAAACAAAACGTTTAAAAAACCAGTTTTTTTTATAAAAAAACGCATTTATTTTTTTAATATTTATTGATAAGCCCCTATTTTAATACAAGTTGTTTGATGTAGGAGTCATAATTGAACAAAAAATATTTGTCAATAATTTTAATGAAGAGGGGATAATTTGTACCTTCACCTAACAAATAATATGGTTTAACTCAAAATTTACACAAATTCTCAAAATATAATTCCTATTATGCTGACCAAATATGTTGGCCCCCTTATTTTATATTTAATAATCTTATTAAATATTAATTGTAAGCAATCTCCCAACCTATCTTCTTATCCATCCCTTCCTTTACAACACCTACAATCGCTGCCTATAGGCACGCTAACAAATAGTAATAAAAAGACAGGAAAAATAACGGATGTTAAGGAGTTAGAAAACTTATTTACAGAGCAGCCTTTTCTATCTATTCCTTTTCCAAAAGTTGATGAGACTTTTTCTATTGCTTTACAAGACCATTTAAAATTGCTTAAAAGAAGAAAACAAGCTTCCAAGCAACAAATTGGTAATAAATCTATTCAAGTTGAGGACTTAAAAAAGACGATTGAAACCTTTTTATATGCCCACCTTAAAAAACCGAAATTTCTATTAGACTCCTTAGATGCCTACCAAATACACGGAAAAGATAAAAAAGGGAACGTTTATTTTACAGGATATTTCACGCCTGTTATATCCGTTTCTGATAAACCCTCTGCGAATTATACTTATCCTATCTATACCAGACCTGATAAAGAGAAGTGGTCAGGACCATTGCCCAGTAGAGTAGCCATTGATGGTCAAGGGGTATTAGAAGGGAGAGGCTTGGAATTGGCGTATGCTCAAAATTTGGTGGATATTTATTTTATGCAGCTGCAAGGTTCTGGTATCATTGAATATCCGAATGGCAGGCAAGAGTATTTATCTTTTACTAGTACGAATGGGCATTCTTACAGAAGTATTGAAAAATACATTATAAACAACGAGGATATATCACTGAGTGATGTATCTATGGACGGAATTAAACATTATGTAAAACAAAATCCAGAATTAGAAAAACCTATTCTTTTTGCCAATCCCTCTTATGTGTTTTTTGACAGAAAAAGAGAACGACCCCATGGCGCGGGTCATGTCCCATTGACCAAAGATTATTCCATAGCAGTAGATACTAAATATATTCCTTTGGGCAGTTGTTTATTGGCTACAGTGCCTATATTAAATCCTACAGGTGAGGTATCTCATCACGAGTATAAAATATTATTAGCACAAGATACAGGTGGGGCTATCCGCGGCAGCGGTCACGTAGATGTTTATTGTGGTGTTGGGAAAGAAGCGCAAAAAAAAGCAATGGCTTTTCACCACTATGGTCGTTTATGGTTACTTTTACCTAAGGAATAGTGACAAGTTTCAAAATCAAGATCAACTTCAAATTCAATTTCAAACCACAACATAAGTACCTAATCATAAATAATCGTCATTTTTGAAGAGACTATTTTTTCATTATACAAAAAAAAAATCGTTGAATAATCCCTTTATTGAACTATTTTTTGGGGAAGTAGAATGGAAAAAGAGTCCTTCACAAAGTGACGATTATTTATGGTTAGGTACTTAATCAGGCAATTGGGACAACGTCAAGGTTTGAAGTTGATGTTGAGCTTTACTTTGAAAACTTATGGTCATTTATGCTTACTTTTACCTAAAACCGAATGAAAATGAAATATTGGCAAGGAAAAGAAAATGAAACTAAGCTTGTAGTGGTTTCAGGTAAAGAAATAGCCTGTGGGAGTCCTCCTTTCGATAAACATCAATTTTTTTTACATAGACTAAGTAAAGGGGAAATTCCTGAGGAATTATTCAGCATTCCTATTTCCTATATTAAACGTATAGAAATGAAGGATATCGAACAAGAAATAAAAATATATTTTGGGCAAGAATCTAGCGAAATAATTAAAATAAAAGATGCCAATAAAAAACAAGAAATATTTGAAGCATTAAAGGAAATGTCCCCCAAATTTATGTATGAATCTAAAGTGGTAGGCAAATTTGGAGCAGCAAAAAAACCACTTATTGCATTATTGGTACTCACACCAATATTTGCCATAAGTTTTTATATGGCTTTATTGTTAGAAAATGGAGAATTATATGGACCACAAATTGCGCTTTTATTAGCCATTGCTAGTTTAGGAACCAAAAATATTCTCAAAGTATTTGCGCTTATACTAATAATAATCTCAGTGGCTATTTATAGGAAAATGTCTAAAACCCATACCCTTCATGTAATACAAAGAAAATGATGCATATTGAATGACGAAATTTTGTAAAGGAGGGAGTAAGGAATGCTGTAATAATAAATATTCATTCTTGGCTGATTGCTTTTATCCTTATTTTCCTCTTTGAAAACAGTCATTATATGGAGATAACTCCTGTTTTCAAAGAGAAAACTTGGTTTTCGGTTAAAATTTAGCAAGAAAGCAAAATTTTAAATTATTGATTATTAGTATTTTATAAAAATAATATCTTTTATAAAAAATAATAAAATTTAT
>Ga0209831_1003938_pt1 | contig 11962 bp, 12 predicted proteins | sample Maine_Asex4_meta_FD_187451 | JGI IMG/M metagenome (GOLD analysis project Ga0209831, IMG submission 187451) | Marine algal microbial communities from Maine, USA - Maine_Asex4_metaG (SPAdes) (version 2) | ecosystem: Host-associated > Algae > Red algae > Unclassified | place: Maine, USA | collected...
CCCGCTTCAACTCCGCCGCGGCCACCTCGGTGCTGACGGTCATCGGCACCTGCATCCTGCTCGCGCCCGTGCTGGTCCGCACCTGGCACGACTTCAACCGCAAGAGGGCCTGAGCCATGACCATGGACGGACAGAAGCGATCCCCCGCGCTGATCGTGTTCTCCACCCTCTTCGTGCTGCTGTGGATCGTCGTCGCGTCCTTCCCGTTCCTCTGGACGCTCTGGGGGTCCTTCAAGGTCGAGGCCGATTTCTTCTCCAAGGCCGACTGGATGAACGCCCTCTGGGGCACCCGCACCATCATCGAGACGGGCGATGCCTTCACCGGCAACGGCTATGACGGTGCCTGGGTGCAGGAGGAGTTCTGGCGCGCGGCGCTGAACACGCTGATCGTGGTGATCTTCACCGTGGCGATCTCGCTGACGCTGGGCACGCTAGGCGGTTATGCGCTGGCACGGTCCGGCTATCGCTACGCCTTCTGGCTGCTGATGATCGCACTGGTTTTCCGCGCGATGCCGCATATCACGCTGGTCTCGGGCTACCTCTTGCCATTCTTCCAGTGGAACCTGTGGGGCCATCTGCCGACCACCATCATCGTGCTGGTCGCCATCAACCAGCCCTTCACCCTCTGGATGCTCCACTCGTTCTTTCTCAACATTCCCAAGGACCTGGACGAAAGCGCGATGGTCGACGGCTGCACGCGGTTCCAGGCGTTCCGGCACGTCATCGTGCCCGTCATGTGGCCGGGCGTCATCACGACCGGGCTGTTCAGCTTCCTGCTCGCCTACAATGATTTCACCGTGACGGCGCTGCTTCTCAATCAGGAAAACCAGACGATGGTCCCCAAGATCGCCTCCTTCCTCGGCTCCACGTTCGAGGCAGGGAACGTGATGTTCGCGGTGGCGGCGGTGGTGTCGGCCACGGCGCCGCTCTTCGTCCTGATCCTGTTCTTCCAGCGTCAGATCGTATCGGGCCTGACGGCGGGTGCCGTGAAAGGATGAGCGATTTTCAGGCCGAGAAGGCACTGGTTCTCGACCATTACGCGACCCTCGCCAAGGCAACGCCGAAGACGGTGGCGGGGGTGCTGGCCGAGTGCGTGTCGGACGACTGGCACTGGCGTGGCATGCATCCCTGGCACGAACGGACCGGGGCGCAGGCCGTGGCCGACGCATTCTGGTCGCCCTTCCTCGCTTCCTTCAGCCGCGTGCAGCGGCGGCAGGACGTCTTCATGGCCGGATCGAACGAGATCGACGGACACGCGTCGGTCTGGACCGTCTCGATGGGCCATCTCATGGGCCTGTTCGACGCGCCGTTCCTCGGCATCCCCGCGACCCGCAAGATCGCGATGCTGCGCTATGCGGAGTTCAACCGCGTGGAGGGTGGGCGCATCGTCGAGACGGCGCTCTTCTGCGACCTGCTCCACCTGATGCGTCAGGCGGGTCTCGACCCCATGCCGCACCAGACGGCAGCGCATCTGGTCCAGCCCGGTCCCGCGACCCATGACGGGCTGCTCTTCGGTTCCAGCGATGTGGAGGAGGGCCGGGAAACGCTGGCGTTGATCAACCGGATGATCGCCGATGTCGCGAGCAACTCCAACGATGGCAGCGGCAGGCCCCCGAGGGACGCGACCCCGCAAGCCGAACTGGCGCGGCGCTGGCATGACGACATGATCTGGTGGGGACCGGAGGGCATCGGCGCAACCTACACGATCGACCGGTATGTCGAGCAGCACCAGCAACCGTTTCGCAAGGGCCTGTCTAACCGCACGTTCAACGGCCACGTCTGCCGTCTGGCCGAAGGGACGTTCGGCGGTTTCTTTGGCTGGCCCAACCTATCGCTTACCGCGACGGGCGATTACATGGGGGTGCCCGCGACGGGCAAGGTCGCGGATATGCGGGTCGTCGACATCTATCGCCGGGACGGGGATAGGCTGGCGGAAAACTGGATTTTCATCGACATACCGCATTACCTGAACATGCTGGGCATCGATATTCTGGCCGACCCCGACGCGCTACGCTGAGGCCGGACCGCCTTATCGGCCCGACCGCATCCCTTCAGCGTCCTACCCCGGCATCTGCGCCTCTTCGCGCAGCATATCGATGGCGTCGTCCAGTCGCATGACCTTCTGACCCTTCTCGCCGAGTTTTCGCACCGAAACAGTGTGTTCATCGACTTCCTTGCGCCCGACCGCGAGGATGTAGGGCACCGCTTGGTCGGAATGCTCGCGCACCTTGTAGTTGATCTTCTCATTCCTCAGATCGCCCTCGGCGCGCAAGCCGGACGTGCGCAAGGCGGCGACGACACCCTCCGCATACTCGTCGGCATCCGACACGATGGTCGTCACCACCACCTGACGCGGCGCCATCCAGAGGGGGAAGCGGGCGGCGGTGTTCTCGATCAGGATGCCGATGAACCGCTCGAACGACCCCAGGATCGCGCGGTGCATCATGACCGGGCGCTTCTTCGACCCGTCCTCGGCCACGTATTCGGCGTCGAGCCGTTCGGGCAGGTTGAAGTCGGCCTGAAGGGTGCCGCACTGCCATTCGCGCCCGATGGCATCGGTCAGCTTGAAATCGAGCTTCGGTCCGTAGAACGCACCCTCGCCGGGGTCGATCTCGTAATCGTTCGTCACCCGCTGCACGGCGCGTTCAAGCGCGCTTTCCGCCTTGTCCCACACCTCGTCAGAGCCGACGCGGGTTTCGGGGCGGGTCGAGAACTTGATGTCGAACTTCTCGAAGCCGAGATCCTTGTAGACACTCGACAATAGCTCGATGAAATCGGCGGTCTCAGCCTCGATCTGGTCCTCGGTGCAGAAGATATGCGCGTCGTCCTGCACGAAACCGCGCACGCGCATGAGGCCCGACAGCGACCCGGACGGCTCGTAGCGGTGGCAGGAGCCGAATTCGGCAAGCCGCAGAGGAAGATCACGATAGGACTTCAGACCCTGGTTGTAGACCTGCACGTGGCAGGGGCAGTTCATCGGCTTGAGGGCGTTCACGCGTTTCTCGTTCGCGTGCTCCTCGTCGATTTCCGTGATGAACATGTTCTCGCGGTACTTGCCCCAATGTCCAGATGCTTCCCACAGCTTGCGGTCGACCACCTGCGGGGTGCGGATTTCCTTGTAGCCGTTCGCGTTCAACCGCTTGCGCATGTAGTCTTCGAGCGCGCGATAGATGGCCCAGCCGTTGGGGTGCCAGAACACCATCCCGGGCGCTTCGTCCTGAAAGTGGAAGAGTTCCAGTGCCTTGCCCAGCTTTCGATGGTCGCGTTTCTCCGCTTCGGCGCGCTGGTGCAGATAGGCGTCCAGATCCTTCTTGTTCAGGAACGCGACGCCGTAGATGCGCTGGAGCATCGCCCGGTCGGAATCGCCGCGCCAGTACGCCCCGGCCACGGTGGTCAGCCTGAAACCGTCGGCGGGCACCTGTCCGGTATGGGCGAGGTGCGGGCCGCGACATAGATCCTGCCACTCGCCATGCCAGTACATGCGCAGCGGTTCGTCGCCCGGGATGCCCTCGATCAGCTCGACCTTGTACGGTTCGCCGTTCGCTTCGTAATGGGCGATAGCGCGGGGGCGATCCCACACTTCGGTGCGAACGGGATCGCGCAGCGCAATGATCTTGCGCATCTTTTGCTCGATCTTTTCGAGGTCTTCGGTCGAGAACGGTTCCGCCCGGTCGAAGTCGTAGTAGAAGCCGTTCTCGATCACCGGGCCGATCGTGACCTTGGTATCGGGCCAGATTTCCTGCACAGCGCGGGCCATGATATGCGCGCAGTCGTGGCGCACGAGTTCCAGCGCTTCGGCGGTGTCCTTCGCGGTGACGATGCCGAACGCGTAGTCGCGCTCCATGGGAATCGATAGGTCGGACAGCGCCCCGTCGATACGGCAGGCGATGGCCGCCTTGGACAGGGATTTCGAGATATCCGCCGCCACGTCCGCCCCCGTCGTGCCGGACGGATAGGTGCGGGCGGCTCCGTCGGGCAGGGTCAGGGTGATGTCGGTCATGGGGCTGGTTTCCTCGGATGAAGTAGGCGCCCCTTTTCGCGAAGGCGGCGCGCGGGATCAAGAGGCATGCGCACGGAAAGCGGCCGGAAACGCGTATCATGCTTGCATTCGGCGCCGAATTCTTCGACAGGCGGTCCTGTCATGGCACTTGAGGGGGAAAGAAAATGGAAACGCGCGCGTTGATCGAGGCCTATTACGAGGCGTTCAACGACGATGACAGCGATGCGATGCTCGCGCTGCTGGCCGACGATGTGGTGCATGACGTCAATCATGGCGAGCGGCGCATCGGCAAGGACGCGTTTCGCGCCTTCAATGCCGAGATGGCCCGGTCCTATGCCGAGCGCCTCGCCGATATCGTGGTCATGGTGTCGGAGGACGGGAGGAGGGCGTCGGCGGAATTCACCGTCAACGGCTTCTACGTCGCGACCGCCCCTGGATTGCCGGAAGCCGAGAACCAGCGGTATCGCCTGCCCGCCGGGACGTTCTTCGCCGTCGAGGGCGGGTTGATCGCGCGGGTGACGACCTATTACAATCTCGCCGACTGGCTCAGGCAGATCGAGGCGGATTGATCGCGCCTCACGGGGCGAGGTCGAGGTAGCGGATCAGCCGCACCTCGTCCGCCAGCAGACCGTCGCGTTTCGCCGGGGCCGCCATCGCCTTTTCCAATGCGCGGCGGGGGCCGTCTTCGTCCTTGGCCAGATCGATGACGGCGGGGTGGATGTAGCTGGTGCGGCTGATGGTGGGGGTGTTGTGCAGTTCGGCTGCCGCCGCCTCCGACAGGTCCTTGATCGTCGGCGTCCGGTCATCGGCGACCGCCGCCATCGCTTCGCGAAATGCGCTCATCGTGCCCGCCCATGTGCGGAAGGTCTTGGCGGTGACGCCCTCCACCCCCGAAATCTCGGTCAGGTAGGCGTTGAGCCGCGAGGAATCGACGGGGACGAATTCGTCGTCACGATTGCGCCAGACGAACAGTTCCTTGCCCGGCAGATCGGCTATGCCTTCGAGGACCCTGTGCAGCCGCTTGTGCCGCATCGTCCGGCGCACCCGCTTGCCTCCCTTGGCGCGGTAGTCGAGGCGCATGGCCGCGTCGTCGATCTTCAGGTGACGGCGTTGCAGGGTGGTGGCGCCGTAGGTGCCGTTCTCCTCGGCGTAGGCGCGGTTGCCCACGCGCATCGGGGCGTGTTCCAGCAAGTAGGCGAGGGCCGCGAGGGTGTGATCCAGCTCGCCGGGATCGTTCTCCAGCCCCGCGCGGACATGGCGACGGATGCGGGGGAGGGCGGCGGCGAAATCACGCTGCTGGTCGAATTTCCGTTGCGAGCGATAATCGCTCCATTCGGGATGATAGCGGTACTGCTTGCGCTCACGCTCGTCCTTGCCCGTCGCTTGGATATGACCGTCGGGGCGCATGCAGATCCAGACGCCTTCATAGGCGGGCGGAATGCCGAGCGCCTCGATCCGCTCGCGCTCCGCCATCCGCTCGACCCGCGCGCCGTCCGGCAGGCGGTAGGAGAAGCCCCGCCCGGCGCGCACGCGGGTGATCCCCGGCTCGGAATCGCTGACATAGACGAGGGTGGTGCCGGAAACCGATCGTGCAGGCATGGTATCCTCCGAATGGTGTCCGCCGACCAATGCGCGGGCGCACCGGTGGTTCCCGTCAGGAATAGGCGCCCGCCGAATAGGTCAGTTCGTAGCTGTGACTGTAAAGCTCGAAGACGATGCCGAACGGGTCCTCGACATAGACCATGCGATAGGGCTTCTCGTCGGGGAAATACTCGCGCACGGGCATCCGCTGCTTGCCGCCCGCCGCGACGATCTTTTCGAGCAGACCTTCGAGGTCGGGGTCCTGGATCGCGAAATGGAACGTCCCGTGGCGGCGAAAGGACAGGTTGTCCTCCGGCGCGTGATTGCCGTCGAACTCGAACAGTTCGATGCCGATACGGTCGGCGGTGGCGAGGTGGGCGATGCGCAGTTTCTTCCACCCTTCGCCGAAGACATCGGTACACATGCGTCCGATATCGCTGTCGTCCTCGACCACGTCAGTCGGGGTCATGATCGTGTAGAAGCCCATGACCCCGGTATAGAAATCGACGGCAGCGTCGACATCGGGGACGGAAAGACCGATATGCGAGAACGTCCGGGGGGTCGGGAGCATGATGCAATCCTTGCGTGCTGGGTATCACGGAGAGATAGCGTCGGCAGGCCCGAAGGGAAGTGCACGTATGCAACGGATCAGCCCGCGAACAGGCGCCCCGGTCCCCGCCCCGCCGTCGCCATGCCCGCCAGCATCAGCATGTGCCACCCGAGCGCGAGATTGCTGGTGAGGACGGGAACGCCCGTCGCCGCCTCGGCCCGGTCCACGATGCCGAAGCCGCGCAGGTTGGTACAGGCGGCGAAGACCGCGTCGCACTCGGCCATGGCGGCCACCCGCTCGATGGCGGCGAGGGTGGAGGCTTCGGAGATACCGGCCACGACCCGGTCTTCGGACTGCTCGAACGATCCGAACCCGGCAATGCGCAGCCCCGCATCCTCCAGCCGCCCGCGCATCGCCGCCGACACGTCGGCTATGTAGGGCGTCACGAAGCCGAGCCGCGCGACGCCCATATGCGCGCAAGCGGCGAGGAGGGCCGAGAGCGGGTCGCTCACCCGTGCCTGCGGCTGCTCCCGCCGTACCAGTTCGGCCACCCGGGCCGGGCCGATGATCGTGGCGCCGGACGTGCAGCCATAGCCGACGACGCGCACTTCGGGCGGGAGAAGACCCGCCGCGCGCGGCATCTCCCGCTCCATCGCCGCGAGGGTATCGGGCGTGATCTCGGGCGCGTTGGGGATGCGGGTGTGGTAGAGGCCGCAGCCGCCGAACACGCCGCGCAACTCCGGCTCCATCGTCAGGTCGGTCTGGAGCACGATCAGGCCGAATGCACCGCCCGCGCAAGCCCCGCCGTCGCTCTCGAAATCCAGCTTCATGCGTCGATCACCGGCAGGTCGGGCGTGGCCCGGGGGGTCAGCAGCACGGGGGCGTCATCGGTTATCACGACGTTTTCCTCCGTCACCATCATCGTCCCCGGCCCGGTCGCCATCGACGGCTCCAGCGCCAGGATCATGCCCGGTACCAGCACCGTCTGATCGAAGGGCGCGAGCGACGGTTCTTCGGTCATCTCCGATCCCACGCCATGGCCCAATCGCCCGACCCCGCCACGATCCGCATCTCCCAGGGCCTTGGCCATCGCCGCGTGAACGTCGGCACAGGTGTTCCCCGGTCGTGCCGCCGCCAGCCCTGCCTCGGTCGCCAGCCACAGCGCCGCATGGGCGTTCTTCGCGGCGTCTTCCGCGCGGCGGATCGCGAAGTTGCGGTCGAAATCGCAGAAATACCCGCGCAGGCTGGCCCCCGTGTCGAGCATCAGCACATCGCCTGCGTGCAGGGGCGTCTCGTCGGGAGGCGAGATGACGTCGGCATAGCCGCACGCCCCCGCACCGCCGACGAGATAGGGCACCTCCTCGGCGCCCTCCCCGAGCAGGGCGATGCGAAAGGCGCGAAAGACCGCGTCGAGCGCCATCCCCTCGCGAAACAACTCGCCCGCACGCGCGAAGGCCCGCCCGCCGATCGCACAGATTTCCGCCACCGCTGCGACCTCGGCGGGTGACTTCACGGCCCGCAGGGCGTGCAGGAGAGGCGAGGCGTCGACCGGGTCGATCCCCAATCGCCGGAAATCCGTCAACCCCATCCGCAGTGCGCCCCCCCGGCCCATCGGCATGCCGACCGTGCCTAATCCGGCCAAGGCATCGCGCAGCAGCGAGACCCCGTCATCGGTCGGATGCGGCGCGGCCCAGACGCGCACGTCGTCCACCCATGTCGCCCGCATCAACGCCTCGCCGAGTTCCGGCACGACCGCGACCAGCGCCCCGTCGCGCGGCACGATCAGGAACCACGGGCGGGTCGAGCTTTGCCAGAATGCCGTGCGGAAACCGGAGAAGTAGCGGACCTCCGCTTCCGTCGTCAGCAACAGCGCGTCGATTCCCTCCGCCGCCATCGCGGCCTGCGCCTTGGCGAGGCGCAAGGCGTATTCGACGGGCGGGAAATCAGTCATCGGGGCTTTCGGAAACGTAGATCATCGCGCGCATCGCCGGTTCCTTCATCCCGCACAGCCCCGCAAAGCCGCCCGCACCCGACGGCGTGGTCTCCATCCCCGCATCCTCCAGCCGGGCCGCCGCATCCTGCCCCTCGCGCTCGGAGACCAGCACGAAGGCATCGGCTTCGCGCGCGAGGTACTTGAGCGCCAGATGCGACGGTTCCTTGCAATCGAGCCGCCCCATGATCGAGACCGGCCCGGCGGCGTTCACCGGCCTGCCCGCCTCGATGCTCTCGTGGAGGGCGGGGGCCGCTTCGGGTTCGACGATCACGATCCGTACCGCATCGCCCCAAGCCCGCCGCGCCATCGCGGCTCCGGCGGCGGCCAGCCCGCCGACTCCCGCTTGCAGGAAGACATGCGTCGGAGGCGCCTTGATTTGCTCCGCCGCTTCCGCGCCCATGATGAGATATCCTTCCATCACGTTGCGCGCGGGGTCGGAATATTCCTCCCAGGAACTGTCCGACAGCAGGTGCCACCCGCGCTTGACGCTCTCTTCCATCGCGGCGGTCAGGCTTTCTTCGTAATCCGCGCCCGCGCGCAGGACCGTCGCGTCCTTGTCGCGCAACCGTTCGGCAAAGCCCTCGGGCACCGTGCGCGACAGGTAGACGACCGCCGCCGCCCCGAACAGCCGCGCCCCGGCGGCCATCGAGATGCCGTGATTGCCCGCGCTCGCGCAGACATAGGTGCGCCCCGCCAGCGCCGTTCCGGGGTCGCCCCCCATCGCCACCGCTTCCTTGGCCAGCGCATAGGTCGCGCCGAGCGCCTTGAAACTGCCCAGCCCCATGCGCTGGCGCTCGTCCTTGGCGGCGAGGGAGGCGATGCCGAGATCGGAGGCGAGGGTGTCCAGCGATATCAGCGGCGTCGGCCTGGCGACGGGGCACCGGGCATAGAGCATGCGCGCGGCTTCGATATCGGTGGAAACATCGCCTTCCGCCATGCCCGTGAACGAAGGAAGACCTTTCCCTCTCAGGGGGTTGACGAGTGTGCGCATCGACTCTCTCCGGTATATCCTCTCCAACCACGGGTCGGACCTTACCGGAGGAAACGCAAGCGTTTTTCCCTTTGTTTCAGCCGGAAACCGCTTTCTCGTGATGCGTCTCGCTGCGCATCGGCTCGAAACCCATCCGCCGATACAGCGGCAGGGCGCCGGGATGATCGAGCGTGCAGGTATTGACCGTCAACCGGTCGATCCCCGCGTCCCACGCCTGATGGATCCCCTCCAGCAGCAGCCACGACCCCAGACCGCCCCCGATGAACTCCGGCATCAACCCGAAATAGGCGATGTCGGCCACGGGCGATTCGCGGTAGTCGAGCATGACGAACCCGGCGGGGCATCCGGCCAGATACGCGACGTTGAGATGCATCGCGTCGTCCTGCGCGAAAGCCGCGATCTGCGCGTCGCTCTCGGCATTCAGGTCGTCCCAATGGTAGTCCGACCCCACGGCGGCGTAGAGGTAGCGGAAGAAATGGACCGGCGGACGATGCGCGCGGACGAGGGACAGCGCCGGGGCAGGGCGGTCGCGGCGCGGGATCGCGGGCCGTGCATCCATCGCCAGCCATGTAACGGTATATTCGATCTTCATTCGTCGGACGGTGTCTTCTGCGGAGCCAGCAACCGGCGCTCTGCCATCCACGGATTGACCTCGACCGCCTCGCGCAGAACCTGTTGCGCCAGCCTCGTGCGCCCCTGCGTCATCAGGATGCGGAACTTGCCGGACAGCGCGCCGAAATGGCGCGGCTCGCGCCTCAGGGCCGATTCGATATCGGCCAGCGATTTCTCGAACTCCGATTTCCGGAAATAGGCGAAGGCGCGCTGGTTCCATCCTTCGGCGAAATCGGGGGCGTAGAGGACCAGCTCGTCGAAGACCTCGACCGCGCCGTCGTTGTCGTAGACGGCCATCCGCTGCATGCCGAGATCGAAGAGTGCCTGCGCGTCGGCATCGGGCGCCTCCCGCCACGATTCCCAGATCGCACGCTGGGCGGCGGCGGCCACGGTGGCATCGTCGGTCGATTGCAGGGCGGAGAACAGCGCGTCGCGCTCCTCCGCCTGCGGTGAACCCTCCTCGGCCATTGCGGGCGAGGCGAGGAGAAGGGCGAGGATCACGATGAGGTGCTTCATGCCTCGAAGCGTAGCGCGTTTCTCGTGGATGTTAAGGTCCGTATCGCCGCGCCTGCCCCGTCAGGCGCGGAACAGCGGCACCCCCGCATGCGCTTCCGCCGCGCTGAACGGTTTCGATCCGAAGAATCCGCGCCGGGCCGAAAGGGGCGAGGGATGCGCGCTTTCGAGGACGAGCGTGTCGTCGCCGCCCCCCGCCTCGATCACCGGGCGCATGCCCTGCGCGTGCTTGCCCCAGAGGACCCAGACGACGCCGTCCTTTTCCGCGACCCGTCCGATCACCTGCTCGACCAATGCGGACCATCCGATCTTCGCGTGCGCGCCCGCATCCCCCTCGCGCACGGTCAACGCCCGGTTGAGCATCAGGACGCCGCGATCCGCCCAGCCACCGAGATCCCCGTTTTCGGGCCGCATGCCCAGATCGCTCTCGATCTCCTTGTAGATGTTGTTCAGCGAACGCGGCAGGGGCCTCACATCGGGCGCGACGGAGAACGAGAGGCCGTTCGCATGACCCGCCGTGGGATAGGGGTCCTGCCCGAGAATCACGGCGCGGACGGCATCGGGCGGCGTGCGTTCGAGGGCGGCGAAGACGCGGTCGGGCGCGGGAAAGACCGGTCCCGGCTCCTTTGCCAGTACCTCCAGAACCGCATCGAACGATCCGTCGGTGAAGAACGGCAGGTCGCCCCACCCCGTCAGGCGCGTCGCCGCCGCGCGCAGGTCTTCGGCGTATTCCCGGGTCATGCGGTCCCCGTGATGCGAATCATGTTTTCCAGAACCCGGCGGGCCGCGCCGCTGTCGATGCTCTCCACCGCCATCGCCGCGCCATCCTTCAGGGTGTCGACCTTGCCCGCCACCAGCAGGGCGGCGGCGGCGTTGAGGCAGGCGGCATCGCGATAGGCGCCCTTGAACCCGTCGAGCAGGGCCGAGAGGTGGCGCGCGTTCTCCGCCGCATCGCCGCCGACGATCTGCTCGAACGGATGCTGCGGCAGGCCCGCATCTTCCGCCGCGATTTCCATCGTCGTGACCGTCCCGTCCTCGTTCAGCGCGGCCACCTGAGACGGCGCGGCGATCGACAGTTCGTCGGTGCCGTCGCCGCCATGCACGATCCACGCGCGCTCCGAGCCGAGCCGTCCGAGCGTTTCGGCCATCGGAACGATCCAGTCGGCGGAGAACGCGCCGCTGAGCTGACGCCTGACCCCAGCGGGGTTAGTCAGCGGGCCGAGGATGTTGAAGATGGTCCGCACGCCCATCTCCGTCCGCGCGGGCATGACGTGGCGCATGGCCGAGTGATGGTTCGGCGCGGCCATGTAGCCCATCCCCGCCTCGCGCAGGCACGCCTCGACCTGCCCGGCACCGGGCGACAGCTCGACCCCCAGCGCCGTCAGCACGTCGGTCGCCCCCGATGCCGAGGAGAGCGCGCGGTTGCCGTGCTTGGCCACGGGCACCCCGGCCCCGGCCACCACCAGCGCGGCGGCGGTGGAGATATTCAGCGTCTTCTTGCCGTCGCCACCCGTGCCGACGATGTCCATCGCGCCGCCCGGCGCCTTGACCGGCAGCGCCTTGGCCCGCATCACCGAAGCGGCGGCGGCGATTTCCTCGACCGTCTCCCCGCGCATGCGCAGCGCGATCAGGAAGCCGCCCGTCTGGGCCGGGGTCGCATCGCCGGACATGATCGCGTCGAACGCCTCGCGCGCATCCGCCGCGCTCAGCGGCCCGTCGATG
>Ga0209831_1003939_pt1 | contig 11961 bp, 8 predicted proteins | sample Maine_Asex4_meta_FD_187451 | JGI IMG/M metagenome (GOLD analysis project Ga0209831, IMG submission 187451) | Marine algal microbial communities from Maine, USA - Maine_Asex4_metaG (SPAdes) (version 2) | ecosystem: Host-associated > Algae > Red algae > Unclassified | place: Maine, USA | collected...
AGGAAAACTTTGACTAGTTTATCGGCATTGCGGTTTTCCTCTGCTGCTCCCTCATATAGCTGTTGTAATTCCTTGTCTAAAAAAACGAACCCTTTAGTTAAGTCTATTTGCGGAAGAAATTCTTTATAGAAAAAATCAAGTAATTCTACAAAAAATTCTTCAATGACGGCTTTCCATAGTTTGTCTTTTACTTGCATAAGTGTTTAGATTAATAGGTGTGTAGTTTTTCAGCGATTAAACAAAAATACTAAAAATAACAACAAGTAGTCATTTTAAAGAATTGGTTTTAATAAACGAAATAGTTATACAAAAATAATATATGTCCGCTTATCTATACTTATTGACAATTGCTTTCCTTTTTTCAATAGATCTACTTTTTGAGTAAATTTGATTTCAAGTAGTTCGAAGTAGACATATTGAAAATATGGAAAATAGGAATTGAAAAATGAAATTTTTCAATGTCGCAGTGCGGCTTTGTAGTAGGGCATTTGGTCACTTAAAGAATACTATTATTAAACCCCCGATTGCCGAGGTGTGATGGAGTATTGGGGTATCTGTTTAGAGCGTAGCACTTTATGAAAAGAAGAGGCAAAATACCATCAATATGGTGGTTTTTTCGTATTTTTAGTTCTACAATACAAGGAAAAACTATTGATGATACTAGTATTAAAACTATAAAATATGGTTACAAGAGCACAGCTACTAATAAATAAAGTAGAAGCAGAATTGCCAATAATTGTATATCCAGAGCGGGGGGAATTAGCAAAACTGCGAGAAAATTTCAAAGATGATACCATCAATTTGAAGACGGAATTAGAAATTCATTCTATGGTCAATTTAGGCACAGAGGGCGGAATTGGTTGTGAAATAAGAACAAAGGACTTAGATCCAACAACTTTAGAAGTGGTATATTTATCTTCAATTACTCATTTCAGAATAAAGAGAGGACAACCTTATTATCAAGAGTTGGAAAAATATCGAACGAAAAGGATTAGAAAGCTACAGCGACAAGATAAAAATAGGTTTTTCTAAAGTAATTGTCGATTTAACTACTACTTTTGTTGGGTGCGATATTTTGAGATTTCATCCATACTTAAAACATCGGTTCTTCGCTTTTGATGCCTGAAAATAAATCACTGATATATCCCAACAATGAAAATTTTCCTTTTCCTTTCTGACCCTATATTTTGGATAGCGCTTCTTCTTTGTTTTTCTATTTTTACGAAAAAGAAAAAATGGAAAATATTGGGTCTTGTTTTTTTTTTAATCCTAACAAATAATTGGTTGGGGTATATTGCACTGCATCATTGGGAAAGTCAAACTATCGAAGTACATAGTATCCAGGAACCTTATGATGTAGGTATCGTATTAGGCCCTTTTATTTATCGTAAAGAAGATAAACCAAATGAGGAGCTCATTAAATACAAGGCAATTGACCGATTAAGTCAGGCAGTAGAATTATATAAAAAAGGTAAATTCAAAAAAATGCTGCTATCTGGTGGCGACACAGAAATGGAGGTAACAAGAACCTTTTTGTTGAAGGAAGGCATCCCTGCTGAAGATTTATTATTTGAAGATCAATCTTTAAATACCTACGAAAATGCGCTGTTTTCTAAACAAGTTTTAGATAAAGAAAAATATAGTTCCAAAAGGATATTGTTAATAACCTCTGCTTATCAGATGCGTAGAGCAAAAAAATGTTTTGATGCCGTAGGCTTATCCGTAACTCCTTTTAGTGTAGATTATTTTACTTCTTGTTCTAAATTGTGGGGCGTTTCTCTTGAAGATATAATTCCAACTCAAAGTGCTCTTAGGAAATGGGAGGTATTAATTCGGGAATGGATGAGTCTGTTCTTTTTCTTCTTAAAAGGATATGTATAGAGCATCAGCTTGAAGATTAATAATTGATGTAGGACTATCGTAATATTTAGTCAAGCTTCGCCAAATTGAGTAAAATGTAAATAAATTTGAGTATTTTCACTAATTAAAACTAGTAAAATGTATAAGCGAACTCAATTTAACGTTTTAAAAAAAAGGATAGAAGAACCTCGAAGATTTATTCAAGTGGTAACGGGACCTAGGCAAATTGGAAAAACGACTTTAGTGCATCAAATTCTTGAGGAGGTAAATATGCCTTATCATTTTGCTTCCGCTGATGATACGTTTTCTGATAATGCTACTTGGATCGAGCAACAATGGGAAGTAGCTAGGTTGAAGCAAAAACAAGCAGAAAGTCAATCCTTTCTACTCGTCATTGATGAAATTCAAAAAATAAAGCAATGGAGTAGGGGCGTGAAAAACCAATGGGATAAAGACAGTCGGAATAAACTAGCTATAAAAGTCATTCTATTAGGATCTTCTCGATTGCTATTAGAGGAAGGATTAACGGAATCCTTAACGGGGCGTTTTGAACGGGTTTTTATGACGCATTGGTCTTTTCTTGAAATGCAAGCCGCATTTGGATTATCTTTAGAGGAGTTTATTTGGTTTGGAGGTTATCCCGGTGCTATTTCCTTGAAAGAAGAAGAACAACGATGGAAAGATTATATAAGAAATGCTATCATTGAAACGACTATTTCTAAAGATATTTTGCAATTAGCACGTATCTATAAACCTGCTTTATTGAGACGACTTTTTGAATTTAGCTGTACTTATTCTAGCAAAATATTTTCTTATACTAAAATGCTAGGGCAATTAGTGGATGCAGGAAATACGACTACCTTAGCAAATTACTTAAGGCTATTAGATTCGGCTAATTTAGTAAGTGGTTTAGAAAATTATTCAGGTAGCTTAATTCGTACTAAAGCATCCAGCCCAAAATTACATGTACAAAATACCGCATTCCTTGCTGCATTAAAAAAAGAAACGCTACCTGAAATTTTACTTAAAAGAACGGATTGGGGACAACATGTGGAATCCGCTATAGGCGCACATTTATTAAATAATATCGCTGGTACAGGAATGAAGCTGTACTATTGGCGACAACGAGCTAAAGAAGTAGATTTTGTATTAGAATATGGGAGTAAGGTCATTGGTATAGAAGTAAAAAGTGGCGCTTCTAATTTCCATAAAGGAACGGCCGTTTTTAAAGGAAAATACCATCCTCATAAAGTATTATTGGTTGGAGATGGGGGAATCGAATTAGCGGATTTTTTACTGTTGAAACCGCAGGATTTGTTTTGAAAAAAAATAGAACCTGATGTTGGGCTTAAGAGCTGTTTGCGTTTCACGTAATTGCCAAATTTATTGGGACTGTAAAATATCTGGAGCAACTTATTTTAGAGTCCAAAATAGATTATGTAGGATTTACTTCAAAGCCTCAGAAAATGGGCTTGAACAGCTTTGAATTATCAAATATTTATTTTGCTGTACCAAAATCTTACAAAATATATTTTCTAAGATTTGCTACAAGCACTAGTATTTACTAGTGTTTCGCAAAGATTCCAGAGATTGATCCAGATATTTTACAGTCCCAATAAATTTGGCAATTACGTGAAGCGCAAACATCTTTTACAGAACCTTACCGAAGACGGATACATTATTAGTTTTTTAGCTGACGCACTAAAACAGCATAATTTCATTTTACCTTTCTTTGATTTAATTGATACGTCCTATCCTACCGCTCCCAAATTTCCACTTCCCACGCTTCCACATTACGTTTTTCTTTAGAAAAACCTATTCCTACTAAATAAACCGTTTTAGGGGTATTTTTATAAGCCGCTGCATATTGGCGATTTTTGATTTGTACAATGGCATTTTTAACAGGCTCTTCCAACTTAAACTCCATAATGTATAGATAACTATCCGTTTCCACGAGCAGATCCAGTCTGCCTTTGTGTTTCGTAATTTCTGTTTGGACATGTAAGCCCATAAAGGAGGTGACTAAATAGATAATCGTTTGAAAATAGCCTTCCCATACTTCAAAGTCTGTTTGTTTGCTGCGTTTCTTTTTAGGTAATAAATGATAAGAAATATCCGATAATAAAATTTCGAGCTGGTCTATAAATACGGAGACATTCCCTTCTTCTAAGCCCTCTTCCATCAGTAAAAGGGCAGAACCTACAATAGAAGATCTTTTAAAAGTAAATGCTTCTGTTAGATTATAAATCATAGACAAACGTACCTCTTCATTTGGATAGCCCAATATATATTTCGTTCTATGTTTTCGAGTCTCCGTTGCTTTAATTGTCAAATAACCCGTTTGGAATAACAAGCCAATGCTATCTAATTCCTCTAAAGAATATTTATCAAAGAAAGTTTCTGGTACAGTTACCCGTTCCAATTCTGCTGGTTGAATGGCTTGTGTTCTAATGGTATTGACTAAAAAAGTCGGTGTACCTGTGGCAAACCAGAAATTACTAAATCGTCTCGAATTAAAAAAACTCAATAAGGAAAAAGGATTGTATAATTTAATACTTGGATTAAAAGCATAGCCATTATACCAAAATTGTATATCTTGAAGCAGTTGTTTTTCAGATAGTTGAAAGTGTTGAGTTGCTATTTTAAGGTGGTCTGAGAAGTACGTTAATAATTCTTGTTGCGTAATTCCTAGCAAATCATCACTTAAACGGTCTATTGTCAAATCCGTTAAATTATTTAAATCTGAAAAGAGACTCACCTTACTAAACTTAGAAACTCCCGTAATAAATAGAAAGTGAATATGTCCTTGTGCGTCCAAATCTTTTAGTGGCGAAAAAAAATCTTTAAGTACTCGCTGATTTTTTTTTACTTTTTTGGAATCCGTAAGAAAGTCAACAAGTGGTTTATCATATTCATCTATTAGCAAAACAACAGGCTTGTTTTTTTGGCTAATTCCCTCTACTAAACTCAAGAAATTTTCAGAAAGAGTTGTCTTTGTTAGCGAAACGCCAAACTGTATTCCATAGCTCAATATTTTACGATGTAAAACAGCTTCTAAGTTTTCGACTTGATAACCAAAAGAAGCAAAATTAAATTGTAAAATGGGATAAGTTTGCCAATCATAATCCGTTTGTTCGTGGATATATAAACCCTTGAATAATTCTTTTGCACCACTAAAAAGATACCTAAATTTGGAGAGCAATAGCGATTTTCCAAAACGGCGAGGACGTGATAAGAAGTAAAGCTTCCCATGAAGCATCAACTCGTACATCTGTCTAGTTTTATCTACATAGAGCAGGTCTTCTTTAATGATGGCCTCAAAGTTTTGTCTGCCTACAGGTAGTCTTTTCATATTTCAAAGATAAAGATTCAGGAATTAGTTTCAAAACTAGATTAAGACCCTAAATTAATAAGTAGCCGATATTTATCTATGAACGTCTCGATTTCTTCAATGAAAGTCAAAAGTAGGATAATTTACTGCTCTTGCACGTTTTACAGAACGATAAAATACCTAAAAAATCAATACATAGAGAATATCAAGGTGTTCATTGAATATAGTTTTTAAAACTTAAATTGCCCTCTATATTTGTAATTGTAAATCAAAAGCATTGAAGTTTTTATTAAAGGATAAAATCAAGAGTTACATTTTCCTTTTTTAAAATACTGGCTTTTGGAATCATTGACTAAAAATATTAAAACAATACAAATGAAAGTTAATTCAAAATTTTTCGCACTTTGTTTAATGGTCTTATTTTCAATTAATTTAATGACTGCTCAAACAAGCACTGACAAAAGTAAATGTAAAAATTCAGGAGAACGTTCTGAAAGACAATTAGAAAAAATGAAAGCGGAATTGGGGTTGACAGAAACACAAGTGAGTCAGTTAACTGCCATTAATACGGAATATGCCGCAAAAATGAAAGCAGCTAAAGAAGCCGCTACTGATAAAGAAGCGAATAGAGCCACTTGTAATAACTTACGAACTGAAAAAACAGCAGCTGTAAAAGGTATCTTAAATACCGAGCAATTGGCAAAATTTGAGACTATTAAAAGTGAGCATAAAGGTAAAAGAGGCAAAAAAGGTGCTCATGGTAAAAATGCAGGAACGCCTGAGGAAAGAGCGCAAAAGCATACTGCAAGATTAACCGAAAAGCTATCTCTTTCTGAAGCTCAAGCAACTAGAGTGGCTGCTATCAACCTTGAGTATGCGGCAAAAAAGAAAGCTGCCAAAGATGCAGATACTGACAGAGAAGCTTTTAAAAATTTGCGAACGGAACAACATACGGCTATCAAAGCAGTATTGACAGCAGAACAAGTGACGGCTTACGAAGATATGAAAGGGGACCGAAAAGGTAAAAAGGGAAAGGGTCGCAATAGAAAAGGATAAAAATTTATTTTATCCACGTAATAATCGAACAGCTACTCGTAGAACAAATAGAGACAGAACTGCAACCAGTAATACTAGGATAATCGAGTAATTAAAGAACGAGTAGTGATAGAATGGTATCTAGTAATACTAGAACAAACAGCAATCGAAGAACGAATAATAATAGGACTCCGAAAAGTTAGTTTGGGTGAAAGCCGCCAGATTTTTTAAAATCTGGCGGCTTTTTTATTTTTATTCTTTGACAAATGTAGTGGCGATACTCGTTTTGAGAACTTCGTGAAATGACAGAAGAGAATAGCGAAAGTTCTTAAAATATATTGACTTTAAGAACTTTCGCTCTCCCTCCATCCCATCTCACGAAGTTCTCAAAGTTTAGCTCAAGTTCAATTCCACGGGATTTGTCAAAGAACCATTATTCTTAGAAAATCAATCCTATTAAATCTTGATTTCAATCAATGTTTTTTAGCGGGTATTTGTAGACCTTTGTACTATTCTTTTGTTCTTACTAAATAACGATGAAAAAATAAATCCGCATTTTTGAAATGAGTATTTTTTGTATGATTTGAAAAATCATACAAAAAATGGTCAATTCAAAAATCTAAAAGCGGATTTATTTTTTCATTAATACTAAAACGCAAAGCATGAAAATCGAAAATAAAACATTAATTGAAGACCTGATTAATAGGACCAAGGATTACTTAAATCAAGCAGAAACCTTTCTACAGCAGCCTATTGAAGTATTGAATTGGAAAGAAAATACGGAGAAATGGAGTATTTTAGAATGTTTTGAACACTTAAACCGATATGGTGATTTTTATATACCAGAAATTACAAAGCGGATTCAGGCAGCCCCTGCTAATAATTCAACAACTATATTTAAAAGCGGTTTACTCGGTAATTATTTTGCGGAAAGTATGTTGCCTAAAGAACAATTGAATAAGATGAAAACTTTTAAATCAATGAATCCTGTGGGCAGTAAGTTGGATAAATCGGTTATAGAAAAATTTATACAGCAACAAAAACAATTATTGGATTTATTGGGGCAAGCACGTAGTGTTAACTTGTCGAAAACGAAAACAGCGATTAGTATTTCTAAATGGATTAAACTAAAATTGGGGGATACTTTTAGAGTGGTTATTTATCATAATTATCGGCATTTGATGCAGGCTGCTAATGTATTAAAGGCAATGAAGACTCAGGTTTAAGGGATGAGGAAATAATTAATTTACTCGGTTGATATTGTTAAAATGATATTATTTATTCCCGTCTAAATTCGCTGCCATTCTCATCCGTTGCCAATACGCTTAACGGGAACGGATGAAAATGGGAACGGATGAAAATGGCAACGGATGAAAACGGCAACGGATGAAAACGGCAACGGATGAAAACGGCAACGGATGAAAACGGCAACGGATGAAAATGGCAACGGATGAAAACGGCAACGGATGAAAATGGCAACGGATGAAAATGGCAACGGATGAAAATGGGAACGGATGAAAATGGGAACGGATGAAAATGGCAACGGATGAAAATGGCAACGGATGAAAACGGGAACGGATGAAAATGGCAACGGATGAAAATGGGAACGGATGAAAACGGCAACGGATGAAAATGGGAACGGATGAAAACGGGAACGGATGAAAATGGCAACGGATGAAAATGGCAACGGATGAAAACGGGAACGGATGAAAATGGCAACGGATGAAAATGGCAACGGATGAAAATGGGAACGGATGAAAATGGCAACGGATGAAAATGGCAACGGATGAAAACGGGAACGGATGAAAACGGGAACGGATGAAAATGGCAACGGATGAAAATGGCAACGGATTTAGATGTGAATAAGTATTGTTTATTTATACGCTCTAAGTGTTTCAATCTCAAATAACTGGTTGGAATCTGTTTGCTCAGTAGTATCCAAATAGAATTCTCTAATATTAGATTGTTTGTTCTGATGATAAAAAAATCTTACTTTAGTGAGGAAATAGAAAACAACAAACAATTAACATTAATGACGAGACTTTTTGTATTCCAACGAACAAGTTTATATTGGCTACCTATATTCCTATGTTTTTTACAAATCCAACAAACTAATAGCCAAACGATTAGTATTAATGAAGTCTCCCCTTCTAATAGTGTGGTACTCGATGAAGATGGGGATGCTAGAGATTGGATAGAATTGTATAATCCTACAAATAATCCTATTTCCTTAAAGGACTGGTCCATTACCGATAAAATAACGGAACCTCAAAAATGGATTTTTCCTGATGTAACTCTTGCCTCTAAAGATTATACCTTCCTGTTTGCTTCTGGTAAAGACAGAAATAGCCCTCTAATTTATCAGACTTTATTTCAAGAAGGGGACCTCTGTAAATATATTATCCCTAATGCGGCAACAAGTAGGCAATGGCGGGCTAGAGACTTTGACGATAGTGCTTGGAGAAATGGCACTACAGGAATCGGCTATGGAGATGGGGATGATAATACGATTGTTAATACTAGAACCCTTTCCGTTTTTATAAGAAAAAAAATAACTATTTCCGATCCTTCCAAAGTTGCAGAAATTCTATTTGATGTGGATTATGATGATGCCTTTGCCGCTTTTCTAAATGGAAAAGAAATCGCAAGAGCTAATTTAACGAGTAGTCAAGCGAATCCTGCTTTTAATGCGCAGGTGCAAATAGACCGAGAAGCAGAGGTGTACCGGGGGGGAGATTTGGAACGATTTATTCTAACTAATCCAGCAGAGTATTTGGTGGCAGGCGAAAACGTTTTAGCCATACAAGTCCATAATGTAAGTAGCAATTCTTCTGATTTATCTATTATTCCATTTTTATCGGTAGGTGCCACAGAAGTAATCGCTGGTGTAACACCGCCGCCTATTTTAGGTTTATCTATTCCTTTTTTACATACTAATTTTAAGGTTGGTTCTAAAGAGACGCTTTATTTATTTGATGAAGCAGGCATTCTACAAGACAGCCTTTATATACCATCTTTGCAAACGGATATTTCTATTGGTCGTTTTCCTGATGGCGCAACGAATAGCCGAATATTTGAAGAAGCAACGCCTAATACCTCCAATGTTACGGATGGTTTTGAAGGTGTTGTAGCAGAAGAAGTTGTTTTTTCTAAAACAGCAGGTTTATATGATAGCAGTTTTATCTTAGAATTATCAGGAGCTAAAGAGGGGGATGTGATAAAATACACGACTAATGGAAGCGAACCCACCATTAATGCGTTTACTTATACGATGCCACTAACTATTAGTAGCAACAAAGTAGTAAAAGCTGCTATTTTCAGGCCCGCCTATTTATCTGGTTCTGTAGTTACGAATTCTTATTTAATAGGCACAAATCACGAGCTACCTGTTTTGTCTGTGTCTTTTGCGTCTAAAGATTTCTTTGATGAAAGAGAAGGCATCTATTCTTATGGCTTAGATTTTGAAGAAAACTTCCCTCATTTTGGTGCTAATTTTTGGGAAGACCGAGAAAAACCAGTGCATCTTGCTTTTTTTGAAAAAAATGGACAAGCAGCTTTTGAAGCACATACAGGTGTAAAGATTTTTGGTGGTTGGAGTCGAGGTAATGATCAGCGTTCTTTGTCTTTTTTCTTTCGTAGTCAATATGGGGATGCATCTTTAGAGTATCCGCTATTTTCTACTCGAGACTATAGTTCTTTTGAAGCTTTTATTTTGAGGAATTCTGGTAATGATTGGCAAAATACGATGCTTAGAGATTTAACATTAACGGGATTAATGGAAAATTCTAATCTCGATATTCAAGCAGGTAGACCTGTGGTTACCTATCTGAATGGCACGTACTGGGGCATGTATAATATGCGAGAGAAAATAAATGAACATTATCTGGCGAGTTTGCACAATGTACCTTCTGAAGATATAACTTTATTGGAAAGAAATGGAGACATTATTTTTGGTAGTAATGAAGAATATCGTTCCATGATTTCTTTTATTAATGGGAACAATTTGTCAGTGGCAGCCAATTATCAGGTTATAACCGACCAAATAGATATGGTGAACTATATCCAATACCAAGTAGCACAAATCTATTTTGATAATACAGATTGGCCAGGGAATAATATTAAATTCTGGAAGCATAAGAATGGTAAATGGCGTTGGATTTTATTCGATACCGACTTTGGTTATGGTATATGGAATGCTAATAATTTTCAAAATAATACGATTAATTTTGCCTTACAGCCTAATGAACCCGGTTGGCCCAATCCACCGTGGTCTACTTTTTTGTTTAGAAAATTAATGGATAATGAGACTTTTAAAAATCAATTCATTAATACTTTTGCAGATGAATTAAATACTCGTTTTTTACCAGTTAATGTGCAAGCGAGAATTACCAAGAATTCAGAAGCAATCCGTAGTGAAATACCTAAACAAATTGGGCGTTGGGGAGAAACTTCCTTTTCACAATGGCAATCACAGATAACAAATATGCACAACTTTGCTGGTCGTCGTTTATCTGCTATGCGAGAGCATATACAAAGGTCTTTTAGCCTTCGCTCTCAAAAAACGATTCAGTTGAACATAGCGGAACCAATGGCTGGTAGTCTTCAGCTAAATACGATTCGGGTGCGAGAGGCTGCTTGGAGTGGGGTATATTTTGAAGATGTGCCCATTACCTTAACGGCTATACCCGAACGGGGCTATGAATTCGACCGTTGGTCAGGCGCAGTTATTTCTACGAATGAACGTATTGTTGTTAATCCGAATAGATTGATAGAATTAACGGCTCATTTTAAAGTAAGCGAAGAAGAAAGTATTCCAGAAAATAGCGTTATTTTTAATGAAATCAACTACAATTCTAGCGACGAACAAGATGCAGGTGATTGGGTAGAATTATATAATAAGGGGAATAGCGCACAGGATTTATCCAATTGGATTTTTAAAGATAGCAATAAGGAGAATATTTTTGTCGTCCCAGCAGGAACAAGCCTTGCCGCAAATGACTATCTTGTATTGACGGGGACCACCGATAAATTTGAACAACAATTTCCAGCAGTGACTAACCACATTGGAGATTTTAATTTTAAATTAAGTAGCAATGGGGAGATAATGCGTTTATATAATGCAGACACTATTTTGATGGATTCTGTTAGGTATCAAATCACGGACCCATGGCCAATAGCTGCGAATGGCAATGGGCCTAGCTTAGAATTAATTAATCCTGATAGCGACAATACCCTAGCCGCAAGTTGGACTACTTATAATTTTAATGGAACGCCTGGTGCCGTCAATGGTGTCTATACTACGGCTGCTTTTAATGCTGCTTTAGCGGCAGCTATTCAGCTTATTCCCAATCCATTTATCAATCAATTTGCGGTGCAGATTGATTTGGCTCAGCCTAGTTTTCTTCAAATTGATTTATTAGATAATACGGGGAAATATTTGCAAACGCTCCAATCTAATAAAAAAATAAAAAAAGAAATGCTTACTATTTCTTTACCTACCGTTCCTTCAGGGCTATATTTGTTGCGAGTAATAAGTGAAGATGGACAAGTGGTGAAGAAAATAATTAAGAAATGATCAGAAAAGAAGTCAGAAGTCAGACCGAAAAATAAATTTTTCTGTCAGAAGTGAGATGTATGACGTGTTCCTAGACGCTGAAAAAGAAGACAGAAGTCAGACCGCTTCGCTGTCAGAAGTGAGATATATGATGTGTTCCTAGACGTTAACTAATACGTCA
>Ga0209831_1003942_pt1 | contig 11950 bp, 13 predicted proteins | sample Maine_Asex4_meta_FD_187451 | JGI IMG/M metagenome (GOLD analysis project Ga0209831, IMG submission 187451) | Marine algal microbial communities from Maine, USA - Maine_Asex4_metaG (SPAdes) (version 2) | ecosystem: Host-associated > Algae > Red algae > Unclassified | place: Maine, USA | collected...
GGGGGGGGGGGAGCTGGGTGGCGCAACTCGGCTGGGGCACAACCGACGGCGAGACGCAGAGCGTAGCGGAGGCGTCGTGACAAACGACTAGGGAGCGCGGTTGGGAGTTCCAGGCTAGTAGTAGAGGTGTGCAGCCCTGTCACCGCCGCAGGGCGCCGCTGGTCAATCCATGACGGCCGTGGGGCGGGGCGCTGGCGCCGCCCGCCGCTCAAGTGCGCCTCGCTGTCGCAAGCTCGCCGGCAAGCCAGCAAGGGTCACCCGAAGGCCAAGCCCACCCACGGCCGTGCGGGGAGGCAAATGCGGGGGCTTGGCTCAGAACGAAGGCAAGAACAGAGCTCAGCGCAAAGGGGCGCGAGGGGGGCGGCCGATGGTGGTGGGCGCGGGCTGCGGCCAGTGCGAGACATCCAGCGCGGTGAGCACGACCGCTGGCCACTACGTGACCAAATACTGGCCACCACGTGACCAAATACTGGCCACCACGTGACCAAATACTGGCCACCACGTGACCAAATACAGGCCACCACGTGCACGTGACCAAATACAGGCCACCGCGTGGCATCCGACACACCTTGTTCCTGACGTTCGCCTCTGTATCCATAAGCCGCCTCCGCCACTCACCATGTGACGTGGCACCACTGGCCTCCGGCTCCTCGCGAAAACTGTTCAAGTACACGCATAGACCTACATTGTCGACGCCCGTAAACTTATATCGCCTGTCGACGCACCTGCTCCATCGCAGCCACCACCGCGCCTACGCCTAGCCCCGGTACAGCAACTGGCCGCACCCCGCAATGTCCAACTCCCCAAGCCCGGCCCCGACGCCTACTGGCACCCGTCGGCACCCGTCCACACTCGCCGGCACCCCCCAGCGCCCGCCAGCACCCGCCGGCTCCCACCAGCGCCGACGGGCACCGGCTGACACGTGCCAGCATCCGGCTTTGCACCCTCCCTCTCACTCGTCACGCTGCGGGTCGTACATCTTGGCCAGCACCCCCTCCAGCGTGAGCCCGCTAACATCTCGGGTGGCTACCCCGAGCTTGGCCGCCGCCCGTGCCACCGCCAGCGCAATCACCGCGCTCACCCGGCGCACATCTTCCATTGGTGGGTACAGTGCCCCCGCCGCGAGCCGTTCCGCGCTCACCTCGTCCGCCAGCACCTGCGAGGTGGTCAAGAAGAGCGCGTCCGGAATGGTCGCCGCCCCGGCAAGCACAACGCCCGCACCAATCCCCGGGAAGCAGAGGGCGTTGTTGCCTTGAGAGACCTCCATCATCCGCCCCGACGGCAGCGGCACTGGGTCAAACGGCGAGCCAGACGCAAACACTACCCGCCCGTCGGTGTGTTCCACCGCTTCGGTGGCAGTGCACTCAGACTTGGAGGTAGGGTTGGAGAGCGCAAACACCAGCGGTCGCTCGTTGGCCGCCGCCATGGCGCGGAGCACCTCGGCTGAAAAGGCGCCGTGGACGGTCGACACGCCGATGAGAGCGGTAGGCTTAAGCGTCTCAACTGCGGTAAGCAGGCTAGTGTCAGAGGTGAGATTGGCAAAGGTCTTGTCATCCAACCTCTGTGCAAACGGCTCCTTCTCCGCAGAGATGGCCGCCTTGCGGCCGTGCGCGACAATGCCCTTGGAGTCGAGGAAGTAGCAGCGCGCGCGGGCCGCCTCGCGCGTCAGAGGCTCCCGCCCGGCCGCGTCACCATTGCCAGTGGCCGCGTTGGCCTCGTCTTCGGCAAGCATCTGCGAGGACAGCAGCTCTGCAATGCCAATCCCCGCGCTGCCCGCACCCAGAAAGAGAAAAGTGTGCTCTCGCACCTGCGACGGCACACCGTCCATCTTGAGGGCAGCGAGGACGCCGGCGGTCGCCACCGACGCCGTTCCCTGGATGTCGTCGTTGAAAATGGCGTACGAGTCGCGGTGGAGGGCCAGGAGGCGCGCGGCGTTGGCGTTCGCGAAGTCCTCGAACTGTAGCGCCACGGAGCGTCCGAACGCTTTAACGGCGCCCGCAAGCACCGCCTCGACAAACTTGTCGTACTTCTCGCCGCGGACGCGGGGGTGGCGGGCGCCGAGGTACGTCGGGTCCGCCAGGAGCTCCTCGTTGTTGGTGCCGCAGTCGAGCGTGATGGGCAGCGTGTGGCGCGGGTGGATGCCGCCGCAGGCAACGTAAAGCGAGAGCTTCCCCACTGGGATGCCGTGGCCGTGCGCGCCCAGGTCACCGAGCCCGAGAATGCGCTCCCCGTCGGTCATGACGATGACGCGGACATCCCGCTCCGGCCAGTTGGCAAACGCCTCAGCAATAGTCGACAACGGTGAGTCGATGGAGAGGAAGATGCCGCGCGGGCGCACATAGAGGCGGCCATAGTTCTGGCACGCCGCCCCTACAATAAAACGATTATTGGAGAAGAAGAAAAACAATCGACAGAAAAGCAAGAGGGCAAGCACACGGCTAGCCAAGCAATGCACAGCACAGCATGTCAGTGAAGGGGCCCGACACGCAGGAGAATGTACCAAACAAACAACATCGTCACGCCCACCCTCCTTCACGCCGTCTCCGTTTCGCCGCCCCTCTGCACCAACGTACCCACCACCGGCGTGTAAATGAGTGGCATAATCCGAGTCAGGTGTGTCAGCACGGTCGCGTAGAAGAGGCGCTCGTCTGCTGCGTCAACCGAAGCCAGGTACTCCCACTGATCAAGCCCCGGGCGGAGGTCGCCCAGCCGCCGCATCACGCGCAAGACTTGCGTCGGCAGCGTTTCCACCGTCGGCGGCAGGAGACCCGTCAAGCCCAGCGCCGCGCGCTGCTCCGCCGTGTATCGCAGACCCTGCGAGCGCGACCCGTTGCGTAGTAGCTCCGCGCCCGACAGGGCCAGCGCGCCAGCAGCAGCGGCGGGCGTCGCCACGGGTGCGTCGGTCGTGGCCGCCCCATCCGTCCCGAGCGCCGCCCCGTTGCCCGGCTTGGCCGTCAGGGGGGGGGGCGCGGCAGCGTCCAGGTTGAATGAGCCGTTGCCGGCAACATTCGTACCGGGAGCCATGGTGGCACGCAGCGGTTGTGTACGGCGATGGATGGTGGTGGTGGTGGTGGTGGCGGTGGTAGTCAGGGGGGGGAGGAAGCGAACAGGGCACTGAGAAGCGGGGGGCGAGGGGGCGGTCCACACCAGACGTCGGGATGCGAGCGGCAGGCCAGCAGACGCAGTACCTATGGAGGCAATCACAGCAGGAGCGGGCGCGTCCCGTTGGGAAGGGCCCGGCACCGGTCCGACCATCGGCAGAGAAACGGGGGTCGCAAGGAGAGAGGTCGACACCAGGCGCCAATAGGATGTCAGCCACTCATGCCAATAGGGCGTGGCGCAGCCAGTGAGCGGGCGCGGGCAGCCTCCCGCGGCTCCCAACGGTCACACAGACCAAGCAAACCAACAGAGCGACGTGAAGACGACGCAAGCGGCCGAGGGAAACCTGGCGCGACAGAGCGTGGCATACCAGCAGCGAAAAGGGCTGGGAAACAACAAGGGAGAGGGACGTTCGGTCGACCCACCAGGCCGCTGCGTGCCACCCAGGCAGTACCACGTCGCGCTGCGGGGGAGCACCGGTACCTGCTGGCGTCCGTGCGCAGCGTGGCACAATGCCAATCCAAGACGAGAGGGGGAGGGCGGCACGCGGCTGCTGGGTGGCGAGTCATTGGCTCTGACCCCCCCCCCTCCCACTCACTCGCAATCGGGTCTTCTGTCGGCTATGCAACTCAGATTCGACGTTGTCAGCAAGTGCCGAGCCAGTCTCGAGGCGTGCAAATGAGGAGGAGGAGCCGCCTGGAACGTGTGGATCGGCTCGTGTCAGGCAGCGGCATCAACCCATTGGCCGACGCGATCGCGGCGGCCTCTTGGAGAAAACAAAGGACGACCACGTCACTCCAGGTCAGGGAGAGGCTCGGCACCAACACGAGCACCCATCTTGCCCGCTTGCGTAGCTCCGATAGGGGCGGTCGGCAGTTTTTCTCGTGGCAGCTGCCACGGCACTCAATATGATGGCTGGAAGCATGAAGCCCGTCAGCGTCCCAGTCCGTGGCACTGACTCTTTGGTGGATTGTCCTGCAGCATCACTGCCGCACTGATCACGGAGCTGCTCGCCCGGTGACGCTCTATCGACATTTCGCTGGTATGGAAGGCTGGACGCGGCAACCATCACTACGGGCAGCTGTTTGTCACTAGAAAACAGTGCTTATTTCCTTTTTCCGCGTCAAGGTGCCAAGAGCCGAACAACCTTCCCACCTCCTCTTTTTCTCTCCTATTCGCCTCTATGCTCCCATCGTCCTCCCCTCCTCCGTCAACAGGCGCGTGCCCACCAGGCCACTCCTCAATACGTCATGGACCCCCGCGGAAGAAGCCACCGCATGGCGGTGGCCATCCCCCCACTGTGCAACCCTCGCGCCAGCCGCTCTCCCACCACGTCCCGCACGCCGACCGCCGCCGCCCATCGCACCGGCGCCAGCAGCCCGTGAGCCACCATTGGTGCTACGGCGGTCGTGTAGGCGCTGACAGCCACACCGTCGACAAGCAGCTCGCCGGCAGTCGTGTGGGGGGCGTACCGCCCGGCGGCCTCCGTCACCGTCGCCGTCGCGGTGACGGCTTCAAGGCGGCTGCCGTTGCTGGACGGCGCCGTGGCCGCCGCAGGCCCGTCGACCACGTGCACATAGTCGCCAATCGCCACAGCTCCGGCGGCGACCAGGCGACGGCGGGGAGCCGTCCGCGGCGTGCCCCCGTACATCCCGCCGCCGCCACCGCTGACGGGCGGCTCAAAGACGTATACATAGTGCCCCGGCGTCGCGACGAGCACCGCTGACGCCGTCGTCATTCGCACGTACGTAGTGAGCGCGGACGGCTCCGCGTGTGACCACGCCACGATCGGCGACCACGCGGTGGGGCCGACGCGTACAACGTTCCCCACCGCCAGTGCGTCCATGCGCACACGCCCAACGCCTCGCACGGCGACGGTAGCGTGGCGCGGGAAGCACGCGTCGGTGGCGCCACCGCCGTTTGGCGCCGGCGTCGGCGACGTTGACGGCGTCGACGTTGGCGTCGCCGCTGCCGCCGCAGCGGCCGCGTTACGGTAGACGCACGGCCGCCCGCGGGCGGAAAGCGTCAGCGTCGTTTCCCCCTCTGCCCAGCCCGCGCCGGAAAAGGGCGCAACCGCCGCCTCGGCGGCCGACAACGTCGTCGCGGTGCCGCGCAGCGCGCCTGCTCGGAAGCCACACCAGGTGCCGACACCGACAATGCCGACGAGCACCGACGGGCGCGGCGGCGGACTCGCCGTCGGCGCCGGTGGTGGTGTCGAGCCGGCCGCCGGCGGGGGGGGGACCACCCGTCGCGCCGGTGGGGGCGGCCCGATCAACGCGTCGAGGGTGGCAGTGGCCGCCGCCGCGTCGGGGCGGGCAAACACCAGTACCGCCTCGCCAGTGCAGGGCATGAGTCCGACGGCGGCAGCAGATGAGCGCATGGTGCCGACGCCGCGGACCGTGTCGACGGTGGTGGCGCCGAGCCCAAAGCTGGGCGGGCACCCGCTGCCGGTTGTTGGCGCAACGGCCAGAATGTACACGCCTGCGGCGGGCTGCCCGGGGAGAGTCAGCTGCTTCTCGGCCGCCGCGGGGTGGTGGGCGGCGGCCGCTGCCGCGACGGCGATGAGCGCCGTCGCGGCGGCGGCGGCGGGGGACCGACGGGTGCGCTGTGGCGCCATGGCTCTGGGTGTCGAATGGGAAGAGAGAGTGACGGTGGGCACGACGAGTAGATGCGCCTCAAGCGGTTGGCTGACGACGCAAGGGGCTGTCTCCAGAGAGCGGTTAAGTAGCCGGATGACCATCGTGATGATCAGGCTGCCGTCGCCGCCGGTCCCGACGGGGTCTGAGGGGAACGAACTGCACGTAAAGGAAATGTGCCGGAGAGAGGCGGTGGCAGCAGCCCGTCGCCGCGTTGGCGGCGCGCCCGCCGCCCACACTACAAACGCAGCGTGTGCGTCAGGAGCCGCCCGCCGACTCCCACAACGCTTGCATTCCTGGTCCCGCCGCAGCGCTGTGGATCCGGCTGCGCACCACTGAGCCGACGCATGACCCGCGAACCGCCAAGATGATTGCCGTTGCGGCAATCGGCCCCAAACGCGAAACTTTGTTGCGTATGACCGCACCCAGGATGGCCTGGTGGAGCGCCAATACGCCGCCCGACAAAATGCATCTGAGGCGGCACCACCAAAAAGCAGCCCGAGCCCCCCTCCGCGACGAGTGCGACACGGCCCGTCAACGCGTCAAACCACCCAAAGCAAACGCTGTCTGAACCGCAGACGACGCGCGCCACACACAAGCGCGCAAATGCAAGTGGCTCGCCCACCAGCGCCCAAGAGCGTGCATCAGAAAAAGAAAAAGACAAGGTGCGTAGCTAAGACAAAGAAGCACGCTGACTAGAAGCGCCAAGGACACGTGCGTGGCACGGGCGCGCGCAAGAGCAGCACGCACACCCCCAAAGCACCCCGCCGTGCCCGTCTACGTCTCAACGGCGCTGCCTGCTCACTTCGCACGGCGCTCGCAGCCGACAACGTCGCGGGCAGGCCAGCGTACAGGGAAACAGCGGCGGCGTGGCAACCGCTTGCCGCCGCCAGCGGAATGCCGCGACTCGTCGTGCCCTCGCGCTGGCGGGGAGGCGACAACGCGCGACCGCTCCGTGACGGCTGGTGCGGCAGCGGCAGCGGCGGCAGCAGCGGCAGCGGCAACGGCGGCGAATGCGTTCGGGCGGCGCGCCCAGAGACATCCGACAGCGCCGGCGGCGCGACGGCCGAGGGCGTTGACGCAGCTGCTTTCCACCTCCCCCCCTCCCCAGCTTCCCCCCGAGCCGCCGCCGTCGTGTCCCCACTACCCACAGTGAACACATCCGCCGCTGCTGCGCCATAAAACGGTGGTGGCGGCGGCGGCGGTGACAGCGACCGCCACCCGCCGGACCGCCGACGGCCTGTGGCCAACTTTGGGTCCGTCGCCGCGACCGTCACCGACGGCGGTGCGGCGGTGGAGTTGCCACACGGCGGCAGCCGCCGCAGCCATTGGCGCCATTCATTGACCCGCTGCCACTGGCGGCGGCACGTGCAGGGGCGACGGCGACTCCCCCACACCCTGCCCCCCCACTCGCCGACAACAGGGATCTGGCCGGTAGCGCCGCCGACGGTAGCGGACAGCAGCGAACAAGCCGCAGCCGTCCACCAAGTTCATGGGGGCGTCCGTCGGGGCGGCCGACGCCGACGACGGCCGCACGCATGCCGCCCGCTTCGATGGCGTGCCGTGACCGCAGCCGATGAGGTGGCCGCGGCCACACTTGCGGCCGCCGCCGGCGCCACCACACCTACCCGCAGGCACCGCCGCACGTGCAGTCGCCGCCCCTGAAGCCCCGCAGCGTGGATGCACTTGCCGACGAATCGGCGGCGCCAGGGACGCTGTCCACCACCGTCGCCGCCGGTCGCCAGTTCCGATGCTGCCACCATCTGTCATTCTTGGTTGGGGGGGGGCGGCGGACGTGCGCGCCCACGGCGTCCTCGATGGCTAGCCGACGGCATAGGAAAAGGGGCTGGGTGCGGCCGCCGTGCCAGCCGCGGGCGCGGCGATCGCCCACGTGCCGCACCGGTGGGTGCGGGTGCCGCGCAGTTACCGCCACCCCATGCCGTCGTCAGCTCTCCCAACCACAAGTGGGAGACGCAGCTGCCACTGCCGTGCCGGCCGTAGCTACATACATATACCATGGAAGGAGCACACAAGAGCGAGGTGGGGGTGCGCAGGGTCTCGTCTCTGGCGGCGTGGGGGTGTGCGCAGTGAATGACGCGGACATGCAAAAAGATGACAGCGCAGCTCACTGCGTTACATACACATGGAGGGGTGCCACCCAACGTGGGGTGACCCTGGCAGGGCGAACACGCCACCGTTGCGACGCAGAATGCACCCCGCCATGGTTGCGCCAGCAGGGAAGGTGGGTGGGGAAGACAAGCTAAGACTGGAGATGCTCGCCACGCACCGGTGTGGACCATTCTGACACGAGTTCAACCTTACAACTGTGACTCTCGTCCAGCGCGGAATTTCTTTTTCTTGACGACGTCTAGCACTAAATTTAGGCTGGCAAAGGTTACGGGCGCCGCCACCACACGCTAACGACCGAGGAGGAACAGCGAGAGCTGGGACAAATAGCCCTTCCATTCCCCTTCCTCCCTCACTGCCCCCCCCTCAGTGCTCGCACAGGGAAAACTCGGCCTCAAAGAGCTCCTCATTGTCGGTCACTGCACGCGCAGACCGCATCGCCATCAGCGCTTCGCGGTGGCGCCGCGCATCGACCGGACTCATCCAATCCTCCGTGGCGGCCACGATGCCGTCGAGAAGCTCCGTCGGCAGCGCACCGATGTGGTTGCCCCCCGCCGGCAGCGTCGACGCGAGCTCCGCAGCAAGCCACTCGGCTTGATGCGGCGGCACCGTGTCAGCCGTGACGGCGGCGCTGTCCGCCGCCAACGTCGGGTCGACGAGGAAAATGGCGACGATGGAGCGGCGGCCGGGGCGGGTTGGGTCAGCCAGGCGGAATGGTGACACGCGATGAAGCATATTAGGGAAGGCGAGCATGCGGCCGGCGGTGTCGGTTGCCACCGACCCTAGCGGCTGGTTGAGCGACGCCCCGTCGACGAGGCCATAGAGGACACGCACGCTCGTGTCGTCGCCCTGCTCGTATTCAGGGTTGTCAACCGCCGTCCGAAAGGCCAGGCGGCTACCTTCGATATTATCAATCTCATAGTAGTAAATGCCCGTCGCGGCAATCGCCTCAGCGGGCACCCCTTCCATGTGCCACGTGCCGCCCGGGTAGGTCGGCCGGTCGGGGGTGAGCTCGATGCGGGCGACTTTGATGATCGCCCGCAAGCGACGACCGGCGAGGCGGATACGGGGAGGGTGGGGCGGCGGCGCGGTGGCCGCCTGCTCGTCCAGCAGCGCCGGAAGCAAATTGGCGATGCGCCGGCGGCGCCACGCCTCGAGCGCCGTCTCAAATCTGTCGTCCCCCGCGTCCTCCTCCTCAAAATCCGAATAGACCGGCTCGGGCTCGTCGGGCGTTTCCGGAAAGCTCCACGGCGTGACCGGGTACCGGTGCGGTAAGCCCCGTTGCGTGTCAGTCAGGACCGCCTCAAAGAGCGGCAGCATCGCCGCCAGAAGCCGCTCAATGACCCCATATGCGGGCGCCTCGTCGACCGGGTGCAAACCGTTGATATAGTGAGAGAGCGTCTCGACGACCGCCGTGTCGGGATCCACCCCAAACGAAGACGCCAGCCACAAGTGGGTCTCGGACAACGCCTTGCAACGGTACATCGTGTAAGGACGGGATGAAGGTGACGATGGCGCCGACGGCGGCTCCACGGCGCCGCTTGTCAGGAAATCGCCCCACGATACGTCGGCACGCATGGCGGCAGTTGGGCGGCGGCGGCTCACTGTTGCGACATAGCAGTACAATGATGGGTGAAGCAGGTCGCGCACCCGCCCATCTGAGCCGGGGTGCCAGTCGGGCGGCGAGCGGGCCTCGAGGGCGGCCGCCATCCCAACCACGTCCGCCGCCAAGGCCGGGGACACCAGCCCGTCGGCGAGCCATACCAGCTCCACGCCCGACGGCATGGCTCCGCCAGGCATGTCAGCGCATCGTGCGGCGTCGGCGCGGAGCTCGGAAATCGCTGCGGCGAGCATGCCGGGTGTCAGCGGTGCTGGCGGGTCTCCCTCATGCACGGCATCGTAAGCAGCCGCGGCGCTCGCGTTGCTGTCCCCCCCCCCTCCCCCTCCCGCCGCGAGCGCCTCGGCTGTCCAGCGGGCGACGATGGTGTCATCGGCAACCTTGGCCGTCCAGCCCGGCTTTTCCTTGACGGCCCGCAAAAAAGAGACCACACGCAGCTCGGCAAGGGTGCGCACGTCCGAGGGCCCCCCATGAGCAGGGTGCAGCATGTGCCACGTCGGCGGCAGGTCGTCATTGGTCGGACGGTAGCGGCTGCCCGCCGACGTCCCAGAGGGCTCGACGTTGCCGGTAGCCGCGCCGGTGCACGACGATGCGCCGCCGTCAGAGGCGGGGGGGAGCGCCATGACGGACGGCACCGAGAAGCGGAGGTAGAGGCGGCGAGCACCACAGGGGCGCTGACAATCGCCGTTGCGGTCGAACGGGGCTGGCACACAGCCGCGAGGTCACCGCGTCCGATTGGCCAAGAGGACACACGGCCGACCACAATCAGCACGGTCCGCCGTATCAGCTACGGGTGGACGGGCCGGAAGTGCGGGCATATGCGAGACAAAAAGGATGCGAAAGTGACAGAACGGGGGGTGAAGGAGGGGGAGGGGGAGGCGGCGCACAGGAAGTGAAAACGCAAGCGGATGTGGGAGATGGTCGGGTGATGAAAGTGCGACCTGGTGCCCACATGGAGGAGAGCGCGGCGTCGGGGAGATGGGATTGTCGCGAGGACAAAGAGAAGATGTTGCGTTTATGAAATAGGGCGCTCCGGCCGACGTGCAGCGTAGCTCGGACAGCGGTTGCCGCGGCCATGCTTCTCGCTGCCACCGAGGCCCCGGCGCGCATCGCAAGGGGGTACGGGCTTGTCTGTGACAGCTGGTCGGGGTGGCACCCCAAGCAGATGCATCCGATGGCGTGTGCCGAATGTGCCATGTGAGGTGCACGCTGATTGGACACCGCGCCGCCCAGGCCACAGGCAGCAACAGCCCCACCGTAACCTTCAACCAAACCAAATTCCACCAAATATTTACGCTGAAGGTAACGACTGGGGATGGCGGCATGTTGAATTCAAGGAACACGTGCCATACACGTGTCTGAAGGGGGTGAACTTGCAAGAATGAAGTGCGCAGAAACAATGATATTGGTGAAGTGCGGTGGCGCCACGTTATGCCTCACGAATAGAGAACAGTTTGGTGAAGCGTCGTTTTACATTGCGCTCTCACGCCACCCAAGGGAGAGAGACCTTGTTGGGCAGAGAAGCTGCCGTATGGGTCTGATACTCCCATCTGACAGCTCGCCCACCCCGCCCTACCCCTCCCGCCCGTCTCGCCCACCCCCGCCTTGCCCCTCCCGCCCAACTCGGACACCTAAAGAAGTGTACAAGACGACCACCGTAAGCAGGAGAAGCGCAAGAAAAAAAACGAATGGACAGACGATAGCACTAGCAAGAGAAAACGGCGAACACTTCACAGCAAGTTACACTCGGCCCCCACAGCGCGAAAAAACATGTCTGCTCCCCACTCCTGTGCCCGACCTGCGCAATGCGGCGGTAATCGTGGCAGGCAGACGCCAATCAGGCATCGCGCGCTCCCGATGGATAAAGCCGAAACAGCCCCGCCGCCGACACTCTCCACTCTGGCGCCACATCCCCCCGCTTCGACCATCACGCACCCTCCACCACTCGTCCAAGTCCGTAAGCGAGTTGCGCTGCCGCCACCTATGCAACCATTCACATAACGTGCATGTCTGCCCAGAGCACAGAACAGGAAAGGGGAAATCTGGGCGATACGGGGCAGTACGAGGCAGTATGGTGCAGGACGGGGCAATACGGGGCAGCAACGGGCAGAAGGGAAAAGTACGGGATAGCACCACAGAAAAAAAGCGAGCATGTTTCCCGACGAGGATGTAGAAAAAACGTCCGAAGTGTGAAAAAGGCACGCACGATCCAACAGCGCTCCAGGTCATGCATGGAAACAGATCAAACAGGCGCTATGGTATACAGGAAACGATAACATGCGCGTGTGAAACGTTGAAAGTGATGCTCCACATGCATTTCGTGTCGGGAGGGCGGGCTGATCCGGCCGCCGTAAAGGCAGTGCGGGCCGATCTACGATCACCAGACTTGGGTGAGCTCGGCCCACAGGATGTTCTTGCCCCAGGCACCCACTATGCGTGATAAAGGGCCGTGAGGGAGGGGCCAGGAGGA
>Ga0209831_1003943_pt1 | contig 11947 bp, 9 predicted proteins | sample Maine_Asex4_meta_FD_187451 | JGI IMG/M metagenome (GOLD analysis project Ga0209831, IMG submission 187451) | Marine algal microbial communities from Maine, USA - Maine_Asex4_metaG (SPAdes) (version 2) | ecosystem: Host-associated > Algae > Red algae > Unclassified | place: Maine, USA | collected...
GCCAAGGAAGGTGCGCTGTTTACTAATTTCTATGTGTCGCAACCTGTTTGTTCTGCTTCTAGAGCTTCTTTATTAACTGGCTGTTATGCAAATAGATTAGGCATACATGGTGCCTATATGCCTAATGCAGACAAAGGACTCCACCCCGAAGAAGAAACGATTGCAGAAATATTAAAACCGCTAGGCTATGCGACGGCTATCTATGGCAAATGGCATTTGGGCGACGCCCCTAGCTTATTACCCACTCGTCAAGGATTTGATGAATATTTTGGGATTCCTTATTCTAATGATATGTGGCCGCTACATCCTTGGCAAGGTACAGTGTTTAATTTTCCAGCATTACCGCTACTGGAAAATGAAACCATAATTGATACTCTAGATGATCAAAGTCAGATAACAACCCAATACACAGAAAGAGCAGTCCAATTCATTGAAAAAAACAAAGAACAACCTTTCTTTTTATATGTGCCACACAGTATGCCACATGTTCCTTTATTTGTATCAGACAAATTTAAAGGCAGCTCCAAACAAGGGCTTTATGGCGATGTCATCCAAGAAATTGACTGGTCAACAGGGGAAATTCTAAACGCATTGAAAAGAAATGGAATAGATGAAAATACCCTAGTCATTTTTACTTCTGATAATGGACCATGGTTATCTTATGGAAAACGTTCTGGAGTGGCTTTGCCCCTTCGAGAAGGAAAAGGTACGGCTTTAGAAGGCGGTGTTAGAGTGCCCTGTATTATGCGCTGGCCGAAGACAATTAAGGCGGAGCAGGTTATTAAAAATCCTGCGATGACCATTGATATTTTACCGATGATAGCCCAATTTACAGGCGCAAAATTACCTAGCAAAAAAATTGATGGGGTAGATATGAGTTATTTATTAGCCGAAAAAACCCATCTTGCACCTCATCATGAAGCCTATTATTTTTATTATAAAACGAATGAACTGCATGGTATTTTAAGTGGAGACGGTCGATGGAAATTATATCTCCCACATCAATATCGTAGCTTAAATGGTCGCATCGGTACCAATGATGGTTTGCCGATTGACTACGAACAGAATTTGATTGGAACAGAATTATATGATTTAGAACAGGATATTAGCGAAACGATGAATGTAGCGGAGCAATATCCAGATATTGTTCAAAATTTATTAAAACATGCGGAGTTAGCAAGGCAAGAATTAGGCGATAAATTAACGGATAGGATAGGAACAGGGCTAAGGTCTGTCGGAATGGTAGCTAAGGTAGAATGATGAATAAAATATTAAAAATCATTTTTTTGGTGAAAATATTATCGAATATCCATATATTGCGGATTATTACTAAAAAATAGAGTAGAGAAGCGAGAAAAGAGAACAGAGAAAATTCGTGCTAAACTTAGCAATTAATCTCTAGTTCGTGATGTATCTCTATTCTCACTTCTCTACTCTCTATTCTCAAAACAATGTATTTAAGCATATATTTTGGCTTAGAATTAGATGATAAAGTGTTCCCGCAAGGGCCCGCAACAGAAAGTGGGGTGCATTACCACGGGCCTAGTGCTTTATTGTGGCTACTAGAATCGCATTTAGGTTTAATGGGTTATTCCGAGAATGTTAACTATTTGCGAATTGCCCAATATCGTCAAGGTTTACAAGAACACCTCCGCAAACATAAAACAGCATTTTATAAAAAAACTTATGAGGCCGACCAATTAGCAACCGCAGAAGAATTACTAAATCGTAGAGATGAGTTATTATTAGCAGGTTGGAATTTTAAGCAAAAGGAAGATTTGCCAGAACGGCTCGCCACTTTAGCCAAGATAGAACAATTAATAACAGAAGATAAAGAACTAATGCTACCTAAAGGTTTTGCTGATCGTTTTATGGCGGTTTTAGAAGTTTGCGAAACCACACCTACCCCAATTTCAAATGTCTATTTGAATGAGCCTTATGACTTATTGCCTTTCCACTTCCAACGACTAATGAGTGCTTTGAAGGCGAATGGAACAAAGATTAATCAAATTCCGCAAGCTAAGATAGTAGGTAATTCCGACTTAAATATTTTTCAAAAAGCACTGCAAGGAGAAAGGGGCAAAGCAGACCTAAAAAAGGATGGCTCTTTATTAGTTTTAAAAGCCAAACGAGATACAGATGCCGCTGCTTTTTTAGCAAAAATACTCCAACTAAATCCCGACTATCGACCTGCATGCCTCATCCCTGCTAAAACAAGAGTATTGGACAATGCGCTCGTTCAAGAAGGCTTGCCTAGTTTAGGAATTTTATCTGCCTCCTTAGCTAGACCAACCCTACAGTTGCTAAAGTTGGCAACCGTTTTTTTATGGCGACCTATCGATCCCTATAAAGTTTTAGAATTTGTCACCTTGCCCGTTAAACCATTAGAAGGGGATTTAGCAATTATTATCGCTCGATTAATTGCGCAGCGACCGGGTATGAACAGTGATAGTTGGTATGCTGCTATCAATCAATATTTTGAGGAACTAGATGAAAAAAAGAAAGAGGATGCTTTATTAGATGTCGAAAAAATCAAGAAACAATACCAGTTTTGGTTTGAAAGACGGCGCTATAATATTAATAGATCTGCACCAAAGGAAGAGGTAACCGAAATTTTTGACTATGTGGCCACTTGGGCCTCGCAAACCTACGAAGCAGAAGGAAATTCCAATCAATCCCTTTTAGTACTAAGTGAGCAAGCCAAACGGATTAAAGAATTAATGGAGGCATTGCCAGAATCCTATAATTTTATTTCTAACTTAGAATTGGAACGCATCGTTCGAACAATATATGCGCCCTCTCCCGTAATGTTCAAAGAGATAGAAATGGAGCATTTGCCTTTTGTGTATCATCCAAGTGCCTTAATTCAAGCAGTTCCAGATTTGCTATGGTGGAATTTTTCACAGTTTGAGCGAGAATCTTTTTTTTCTAAATGGTACCAACCTGAAATACGCTATTTGGAAGCCTTAAAGGTAGATTTAGAAAATCCAAAACGAGAAAACGCCCGTTTAATTTGGCAACGAAAACACCCAATTTTGCAAGCTGGGAATCGGTTAATTTTAGTCATTCCTGAAAGGGTAGAAGGCTCGGAGGTTTTATCGCATCCCTTACTAGGAGATTTAGAAGCCACTTTTGGGGACTTAGCAGACATTAGCTACGATGTAGACAAAGAGGATAATACACCTATTTTCGATAATTATTTTCAGCTACCCAAACAAATAGTATTAGAACGACAACTAATTAGTGTACCCGCTCCTGTATTAGAACTACAAACTGCTTTACTTAATATGGATAGCCGAGAGTATGAGACATTTACCAGTTTGGAATCTTTATTATACTATCCTTATCAATGGTTCTTTCGGCATAAAGTCCGTTTGCGTAAATCTTCGATTTTAAGTGTTGCTAGAAATAATACCTTGATGGGCAATCTATCCCATCGTTTTATGGAGTTATTATTAAAAGAACACACTAGTAATTGGAAAAAAGAAGAAGTAGAAAATTGGATTGACAGTAAAGCAGGACAACTATTTTCTAGAGAAGGTGCCTCTTTGTTGATGTATGGTCGAGAACCAGAACGTTTAGCTTTTTTAAATAAAGTAAAATACGCTGCATGGAGCTTGGTCAATACGATACAACATGACGGTTGGAAGGTAAAAGAAACAGAGATGGAATTGGATGGTAAATTCTTAAATGTACCTATCCGAGCAAAGGCAGATTTAGTGCTGGAACGAGGAGATGAATTAGCCGTGTTAGATTTAAAGTGGTCAGGTAGTAGTTACCGAAAGCGTGCAATTAAAAATGAAGAGGATTTGCAATTGGTTTTATACTCTAAACTATTAACACCTGATGCTAGTTGGGCACACACAGGTTATTTTGTTTTGGACAAAGGGGAAATCATTGCCAGAAATAATGAGGCTTTTGCTTCTTGTACAACAGCTACTAGCGAGACTGATTTTATTGCTGTCAATGATCGGATTCTTTCCAAGATGCAAAAAACTTATGCTTGGCGATTGAATCAACTCCAAAAGGGACAAATAGAAATCAGAACAGCGCAAACGCAAGCAGACTTGGAGGAATTATATGCGGGGCAGTTAATGGATTTATTAGAAATGCGGGAAGGAACTGCTTCTTTTGATAATTTTCGGGTGTTGATTGGAGCGGAGAAGTAGAAGAAAATTCAAGTTCAAGTTCAAGTTCAAAATGGGACGTTTACTAGGCGTGAAAACCCCCGCATTTCATACGGGGTTACTCGTGTTCAACTACTCCGTAGTTAGTGATATCCAAATTAAAACTCAAAATACGGTGTGAATGAACGTCCCGTTTTGAACTTGGATACCACTAACTACGGAGTAGTTGAACACAAGTAACCCCGTATGAAATGCGGGGATTTTCACGCCTAGTAAACGTCCCATTTTGAACTTGAACTTGACACTTGTATCTGAACTTAAACAATCCTTATTTTGACTTATCAAAAAGCGCATGTACGTTCTCCCAAACCAAACTAGCTTCATAACCTTTCCCAACAACAAAGGTGGCCAATTTTGCTTTCCGTTTAAATATATTAGGCTCTCTCAATACTTTATTTTTCTTTTTTAATAGATGCTCTAAGGTTTTTAAATACTCTTCCTCCTCTATTTCTGCCATTGCTTTTTTGAGGCAGTAAGCAGAAATTTTTCGTCGTTTCAATTCTTGTTTGATGCGCACTCGCCCCCATTGTTTCATCCTAAATCTTCCTCTTGCATACGAACAAGCAAAGCGTTCCTCGTTTAAATAGTTATCTTCAATTAGGGAGACAATAATATCTTCCAAGTCCTCTCCATAGATTTTTAAGTCTAATAACTTAGACCGCACCTCTTGGTGACAACGATCTTGATAGGCACAATATTTTTGTAATTTTTTGAGTGCTATGTCTTTTTCTGTTATAATTTTGCGTATAGCCAATATTAATTTTTTGTTAACAATAGAAAATATATCTTTCACAACAATCTGGTTATCAATTTATTATCAATTCATCATAGTAAAACTAGTGGGTTATATAAAGTATAAATCTTAAAAAAGTCTTAAAAAACTGTATCCAATACAGCAAACATTGCGTCAATAGATAGTGATTCAAGCTATACTGCTCAGTTTTAGTTTGAAATTACAACTACTAATTTAAGCATAAATCTTCAGTATATGCTAAGATTTATCGCAGGCCCAATTCATACTAAGGAGCGGAAATAAAATAACTTTACATTTTAGAATACTCAAACCCTTGCGGGGACTGGTTTTTTAAAACAAAATGTTCATTTTATTTTTCCTTCGTTCCTAAGTAAATAAACTACACAAACTACTTTTAATACAAATCTTTTCTTCGCTAAGCGGAGAAAAATATCCTATTTTATTAATTAACTACTTTATACAAAAAAAATTAACATGGAAGGATTTAGTATGGCAAATGCCATTCCTTGGCTAATGGCCCAAATACCTAATATTATTGGTGCATTGGCTACCTTAATTATTGGTTTCTGGATAGCAGGAATGGTTACTCGTGCCGTAAAGAAAATGATGATGAAAAATGGCGTGGATGAAACCGTTACGCCATTTATTGGTTCGCTAGTGAATGTAGCTATGAAAATCATGGTTTTATTAGCAGCGGCGGGCTGGTTTGGTATTGAAACGACTTCTTTTGTAGCTATTTTTGGTGCAATGGCATTTGCTGTTGGTATGGCATTACAAGGAAGTTTAGGTCACTTTGCAAGTGGTGTAATGATGCTTGTTTTCAAACCTTACAAAGTAGGGGACTTAATAGAAATTGCAGGCGGCAGTACAGGGACAGTAGAAGAATTAGGTGTTTTCAATACGGTATTAAGAACACTTGATAACAAAAAAATTATCGTTCCTAATGGTAATGTTACAGGCAATACTATCACAAATATTTCTGGTCAAGGAGAAGTAGGGGTAGAAATGACTTTTGGTATAGGTTATGGCGATGATATTGATCAAGCAAGAGCAGCTATTTTAAGAGTAGGTAAGTCTTGCCCATACATCTTAGATCAACCTGCACAAGGAGTAGTAGTAGCAGAATTAGGCGATAGCTCTGTTAACTTAGCAACTCGTCCATTCGTTAAGAGTGAGCATTACTGGGATGCGTTTTTCTATATGCAAGAGCATGTGAAGAAAGAATTTGATAAAGAAAATATTGGTATTCCATACCCAACTATGGATTTGAATATAACCAACTCCGCTAATGCGTAGGTTGAAATAAATTCTTTTCAATAAAAAAAACTCCTTTTGAGGCATACCGCAGCAAAGGGAGTTTTTTATTTTAGTCTTTAGCTATTAGTCTTTGGTCTTTAGTACGCAATAGCTTGGCGATAGAAATAGATTAGTATTTTCCTTATGCTCGGTTAAAAATAATGACTGTAAGAAAATAATCCCTATTGACCAGTCCTTTGTAGACTGCTACTAAAGACCAAAGACCAATGTCTAAAGACTAACTAAATAAAAGCCGAAATCAACCCACCTATTACCATACTCGTCACCAACCAATATGAAAAGTGCAACAATAAATAGCCTTTCTTTTTTCGTTCTAATAATATAGAGAAGCCTAAAAAAGGTCCGATAAAAAGAAAGGTATTAATGGCTCCATGTAATACGCCATGCCCGAAGTGTCGATGTTTTTGGCCGTATTTTGCTAAAAAAGTATCCACTACTTCTTTCGATGCTTCATTGCCCAGCATAATATCTGTAAAGAATAATTCATAAAATCCTAGTTGATGTATCACTAAATTCATATAGCCATAGACAAGGAACACGCTTAGCAAAAAAGCAATTCCTGCTTTAATTGGTGATAAAGTTAGTGGATTAACAACCTCGTTTTTTGTCCATTTTAGCATAAAGGAATTGGGTCTATACCAGATAATTGCTATTAAAAGAGGGACAAAAGAAATAAGAAAAAAAGCGAAATAATTGAGGTTCATACAGATAGTATTATAAATATTTAATTATAAACAGTACTTCCCAAAACAAGTTTTTAAACCAAATGAAATTTATTGTTATTTCAGATACCCACGGGTATCATCAAGAGTTGGAACTCCCCGGAGGAGATGTACTCCTCCATGCAGGAGATATTACAGACAGAGGGACCAAAGGAGAAGTCATTGATTTTTTAGATTGGTTTGCAAGCCAAGACTACAAACATAAGATTTTTATTGGCGGCAACCACGATCTATTTCTAGATGATTATCCAGTAGAATTACTAGAACTCTTACCCGCCAATGTTATTTATTTAAAAGACAACGGTTGCAAAATTAAGAATCTTCAATTATGGGGTTCTCCTGTTTCCCCTGATTTGGTAGGTTGGGCATTTGGCAAAGAAAGATGGGAAATGGCTGACCATTGGAAGTATTTGCCGTCGAAGATTGATATTTTAATTACGCATACTCCACCTTTTGGAATATTAGATACGCCCACTTCTTCTAGCAGAAATTTGGGTTGTGAAGCACTATTAGACATGGTGCATTTTATAGAACCAAAATATCATTTATTTGGTCATATTCATGCCAGCTATGGCAAGATGGCTGAGACTGGAACAACTTTTATTAATGCTTCGAATATGAATTCTTATATGGGCTTGGTGAATCCACCTGTGGTGTTTGAGGTGTGAATGTGTTGGGAAGCAATAAATAGCCTTTCTTTTTACGTTCTAATAATAGGACCTAAAAAAGGTCTTTAGAGCAAAGATATCTTTAAGTATTGACAAAAAAACAAGTTTGCGTTTCTCAATTGATTCTTTTTTCCGATATGTTTTCAACCTATTGAAAAAAGAAATCATTTGAGAAACGCAAACTTGTTTTTTTGTCGTTACTAAGTCATCGAAATAATCTGCAATTAACAATAGACTTGTCCTCCTTTAAGAAACACCTATCTGAAATGCTCTTTTTCTGCTATTTTCCTCTAAAAAATAACTCAATAAAAGGATTATTCAGTGATTTTTTAAAGAAAACTAGCAAAAAAATAGCTATTTCATATAAGTATTTTTAAAGAAGGACAAGTCTAATCTAAACCTACTTGAATGACCTATTTTAAAAATATACTTTTGGCTATTCTACTACTCTTAGTACTATACAGTTGTAATAGCAAAAATTATTTATTTGATCAAACAAAAAAAATTGAGAAAGGGTCTTGGTCTTACGAGAACACCCTAGATTTTACTTTTGATATTCAAGATACCACTCAAATATATAATATCTATTTAGCCTTAGACCATACCAATGATTATGCTTACCAAAATCTTTATTTAAAAGTACATACGCTTTTTCCGAATGGCAAAAAAATGGAGCGACCCGTTTCTTTTGAACTAGCAGATAAGTATGGGCAATGGTATGGCGAATGTGGGAGTGATGCTTGTCGTTTATTGGTTCCTTTTCAAAGTAAAACGTATTTTAATGCTATTGGAAAGCACACGATTACTTTAGAGCAATTTATGCGAAAAGACCCGATTGGAGGGATTGAAGGTTTGTCTTTAATGGTGGAGAATACGGGGATGGGGAGATAGGATATTCCATCCATCACATAAAATCCACATCAATCGCATAAGGATATTTCATCAAATAATACAAGGCTCGCTGCATTTCAAAACCTTCAAAAACTACATTGTAAAGCATTTCTGTGATTGGCACATGTAATTTATAATACTTGGCTAATTGCTTCGCTATTTTTAGCGTACGTACACCTTCCGCCAATTCAGGCATAGATTCCATGATGGATTCAAAGGTATCACCCTGACCAAGGCGCATACCAAAAGTATAGTTCCGACTATCCTTACTCGTTGCCGTGGCAATCAAATCTCCTATACCGGCAGTACCCAAAAAAGCTTTAGAGTCTGCCCCCATTGCTTTTCCGATATGGATCATTTCTGTCAAACCTCTAGTGATGAGCATGGCTTGAATGTTTTTGCCCATATTCATGCCTCCTAATATACCCGAACCAATAGCGATAATATTTTTTAAAGCACCAGATAGTTCCGTTCCCAATATTTCATGCGAACCAAAAACATGAAATTGGCGACTATTCAATAGTTTTCTACCTCTTTTGATCACTTCTGTAAAAGGACTAGCAATTACAGTAGCAGTTGGTTGCCCATCCATAATTTCAGAAGAGAGGTTAGGTCCTGCCAAGCAACCAATACGAACAACTACACTTTCTTGTCGAATTACTTCACTCATTGTGCAAACGTTCTCTCTGGTCAAGGTAGTTTCTTGAAAAAGCAAGGCTTCTTCATGCACCCCTTTCAAACTAAAACCTTTTGTACCATGTATCAAAATATGATACGGATGCAAATAAGGACCTAATTTCTGCATCATACCTCGAAAAGCCTGGGAAGGAATAATCGGAAAAATTAACTCGCATTCTTGTGCCACTCGTTCTAAATCACTTGTCATAGTGATATGATCAGACAAGGTAATCCCTAGATGCTGTTGAGTTTGTTGTATCTGTGTGACCAGCTCTTTTTTTCGACTATAGAGTAAAGTTTCTACCCCATTTAAGGCTAATAGATTAGCAATAGAAGTTCCAAAGCTTCCAGCACCAATTACACCAATTTTTTCCTGTTGCTTGTTCAATAGACTTAATTCTGAATGAAGAATTTTGAATTTTGAATGCCTACAAAACGTTGACAATCAATATCCGATTTTTTTAGAGCAGAGAAGCGAGAATAGAGAGCAGAGAAAAGTTCGTGCTAAATTTAACTGCTAAGCTTTATTTGATGACAAATTTAATCGCTGCTTTCACGTCTCGCTTCTCTACTCTCTATTCTCTATTTTCGCTTCTCTAGTCTCCCTTTTTCTGCAATTCTGAAGCGACTTCTTCTACCTGAGACCAGACTCTGAAAACGTTTTTATAACAAATTTTTGCAATATCCGTTTCTGTATATCCTCTTTTTAAGAGGACAAAAATCAAGTTAGGAAATTGGGAAACATCTTTTAAGCCTGTTGGTAAACTATCTCCTACCCCGTCATAATCAGAACCAAAACCAACATGATCCGTACTGGTTAATGCCACCACATGATCTATGTGATCGGCTACTTTCTCTACATCTGAAAACAAAGCAGGATTATCTTTTTGGAATTGTTCTATTAATAATTTCCCTCCCTTATCTTTTGGGGTTAAATTATTTTCTTTTAACAGGTTTCTCATTTTTGTTCGCAAGCCATTTCGCTGTTCTGCTATCTCCCCATCTAAAAAGGTAGAACCAAAATTAATTTGTATAACGCCACCATTAGCTGCTAACTTTTTAATCATATCATCATTCATGTTTCGCTCAAAACCGGGGGTGAATTTTCTAGCAGAAGAATGAGAGGCGATACAAGGTGCTTTGGTAAGCTCCATCACTTGATAAAAAGCAGAATCTGAAACATGGGAAATATCCACCATGATTCCTGTTTTATTCATTTCTAACACCACGTCTCTGCCAAAATCACTCAGCCCGTTCCAGGTTCGAGTCGTATCATAAGAAGAATCACATATTAAATTATCTTTAGAATGAGTCAGGGTAATATAACTAATTCCTCTTTTATAAAAGTAAGCTACATTAGCGAGGTCGTCCTCTATAGGTGCACCATTTTCCATGCCCATTGGTAGCGAAATAATACCCTTATTAAAATTGGCTTCTGCTTGTGCAGGGGAAGTGGTAATAGCAAATTTATCTGGATGTGCTGCCGCAATACCACTTACCATATCAATTAAAGAATCTGCAAATTCTTTAGCACCTCCTGTTTCTTGATAGGATGCAGGTATATAGATAGACATAAAGGGAGCATCTAAACCACCTTTCTTAGCCCGTACATAGTCAAAATCTCCTTCTCCAGAATCAATAGGAATTCCTAAAAAATCTTTGGTTAATTTAAAGTTTTTTATAGTCAATCGGTAAGGCAAGTCTACATGCCCATCTGTGATAATATATTTATGCGCTAATTGATTCGCAAAAGCTTTCAACTCTGTGTCCGACATTTGTGCAATTGTCTTCGTTTCTTGCACAGGTTCTTTAACGACTTGCTCTGCAAGCTGCTTAGTGGGGCTGCAGGCCGCACAAAATAAAACAATAGCGATAAGGAGGGCTTGTAATTTCATATTAGATATATTTTACATCAAATTTACATACATTTTAGGGAAACAATAAAGCATATCTAGCTGTATTTTATCTCAAGAAGGGCTTCTCTATCGTTTATCAGGCATTAAAAATGAGGTAGAAAAAAAAGAGCTATTTTGATAAGTTTATCAAAATAGCTCTTTTTTTTAGAAGCTTCCGTAAACGAAAATTTAGTGTAAAAGCTATTTTAGTACCTAAAACAAATAATCGTCATTTTAAGTACTTACCTTGCCACTATTCAATTACTGAATTGTTTATTATTTTTCCCTATTACTTAAAAAGGCAAGTCATCATCTACAGATGCAGGTGCATCAGTTAAGCTAGGAAAAGAAGCGTCATCCACTGGCGGAGGAGCTGCTTCATTAGTATCTGTACCAGCTTCTACTCTCCAAGCATTTAAGTTCGTAAAATACTTATCCTGCCATTGTCTTCCCCTAAGGTCAAAATGGACTTTAATAGAATCTCCTTTATTATAGTCATCTATAATGGAGCATTTATCTTGTACCAATTGAAACTTTACAAATTGAGGATAATTTCCATCTACCTCTATTACAAATTCTCTAGCTTGGAAGCTGTCTGTTTTTTTTGCCGTATCGAACTTTTCATGTAAACGACCAACTACTTCAAATGACATTTCGATGTATATTTTATGGTGCGATAGTTTTAAAAAAGAAAGGTATCAATATTCATCCCCCCTCTTCTAAACTTTAGGGATGAGGGAATAAATAACCTACCCACCTGACGGATTCTTTTGAATTTTGAAAAAAGATAAAAATGAGTCCGTACCGAAGGGTATGCACTAATTTTGATCTTTCC
>Ga0209831_1003955_pt1 | contig 11923 bp, 8 predicted proteins | sample Maine_Asex4_meta_FD_187451 | JGI IMG/M metagenome (GOLD analysis project Ga0209831, IMG submission 187451) | Marine algal microbial communities from Maine, USA - Maine_Asex4_metaG (SPAdes) (version 2) | ecosystem: Host-associated > Algae > Red algae > Unclassified | place: Maine, USA | collected...
AATAGTGAGTGATTTAAGTGAATACTGTGTCAGCGTCTTGGTTCTGCTCAAAACATGCCATCCGGCGTTTTAGCCGCAGGGCAGAACAGTAATCTTGTTGTCTGTGTAACTGCGTGGCGAATTATAAGCGTATGAGCACGCCCTAAAGGTGAGCAATGGTCAACATTACCGTGAGTAACACGCCCGATAATGAGCAGAACGTGATCAGTCACTGACTTGTAATGAGGCCACCATCATTTCCCGTTTACCCGGAGGGCCGGGTATCTTGGTCACCAGGAATCCTGCAGTGATCAAAGAGCGTCTCACAATGCCCTTCGCAGAATAGGTGCTTAGTTTTGCGTGAGGGGCCATTAACTGCTTGATTGCATGAAAAAATTCAGGTGACCAGCACTCGGGGTTGGTATCCGGGCTGAAGGCGTCCAGATACACCGCGTCGAACAAAAGCGGTGCCGTATTCAGTTTGCGGGCACACCACTGAACCGCGTCCGCCTTGTGAATAATGAGCGTGATTTTGGCTGCCAGCTGAATGCTGGTGGCGTCCGATTCCGGTAATTCGACCATTTGTGCCAGCCCGGCTCGCAACGCCTCACCCAGTTGTGGGTGCTGCAGAAAGGAGTCATAGTAGAGTTGGCGAGCCTTTTCGAACACACCCGCATCGTTTTCCAGAGAATGGAACTCCAGTGCTGTGTCCGCACCCAGCGCAGCATCTGCGCTGATCAGGGTATTGAGGCCCAGCCCAAAGCCGATCTCCAGAACGCGGGTGGGATAACCCGATGTGAGTCTGCTGGATACCCCCGAGGCATTTAAAAAAACGTGCCGGGATTCAGTGACCGCACCGTTGGTGGAATGATACGTCTCGTTGTAACGCTCGCTGAACAGAGTGCCGGAACCGTCACCGGTGGTCTTCAGCAAGCTTTCAGACGCTCACTCAGGGATTCACAGCGTGCAAAATAGGCCTTGGTGCTACGCGGCATCGGTACTCGAGCGCGGGCAATCCAGTTGATCAGGTTACGACCGGCAATCAGCGTTTTCTGTGCCTCTTCCATGACGTACTGGCATTCTCGCGAGCAGCCCGGCTGTATGCGCGGCGTTACTTGTCCCAACACTTCACCGGCAGCAACAAACCGCGGCCAGATTTCGAAAATGCAGATATCGCTCTTCATTGTCTCGCACTCGTGCTTTGCAGCCGTGGCGTAACCGTGTATCAGAGGCTCGATTTCCCGGTATTCGGGTCGGCGGCAGAACATGTCTGTCATGTGTGCAGCCAGTTTGTCGATATTGCTCATCGCCTGAGCCACTTTGATAAAGCGAGATTCGTAATAGGCAGTTATGGGCAGGGTAAACGCGCGAAACGGTTCGCCCCATAATTCATCAATGCCCTCTTCGCCGCTAAAATGGCGTACATCGGTGCCCAGTTCCAACGCTTCCTTGAAATAGTCTCCACAGGCCTTCATCAGCTCGTTGTCTCGGCTGATGCGCACGCCTTTCTCCTCCAACTCTACGATGGCGGTGAAAATATCGGTCGCCCGATTGAACAGCGCACCGGCAAGCATGGCGGCGTTGACGCGCTTCATGGCAGGGTCTGACTGGTTCTGATAGTAGGCACGGGCAGAATCGAGTCTGTCGCCCGGTGTGTTGATGCCAGGCTCTGTGTGGTGAAAAGCCCGTCTGGTGAGGTGATCGATCAGGGTTTTACGCGACGCCAGAGACTCCTCCAGCGGTGGGTAGTAACGCACCCAGTAGCCGTGGAAGTAGATGTAGTCAGAGCCGTCGACGGTGCGTCTTTGGCCATTATCCGGCTGCGCCTCCGCCTGTGCAAACAGGGTGGGGCGGGTGGGTTCTACGGGGACACTCGTTGCCGGGGCAATGCGCATGTAAAATCGACGTAACAATTCAAGAAGCGGCAGTATAACGAGATGGATAGGTGTTGCATGGCCATCCAGACAAATTTTCGCTACTGGTTCATGGCCTTTGTTGTAAGCCAATAGTCGCCAGCGCGATCGTCATGGTGAGAAGGGAAATATAAGCCTCTGAAAATCAACGAAAAGCGATGTAACCCTACGGTGGCTCCGCTCAATTTTCCCGAACATTACAACAACAGATTCAGTGCTGATTAATCGGGTTTGGTTCCCAGCACGACGGCCCGGCAGGGGCGCGGATGTCCTTCAATCGTCAGAGTCTCGTTCTGTGGGTCCAGTGCCTGTAACAGTGAGTACGATGGCATCCAGTGCGTTGAGCGCTGTTCTGTAGTTCTTGTGGTGTCTACAGAGACGGTCCGTACAGCCTCGAACCCTGCTTCGCGAATCCAGCGTTCCAGCCGGGTCACTGAGGGCAGCTCATAGATATTGCGCATATTCGCGTAGCGTCCCGAAATCGGCAGGCCTGTGTCCTGACCCTGCTCAGTTGGAATCACCAGTGTCTCGAGCACCAGTTCGCCACCAGCTTTGAGTGCATCGCCGAGCTCTGTGAGATGTGGATGGGGTTCACGGCGGTGATAGAGCACGCCCATGGAAAACACGGTGTCGAAAATGCGCATTGACCCTGGCAGGGCCTCCATGGGCAGCGGTAGAAACTGTACCGCGGGATCCTGCGCATAGGTTTGCAGTGCTTCGAATTGCTTCAGATACAACAGACTGGGATCTATACCCAGAACCTGTGCGGCACCGGCGTGACGCATGCGCCACAGGTGGTAGCCGCTACCGCAACCCACATCCAGTACGGTCTTGTTATTCAGGGATTTCAGGTGAGGGGCAATTCGGTCCCATTTCCAGTCTGAGCGCCATTCGGTATCCAGTTCACAGGGGCCAATGCTGAAGGGTCCTTTTCGCCAGGGCACAAGCCCTGTGAGAGCGCTCTGCAATTGTGCCGTCTGCTCTTTGTTGAATGAGCCTCTGATGGCAACCACACCTTGGTCCATTTCAAGTCTGGCATCGTCACACGCAGGTAGCGAGGACACGGCATTATCCCAACCCGGTAGATGGCCATGCTTGAGCGCATGTTCCTGCCCGAGTACGGCATCGGCCAGTTTGTCTGCCCATTGCGATAACGCCGTACCGTTGAGATCAGCAATGAGTCTGTCTCGGTTAAACTGCAACTCAGACATGTGCGGAGTAGGCTGTGTGAGCGCAGGCGGTCGCATGAAAATCGCTCGAGCGAGAGCTGTTCACAATAAGGTCTTGTTCATGGTGATTTGACGGACCACTAGTCTTTGATTGCGATCAGCGAGGCGAAGTTGAAGCACTGGAACCAGACAGTACAGTGCCTGAATCCTGCGTTCAGCAAGCGCTCCTGATGTTCTTCTAGTGTGTCGGGTACCAGTACGTTTTCCAGCGCGGTGCGTTTCTGGCTGATTTCCAGATCAGAGTAGCCATTCCGACGCTTGAAGGCATGGTACATATCGATGTGCAGTTCATTGACCGTAGGGTCCTGAAAGCGCACCTTTTCACTGAGAATAAGCACACCACCTGGCAGCAGAGCATCCGCTATCTTTTGCATCAATGCAGGTCTGGCACCCGGCTCGACAAACTGCAATGTGAAATTCATGGCCACAACAGAGGCCTGGCTCAAAGGGTGATCCTGCAGGTTCGCCTCGTGCAGCACGATAGGCACAGGCGAGATGTCTGTAGCGGAAGCGTTGCCCGCGTCTATCTCTATCAGCGACCGGCAGGCGTCAATCATGGCTGGTGCGTTGTCTATGGCATGTATCTCACAACCCTGACTCTGACTGGCATCGCCTTGAGCCAGCGCATCACGCATGGCAATAGAGGTTGCACCCAGAGAACTGCCCAGGTCATACAGCCGGGTATGGGGTTGTGTATAGCGATTGGCCAGCAACGCCGACTGGGTAATGATGGATTCATAGCCCGGTACCGATCGCTTGAGCATGTCTGGAAACACGCCCACCACGGCTTCATTGAAGCGAAAACCTTCAATGTCGCCAAGTGGGCGCGCAAACAGGGAGTCTTTTTGCATGTCAGATGATCCGGTTGCGCCAGGAGTCTACGCGGCTCGGCCTTCCGGAAGAATCTGGACTGGACGCTCCCGTGCTTCATGGATATTTAACTTACAAGTAATGCCTGATCAGCTATGGCGAACGCCAAGCGTTTCATGCAGACGCATTAACAGGCTTTCCGTGGTGTCCCAATCAATACAGGCATCGGTGATGGACACGCCGTAGGCCAGATCTTTAGGATCTTTTAGCGACTGATTGCCCGCATTCAGATGCGACTCGAGCATGATGCCAATGATGGAACTGTTTCCTGCTGCCAGTTGGTCTGCCACGTTGTTGGCCACCAGCGGTTGGCGGGTGTGGTCTTTGTTGGCATTAGCATGAGCGCAATCAATCATGATGCGCTTTTGCAGTTTGGATTTTTCCATGGCGTCTTCAGTCAGCGACACGTTCACTGAATCGTAGTTAGGGCCCATGTTGCCACCGCGCAATATAATATGACCATAGGCGTTGCCGCGTGTTTTCAACACCGTTGCCTGACCGTTCTGATCGATACCCAGAAAGCTGTGTGGGTTGGCCGCAGATTGCATGGCATTAATGGCCACATCGAGACCGCCGTCTGTGCCGTTCTTGAAGCCGACTGCTGTCGACAAGCCACTGGACATTTCACGGTGCGTTTGTGATTCGGTGGTGCGAGCACCGATAGCAGACCAGGTGAAAAGATCAGAAAGATACTGGGGGCTGATCGGGTCAAGTGCTTCGGTACCGGTAGGCATGCCCAGTTCTGCCAGCCAGACCAGCAGTTCACGCGCACGGGACAGGCCGGTTTCAATATCGAAACTGTCGTCCAGGTGGGGATCGTTGATCAGGCCTTTCCAGCCAACCGTGGTGCGTGGCTTTTCAAAATACACACGCATCACCAGCTCAATACGATCAGCAACCCTGCCGCGCAGCGCCATCAGTTTTTCAGCGTAGACCTTTGCGGTGTCTACATCGTGGATGGAGCAGGGACCAACGACGGCCAGCAGACGATTGTCCCGGCCATCGAGAATAGCCTCAACACTGGCGCGTCCGGTTTCCACTGTCTGGCTTGCGGCTTCAGAACGTGGATAACGCTTTCGCAGCTCGTTGGGCGAAATCAGTGTTTTTTCGGCCAGAATGTTGGTATTGGACAGCGGCCGGTTAAGGCGTTCGGCAGTGGAGCTTTGACTCATCGGACTTGAACTCGCGGAGCGATATAGTGAACAGGGATGGAAAGGGTACACCACCGGCGTTTCCGCGTATAGATCTAGTCTCGCTGCAGCTGCAAGCCTTCTTTGCCCACTGATAGTTGAGCCTCTCCCTTCAGCAGCGCGTCCAGATCTTCGCCAAGCAGGGGATCGCGCCATCCGCTTAATGCAGCTCGCCCGTCACCTGTCACCATTTTTTCCAGTACTTTCTGAGGCGCCAGCAGACTGGCCGCTATATTCAATTCGTGGGCGCGTTGGTGCACCCAGGCATTGAGTAGCTGCACTCGGGCCAGATTGGCACTGTTTAGTTTCTGTTTTTTGTTGAACGGTGGCTGCGGTTCGGGTGTCAGTTTGCGAGCCTGCACCACCACGTCGACCAACTCTGTACCGAACCGCTCCCGGGCTTTACGATCCAGGCTTCTGATGTGCCCCAGCTCTTCGAGTGAATCGGGTTGTTGTTGCGCTATGCTCAGCAGCACATCGTCCTTGATCAGCCAGTTGCGAGGCTGATTGATTTCGCGCGCCTTGATCTCGCGCCACTTGGCCAGTTGCTGAATGATGGATAACACCGGGCCTTTATAGCGCTGGATGTTACGGATTTTTTTCCAGCGCTCACCAGCGGGTTGTTCGTACTTCTCAGGGCGCGCCTGTTCAGCAAATTCAGGCTCAAGCCATTCCAGACGGCCTTGTTTGACCAGCTCACGGTGCATGTCCAGATACAGCGTTTCCAGATAGATGACATCGTCTAGCGCGTACTCGATCTGTTTGTCCGGCAGTGGCCGGCGCGTCCAGTCGGCGCGGGTATGAGTCTTTGCAAGCTCGACCCCCAGATGCTCGTTAACCAGATTGCCATAACCGATCTGTTCGTTGTAACCGAGTAGTGGAGCCGCAATCTGAGTATCGAACAACGGTGTAGGCACCGCCTTGGCCAGCAGGTAGAAAATTTCCAGATCCTGACTCGCTGCGTGAAACACCTTGACCACAGAGGTGTCGAGCAACAAGGCGGACAGAGCGCTCAGGTCATCAATGGCCAGCGTATCGATACAGGCGAGCACCTCTTCATGCTTGACTTGCACCAGACACAACTCAGGTCGATAGGTGCGCTCACGCAGAAATTCGGTGTCAATCGCTATGTAGGGACGCGCGGCTAAGGTGTCACACAATGTCGCCAGATCGGCGGCGGTGTCGATGTACTGATAATCTGGGTTGTCTGCCATGGAACATTATTGCCGAATAAGTGCGCGGCAGCAATGCCAGAAGCAATCACAGACTAAAACGAGAAGGAGTAAAAAAGGTCTACGGCGCTTTCCAGCCCCTGCGCCGCTTCCAGATACAGCTTCTTGCTCAGATCGTAGCGAAGGTACAAGGTGCTCTGTGGTTCAAACACACTTCTGCCGTAACGCAGCAGCAAACGATCATTGAGCCTGCCACTGACCACAAGCTCTGTATCGTCGCCACGTCCACGTGTCTCCAGCGCAAAATCCTGAACACCCAGCGCATCGGCAATGCCACCCGCTATGTTTCTGCCACCCTTGACGGTCAGCGCCAGCGCCGCAGTGGCCAACAGATTGGCTTCCTGATCGCTGGTCTCGTTGATGTCACGGCCCAGTACGATGTAGGACAGGATGGCGTCCTGGCTCTTATCACCCGGTTCGGTGAACAGTACGATCTCAGGTGTGCCTACGGTACCCTGGATGCGTAGGCCGGCGACTCTATCCTCGCCGTCGATCTCGCGCACCGCATCAATGGCCAGACGACTCTGGTTGACCGGCCCCACAAATAAGACTTGTCCGTTGGCTTTCAGGTTCTGGCCATATTGTTTGTAGATGCCATCCACCACCTCAATCTCACCACCCAGTGTTGGCGGGTTGGGGCTTTTCAGGCGCACGTTCATGTCACCGGTAAGATTGGCCGTCAGGCCGTATGCGGAAAGTCCCACCTCATCGCCCAGCGTTACGTTGATGGCAACCAGCAGTTGCGAGTCGCCTGGCGCTTTAACCGCGACATCGTCGTCCTCTTCTTCTATATCTTCAATGATCACGATGTCACCGGATACACCGGCAGCACCTTGAGGCAGATCTTCAACATCAATGACGGCCATGGGGATATCGATATCGCCGTTAACGCGGATAATGCCAGGACGCGCATTGATCTTGATGACGTGATTGACCGACGACTCTTCGATAGGGCTACTCTGGATGTTCAGGTTGTCGCCGGTCAGCGTGACATCTGCCTGCCAGGCATCCAATTGACGCCAATTGGCAGCACCGTCAATCGTAATGCTGCCCTTGTCGCTGTTGAGCTTGCCGGCAACGAATGCACGCTTACCTTTGACCGTCGTGACGACCTGTCCGCCGGTCAACGGCAGTGGCAGTATCTCTGCCCGCAAGACAGGCTCATCGAGAACAATCTCGCCGTCGAAGCGAGGATCGCTGAGTTTTCCGGACAGGTCACCGTTGACGCTTAACGAACCGGTAACCACGTCAAAATCAGGCAGAAATGCTTTGGCAATACCAATGTCAAACCCATCAAACTTGATCGTGCCGCTGATGGGCTTTTCTTCGCCAGAGGGGTCCATGACGAACGAGATATCCGCTTGTCCAAGGTTCTGAGAGGCCAGTGACAGGTCAGCCTCGACACTGTTCGGGTTAACTCGCGTGTTCAGGCTAAGTTCGTCGTAGGTGAAGCTGACGGGATCGCCGTTGGCGTCCTGCACCTGCGCGCCACCGTTAGCGATTAGTGCATCCAGTGTGGCTGCGAATCCACCGGGCTGATCGTCACCCCAGTTCACCGTGCTGTCCAGTTTCAGCTGCCCTTTCAGATTGGTTTCGGCAGGCAGGAAAGGGTTCAGCCTTTCTAATGCGTATTGATCCAGCGTAATGATTGCCGTGCCTGTGGGCTCTGCCAGTACTTTGTTTTCCAGACACAGGTTGCTGCCCTCTGTGGTCCAGCAGTGCGCGTCGACACTGAATTTTTTTGTCTCGTTATTCCAGGAAAGCGCTGTAGGCTTGTCCAGTTTTATCGCGTGTGCGGGCACTTCCAGCGTTACTGCATCCAGACTACCTGCCCAGTCAAACGTCTCGCTCAGTGAACCCGTGGTCAGCAGATCGATGGAGGTCGCCTGCGGGCCGTCAGCGAATAACTTGACGCTATGCTCTTCGCGCTTGCCGTCTATTACCAGCCTTGTATTCTGAATGACTTGCCCGCCTGCATCCACACTGCCGATGGCCAGCGTGACAGCGCTTTGCTGCACGAACAGTTCCTTGACATCGGCATTCAGGCTAAAGCCGTTGATCAGGATGTCGTTGAATTGCATCGCTGCAGAATTGGCGCTAAGGTTGACATCCGGTGTTTCCAACGGGCCCTTGACAACAATATCGGCATTAAAGCCACCGCCTAGCTCTGGCAGTAGGTTGTCCAGCTCTGGCATCTTGATGGCCGCCTTGATGTCCCACTTGTCACTAACGTTACCGTTGGCCTTGATGCGGTTCTCACCGTTGTTCAATGTCACATCATTAACCAGCCAGACATTGTCCAGACCTTTGGACAGTTTGGCATTCAGATCGAAGGGGTAGTCGCGCAAAACGCCATTAACGGTTGCTTTTTCAACGTTGACCGTCCAGTTGCCGTCTACCACCTGGCCACTGGCGTCAATGATTCCATCCAGCTTGCCCGTCACCTCCGGTACCTGAATGGATGGATCAATATTCTTTAGTTGCCATTGGGTTTTCCAGTCCAGACCGTCTACCCATGACACATCGGCACCCCCCTTGGCAGTACCACCCAGCGTACCGATAGTGATGGTGGGAAGCGATACTCGTTTGTCGTTGGCAAGGCCTTTGATCGTTAACGTGGTCTCGGGCACTTGTTCGCCAGTAACCTTCGTGGCTATGGCAACGTCGTAGTCATCCAGCGTGCCATCAATAGATATAGATGTGCCCGTAGCCTTGACCTGTGACTGAGACGTTACAGGCCAACCCAGCGTTGCACTGGTCAGCTTCAGTGTGGCTGGCAAGTTGGGCTCGAGCGGTTGTAGCTTGCCTGTCAGTGCAGCATCCACAACACCCGAAACTGCTGTGTCAATGGACAGGTTGCGAAGCGTGTCTGACAGTTTCAGTTCCACGGCAACCGGTTGTGCACCTTCGCCCTCCGGCACTGAATCGGGTAGTACGTCGGTGGCATTTAACGCCAGCACCAGATCAAGCGGATAGTCGTCCTGCAGGGTGACATCACCTTTTACGGCAACCGAGTAGTCCTGATAGGCGGCACTGATATTGTCGATGAACACCTGGCTGCCTTCTGTTCGAGCTGACAGGGCAATATCGTTGATAACCTGAGCAGGACCCTCTCCCGGAGGCTGGAAAGTGAATTTCCTGATCAGCACTTCCTTGACGGTGACATCAATGGGCAGGTTGATGGTGGGTAGCTCTATAGGCCCCGGTGTTTTTTCTTCAACAGGTTTGTCGGTTTCAAACGTCTCGACAGTGACTTCGTCAATAATGATGGCGTCGAGGCAGAATTCCTTTTGTATCAGGCACGACAGACGCCAGTCTGTATTCACACCTTCAGCCTGTACCGAAAGGGCATCGTTGCTAAAGCTCAACGATTCGGCATCAATACCCTTTTTGATATTGCCTTCAACGTTGGCAATCTCCAGACCATCAACCCGTTTGGCAGCCTCTCGCGTTGCCATGGCAAAGCCTGAGTCGGTACCGAGCAGAAAGTAGGCAACACCCAGCACCAGCAAGATGATGATAAGCAGTACCAGAAGGATCCAGCCGATCCATTTGAAAAAACGTTTCATTACAAGTCTGGCCCCAAAGACAGGTGGACGCGAATCCCGCCATCCTCGTTGTCGCTGATGGGCTGGGCAATATCAATCCTGAAGGGCCCAACCGGGGATTGCCAGCGAACGCCAAATCCGGCGCCTACGCTATAGGGTGCGGTAAAGGTATTGAACGCCCGGCCGGCATCGGCAAACAAGGCGCCGCTCCATTTGTCTAGAAACCGGTAGTTGTATTCCAGACTGAGTACTTCAAGGTAGCGCCCGCCGGTTGCCTCGCCTGCAATGTCGCGGGGTGAAAGATCCTTGAAACGAAAGCCTCTGACACTGCGATCGCCACCGGCAAAAAAGCGTTGTGATACGGGTACGCTTTCAAAGTCGTTGGAGTGAATTGCGCCGTACTGTACGCCTGCGATTATCGTGTTGCGTTCTGAAAGAGCACGCAAGTAGCGAAAGCTGCCTAAGGTCTTGATGAAATCTATGCTCGACAATACGCGCTTGGAACCTGCCAGTAATTGCACACTGGCGGCCTGTCCCCAGACCGGAAACGGTGAGCCCTTACTACGGCTACGCGAATAGCTCACGCCGGGTAACACCAGATCAGTGGTGCGCTCAACGTTACTGACAGTGAAGCGTTCTCGCTCCCATCGTATGAACAGCGATTCTGTCCATTGGGAGACGGTACGTGATACCCGCTGAAAATTGAGCGTGTTCAGAAAGCTGTCGGTATCGCCGGTTGTATCCTTTTTCAGACCGTATTCAATACCCCAGTAATTGTAGAGGGGTTCGTTCTTGCGCGGAATGCGATAGGACAGGCTGATGTTTTGTCTTTCCTTGGATAAACCCAGTTCTGCATCTGCCGAATGACCGCGCCGGTTGATTAACGGCTTTCCCCAGGTCAGTTTTGTTCTGGGTCCGGTATCGGTGGCGAAGCCCACACCAACAGCAACCTCGTTACGATCTTTTCGTGTCAGGCCAACCCGGATGGGTACGATGGTTCCGTAGCGTCTATCTTGCAGGGGTACTACTCGAACGCTCTTGAAGTAACCGCTGTTCTGGAGGTTCTGTGTCAGCTCGCCGATCAATCCGGACTGATACGGGTCGCCTTCTGCAAACGGTACCCAACGCTGCAGAAAGTCCTGGCTGAAGGATTCCTGCTCGAAGAGTATCTCGCCGAATGTGTAGCGGACCCCGGAGTCTGCGGTCAGCTTAATTTTTGCGTTGAGCTGTCTGCGGCTCACACGAACCTCAGATTCGGTAAAGGCAAACTCAAAGTAGCCCAGATCCTGAGCCTTGTCGATTAGTGTTGCCTTGGTGGCCTCGTAACCGGATGAAAGAAAAATGGCGCCCTTCTGTAAAGGCAGGGTACTCAGTATCCGGTTGTAGGAGGGATCGTCCTTGGCGTCACCCGTGATCTTGATGTCTATTGCATCTATCAGTACCGGATCATTCTTCGCAACAGCGATAGTTACTGTGGTTTCTTCACCGGTTGTGGACTGGGTTACCTCAACATCGGCAGCGTAGTAACCCAGCGCGCCTAGCGCAATCCTGGCCTGATCGGGCAGGTCGGTCATATAACGTCGGAATTTTCGCTCGTCTGTAGCCAATGGCGGCTTGCCGGCAATGAGTTCTACGTTTTTCTTGAGTTCGTCTTCGATGCCGGTAACCACCACTTTGGTGGCGGCGTTGGCAGAGACACTGAACCAGAGACATAGCGTTATAACGCTGAGTAACCTCGCGGCCCACGTTACGCTGTGAGGCGAGTGCTTGTGTATGGGGTGGGTGCTCACAGGTTGGCTGGCAAGGTTCTGTCCATTATAATGCATGTCGGGCAAATCGAGCGTGGTTCTACGTAAACACCGTGGCTTGCTCGATCCAATACAGACACAATGCAAAAACAGGACATATTTGATAGCCGGCTTGTGGCTTGTTAGTCAATAGTGTGATCTGTGCGACTAAATT
>Ga0209831_1003958_pt1 | contig 11919 bp, 10 predicted proteins | sample Maine_Asex4_meta_FD_187451 | JGI IMG/M metagenome (GOLD analysis project Ga0209831, IMG submission 187451) | Marine algal microbial communities from Maine, USA - Maine_Asex4_metaG (SPAdes) (version 2) | ecosystem: Host-associated > Algae > Red algae > Unclassified | place: Maine, USA | collected...
TTCAGCCAGCAGGATTCAATCTGATGATACTCAGATTTAGCAAGGCCGCGACGCTTACCCAGGCAATATACGGAATCAACAACAAGGCACTCAGGGTGTCTATGCTGTAAAAGCCGACCATCATCGCTGCAATGGACAACCAGAGCCCACTAACTTCAACCATTGCCCAGAGCGGCTTCTTCATGGCGAAGAACAAAACGCTCCACAACATGTTAAAGACCAGGTTTATGCCGGTAAGAACCACAACCATTAACCGTGAATCTGCATCTGCCAGATTCCACGCTCGTCCGACTGAGGCTATGATTAGAATATAGATGGTGGTCCATACAACCGGAAACGCCCAGTCAGGTGGATTCCAGCTGGGCTTGTTAAGGTTCCGGTACCTCGTCCGACTGAGGCTATGATTAGAATATAGATGGTGGTCCATACAACCGGAAACGCCCAGTCAGGTGGATTCCAGCTGGGCTTGTTAAGGTTCCGGTACCACGGACCGATGTCCGTGGCCCTGGCACCTACACCACCCACCACAAACAGTGCTGCGGCTGTTACTGCGTAAGACACCCATTGCATGTACTTTTCACCTGATACACCCTGATCAGGATGCCTTGCGCTTTTCGGAGACGATTCCCAGCAAGTGTCCCATATCCTTGATGAAAATGCGCAAATGAGCCATCGGATCTTTTCGCACAAGACGCTTGTTCAGGTAAGACTCCCACGTCAGTCTCTGTACATCAGGGTCAGCACACATGGTGACAAACCGCTCGCGACGCTTGTCGCTGTGATACCAGAAACGCTGCATGATGCCGAGCACCCAGAACACTTTTCCATGCGCTTTCATGAATCGCTTACGGGCCTTTTTCAGTACCTTGGCATCATTCATTTCGATAGCTTCAGCCACAGTCTCTGCCACCATGCGGCCACAGGTCATGGCGTAAAATATGCCCTCGCCTGATGCGGGTGCCACCACACCGGCAGCATCTCCAGCCAGCACCACATGTTTACCATCGTCCCAGAGTTTCAGTGGCTTCATGGGAATAGGCGCACCTTCTGTTCTGATGGTGACGGCCTTGTCTAGCCCGGTCTGCTCACGCAATGTGGTAACCGCTGCTCTAATACCAAAACCCTGCACCGCAGTTCCTGTGCCCACACTGATGGTTTTGCCGTGTGGAAAAACCCAGCTGTAGAAGTCTGGCGAAAGCTTGCCGTTATAAACCACATCGCAGCGCTTGATATCTATCGCCGGATTAGGCTCAGTGGGTGCTTCGACAATCTCGTGATAAGCGAAAACACTTTGCAGTTTTTCAGCACCGGGAATAGCGGCTTTACCTACTTTGGATTTTGCCCCGTCGGCGCCGATAATATAGCGCGCGGTCACAGTACAACACTGTTCATCAGAGCCCGCATTCAGTTCGTTCTTGGCGCCACGCATAAAATGCACTTCTTGCACCTTGCCATCACTTTCTCCAAAACCAAGAAAGGTACCGGTTTCGCGCGTTGCGCCTGATGATTCGGCACGCACTCTAAGCCATTCATCAAACTCACCCCGATCGACCATACCCACGTAACCGGATTCGATCGGCATATCCACAGCGTTGTCGGAGGGTGACACCATGCGTGCGGAACTCACCTCGGCTTCCAGTACATTGCGCGGCACCGCAAAGTCCTTGAGCATTTGAGGAGGTACAGCACCACCACAAGGCTTTATCCGTCCGGCTCTATCCAGCAACATAACTGACAAGCCTTGCATCGCCAGCTCATTGGCAGCAGTGGAACCGGCAGGCCCACCGCCTACAACGACGACATCGTAATTCTCTTTCATCCTTCCATCTCCAGAGCAATGCGGCCGGGTGAGAATTCACCCGTCGTTTCTTCAGGGGCGGGCTGGTAAACACCACGGGCAAGCCCCGCTGCCCAGACGAACAGTACCGCTTGCACGGCAAATACAATTCCATAGGCCATGGCAGCATCGCCAGTAGCCATCCTGCTGATATCAACGGCCATCGTGGCGGCAACTCCGCCTAGACCAAAAGCAATCGCTTGCGCAGCTCCCCACATACCCATGCGCACACCTTCACGCTGGCGTGCACCGCGACCGACCAGATCCATCATCGAACCAATAGCGGCGACCGCAAATATGCCGTTGGACAAACCCAGTGCGAATACCATGGCCTTGAGCGGAAACACGGAACTGAATTGCCCGCCTATGGCCAGCAACAATAAACAGCACGCGGAGGCAATACACCCGCCCATGGTCCAGTGTCGTAACGAGCCGAAAATTTTTCCACCCACGATACTGGTCATGAGTGCGACCATCAGCATGCCCACCAGAACCCCGCCATGCTGGGTACCGGACAACTGGGTTGACTGACCGGGTGTCATGCCAAACACCGCACCTGCAAACGGCTCAAGGATAAGATCCTGAGCACTGTAGGCGAGCATGGATATGAAAACGAACACGCTAAAACGGCGTGAATCCGGTTCGTCCCAGACGTTCTTCAGCGCAACTTTGTAGCCGCCTGGTTCTGCTGTTTTCTCAACGTCTTGCTCGACATAGTCAACAGGACTCCGATCACTGTTAACCGGTGTTTTCACAGACGACTCAACACCCCATACGGCCACTACCGTCACAACGAATGCAATGATCGACACGCTTCCCGTTACCATGACAAGACGCTCAAAGCTGAAGGGCTCGAGCTGCTTGCCTGCGATGACGGCGGTGATGATAAACCCGAGAATCATCATCACCCACACGGTACTCGCCGCAGCGCCCCGGTATCGACCCACACGGTGCTAGCTGCAGCGCCCCGGTATCGCGGCGCAACAGATTTAGCCAGTAACACGAGCAAGGATGTACCGGCTGCGCCAACACCCAGACCCACCATCAGAAAGGCAAGTACAGCCAGCAACAATCCACCCACCGGATACGCACCGATCAATGAGGTTGATACGGCAGCCAATGCCCCACCCAAACCTAGCACCAGCATTCCCCCGATGATCCAGGGCGTGCGTCGCCCCCCTTGATCGGAGCCATAGCCCATGCGTGGTCGCGTAATCTGGACGGCATAATGTAGCCCGACCAGCAAACCTGGCAGCAAGGCTGGTAGTGCAAGTTCGACCACCATAATGCGATTGATGGTGGAGGTAGTGAGCACGACAATCGCGCCTAGCGATGTCTGGACAAGCCCCAACCTGAATATTCCAAACCAGCCCAGATAGCGCGTATTCATTGGATTCATCTAATTATAAAAATCCTGTCGCAGGCCTTACAGTGAACGCAAGGCGATGGCAGTCGCCATCATGCCGAACACATACAGGGAGACTCCCGTGGCGTTGTACCAGGGTGCAAATTTACGCGGATCACTTAATAGCTTCCGCATGAAGAACAACTGGGCCAACAGCGCCGCACCCACAAACAACATGGTCAGCGGTCTGTCCCAGGTCCAGAGAAACCAGACAACAACCAGCTGGGGCAGCGCCATTACCCAGCAGGCAAGACGAGCCGCGCGTTCGGCACCCAGTTGAACGGGCAGAGACTTCAAACCCAATTGAGTGTCACCTTCGATGGATTTGAAATCGTTCAGCGTCATGATGCCGTGAGCGCCAACGCTATAAAGTGCGGCGACCATCAGTATGCGTGTATCCGGCAACCGGCCACCCAGCATGACAGCGGCACCGGTAATCCAGGGAAGCCCTTCGTAACACGCACCGCAGGCCGCGTTACCAAACCAGCCGTTCTGCTTAAGGCGCAAAGGGGGTGCACTGTAAATCCATGCCAGCACAAGACCGACAATAGCCGCGACAAAGACAACCGGACCCAGGATGGATGCCACCAGCAACGAGACGCAGGTCCAGATAATGCCGATATAAAGTCCCCAGGAACCCGGGATACGGCCGCTGGGAATGGGTCTGTGAGGCTCGTTTATCGCATCGACGTGCCTGTCAAACCAGTCGTTGACTGCCTGACTGGTTGCACAGACCAATGGGCCAGTCAGTAGCACTCCGAGGAATATCGTCAGAAGATGATCGAGTGGCGCCACACCCGCTGATACAACACCACAGGCGAATGCCCACATGGGCGGAAACCAAGTGACTGGCTTGAACAACTCCAGAACAGCGGCAGGCGATGGCAGCGATTTGTCTGGCAGGGGAGCTGATTGAAAGTCCATGGGTGTAAACTATCCCTGACAGTCTCGTGTGTCAAGTTTTATTTACACTTTGTCCAGCATTGACCGGACTTGTGAGAACATCCGGTCGAAACCAGTGGTCCATCAATAACATCAAGTTGACGGACCACTGCCCTGTGGGTTCTATTTACGCCGCTGGATTGTTCTCATCGTCGAGCGCGTAACGCCGTAATTTCAGTAACGCCGTAATTTCACATACAGGCTTTGTCTACTGAGACCCAGCATTTCAGCAGCTGATGCTCTGTTGTTGTTGGTCAACTTTAACGCTGACTGTATACAAAGCTGCTCTATGAGCTCAGTTGATTCACGTACTAGATCCTTCAGCGGCACCCGGCCTACCAGCTGCGTGAGCTGATCGATAGAGCGCGGTGCTACCGCTGAACTCTCATCGTTGGCCGCAATTCTACGACTGATATTCCGGATAGAAAATCCGATACAGTCCAATGCACCGTCGGCAACGGCTGTGGCTGACACCTCGACGTCACATACAGAGCCAAATTCACCGCGCATCTGAGTGTTGTACAACCGGATGGATCCGTGTTCGCGCAGACTGGACATAATAATCTGAAAATCGATACCCCCCTGCCCCAGCCAGTTTGCCAAATCCTGACCATTGGCCATATCGCCACCCGCCAGTTGTGACAGATCCAGGAATTCGGTATTGACCGCAAGCACTTTGCCACGCATATCTGTGACGACCAATGCATCCGGCGCATTCTCCACCAACGCAAGCAAGCGCGCTGCCTGTTCCGGATGACTCAGTTTGACATCTTCGCTGGCTTTCTTCTCCAACCGCACCAGAATGTGAGTCATGTTACTGGTCTTGAACAGAGCCAGATTGACCAGCAGGGACTCCCCGTCATCAGCATCCAGCTGCAATGTCGTGCTGACGTTACGGCCGTTCATGCGTACCGACGCCAGTGCCTCTTCCACTCGCTGCTTCGCTTTCTGATCAAACCACTTGAGCAAACTCGTGCCCACTAGCTTTCTTTCGGTGGTGGTCAGCAGCTCACACGAAGCCGGATTGGCCTCAATGATCTGGAACGTCTCTGCTTCGGCAATCAGGATGGCATCACCGGCGGTCTTGAACAGCAGCCGGTAACGTGTCTCGAACTGACGCAACTGCGAGTAGTCTCGTTCCATGGATTGCTGAACATTGACCAGTCGCTGCTGCATCTTGGTCAGTGAACTGAGATCCTTGCCAATCGCTACTCTGTAGCCTTTGTCCTGCAGCAGTACGGTGCTATACAGGATTAGTAGGTTCTCACCATCATCGGTGATGTGATTGACCTGGCGCTGACGCAACATGACTTCGGGATCATCACTCAGCAGATCCCTGACCTTGTCAGCGCTGTCTCCCGCTACTGTATCCAGCCACTTACGACCGATCCACGACTGGATACTCTTGGTCTGAAGCTCGTCGCTGCTGACTGACAGGTCACGAATGACGCCTTGCCGGTCTACAACCATTGCTATATCGGAGGCCGCGCCGAGCAAAGAAGCTGCGGTTTGACCGTTAATTGTGCCCAGATTTTCAGCTGGAGCCCTGAAATTACTTACTGCCATGGCATCCTCGTCATACGTTGACCCCCGCCTGTTTACAAGCGTTGGTTGCGAGCAAAACTGCCTGATGTCCATCAACAGCGAAAATATCCGCTCCGACCTTGCTGACCTGACTAGGATCTCGGATAAAGTGGTCACCGCCAACCATAACGACAATGTCGGGATTGGATGCAACCGATCGTACTTTCTTGATCATCTTTTTCAATGCTTCGAAATTATTTTCGTTGTGCAATGAAAAACCGACGACCGAATAACTTGTAGAGGCTAGCCGAGCTACCAGAAAACTCGGCTCCAGCCCACACAGATTGCTGACACGCCAACCATAGCGGCGGAAAAAATCAGCCACCATCGTGACACCGAACATGTGATCCTCACCAGGTGCGGTGCTTAAGAGAATAGACGTGTCGAGCAATGGCATGTTCTCGGACCTGTAGCCAATTGCCTCACACTCGCAAATTAACTGATGCAAGCGACAAAGACCGAGATGTACGTCCACAAAACTTAACTTATCTTCCAGCCACTGATCACCCAGAAATCGAGCAACCGGCGTGAGCAGGTGTAAAAATATACTTTCCAGCGTGACGCCCCGGGCAAGCAAGTCAGTAACGTGCTGGTCAAGTTGCGCCGGGTCGTTACCAATACAAAGCTCTGCAAAACCACTGATCTTGTCTGGCGTAGACCAGGGACCCGATTGTGGCTCGGTGGCAAAATTCTCCACCAACGGAGACGTCACTGGCACATCCATCATGTGAGTGACGAAAAGTCGTGGAATAAGTTCAGTTTCGACGGTTTTCAGCAGGAGTTCTATCTGAGTGGGCTGAACAAGGACTGACGGGATCTCTTTGAGATCTCCACTCAAGTCGTCGTTCAATTGCCGCTCAGCTCCCATATTCGAAACCTCTGGAGTTTGTGCCATACCCGAGACCTGATTTACACGTATACCAGTCGAAAGTTTACGCCGGGTAAAGGAATTTGTACATGACTGTCAATCAGCCGTTACGAACACTATACGCCTTATCTCTATAAAGTGTCCGTTTTAATTGACAGTACGCGAGTGTCCATTTTAGTTGACACTTTGGAAATACGGTCTTAAACTGAGCGCATTGCTACTTAGTCGACGGTTTCCAACCATTCTCGGACCATGAAATTCTCAGACACCACAGTCCAGCCACAACCTTTGTACACACCGGCACAACGCAAGCGTCGCAACGAGTCGCGCTGGACGTTCGTGCAAGGTGTTCTGGCTCCCGTACAGTTCCTTGTCTTTCTTGTCAGCGCCGCGCTGCTTGCACGTTATCTGCTGACTGGCGAAGGTTTTGCGCTGGCAGCGGCATCTGTTGCCATCAAGACTCTATTTCTGTACGCCATCATGTACACCGGAGCACTCTGGGAACATGACGTCTATGGCCAGTATCTGTTCGCTCCGGCGTTCTACTGGGAAGACATGGTCAGCATGGTCGTCATTGCCCTCCACACTCTTTATATAGCCCTGTATCTTTTCGATATCGGCAGTCAGCAAACTCTGGCCTGGGTCGCTGTTGCCGCCTACGTTACCTATGTCATTAATGCCGCACAGTTTGTCCTGAAATTACGCCAGGCGCGGATGGCGGAGCAACACTGATATGACTGCAGCACTCCAGGATATTGCGGTAACCATTGAACGCGGGCAACGCGAAGTGTTTTGCGGTCTTACCGGCATCGTCTGGTTACACCGAAAAATGCAGGATGCCTTTTTTCTGGTGGTTGGCAGCCGCACCTGTGCTCACCTGCTGCAATCAGCCGCTGGTGTCATGATTTTTTCTGAGCCGCGTTTTGCCACGGCTATCATGCAGGAAAAGGATCTTGCGGGCTTGTCAGACGCCAACGAAGAACTGGATCGCATTGTTCATCGCCTGCTGGAACGTCGTCCCGACATAGCCACCCTGTTTGCGTTTTGCCACGGCTATCATGCAGGAAAAGGATCTTGCGGGCTTGTCAGACGCCAACGAAGAACTGGATCGCATTGTTCATCGCCTGCTGGAACGTCGTCCCGACATAGCCACCCTGTTTCTCGTCGGCTCCTGCCCGTCGGAAGTCATCAAGCTGGATCTTGGTCGCGCAGCTCAGCGCCTGAGCGAAGCTCATCAGGGTCGTGTTCGAGTATTGAATTACTCTGGTAGCGGTATAGAGACAACGTTCACCGAAGGTGAGGATGCCTGTCTTGAAGCCATGTTAGTGGCAGCTCCAACAACAGATGAGCACCAGCTAATGGTTGTTGGCGCACTGCCCGATATTGTCGAAGATCAGTTCGAACGATTGCTCAACGACTCCGGTATCAGCAAGGCCGCCGGGAAGCTCACTTTCTTCCCTCCCCGCAGAGCTGCCGACATCCCTGCCATAGGTCCGAATACACGCTTCCTGCTGGCGCAACCCTTTCTGAACACATCACGTCGTGCATTGCTTGAACGTGGTGCGCAGCATGTTCCTGCGCTGTTCCCTTTCGGTGTTCAAGGTACGCAAGCCTGGCTGCAGGCAGCAGCTACAGCCGTCGGTGTATCACACGACGAACTCGACAAGGTCACTGCCGCGCCCATCGCTCGTGCTAAAAAAGCGCTGGAACACTACAAGCCAGTTCTGGAGGGCAAACGATTGTGGTTCATGCCCGATTCGCAACTCGAAATTCCACTCGCGCGTTTCATGCATCAGGAATGCGGCATGGAGATACTGGAAATCGGTGTGCCGTATCTTGATCGAAAGACCCTGTCTGAGGAACTCAAGGTTGTTCCTGAGTCAGCGCAGGTGGTTGAAGGACAAGATGTTGATAAACAACTGGACAGACTGAGAGATCAGAAACCTGACCTCACCGTCTGCGGTCTTGGTATTGCCAACCCGCTCGAAGGTGAAGGGTTAAGCACCAAGTGGTCGATTGAACTGGTTTTCACACCGGTCCACGGTTTTGATCAGGCAGGCGACCTGGCTGAACTGTTTGCACGGCCGTTAAGCCGTCGACGACTGCTGAGTATTTAGTCATGGAACTGAGCCTCTGGACATACGAAGGTCCTCCACATGTAGGTGCAATGCGTATCGCCACCTCCATGCAGGATGTCCACTACGTACTGCATGCGCCGCAAGGAGACACATACGCCGATCTTCTGTTCACGATGATAGAACGTCGTAACAAACGACCACCCGTTACATACACCACTTTCCAGGCACGTGATCTGGGTGGTGATACAGCCAACCTGCTCAAGTCCAGCATTCGCGACGCCTACGATCGTTTTCAGCCTGAAGCGTTGATGGTGGGTGAGTCATGCACAGCAGAACTGATTCAGGATCAACCCGGTTCATTGGCTATGGGCATGAACCTGCCTGTGCCGGTAATACCATTGGAACTACCCTCCTATTCCAAGAAAGAGAACTGGGGCGCCAGTGAATCTTTCTACTATCTGGTGCGTCATGTACTGGCACACGATAACGAGCGTAAAGCCGCCGCAAATAACAGTGAATCCACTGTCGTTGAATCTGCTGAATCAGACGCTGTTACAGCATCTGCCTCAGTTGAACAACGCAAGCCTCTGGCTAATATCCTCGGCCCCACCAGCCTGGGTTTTCGCTGCCGTGATGATGTTGTTGAAATCCGGCGCTTGCTCGAGAGCATGGGTGTTGAGGTCAATGTTGTTGCGCCACTGGATGCCACAACAGCTGATCTTCGCAGGATTCCACAGGCTGATTTCAACATCTCGCTGTACCCTGAAATCTCGCGCACGCTGTGCACTTGGCTAGAAAAGAATCTGAAGCAACCCACGGTAAAAACAGTACCGATTGGTGTTACAGCTACGTTGGCGTTTATCGAAGAAGTTGAAACAGTTGCCGGCATTGATGCCAGTGCCATCAAGAATGCCGAACACAGCCGCCTGCCCTGGTACTCACGCTCGGTCGATTCAACCTACCTGACAGCAAAGCGTGTATTCATCTTTGGTGATGGCACACACGCCATAGCAGCCGCGCGTATTGCCAGCGACGAACTCGGTTTCAAGGTTGTCGGGCTTGGCACATTCAGTCGTGAAATGGCGAAAGATGTTCGGGCCGTGGCCAAGGAGTTGGGTCTCGAAGCACTCATCACTGACGATTATCTGGAAGTAGAAGAACATATTGAAGCTCTACATCCAGAACTGGTGCTGGGCACACAAATGGAACGCCACATTGCCAAGCGATTGAGCCTGCCCTGCGCTGTCATATCCACACCGGTGCACGTGCAGGATTTTCCCGCACGTTACTCACCGCAAATGGGATTCGAAGGCGCCAACGTTATTTTCGATACGTGGGTACACCCTCTGCTGATGGGACTGGAAGAGCATCTGCTGCACATGTTCCGTGACGATTTTGAATTCAACGATACGGCTGCACCGTCACACTTGCACGGTGGTGAAACATCAGATCGTGCCGAGACTGCGCCAGAACCTGTTCCCGCTGTGCTGGCAGCCCTGCACGACACAGGTGCAACAGCTGATGTTGCCTTGATGGCAAGCGCAACTACACAGGTAGTAACAAGTACACAAGCTGCACCAGCCGAATCTGCATCAGCAACTGGCCAGTGGAGCTCGGAAGCTGAGAAGGAACTCAATAAAATACACAAGCTGTACCAGCCGAGTCTGCATCAGCAACTGGCCAGTGGAGCTCGGAAGCTGAGAAGGAACTCAAGAAAATACCGTTTTTTGTACGTGGCAAGGCGCGCCGCAACACCGAGGAATTTGCTCGGATGCGCGGCGATGTGACCATCACTCTGGACACGCTCTATGACGCAAAAGCACACTATGCACGCTAGTCAAACACCCATAAAGGTCGCCATCATTACGCTTGATGGTCACTTGGGCAATACGGTTGAGCGTGCACAAACGCGCCTGCAGCAGGAGCTACCCGGCTTGAAGCTGAGCATGCACCCTGCCTGTGACTGGGGCGATGATGCAACAGCCGAAGAAGAGTGTCATGCGGCCATTGCGGAAGCCGACATCATCATTTGCACCATGATGTTCCTGGAACCTCATATCAACGCCGTACTGCCAGCTCTTCAAGCTCGTGCGCCCCACTGTGATGCCATTGTTGGCGCCATGTCTGGTGGTGAAATCGTCAAACTGACCCGCATGGGCAAACTGACCATGGGCGGCGAAATGAAAGGCCCTATGGCCATTCTCAAAAAACTGCGTGGTTCGAAAAAGCCTGGACAAAGCAGCGGTGCTTCGCAAATGAAGACGCTCAAACGTCTGCCGCGCATACTGAAGTTCATACCCGGCACCGCGCAGGATCTTCGCGCCTACTTCATCATGCTGCAATGCTGGCTTGCAGGTTCTGAAGAGAACATTACGTGCATGGTCAGAACACTGGTACAACGGTATGCAGCCGATGAAAGAGAAGTGCTACGGGCTTTGCTGAAAGACAAGGCACCGTTAGACTATCCGGAAAACGGTATCTACCATCCGGCTGTCAAAGGCCACAAAATCACAGATCAACTAAGCGATCTTCCACAGATTTCAAACACTCAGGGCACAGTAGGCGTGCTGCTGCTGCGCTCATATGTGCTAGCCAACAACACGCAACATTATGACTGCGTCATAAAGACACTCGAAGCCCGTGGCCTGAAAGTCATTCCAGCATTCGCTAGTGGCCTTGACGGTCGCCCGGCCATAGACGCCTACTTCAAGAAAGATGGCAAAACCAACATCGATTGCCTGATCTCACTCACTGGCTTCTCTCTCGTTGGCGGGCCTGCTTACAACGATTCAAAATCAGCTGTTGCAGCGCTTGAAATACTCGATGTGCCGTACATCGCCGCTCACCCCAGTGAGTTCCAGTCACTGGAACAATGGGAAAACAGCACACGCGGTCTAGCGCCTATCGAAACGACTCTGATGGTCGCACTACCTGAGCTCGATGGTGCTACCGGCCCTATCGTTTACGGTGGGCAGAAAAGCATGGGTAGCAAAGGTGACCAGGATAAACTCCCTATTCAGGAGCGTATCGATACTCTGGCTAGTAGAACGGTTGAAATCATTGAGCTCAAGCGTAGCAACAGAGCAGATCGGAAAGTGGGCATCGTCCTGTTCAACTTCCCACCGAATGCAGGTGCTGTCGGTACCGCAGCCTATCTTGCAGTATTTGAATCCCTGTTTAATACGTTGAAGCGTCTGGATGCCGA
>Ga0209831_1003961_pt1 | contig 11917 bp, 9 predicted proteins | sample Maine_Asex4_meta_FD_187451 | JGI IMG/M metagenome (GOLD analysis project Ga0209831, IMG submission 187451) | Marine algal microbial communities from Maine, USA - Maine_Asex4_metaG (SPAdes) (version 2) | ecosystem: Host-associated > Algae > Red algae > Unclassified | place: Maine, USA | collected...
ACGGTTATTTTGGTTTTTTTAATTAGTAAGGCGCAGAAGTAAATTGCTATATTGTTTTATTGCTATATTGCTATATTGTTTTATTGCTATATTGCTATATTGTTTTATTGCTATATTGCTATATTGTTTTATTGCTATATTGTTTTATTGCTCTCATACTAGACGCTGGCATCGGCAATAAAACAATAAAACAATAAAACAATAAAACAATATAGCAATATAACCATAAAGCAATAAAACAATATAACCATTTTCAATTTCACTTTAAATCCAACAAAGCCACCTTATTCAAAGTCACTTCCATCATGCCCCCTCCCATTGGATAATTAATAAAACAACGAATTCTAGACTCCTTAAAAGCTTCAGCGATACCTTCCGCCGCCATATATAACCAAGAACTTAATAACAAAGTCTTATTCTTCCACTGCTTTGAATTTCCGGCAAATCCACTATTTTGAATAATGATGAGTCCTTTATCCGTTTTTAAAACAAGATCAATGATTTTTTCAAATAAACGATCCTTATGATGATGTCGGATAGGATATTTTTTATAAATTTCCGTTGGATGAAAGTTTTGATCTAAAAATTGAAGATAATTATTGGAATGCTGTACCAATACTCTAAAATTATAAATATCCGCTACGCCGTACCGTTCCAGAGTTTGTTCCGCCATATCTGCTTTTTGTTGCTTAGGCAAGTTTAGATGGTCTGCTGTTAAATAAGCTTTCACTGCTTTAGATAACAAATATACATTCTGGTCGGCACCTGCATTAATAGCGGTTCCATACTGAAAAGATCGGGATACTTTAGGATTAATTTCTTGGATAAATGTTTCTCGTTCTATATCAATTTCATAAGGAATATGAATACTTTTGCCATTGCGTTCTTCCAAATAAAGAAGTTCTTCTTCAATAGGTTCAGAAGTGGTGAAATCTCTAGGAAATGGAGTAATATCAGTTTCCAGTTGCAAGATTTCATTTTCCCAAATCCACGGAGAATCCGTTGTGAAATGGTCTAGGGTAGGAATGGTTTCATCGCCCTTGTGCCATACTCTATTTAGCCACTTAGTAGGAACCGCTCTTGTTGGAAAGACCAAGTAATCTCTTGCTCTTGTCACGCCTACATATAAGACTCTTGCTTCTTCTTGTAAAGCGGCTAGTTTTGCTTTCAGCTTTACGTCGCTCACATTTAGTCGTTCTTCCAGATTAGTCCCTCTGCTTTGATCCGCATAAGGATTGACCCAATACCGAAGCCAACGATTGCCTAAAATATCATTTAGGTCGACTTCTTCCGATTCCGCAACGATTGCTGCGCCCCACACTTTATCTCTCAATCCGCCTTCCAAAGAATGGCAAATAACGATTGGCCATTCCAAGCCCTTACTTTTGTGATAGGTCATTACATTCACCGCATCTTTGCCAGTTCCCGAACTTTGAAAATCTGTTTTCTGGTAATCCATTTCATTCAACCATAATAAAAAACCACCTAAGGTAGCCGCAGAATGTAGGCGATTGCAAGTTTCTTCATAGCGCAAAGCTAGTTTTCTAAGCTCATCTATATTTGCAATGCGTTGTTCCTTATTGCCCCATCTTGCTACGATGCGCCGTACGTCTAATTCTTCCAAAACCAAATTAATGATTTCAGAAGAAGATAATTCTTTTACCTGATCTCTAAGCTCTGCCAGTTGTTGAATATAGCCGTTTTCTAAACCCCACCGCCATTCCTGCGTCTCTTCTGCTTCTACCTTTTTTAAAAAAGATAAACGATCTTCTATAATATCTTTTAAGCTTTCACCAGATGCTAGTTTCAAAATTTCTGCAACAGACAGCGGATCATTTTTACTAACAATAAATTTAAGACAGGCTAAAACGAGCTTCGACTCTGTCATTTCTAATAAACCATTCCTAGAAATAGCAGCCTTTAAACCAGCCCTATGCAATGATTCTGCGACTACACTACAAGCCACATTAGAACGACATAAAACAGCCACATCTCCAGGTCGAGCAAGCCGCGCCTTTGGTTCTCCTTTTGGAAAAATTAAAATACCAGATGCTAATAAATTATGAATAGAGGTAGCGATACAATTTTCCATCCACGGTTTACCCGGAGGGCGTTTACTTTTACCCTCAAATTCAAAATGCCAGTGCATCAATGGGTCTTTCAGAAAAACTAAATCTTCTTGATCTTGTACGGTAGGTTTTAGCGTTTCCTCTGTTCTCTTAGCAATTAATCGCACTTGTTCTGGTGGTAAATCATCAAAGGCTTTCGTGAATAGTGCATTGGAGGCATTGACTACTCCAGACCTAGAACGCCAAGAAAATTCTTGTATATCCTCCTCTTTTACCCCGCCCGTTTGCTTAATAATCGCTTGCATCAAAGCAGGGTCTGCGCCTCTAAATCCATAAATAGATTGCTTGGGGTCGCCTACCCAGATAGAAAACTTAGCGAGCTGCGATAATTTTAAAAATATTTCCAATTGTATTGGACTGGTATCTTGAAACTCATCCACCATCACCAAATCCAGTTCTTCTGATAAAACATCTTGTACCTGCTTATTTTCGAGTAATCTTTTGACATGCAGTTCCATGTCTATATAATCAATTAAGCCACGTCGTTTTTTATAAGCATCATATTCTTTAATCGCCTCAATAGCAATGTCAAAAATAGTTTCTATAAAATCTTCAATATCCTTGTGAAAAGCAGGATCGGTATCGTGCATTCGAGCTAATTCTTGCAGCGGTTCGACCGATTCTTTACTTTTAGCACCGACTTTAATTTTACTAATTTTGACCCATTCATACCATTCTATGCCACTCCCTAATTTTAGTTTTCGCTGTATTTTTCTAAGGTCATCTATTGCCTTCTCTGTAACTTTTGTACTATCTTCATTGGCATCCAATGTTAAGATCGTGGCTTCCAGGGTTCGCTTTAGTTCTTGTAATAAACTTTCAGAAGTCTTGCCTGTTGGCTTGCCTAAGAAGGGTTTAAAAGATTCAAAAGATAGTTTTTTGCTTTTTTCTAACACAGCAGTAGAAAAGTCATTGGAGCGAGCTATATCTGTTACATTTTTTACTTCTTTTCGCCAATCATAAGGGCCTTTTTTATTTAAACCAAGTCTTGTATTTAAGACCTCCATCTGGTCCATTCGTTCTGGGGTCAATACGGTCGTCAAAGATTGATTAAATAAAACTTGGTGATCATCGTCTGCAATAATATCTACCTGCGGAGAAACACCTGCTTCAAAAGCAAAGCGTTTTAATAATTGCACCCCTAAACTATGTACTGTCCCAATCATGGCATTGGTCAATTGATCTGCTTCATCCGCCAATTGTAACTGTAATAATCGAACCCGAACTCGCTCTTGTAATTCTGCGGCAGCCTTTTTGGTAAAAGTAGTCGCAATAATACCGCTTGCTCGTACGCCTCCTTGTAACAGCGCAACCATTTCTTCTGTTAGGCGGTAAGTTTTTCCACTACCTGCTCCAGCAGAAATAATTTTTATATTTTGAAATGCGTTATTTTTTGCCAATTTTGTAGATACGTGAGTTGTTTTGTAATCAAATAAGTTGTAAAAGTAACGAATTGTCGCATAAAAGTAAAACATTAGCGTATAAATACTTAGGATTCGGGTGTTAAGAATCAGATGTTAGTTAGCACAAGGCTACCTAAGAAAATTTCGTTTTCTTAAGTAATACACTTACATTTTGTTGAAATTAAATAAATTAAATTTAAAAACTAAAAATAATTTCTTTAGGCAAAGTGTAAGAATAAATTGGTCATTTTAGGCTAGTCATTTTTTCTTCTAAGGAATTCCAAAAAATTAAGCATAGCTGGGCTACGGTTCATTTTTTAGGATTTCTTAGAAGGAAAAAGGGCAGTCTAAAATGGCTAATTTATTCTTTCACTTTGCCTTAGTAACTTCAGCTTGGCATTTGGTGAAAAGTATATTTAATATTTTTCTTTAGAGGGAGCAAATTGGTTTTGTTTTTTGCAAAAAAAACAAAACCAATTTGCTCCCTCTAAAGGACTATTCTGATACCCGACACTTACAATAAATAACAATGGAAAACATCTTAGCAGGTATACAAGCCATGTCCGCAGCAGAATGGATAGCCACTATCACCGCCTTAATATATGTGGGCTTAGCCGCTAAAGAAAGTGTATGGTGTTGGTTTTTTGGCATCATCAGTTGTGCTATCTGGGCATATATCACATTCACTAGCTATAACCTTTATTTGGATGCAGGGCTAAATGTCTTCTATGTACTCATGGGTTTTTGGGGCATTTACCAATGGCAATATGGGTCTACTCAAAAAGCGGAACTCCCTATTAGTCGGATGACGATGTCGCAACATGCGACAATTTTAGTTGTGGGTTCTTTGCTTGGTTTATTGTTTGGTTATTTTTTTGATGCTTACACGCCTGCTGCTGCGACCTATCTAGATGCGTTCACTACCGTTTTTGCGATTATTGCCACTTTTTTGGTCGTACAAAAGAAATTGGAAAATTGGTGGTATTGGGTGGTGATTGATGCGGTGTATGTGTATTTGTATATTACTAGAGGGGCTTATTTGTTTGCGGTGGTTTATTTGGTGTATACGGTGATTGCGGTGTTTGGGTATTTTTCTTGGAAAAAAAATAGTAAGTATTGATGAAAAAATGCGGAACTAATTTTTTCATCGTTAGGCTGCTTTTATCTTCGTAATACTTTGCACATTAACCAATTTTGCGGCAAATACAAAACAAGCATAGATATCTTCTTGCTCCAAACCTGGGTAATCTTCTAAGATTTCTTCTGTAGTCATACCAGCTGCTAATAGATCTAAAATCATTGCCACAGAATAACGCATATTCCGAATGGAGGGTTTTCCGAATAATACGTCTGGGTTTAAGGTAATTCTATTTAATAATTCATCTGCCATCTTCTAAATTTTGAATCGTTCTTAACGATACTAGCAAAGATATTCTATCCAATCTAATTTCACAACATTATTTTCTCTTGTTTACTCAAGTAATGAAAAAAAGAATAATCTCTTTGACTGCCTATTTCAAAACAGATCCAAGCAACTCATAATTTAACTGAACTTTGCAGAATAAGGCTTATTTTTATAGGTAAATAAGAATCAAAAGATATGTACGAAAAAAGTCTAGTTAATTACTCCGTTCAAGAATACTTAGAATTGGATAGTCAGTCAAGTGAAAAAAACGAATATAATAGTGGTTTAATAGTAGCTCTGGCAGGAGGAACCTTAAATCATGGAATAATAGGTAATAATATAAATTCAGAGATAAATGGTTTATTGAAAGAAAAAGACTTAAAGTGTATTTCCATTAATGGAGATGTAAAAGTATATATAGAAAAGGCAAATTCTTATGTATATCCAGATGGAATGGTAATATGTGGAAAAATAGAAACAAGTGAGGAAGATGAAAATTCGGTCATAAATCCCATTTTAATAATAGAGGTCTTGTCGAAATCAACAGAGAGCTATGACCGAGGTAATAAATTTCATAAGTATTGTTCCTTGAATTCCTTTTGTGAATATGTACTCATTGATCAATATAAACCAGTTGTTGATACTTTGTACAGAGCGGACAAAACTTATTGGAAGATGGTAACAACAATTGGATTAGATAAATCCATTTATTTGAATTCGATTCAAGCCCATATAAAAATGGTGGATATTTATAGAAATGTAGGTAAACTTGATAATCCTCAATTCACTTTAGATTTTTAATAAGGGTTGTACGAAGTTTATAAAAATATCCTTCTTTTTCCAACCCACTAAAATTTCTGTGCGAAAATTCAACTGTTTATCAGTTACTTATGAATATTGAATTTAAAATTTTCTAGTAAATAGCTTGTTTTAAGTTCAAAAGTAGCCTACCTTTGCGCTTCCTTTGAAAAAAGGGATTTATAATTTGTTAGAAGTGAGAAAAGAGAACAGAGAATAGAGACTTGCTAACCGCTAAATTTAGTAGTCAGCAAGTCTCTACTCTCTGTTCTCACTTCTCTACTCTAAGAAAAAACATTAAAGATAAATTATCGTGGATACATTAAGTTATAAAACGCAATACGCAAAGAAAGAGACTTTCGTGCGTAAATGGTATGTTGTGGATGCGGAAGGAGAAGTAGTTGGTCGTTTGGCTTCTAAAATTGCTACTGTATTGAGAGGAAAGCACAAACCAACCTATACGCCACACATGGATGCAGGAGATTACGTAATCGTGCTCAATGCAGACAAGATACGATTTACAGGGGCTAAGTGGGCACAGAAAGAATACCTTTCTTACTCTTTATACCCAGGTGGTCAAAAAAGAAGAACTGCTAAACAAATGGCAGTGAAGAAACCATTTTTCGTTTTAGAGAAAGCAGTGAAGGGCATGTTACCTAAAAATAAATTAGGTAGAGCGCAGTTCAAAAAAATATTTATGTACGAGGGTACAGAACATCCTCATGGTGCACAAAAGCCAGAAGAATTTACTTTTTAGGGCAAACCATTTAGAGGTAATTAAAGAATACTTCTTCAATTTTTAATTGACAAATCATAATAGTATTAATATGGAAATGATTAATGCGGTTGGACGGAGAAAAGCTTCTGTCTCTAGAGTCTATTTGACAAAAGGAGATGGTCAGATTGTTATCAATGGTAAATCATTGACAGACTATTTTCCGCAGACCCACATCCAGCACACCATCACGGATCCTTTTAAGGTGGTAGAAGCGGAGAAAATATATGATATTAAAGTAAACGTAAAAGGCGGTGGCTTTAAAGGACAAGCAGAAGCTACAAGAATGGCGATTTCTAGAGCTTTGGTTAAGTTAAATGAAGAATTTAGAGGCCCATTAAAGGCTCAAAAATTCTTAACGAGAGATGCGAGAGTGGTCGAGCGTAAGAAATACGGTAAGCCAAAGGCAAGAAAGAGCTTCCAGTTCTCAAAGCGTTAAGAACAATATATATTGTTTTATTGCTGTATTGCTTTATTGTTTTATTGCTACCAGACGGGAAGACAATAAAACAATACAACAATAAAGTAATACAGCAATAAAACAGTAAATTTAAAAAACAATTCAATTCTTATAATATAATGACTACACCGAGCTATAAAGAATTATTGGATGCAGGAGTGCATTTCGGGCATTTAAAGCGTAAGTGGAATCCTAAGATGACGCCTTATATTTTTATGGAGCGTAAAGGGATTCATGTAATTGACATCAATCGAACGATTGAGTGTATGGAAAAAGCAGGTGCTGCCTTAAAATCAATTGCACGATCTGGTAAGAAAATTATGTTTGTTGCTACTAAGAAACAAGCAAAAAAATTAGTGATAGAATCTGCAATGTCTGTAGGCATGCCTTATGTAACAGAACGTTGGTTAGGTGGAATGATGACGAACTTCTCTACTATCCGTAAGTCTATTAAGAAAATGCAGGGTATTGAAAGAATGTTGGGCGACTCTAATGTAAGTTTGACGAAGAAGGAGCGTTTAACAATGACGAGAGAGAAGGATAAGATGAACAAAGTATTGGGCGGTATCGCTAATTTGAATAGACTACCTTCTGCTATTTTTATTGTAGATATACACCACGAGCATATTGCCGTGTCTGAATCTCAGAAATTAGGCTTGAGAACTTTTGGTATCGTTGATACGAATTCTGATCCAAACCTAATTGATTTTCCAATTCCTGCAAATGACGATGCTTCTAAATCTGTTAAGATTATTACAGACTACATCGTAGAGTGCATCAAAGAAGGATTGGCAGAACGGAATAGTAAAGGAAATGAAAAAGCGGCGGCAGGAGCAAAAGCAGCAGCAGCAACAAAAGCGAAAGCTTAAGAGATTTGTTTATAAGTTTATAAGGTAGCTGTCAGAAACAGATAAGCATTCTAAGTATTGATTAAAAAATAAATTAGTCTTTTAGTTTTTAAATTGACCTTTTTTCTTACAGGTTTTCAACCAATTAGAAAAAAAGCCCATTTCAAAAACGACTAATTTATTTTTTCATCGTTACTAAACAAGAAATCAAATTTCCTTGTCAACATTTTCGGGTGTATTCCCGTAAAGACCTATTAGACTTTTAGTCGATTTATTGGAGTTGTGGGGAATAGCGTACAAATAAGTGACTATTCCTACTCCAGGCATTTTTTAATTAATCTAATATAATCAAACCATGGTTAAAATTTCTGCTAAGGACGTGAAAAGTTTGAGGGACCAGACAGGTGCAGGCATGATGGATTGCAAAAAAGCTCTTAACGAAGCAGAGGGAGATATTAGTAAGGCGATTGAACTCTTACGTAAGCGAGGTCAAAAATTGGCAGGTAAGCGCGCAGATAGAGAAGCAAAAGAAGGTGTCGTTATTGCGAAAACTAGTGCTAATAGAAATAATGGTATTATTTTACGGTTAAGCTGTGAAACAGACTTTGTTGCTAAGACAGAGAGTTTCGTTGCCCTAGCTAATGAAGTAGCCGATATTGCTTTAAAAAATCTTCCGAATACAACAGAGGATTTATTAGCCTTGCCTTTTAATAGCGAATTAACAGTTGCTAAAAAAATTGAAGAGCAGATTGGTGTAATTGGGGAAAAACTAGAGGTGAATAAATACGGTAAAATTGTAACCGCAGCGGGAGAAGGTCAAGTGATTCCTTATATCCACATGGGGCACCGTGCAGCAGTTATTGCTGCGTTAAATCTAGAAGGCCCTCAATTTGTCGCTCCAGGAAAAGATGTAGCAATGCAAATTGCAGCGATGCGTCCAGTTGCTTTGAACGAAGAGGGAGTAGATGCGGAAACCATCAAGAAGGAAATTGAGATTGGGAAAGAGCAAGCTCGACAAGCAGGTAAGCCAGAAGCAATTCTTGAAAAAATTGCGAAGGGTAAGTTGAATAAATTCTTTAAAGAAAATACTTTACTGAATCAAATGTTTGTTAAAGATAACAAAAAAACGATTCAGCAATATCTAGCAAGTGTAGATAAGAATCTAACCGTCACTGCTTTCAAGCATGTGGAATTAGGTTAAACGGTTTCTTTTAAAAAAGCGAATTATTCTTTTGAATAATTCGCTTTTTTTTTGCCTTATCATCTATGCTAAGTTTGACTCTTGATTACTATTTTCAATAAATTTGCTATTAGGTAAATAGTAAATGGAATAGACCTTTTAGAGGAAGGGAATTTAATTTGTTTTTTTATAAAAAATAAATCAAATTCTCTTCCTCTAAAGAACCTATCTGCTAAATATACTTTTTACCTACTATTTTAGATAGTAAAATAGTGTTTAAGTACTTGTAATGTAAGTACTCAATGATGAATGAGAAATGAGAAATGATGAATTTATTAGACGCTATCTTACATGTGTTTACGTCTTATTAGGTATTCATCATTTCTCATTTATCATTCATCATTGAGTACTTACCTTGTAATTTGTTAAAAATCAATAATCAATACTTTATCCATATATCTGATGCCGCTAAAATATAAACGAGTTTTACTTAAATTAAGTGGAGAGTCTTTAATGGGCGACCAAAATTTTGGAATTTCTCCAGATATGCTAACGCTTTATGCTTCCCAAATCCAAGAATTAAGGGATGCAGGGGTCGAAGTTGCTGTTGTTATTGGTGGTGGAAATATCTTTAGGGGGCTTCAAGCTAAATCGAGCGGGATTGAACGGGTGCAGGGAGACTATATGGGCATGTTAGCGACGGTTATTAATGGTATGGCACTACAGAGTGCTTTGGAGCAATTAGGCGTGTTTACTCGTCTAGTTACGGCCATTAAGATGGAGCAAATTGCAGAACCCTATATTCGCCGTCGAGCAATTCGCCATTTAGAAAAAGGCAGAATTGTTATTTTTTCAGCAGGTACGGGTAGTCCTTATTTTACAACCGACTCTGCTGCCGCTTTGAGAGCGAACGAAATCTGTGCAGATGTTATCTTGAAAGGGACTCGGGTAGACGGTATTTATACCGCCGATCCAGAAAAAGATCCTTCTGCTACTAAATTTGATACCATCTCTTTTAATCGGGTGATTAACCTGAATCTGAACGTCATGGATATGACGGCTTTTACCTTGTGTAGAGAAAATAACTTGCCTATTATCGTTTTTGACATTAACAACCGAGAGAATTTAATGCGGATTGTTCTAGGTGAATCGATTGGTACTTTGGTGGAAGGATAGTGAAATTCAAGCTCAAGCTCAAGTTCAAATTCAAGTTCAAGTTCAAAACGGGACGTGGGCTAGACGTGACCCCCGCATTTCATACGGGGTTACTCGTGTTCAACTACTCCGTAGTTAGTGGTATCCAAGTTCAAACTGTGACGTTTATTTATGCCATATTTTGAGTTTTAATTGAGTGTGTAACAAAACGGTGGTAATTCTTTGTTACACACTCGTTTTAATTAGGATACCACTAACTACGGAGTAGTTGAACACGAGTAACCCCGTATGAAATGCGGGGATTTTCACGTCTAGCCCACGTCCCGTTTTGAGCTTGAACTTGAGCTTGAACTTGATTTCATTCTCCATTCAATAGCTGCCACACCAATTCCTTAGTCAATGCCTTACCTTTCGCTTGCTTGCGAATTTCCTCAAAATCAAAACGGAAAGTACAACCTGTTTTCCAGTGACTACAACCATAAGCCGATTGTCCTTTGATTACGGTTCCCGTTCCGCACTTAGGACAAATTAATTTATCAGGTACTTTCTTGTTAGCTGTTCTTTTTTTGGGTTTATTGGTAGCTTGCTTTTTGAATAATGCCACCTTTTTGCTGTCTTTTGGCTTTAGCTGTAATTCAAAGCTAGGCGTAAAGACGATATTGCCATTCACTTTTCTTCCCCCTTCTTTAAAACCTTTTAGCTGAATCGTTGCACCATATTGTAATAAGCGAAGTAATTGTAATTCTGAAATTTTTTTCTCTTTGAATTTAAAAGGCAAACGGAAGGTACAGCCTGTTTTATAGGCACTACATCCATAAGCAGTTTTACCTTTTAATAAAGTACCTTGTTTACATTTAGGACAAGTTTGGTCGGTGAGACTTTTCGAATTGGTACTTGGCTTTTTTGAGCGAGTTGCGCCAAATTTATTGCTCGTTCTCTGTGCTTTTTCATTAACAATTCTAGTAACGTTTTTATCATTACGTACCTCTTCCGTTAAATCACTCACCATTGTTTGCATATCCGTGATAAATTGTTTGGCAGAGTGGGTACCACTTTCAATATCTCTTAATTTTTTTTCCCATTGTCCTGTTAGTTCGGGCGACTTTAATAAATCATTTTGAATGGTATCAATTAATTGGATACCAACAGGCGTTGCAATAATTGATTTCTTTTTACGAGCCATATAGACCCTTCTCTTGAGGGTTTCTATGATGTTTGCCCGAGTGGAGGGGCGGCCAATTCCATTTGCCTTCATCAAATCTCGCAGTTCCTCATCGTCTACTATTTTTCCAGCGGTTTCCATAGCTCGTAAAAGGGTTGCTTCTGTGTAGTGTTTGGGTGGCTGTGTTACTTTTTCTACTAAAGAAGGGACATGTGGACCTGTTTCCCCTACTGTAAAATTGGGAAGTATTTTTTCTTCTTCTTTCTTTTTTCCTTTTTCATCGGTAGTCTTTGAGGCAATCGTTGGTTTTAGTTTTGGTTTTGGTTTTGGTTTGGGAAATAATACCCGCCATCCTTCTTCCAAAATTTCTTTTCCCGTCGCTTTAAAAGGCACTCCATCTACTTCCCCTAATACCGTCGTATTGTTCACAATACAATCAGGATAAAAGGCGGCTATAAAGCGTCGAGCAATCGCATCATAGACATGCTGCTCATTAATAGGCAAGCTTTTTTGTATGCCTGTTGGTATAATAGCGTGGTGGTCCGTTACTTTCTTATCATTAAAAACCTTACTAGATTTTCGGATTTTTTTTCCTAATAAAG